>Ga0170475_106228275_pt1 | contig 35865 bp, 27 predicted proteins | sample Soicark_Litter_5_FD_111474 | JGI IMG/M metagenome (GOLD analysis project Ga0170475, IMG submission 111474) | Avena fatua rhizosphere microbial communities from Hopland, California, USA. Combined Assembly of 48 SPs
CGTTGTCGAACATCACTCTAAGCCTCGGCGAAGATGTGCTTGCGATTGGGCTGACGTGGCTCGCGACGCGCCACGCCTATGTTGCGGGGGTTTTGGCAGCGGTGTTCATCTTCATCATCTTCGTGACCATCCGCTTGGTGATTCGCGCCATGCGATCCCTATTCCGGGGCGCGGAGCGGCAAGTGGCAAGTTCGTGAACGTTGCCCTCCGCACCGGCCTGTTACGATCAATGGCTCTGCAGCCGCGAATTGTTGGAGCTGCGCGTGCACCTGTCCGCGGGCGACAACCTCCAACGACACCATTTATGTCGTTACTTTCATGACTGCGGTCGGTTTCGGCTCGGCACTCGCTGCCGAGTTGTCGGCTTGTACTGAAACCTGAGTAGCGGTGAGTACAGCCAATGCAGAACATCAAGTAATCTTCCAGGGCCGCAAATCCAAAGCAAAGATCGGGCTGACGTCATGGTGCCCTGCGCTTCGCGCAAATTGTAGCGGGGGCCTCGTTCATCCCGGTTCGCGATACCACAGAAACCGCGGCCTCGACAATCTAAAATGGGAAGCAAACATCTCCGCCGATCGACTCCGGAGAAGAGACGTTGTGTAAACGGTGACATTGCCACGCTTAGTACGTCGTAGACTGTAGCCATGCCCGTGGGAAACAGACTGGAACGGCGTGCGGTTGAAGCGCTCGTTGGCCGCCGCACAGAACTTGAGCGCCTGGAGGTCTTTGCCTTAGGAGATGAACCACTGGTAATGCATGTTCAGGGCATTCCGGGTATAGGAAAAACTCACCTGCTGAATGCGCTGGCGGCAACTATCGGCGGAAATAGCGTTTTCGTCGTCCGGATTGACGCCCGTTGGTGCGAGCCTTCCCCGTCGGGGTTGTGTCGAGCGATCTCGAGAGAGATCGGTTCGTCCGAGTCCGACGATCCCGCCATCGTGGCAGCCGGTCTGTCGGAACGGGCCAAGCGGACTCTCCTGGTGCTCGACAGTTACGAATCGTTCCGTCTGCTTGACTCCTGGCTCAGGCAGGTTTTTCTGCCCGCGCTCGGCGATAGCGTGCGCACAATTCTGTCCAGTCGCGAGCCACCCCGGGCAGCGTGGCATATTGCCCCGCTGTGGAAAGGCCTGTTTGATTCCATGCTCCTGGAAACATTTTCTCCGGAAGTGGCTCTGGAGTATCTGACGTCGGAGGGTGTGCCGGAGGGCAGTGCTCGGGAGTTGAATCGAGTTGCGCGCGGGCATCCACTGGCGCTTTCCCTGGGAGTGGCGCTCCACTCTGCGGGCGGGCAGGTGCGTGGAAGCACGGCTACGCGTCACCAGGTGCTGGAACACATGGCAGAGCTGTTTCTGGAAGATATCGATTCAGAAACTAAAGAGGTTGTACACGCCGCCTGCCTCGTCCGAACAGCCACCGCGCCACTACTGGCGGCCATGTTGCCGCATATCCCGGCCGACGACGCACTGGATCGGCTGCGTGCGTTGCCATTTGTCACCGTAGGTCCACACGGAGTGCTTGTGCACGAAGCCGTCCGGGGGCCAGTAACGGCTGCTCTCAAGTCCCGCAATCCGGCGCGATACCAGGCGTACCGGCGCGCAGCTTCGCAGGTCCTGCGTGACCAATACAGGCAGGCACCGCAATCCGACCTCTGGCGTTGCACGGCGGACGTAGTTTACCTGCTGGAAAACGAGAACCTGCGCGAAGGTTTTTTCCCCACCACTGCGAGCGCGGTATCCGTCGAACCAGCACGCGCCGAGCACGGGAGAGCAATTTCAGCGATTATTCACAAGTTTGATGGACCACAGTCGCGTGAAGCGATGGGGCAATGGTGGCACTACCATCCAGACTCGTTTTTTGTCGTGCGCGATGAACATGGCGCCGTGCAAGGTTTCTACCAGGCAATTGTGGCATCGAAGGTTCATAAAAATGTGATTGGCCAAGACCCGCTTGCGGCAAGCTGGGCCAGGGACCTGCCCCGTTCAGAAGATAGGGCCGCCACTCTCTGGGTAAGGCGTTCGCTCGATCGCGACACGGGAGAAGGGCCGTCATCCGGGCAGGCAGCCTGTTGGCTCGACATCAAACGTACCTATTTGGAACTGCGTCCCCGGCTGCGCTGGGTTTATACCTGCCACTGTGATGCAGACCTCTATCGCGGCTCGCTCGACCAGTTAGGATTCCGGCAAATGGACGAAGGCCGCCCGGTCTTGGACAGGGTGATGCAACACACATTTCGTCTCGACATGGGAGTGGAATCCGTAGATGGCTGGCTTGGCAACTTGCTTGCCCGGGAAACCGGCATGGCAGCGAGCGAAGCCCCGCGTAACTCCCCATTGCTGGATGAGCAAGCGCGTGAGCTAGTGCTGAACGAAACTCGAATTGGCCTGACTCCGCTCGAGTTCGGAGTGTTCGCATACCTTGTAGCCAGGCCAAACAGGGCTGTGGCTCGCTACGAATTAGTGGAAGCCGTCTGGGGATATGGGAAGGAAGCGTCAACCAGCAACGTGGTTGAGACGGTGGTGCGCTCCATCAGACAGAAGCTGGGAGCGCACCGCAACGCGCTCGAAACGGTGCGGGGAGTTGGCTATCGATATCGGCCGATAACCTGAGTTGCACTCCCCGCGGTGAATCATGCTTCAGGGCCGAGCCTCAAGAATCAGGTTGAACGGAGTTTGCACAGCCACTCTCGCGCTCCGGAAGCCCGCGTCCTTGAGGATTGCAAGCAACTGCGTAGCGCCGGCCTGCGCTCCCAGTGAATAGCGACCTCCCTGCGAGAGTGCGTTCTGGGTACACAAACCAGCCGATGCCGAGTAGTACATCCTTGCCACAGGACCGATATTTTCCTCGGGCCGGTCCTTTGCGAAGGGTTCCACCAGCATGAGCGCTCCGTTGGGAGCCATTGCCACCCGGGAGGCCCAGACAGCCTCCAGCGGATCACCCATATCGTGGAGTGAATCCATGAAGCAGACCAGGTCAAATTTCTCCTGACTGCTCGCGAGCACCCGCGGCGTTGCGACTTCAAACCGAATCCGATCGGTCACCCCAGCCTCTTTCGCTCGTTCACGCGCGACGGCAATCGAAGATTCGTGGTAGTCAATTCCCACGAACTTCGACTTCGGAAATGCCTGAGCCATGAGGATGACCGAGGCGCCGTGCCCGCAGCCAAGGTCGGCTACAAGGCCACCCTTCACCAGTTGCTCATGGACACCGCTGAGAGATGGAATCCAGGTTTGAATCAGGTGCGCCCGGTATCCGTTGCGAAAAAAGGCTTCTGTTCCGGTGAAGAGCCGGCAGTCGTGTTCGTGCCAGCCCATTCCGTTACCAGAGCGGAATGCGGCGAGGATTTTGTCTTCGCCGTGCCACAACGAAGCCGCTACGTCGAACGCCGGTGGAAGAAATGCGGGACTCTCCGGATTCGCCAGGACAAAAGCGTGTTCCAGCGGTAGCAAGTACTCTTTCGTGCTAGCGTCGAACCGCACATATCCCCCGGCAACCTGCCCCTGGAGCCACTCCCGCACCGAGCGCTCATTGCTATTTGTACGGCGTGCCAGTTCATCCGAGCTGATGGGACCACTCTCTGCCATGGCCCGGTAAAGCCCGAGCTTGTGTCCAAGGTTCGTCATCACGCCGGCCATCGCGGCTGCGAGATCGGTTACCACCTGACCGGCGAACTCTTCGATTCTCTGCTGCATGTCTTCCCTGACGGGATTTGTACTGGGACTCTGCATCACTGACCTCCTGCCATGACGGCGTCTGTTTCTGAATATTGTGGACAGGTATCCGCTAGAGGACCCCGCGTGAGAACCGACAGCGAATGCTCTACATCCCATAGCTGGGACTGAGTGAATACCACAGCAGGATTGCTGCGGACCGCCTCGACTACCGGGTGCTTCAGGTAGGCCTCGGCGGTTTCACGGTTGGCAAACAGATACACTCCGCCCATCTCAAACTCCTCCTCTTGGGAGACCCATATCTTCCAGATCAGTCCTTTTACCGAGGCAAGCATCCTGGCGGCTTCGCGGCTGCGGGTAAGCAAGACATGTGGCGGCACCCGCAACTTGAAGCGCAAGTGCAGGACGGTGCAACTGGCCGCACTCTTCTCTGACATTTCGTTCCTCCAATCTGTTCATTTCTGCATCCGTAGCAGATCAAAGGTGAGTGTAGGACTCCTGAAACGTTCCAAGATGAGGGCATGATGAGAAGATGATGAGAATTACGCACGTGGCGGCTGGCCCTGGCTAAGGAGAGCCGGAACAAAACAAGTGCGAAAGGCTCCGTGAGGTTGTTCCCGAAGGATTACAGTTCCTGCCGCTCAGGCCTAGCTTTTAGCCCGCGGCAGTTCAACCCGCAGAAGGTGGAGCGCCGCTGCTCTTCAATGCGTACCTCAATACCTGAGTCCCAGAAAAACACGCATTCTCTGCAGTTCCAACTCGAGTTCCCGCTGAAAGGCAGCATCGGCCGTCGGACTGGAGTCTATGTAACCGAATTCCGCCTTCAGCTCACCATTCTTCACCGACAGATTTCCCCAGCCGATCACGCGATCTTGCCACAAGAGCGGCAACGCATAGTATCCGCGGACGCGCTTCGATGCGGGCGTATACGCTTCGAAGCGATAGGTCCAATTCCATAAGATCCCGAACCGCGATCGATCCCAGACAACCGGATCGAACGGCGCCAGCAAACGAGCTGTGCGCTCCACCTTCAAGCTTTTTGGATCTTCTCCCGCAGGCCAGTACCATTCGACTCCGTCGATGTTCTCTTGGGCCAGGCGCTGTTGCGCTCGCTGCAATGTCCTGGGAATGTACTTCTCCCATTGCGGCGCGGCATAACGCAAGCGGCGCAGCAGAAAACTGAGACTCGACTTCGGCATCGGTGCATACACGTTCACAGCAGCGTCGGCCAATGTGTCGAGGCGCTCTTCCCTTTCCGCTCGATCGATCGCTTTGGATTCGCGCTCGTGAATGCCATAAAGCCTGATGCCTCGCTCGCGCTTCACCACTCGCAGCAGTCCTTGGTAGTGCAACTGATCAAGCAGATGCGTAGTGGCGTTCGACTTCCCTCCCCAATAGTTCGTGACCGTGCCGTGCGAGAAATGCTGATCGACTTCTTGCGGGTGCACAATTCCCCGCGCGCGAACGAACTCCCACAGTGCCTGCGCCTTCTTGTTTCGAATTCCGAACCAGGGCGTCCGGGGGGAACGGGGCGTTCCGCGAGGGTGCATCAAAGCCTGCAATTCCTCGGTCACGAATCCGTAGTTGACGAAAAAGTCCTCATGCACACCGAGCTTGGCGTAACGCCGCTCGAGATCTCCAGCGCAATATCCCTTCACGCGATGGCGCAGAATGAGGTCCTGGGCACGAGCAGGAGCGCGGATCGGATCGGCCTGTACGAATCCCATACGATCGAGCGCGCGCTTCAGCGTTGTCGGTGGGAAGAGGCTTCGGGCGACAGTGAAGCGGCGCATATCATCGAGCGTGATCGGCATCGTCGATCCTTATTGCGTTCTGCAGTCGGAATTCAACAACACCGATTTTAACCGTGTCAGGAGATTGCGATCGCATGCCAGCGGTACACTTCAAGGAGATGGCAACACAGTCGAGCAATCGAGTCGTTCATCTTCGGCGGGGAATCACGCTGGAATATCTCACGCTGGGCTGGAATCTGCTGGAATGCGTCGTCGCTATTCTTGCCGGAATTCACTCTGGGAGCATTTCGCTCCTGGGGTTCGGTGTGGATTCCGCCATTGAGAGCGCCTCTGGCTCAGTACTGCTTTGGCGTCTTCACGCAGAACGCAAAGGGGCAGATCTGGTTGCGTTGGAGCGCAGATCGCTTCGGATGGTTGGAATCAGCTTCTTCCTGCTTGCGGCTTATGTCGCATATGATTCCGCCGCTTCGCTGATCCGCAGACATGAGCCTGAGAGTAGTTCGGTGGGAATCGTGCTCGCGGTTCTGTCGCTGATCGCGATGCCATTACTCGCATGGGCGAAGCGCACAACAGCCGCGAATCTTAAGAGCGGAGCGCTGCACGCTGATTCGCGCCAGACATCTCTGTGTGCCTACCTGTCCGTGATCTTGCTTGTGGGACTCACGTTGAACGCTACTTTGGGATGGTGGTGGGCAGATCCGGTTGCGGGCCTGCTGATGGTCCCGATTGTTGTGAAGGAGGGGTTAGAAGCGCTCCGAGGGCGGAGCTGCGCCGATTGTCATTAGAGCGGTTCACCAGCTGCTCCCGCACCCCTCCGGTCTCGCGGTGACATCTTTGAGACAATTCTTGCATTGCGCTCCTGATAAAATCACGGCGTTATGAGCCTGCAGAGTCCATTTACCGATGTTCCGGACGCGATTGAAGAGATACGCGCGGGGCGGATGATTGTCGTGGTCGATGACGAGGACCGCGAGAACGAAGGCGATCTTACCCTTGCTGCCGAGAAGGTTACGCCCGAACTGATCAACTTCATGGCCAAGTACGGACGAGGTCTCATCTGCCTCGCGATGACCGAGGAGCGGCTCGAGTATCTGAACATCGGTCCGATGACCAACGAGAACACGTCGCAGTATGGAACTGCGTTCTGCGAGGCAATCGATGCCCGGCAGGGCGTGACGACTGGAATTTCTGCGCATGACCGGGCTCGTACGATTCAGGTAGCCATTGATCCTGCGACCAAGCCTTCAGATCTGGCGCGGCCCGGGCACATGTTCCCTCTGCGTGCGCGGAAAGGTGGAGTGCTGGTACGCGCGGGACAGACCGAGGCTTCAGTCGATTTAGCGCGGCTGGCTGGCATGATCCCAGCGGGCGTCATCTGCGAAATCATGAAAGACGACGGCAGCATGGCCCGGGTGCCGGACCTCGTCGAGTTCTGCCGCGAACACAAGATGAAGATGCTCACGGTGGCGGAACTCATCCGCTATCGCATGGCTCACGAACGCTACATCAATCGCGTGGGTGAGGCGCTGATCGAAACTCGATTTGGTGAATTCCGGCTGATCGCTTACTTGAGCGAAGTGGATGGAGGCGAGTCTCATGTCGCGCTGGTTCGCGGCGACATCGAGCACGCAACGAAACCGGTTCTGGTCCGCATGCATGCGCATTGCCTGATGGGCGACGTATTTGGCGCCACCGGCTGCGAGTGCCACGCGACGCTGGAAGGCGCGCTGCGGCGGATTTCACAGGAAGGTCTCGGCGCGGTTATTTATCTCCACCAGACGTCCCAGGGCTTTTCTGTGGAGAAAGTTGGCGAGCGCACCGCGCTCAGCTTCCACGGCGGACGAACACTTCCGTCTCTTTACGACAACACGGAGAAGCGGGTGCAACGCGAGATCGGCATCGGCGCGCAGATCCTCTCGGACCTGAACTTGCGGCGAATTCGATTGCTGACAAACCGTCCGAAGAAAGTCGCAGCGCTCGAAGGCTTCGGGATAGAGATTGTGGAACAGGTTCCAGTGAAATTGTCTGAAAAGGCCCACTCTTAGCTGGCTCATCCTGAGGTCCGCGTCTTTTGCGGAGCCAGGATCTGGAGCTCTTGCCTTCGCGCAGTGACGCCGACCAGGCAAATGCATAGATCCTCGGCGCGCAAAGTACGCGCGCCGAAGGATGACAATTCCATGGGATGATCGAGGAACACTCGGTCTAAAACGGCTTTCGGACGATCACTTCGCTGTCACGGATGAAGAACTGCGCTGAGCAGGCTTCCGATCCGCAGATGACTGGAAGCAGGCCGTTGATTTGCTTCCGGGTGATAAGTCCCAGCATGCCGCAGGATGGGCAGGACAGAACGGCCCAGTAGGGATCTTCCTTCTCGCCAATCTCGCCGGCATTTTCGAGCACAAAGACGGTACCGGGCTGCATCTGTTCCGGAATCCACTCATTCAGGAGCTCCAGCTCAGCGACCATGTGATCCTCCGTGTTCGTCCGTTGGCTTAGTGCTGCGAGGCATAAATCCCCACGAACTTTTCTAGCATTTCTGCAGTAATTCGGCGACGTTACCGAAGTATCCGTATGCGTATCACAAACCCGATGCACCGTTCGCTGTGCAGGAGCTTTTCGCCATTCTAGGCACGAGTGCCTGTGGATCAAGCAAAGAAAAGGAACGGGTTAGTGACTAAGGGAGTTCCTGGGAGGAATCGATGTAGCCGCAGAGACGCAGCTCGCTACGTCTCTGCCGACATCGCTATTGGACCCCGAGAATCGAGGTGCTATCGGCCGAGACGTTGCAAGCAACGTTCTGTACAGCCGCCGCCCACGAAGTGGACGACTTCAAGGCGGTCGCCTTCGTTGAGGAACGTGTCGGACCAGCGGTCGCGAGGGACGATGTCACGATTCAGTTCGACGGCGACTCGATCGGACTTCATGCCCAAGGACTCGACGAGAGCCGTCAAGGTGAATGGGGAACTCACATGCCCGAAGTCCCGTTCATCGCCGTTAATGTGTAGCTTCATCTCGACTGTCTCGCCCGCAATGATAGCAGTCTGCGCGAGGTTGATCGCCCGCCTGAAATACGGCTGCGCTCGGGTTTGCCCACGCCTGGGATTCGAAACGTAGCCCGCCGATGAACTATTCGGCTTTGCGGAGGATGAATTTTTTTGTGGCGGTGCGGCCTTCGTAGTTGGCCTGGACCAGCAGTGAAGCGTCGGGCAACGCGGCTTCTTCTACTTCAATCTTGACTTCGGCTGCACCGCCCGAATCGGCGACCGCTTGTGTGTAGAGCGGGGCTGCGCCGGGACGCGCGAAGCGGAATGTCAGCTTCGATCCGGAAGCGGCTGTGCCGCCTTCGGTTACGCGCAACTGTATGGTGAGATTGCGGTCGACGTGAACTGATTCTGAATTAACCCAGTGGATGTCGAGTTCCTTCACTGCGGCCAGGTTCTCGGGTTCGGGATGATCGAGAACGTTGTCCAGTTTCCCTTCCCGGATGGCGTCGAGGACGAGGCGGTGCTGCTCGCGCAGGAGTTGTTCCTTCTGCGTGTCTCCGAATTGCGGCTCGGCAGCTTTTGGAGCGTAGGACGTAGCTTTCTTGCCGATGCAGCGCCCGCGTACGAAGACCTGGGTCTGCAGCAGAAGGTCGCCTTCGCGCGCTTCACTCTGCACGTGATAGATCGTGTCCACGTGCTTTACGTCGGTGTTGAAGCCGAAAATCATAAGATTGGGTGATGTTTCGATTGAGTCATTGAGCGCTTGCAAACCAGATCATTCATTGCTAGGCCGTACGACTTCCGATCGCTCAATCACTCAATCACACAATCACTGAACCTATCTTCGTTTTCCTCAAAATGTGGGCTCGTTCCCTTGACACTCGCGCGTGCAAGCCCATAATCTAGAACGTTTAAGCAATCATTGGCGCGAATTATATATAGCCCGTACCATGCCCGACAATTACTTCGCACGCTACCTCCCGTTTCTGATCCATATGCTGTTAGCAGGAGGCATTGCGGGCGCGATTGTTGGCCTTTCCTGGCTGATCGGGCAGCGTAAACCCACCCGCGCCAAGCTGATGCCCTACGAATCGGGCATGGCCCCGGTCGGCGACGCCCGCCAGCGCTTCTCGGTGAAGTTCTACCTGGTCGCGATGCTCTTTATTCTCTTCGATGTGGAGGCAGTTTTCATCTATCCATGGGCCGTGATCTTGCGTGACCTCAAACGCTTCGGGCTGTGGGAGATGTTGGTGTATATCGGAATCTTTCTGGTCGGCTTCTTCTATGTATGGAAGAAGGGAGTGCTCGACTGGGGCGAAACCGGCGCAGGAGGCGAGCGACGATAATGCCACTGGCGCCTGCGATCACCGATGTCGAACAACTGAAGAATCATCCTGCGGTAGCGCGGTTGCTTGGCTGGAAGGGCGACGCCGTGCAGGGGGTGAAGTTTGATCGCGACGAGATGACGATTTATGTCGATCGGAGCAATATCCGCGAAGCGTGCGTTTTGCTGAAAGAAGACCCAGCCTGTCCGTTTAACTTCTTGTCGGACGTCACCTGCGTGGACTGGTATCCGGCGGAACCACGCTTTGAGGTCATCTACCATCTTCTTTCTATTCCTAATAAGGAGCGCGTCCGCCTGAAGGTTCGCTTGAACAGTGCCAGCCCTGTAGTCGAGTCCCTGACTTCGGTTTGGCCGGGCGCGAATTACTTTGAGCGCGAGGTGTTCGATTTGTTTGGAGTGCGATTCACGGGTCATCCTTATCTACGGCGCATCATGATGCCGGAGGACTGGGAAGGCCATCCTCTCCGCAAAGACTACCCTGTGGAGGGATACCGCTAGATGGCGCACTTGAATCCAACGCCAGTTCTGGAGCCCGGTCAGGATCTCACGATGATCCTGAATATGGGCCCGCAGCATCCGTCAACGCACGGGGTATTGCGCGTCCTGCTGGAAATCGACGGCGAAACCGTGGTGCGGCTGATGCCGGATATCGGGTATCTGCACACCGGGATTGAGAAGACTTGCGAGGCCAAGTTCTACCAGCAAGTGGTGCCCCTGACAGATCGCATCGACTATCTATGCCCGATGACCAACAATCTCTGCTATGTGCTGGCGGTGGAGAAGCTACTGGGGCTGGAAATCCCTCCCAAGGCGCAATGGCTGCGAGTGCTTCTGAATGAACTGACGCGCATCAACTCGCACTTGGTCTGGCTGGGGACGCACGCCCTCGACATCGGGGCGATGACGGTCTTCCTATATTGCTTCCGGGAGCGCGAAGAGATCCTGCGCATCTTCGAGATGATCAGCGGACAGCGCATGATGACGTCGTACTTCAGGGTAGGTGGAATCGCGCTGGAGCCTCCGCTTGGATTCTTTGATCGGGTGCGCGATTTTGCGGGGTACTTCCCTGAGAAGGTGGACGAGTACGAGAACCTGCTGACCGGGAATCCAATCTGGACGATGCGGACCAAGGGCGTGGCGCGGATTTCAGCCGAGGACGCCTTGGCATTGGGTGCCACTGGTCCGACGCTGCGTGGCAGTGGCGTAGATATCGATCTGCGACGGGACATGCCGTATTCGAGCTACGAGAAATTCCAGTTCAAGGTGCCGGTGTCGCAAGAAGGCGATGTCTTCGCCCGTTACATGTGCCGTGTGCAGGAACTCCGTGAATCGATTGGAATTGTGAGGCAGGCACTCGATGGTATGCCGGAAGGTCCCATTAAGGCGGATGCGCCCGGGATCGTGCTGCCGGATCGCGAGAAGATGAAGACTCAAATGGAGTCACTCATCTATCACTTCAAGATTATTACGGAAGGATTTGTGGTTCCGGCGGGAGAGGTTTATCAGGCGGTCGAGTCGCCGCGCGGGGAGATGGGCTACTACGTTGTGAGCGATGGAACAGGGAAGCCGTATCGGGTACATATGCGGGCGGCATGCCTGGCGAACCTGCAAACGCTGCCGACGATGTGTGAAGGACACTTGATTGCGGACGTGGTGGCGGCGATCGTATCGATTGACATCGTGTTGGGAGAGATCGACCGGTGAGATTTTCCGACGACTTTGAGAACCGGTTTGCGGAGATGGTGCCGCATTATCCAACGAAGCGGTCGGCGCTGGTGCCTACCCTGCTCTATGCGCAGGATGAGGTTGGATATCTGTCCGACGAGGTGATTGCCGAGATTGCTGGACGGCTGGATTTGACAGAACTCGAGGTTCGGAACGTCATCAGCTATTACTCGATGCTGACCACCAAGCCTCGGGGCAAATACAACGTGCAGGTTTGCACAAATATCAGCTGCATGGTGCGTGGGGGTGAGGAAATTCTGCATCACTGCGCCCGAAGGCTCGGGGTCGGGAACAAGCAGACGACACCGGATGGCATGTTTACGCTGGAAGAGGTCGAGTGTATCGGGGCGTGCAGCTGGGCTCCGGCGGCGCAGGTGAATTACGACTTTCACGAGAACCTGACGCCGGAGAAGATAGACCGGATTCTCGACGAGTATAAAAAGAAGGGAACGCAGTAGATTTACGGTCGGTGATTGAATGATTGGGCGACTGAAAATGAATCGCGCGATGACTCAATCGCACAATGACTGAATTTCATGGCTGATCTGGTATCACATCCCGACGAGATAAAGGTCGTCTCCCGGCGCTTTGGCATGGGAGCCACGAACATTGACCGGTACCTCGAACTGGACGGCTACAAGGCCGTGCAGAAGGCGCTTGGCATGGAGCCGGATGCCGTCATCAACGAGGTAAAGAACTCCGGGCTGCGCGGACGCGGCGGAGCTGGCTTTTCGACCGGGATGAAGTGGTCGTTTGTGCCGAAGCAATCGGCCAAGCCGAAGTACGTTCTCTGCAATGGTGATGAGAGCGAGCCAGGGACCTGCAAAGATCGACTGATTTTTGAGCATGATCCGCACTCGGTGATCGAGGGTGTGATGATCGGAGCGCTGGCGGTGGGCGCGAAAAGCGGCTACATCTACATCCGTGGCGAGTACCGATACCTATCGAACATCATGCAAAAAGCCATCAAGGACGCCTATGCCAAGGATTCATCGGCAAGAACATCTTTGGCAGCGGACGCGACTTGGATATCTATTGGCATGGCGGGGCCGGAGCCTACGAGGTTGGCGAAGAGTCGGCTCTGATGGAGTCCCTGGAAGGAAAGCGTGGGATTCCCCGCATTCGTCCTCCTTTCCCTGCGGTGGTTGGACTCTGGGGTGGTCCCACGGTCATTAATAATGCGGAGACACTGGCAAACGTTCCCCACATACTTCTTGGGGGCGCTGAATGGTACGCAAAGCTGGGTACGCCCAAGAACGGTGGCACGCGGCTGTTCTGTCTCAGCGGAAACATTGCGAAGCCGGGAGTTTACGAATTGCCGATGGGATACAACCTTCGGAAGATGATCTATGAGGTTGGGGGCGGAATTCCGAATGGACGCACACTGAAAGCTGTCGTTCCCGGCGGTTCGTCTTGTCCGGTTTTGAAGGCGGACGAGATTGATGTGGCCATGGATTTCGACTCAGTGCAGAAAGCCGGATCGATGCTGGGATCAGGCGGCGTGGTCGTCATCGACGATGCACAGTGCATTGTGAAATTCGCCCTGCGCACGATGAAGTTCTACCAGCACGAAAGCTGCGGATGGTGCATCCCGTGCCGCGAAGGAACCGACTGGCTGAAGAAGACGCTGATTCGGTTCCATGCAGGCGGGGGCGTGCGGAAAGATATAGACAACATGCAGTACCTGGCGGAAAACATGCTTGGGCGGACGTTCTGTCCACTGGGGGACGCGGCCGCAATGCCGACCATTGCGTTTGTGAAGAAGTTCAGGAAAGAGTTTGAAGATCATTTGGAAGGCAGGCCCTGCCCGTATGAGAAGGAAGGCGTGGTCGAGCAGCTTCCAGTGATGGCACATTAAGAATGGAGTCATTCGGCAATTGTGTGATTGAGCGATTGGAACCACATAGTGCTGTGTCTCGCAATCGCTCAATGGCGCAATCGCCCAATCACAAATTTTCATGGCTGATGTAACTCTCACAGTTGACGGCAAGAAGGTCACTGCTTCCACGGGGACGCTCCTCATTGAGGCATGCAAGTCCGTGGGCATCGAGGTTCCCTCTTTTTGCTATTACCCCAACCTGTCTTTGCAGGGTGCTTGCCGCATGTGCCTGGTGAAGGTCGAGAAGATGCCCAAGCTCCAGACAGCGTGCACGACGGTGATTAGCGAGGGCATGATCGTCACCGCCGACAGCCCGGAGATCAAGCAGGCCCGCAAGTCGATGCTGGAACTGCTGCTCGCCAATCATCCGCTGGACTGCCCGGTTTGCGATGCCGGCGGCGAGTGCGAACTGCAAGACATGACGTTCTCGTACGGGGCCGCCGAGTCGAAATTCATGGACATCAAGAACCATCGGGAAGAGCAGCAATGGTCGCCGATCGTGTTCTTCGACCGTCCGCGGTGCATCTTGTGCTACCGCTGCGTGCGCGTGTGCGGCGAAGGCATGGACGTCTGGGCTCTGGGCGTGCAGAACCGCGGCGTAAGTTCGATCATCGCTCCTAATAAAGAAGATCATCTGGAGTGCGAAGAGTGCGGCATGTGCATCGATATCTGTCCGGTCGGCGCGCTGACTTCGGGTGCGTATCGGTATAAGACGCGTCCTTGGGAGATGAACCACGTTGGCACGGTTTGCACGCACTGCGGCGACGGGTGCAAGACGACTCTGGGCGTGCGCCGCTGCGATACAGGCATGGAGATTGTGCGCGGCGACAACCGCGACAAGAGCGGCACGAATGGCGACTTCCTGTGCATTAAGGGACGCTATGGATTCGACTTTGCTGGTAATGAAGAGCGGCTGAAGCAGCCGCTGATTCGTAAAAATGGCAAGCTGAGCCCCGCATCTTGGGACGAGGCATTTGAGCTGGTTGGCAAGAAGTTTGCCGAGATTCGAGACAAGGATGGCGGGGCGGCAATCGGCGTGATTGGGTCGAATCGCACGACCAACGAAGAAGCGTACCTGCTGTCAAAGTTTGCTCGGACGGTGCTGAAGACGAACAGCGTCGATCATCACCGCACCGCCGACTTCCCTGCTTTCGCCGCTGCGCTTCGCGGTAAGCCCGACGCAACGGCCAGCATGGCCGATGTTTTCACCGCGCCGGCAATTCTACTGGTTGGCAACGATCCGACGGAGCAGCATCCGCTGCTGGCATGGCAGATTCGCAATAATGTGCGGCTGCATCGAGCGAAGCTCTACGTCGTCAACTCGCATCCCATCAAGCTGCGGCGTCAGGCTGCGAGCTTCACGCAGATTCCGGAAGGCGCGGAAGGCAAGCTGGCGGCATTTCTCTCCGGAAGCGATGACGCTGCAGATGCGCTGGGCGGCACTCGAGAGCAATGGACTTCTCTACGCGATAAACTGGGTGCCGAGCAGAATCTTGTGATCGTCTTCGGATCGGAGATCCGGGGGAACGACGTCGCGCCACTCGTGAACTTCGGCTTGTCCATCGGCGGGAAGTTCATCTGCCTGGGCGACTATGCAAATTCGCGCGGCGCCGCGGACATGGGGCTCTATCCTGACCTGCTCCCGGGCTACCATCCGGTGGAAGGAAGCAGCGAATTTCACAGCGAGTGGGGCGATGTTCCGCAGGGTCCAGGTCTCGATGTACCCGGCATGATAGATGCCGCCCAAGCGGGCAGGCTGAAGGCGCTGTACGTGGTCGGGTCAAATCCCATCGGCCGATTGAATATCGATCCTTTCATTCTGTCGAAGAGTTTTGTCGTGGTGCAGGACATGTTCCTGACCGAGACCGCTCTGATTGCCGATGTAGTTCTGCCGGCTACCAATGCGTACGAAAAAGCTGGCACGATGACGAACACCTGCGGCGATGTACAACTGGTCAAGAAGGCGGGAGAAGTTGCGGGGACGAAGCCCGACTTCGAGATGATCATCCGCATTGCCGATGCGATGGGCGTCGACATTCGCAAGCTTGTTCCTTTCGGTGATGGCGTGCGCGCGGACATGGGGCAATCCCGCGGAGCGCAGTCCGGCGAGGCGGACCGTCACGCAGTGTGGCTCGAAAACCAAGGTCTGGAGCCGAAGCTCACGCCATTGGACCCGGTCTCCATTCTGGACGAGATTCAGCGCCTGGTTCCCGGATACGATGTCTCACGCATAAATCTTCTTGCGGGCAATAGCGAGCACACATCAGTCGAAAAGGGCGGCGCCGGCGCGGTGCGGAAGCCGGAGTTGATCATGCCGGCCAACGATAGCCTGTTCAGTTCGGGCACGCTGGGACGTTATTCGCGTGCGCTGAATTCCGTCATTGAAAGTCACGAAGTCACACCCGCGGAAGTCGCAGCGGACTGAGTCAACCTAGCCGTCAACCGAGTAGCAGTTGCTGGATTCGAGAGAGGAAGCAGGGCTTTGCCAATCTGGCTTTACATTGTTGCGTCGGTCATCAAGTCGGTAGTCGTGCTGTTCTTGCTGCTGACGGCGGTCGCGTATACCGTGTGGCTCGAGCGCAAAGTCTTCGGACACATGCAGAATCGATGGGGACCCACGCGGGTCGGCCCGTTTGGCTTGCTGCAACCCGCGGCCGACGGGTTGAAGTTCCTGTTCAAAGAAGACCTGACGCCACCGCATGTGTACAAGCCGCTGTTCCTGGCGGCGCCATTGATCGCTGTCATTTTTGCGCTGACCTCCATTTCAGTGATTCCGTTCGGCAATCCGGTGGTGATAGGCAAGTACGTGATTCCGCTACAGATCACGACGGACGTGAACACCGGGCTGCTGCTGATTCTTGGGGTGACGTCGATCGGCGTTTATGGGGTCGCGCTCGCCGGATGGTCGTCAAATAACAAATATTCGCTGCTCGGCGGGCTGCGTGCGAGCGCGCAGATGGTGAGTTACGAGATTTCGCTCGGGCTGTCTCTGGTTGGTGTTCTGATTATGGCCGGCAGCTTCAGCCTGACCGACATTGTTCACGCACAACAGGGACACTTCTGGGGCTTCATTCCGCGCTGGAATATCTTCACAGGACAGATCATTGGCTTCTTCTGCTATCTCATCGCGGCTTATGCGGAGACGAACCGCATCCCGTTCGATCTCCCTGAAGCGGAGACCGAACTTGTCGCGGGATATCACACCGAGTACAGCGCGATGAAGTTCGCCATGTTCTTCATGGCGGAATACGCGAACATGATCACCGTCGGCTGTCTGGCGACGCTGCTGTTTCTTGGTGGATGGAATGGGCCGATCTTTGGGCCTCCGATTCTGCGGGCGATCCTGCCGGTGTTCTGGTTCGCCGCTAAAGTTTTCGCATTTCTGTTTTTATACATCTGGGTGCGTGGGACGTTGCCGCGCTTCCGCTACGACCAGTTGATGGCTTTCGGTTGGAAGTTCCTGCTACCGGTAGCGCTCGTAAATTTGGTGGCGACGGCGATCGGAGTCGCGTGGTGAGTCAACTGCGGTATCCAGTACCCAGTACCGAGTAGCTGTACCGAACAGGCAGTTTTTTCTGGGCACTGGGAACCGGCTACTGACAACTAATTTCATGTTCAGCGTTCACCTAATTCTGTTCCTGTTCTTCGGGGCGATCTGCGTGGCAGGTGCGGTGAATCTGCTCGTGCAGCGGCATCCGATCAACAGCGCGCTCTCGCTGATCGCGGTCATGGCGGCGCTGGCGGGGGAGTATCTCCTGCTCGGCGCCGAGTTCGTCGCGGCTGTGCAGGTGATCGTCTATGCCGGGGCGATCATGGTGCTGTTCGTTTTCACCATCATGCTTCTCAATGCAGGAGTCGAAGAGCAGAGCAAGGGCAGCCATGTGGCACTTCTTTTCGGGATTCCGGGAATGCTACTCGCAAGCGTGCTGCTCGGCTGGGTTCTGCTGAAGCACTCCGGCACGGAGGCGGTGGCGGCGGGCGCATTGCCGGGCGCACCAAAGGTGATCGGACAACTGCTGTTTCACGAATTTCTGCTGCCGTTTGAAATCACGTCGATCTTGATCCTGATCGCCATCATGGGCGCCGTGGTACTGGCCAGCAAACCGATGGGTCCCAGCGGCGGACCTCCGAAGAAGGTGAGCGAGTAATGGTCCCGCTTTCGTACTATCTCGTTCTCAGTGGGTTTCTGTTCGCGTGCGGCGTGACTGGGTTCCTGATCAAGCGCAACATCATCACGATCTTCATGTCGATCGAGTTGATGCTGAATGGCGTGAACCTGTCGTTTGTGGCCTTTGCGGCGCACTGGCACGTGCTCGCCGGACAAGTGTTTGTGTTTTTCGTGATGGTGGTAGCCGCTGCTGAGGCGGCCGTTGGATTGGCGATCATCATCGCCGTCTACCGCACGCGCGAAACGTTGAATGTGGACCAGGTGAACTTGCTGAAATTATGACTCCCGACGTGCGTCTCAATCTCTGGCTGATTCCGGTGCTTCCGCTGGCGGGAGCCGCCATCAACGGCTTCTTTGGGAAGAAGTCGTCGCGCGCCGCCGTAAGTACGATCGGGCTCTTCTTTTCGGGCGCGGCGTTTGCGTGGGCGCTGTCGGTCGCATTCCGCTTTTCCTCGCTCGAACTTCCCTATCAGGAATATCTGGCGCACTGGATTCGGTCGGGCAACTTCTCGGTCGACTTCGCGTTCTACCTTGACCAGCTTTCGCTGGTGATGCTGCTGGTGGTGACGGGGGTCGGGCTTCTAATCCACATCTACTCCGTCGGCTACATGTGGCAGGACCCCAGCTACTACCGGTTCTTCACCTACCTGAACCTGTTCATGTTCTTCATGCTGACGCTGGTCCTTGCGAACAACTACCTGATGATGTTCATTGGGTGGGAGGGCGTGGGACTCGCGTCGTATCTGCTGATCGGATTCTGGTTCACCAAAGATTCGGCGGCTTCGGCTGGGAAAAAGGCATTCATCGTCAATCGCATTGGCGACTTTGGATTTCTAATCGCGCTGTTTCTGATTATTCAACATTTCCATTCGCTGAATTTCTCCGCAGTGTTTCCGCAGGTGAAATCGCTGGACGCTGAAACTGCGGGGGCGGGGCTGCTGACTGCGATTGGCATCCTGTTGATGGTGGGGGCCTGCGGGAAATCGGCGCAGATCCCGCTCTATGTCTGGCTGCCGGACGCGATGGAAGGGCCGACACCGGTGTCGGCGCTGATCCATGCTGCGACCATGGTGACCGCCGGAGTGTACATGGTGTCGCGGTCGCACTCGATTTTCCAGCAGGCGCCGATTGCGCTGACGGTGGTCGCAATCATTGGAACGCTGACTGCGTTCTTCGCCGCTACGATCGGGATCACGCAGACAGATATAAAGAAGGTCCTTGCCTACTCGACCGTTTCGCAGCTTGGATACATGTTCATTGCCTGCGGCGTGGGAGCATTCTCGGCCGGCATCTTCCACCTCATGACGCATGCCTTCTTCAAGGGACTGCTGTTCCTCGGTGCAGGGTCGGTTATTCATGCCGTCGGCGGCGAGCAGGACATGCGAAAGATGGGCGGGCTGAAGACCTACATCCCGGTGACATTCATAACTATGCTGATCGCAACGTGCGCGATCGCTGGAATCCCGCCACTGGCGGGCTTCTGGAGCAAGGACGAGATCCTCTGGAAGGCGTTCGAGGCGAATCCAGTTTACTGGGTCATCGGCGCAATCACCGCATTCATCACGTCGTTTTATATGTTCCGATTGCTCTTTATGACCTTCTGGGGAGACTACAAAGGGATCAAGGTTGACGAGCACGGGCATGCGCACGCTGCTCCTGGACATGGAGATGATGGTCACGGCGAGCCGCATGAGAGCCCGAAGTTCATGCTTATACCGCTCATCGTTCTCGCGTTGCTCTCGCTCGTGGGCGGGCTAGTGGGCATTCATAACGGGTTTGAACATTTTCTTGAGCCAGTCTTCGGCTCGGAGTTTCCGAAGGCGATTGCGGAACCCGGCAACAGGGAATGGCTGCTGATGGGGATCTCGGTTCTGTTCTCGTTTGCCGGCGCGATTCTCGCTTACATGCTGTACGTCAGCAAGCCGTATCTGCCGGAGAAGATCGCAGCATCGCTGGGCGCTTTCTATGATGCCGTCGTGAACAAATACTACGTGGATGAGATTTACGCGAAGCTGTTCGTCAAGCCTCTGGTGGATGGGTCGACCAGCATTCTGTGGCAGGGAGTCGACCGCAAAGTCATTGACAACACGGTGAACAACGCGGCGGACGGGGCGCGGCATGTTTCGGACGAAGTGAGACAGATGCAGTCCGGCAACCTGAGATCGTACGCGGGATGGATTGCCGCCGGAGCAGCCGTGGTCATCGCGTACATGATCTGGCGGGGGGTAGGACGGTGAACTTCCTCGACCAGAACATCCTGACGCTGGTTACGTTTGTGCCTCTGGCTGGGGCGTTGCTGCTCATCATGTTCCCGCGGCGTGATCGCGATATTCGCATCTTCTCACTGGTCGTTTCGCTACTCGCATTTGTAGTTTCGCTGCACCTTCCGGTGCACTTTCACCGCGTGCAGCCCGGGTTTCAATACGAAATCGACAAGACCTGGGTCTCAAGTCCGAACATTCACTACCACATGGGGATCGACGGCATCTCGCTGTGGCTGGTGGTGCTGACAACTTTCCTGACGCCGCTCTGCGTTCTGATTTCATGGAAGCCGGTGCATGACCGGGTGAAGGAATTTTTCATACTGCTGCTGGTGCTTGAGACCGCGTTGATCGGGGTGTTCACCTCGCTCGATCTGTTTCTGTTCTACTTCTTCTGGGAAGCAACGCTGATCCCGATGGCTCTGTTGATCGGCGTGTACGGGCACGAGCGGAAGGTGTACGCCGCAGTGAAGTTTTTCATGTACACGATGATTGCGTCGGTGTTCATGCTGGCTGCAATTTTGTGGTTGTACGCGCAGACGCATAGCTTTGATTTCGTAGTCATTCGAGATCAGATTGCGCGCGGCGGGGTGGCGAACTTCCCTGCTGCGGCGCAGTGGTTGTTCCTGGCATTCTTCATCGCATTTGCGGTGAAGGTTCCCCTGTTCCCTTTCCATACTTGGCTGCCAGATGCGCACGTCGAAGCACCGACTGCTGGATCGGTGTTGCTCGCCGGCGTGCTCCTGAAGATGGGAACCTACGGCATGCTGCGCTTCAACCTCGGACTGTTCCCCGAGCAGTCGCGACACAATGCGCCATGGATTATGACACTCGCACTGATTGGCATCATCTATGGCGCGCTGGTGGCCATGGTGCAGCCGAATATGAAGAAGCTCATCGCGTATTCATCGGTCAGCCACCTGGGATTCGTGGTGCTCGGGATATTTAGCTTCACGACAGCGGGACTGAACGGTGCGATGTTTGTGATGCTCGCACACGGCGTATCGACCGGCGGATTGTTCATGCTGGCCGGGATTCTGCACGAGCGGCGGCATACATACGAGATATCGGAGTTCGGCGGGTTAGCTTCGCCGATGCCGGTTTATGCTGCATCCTATCTCTTCATTGTGCTTGCTTCGGTTGGACTTCCATTGCTGAATGGGTTCGTGGGTGAGTTCCTCGTGCTCAGCGGAGCATTCCAGGCGCGGCCGATCTATGGAATTCTCGGAGCCACGGGCGTGATCTGGAGCGCATGTTATTTGCTGTGGATGTTCCAGCGCGTCTTTTACGGCAAGGTGACGCGCCCGGTGAATAATTCGCTCTCGGACATGCTCGGGTTCGAGAGGGCGGCTGTTTGGCCCTGTGCAGTAGCCGCACTGGTTATGGGGGTTGCGCCGATTCTATGGCTGGCTGCCATCGACCCAGCGGTGCAGGCTGCTCTCAGTCCCGCGGTTGGGGTGTTCACAAAGGTGGTGGGACAATGAGCCCACTCCTGGCGCAAGCGCAGGTTCTTCCGCAGGGCACAGATTATCTGCGCATCCTGCCAGAAATCGTGCTCTCCATGTTCGGAATTCTGATCATGGTGCTCGACCCGCTTGTGGACGAAGAGAAAAGCCAGAGAACATTGGGTGCGGTCGGCTTCATTGGCGCGGTCGCAGGTCTTTTATCGACGTGGTTCATGGCACAGTCGCCCGGGCTTGCGTTCTGGAACACGGTCCGGGTAGACAGCTTCGCGGTTTTCTTCACGTTCCTGGTCATCGCAATTGCCGCCGTCGTAATCCTCAGTTCGTTCGAGTACATGGCGACACAGCGCATTCGAGCGGGCGAGTACTATGCGCTGATCCTTTTCGGCGTGGTCGGAATGGTGTTGATGTCGTCGGCAATCGAACTGGTAATGATTTTTATCGGCCTGGAGATCTCGTCGATATCGACATACATTCTTGCAGGGTTCCGGCGCAATGATGCGGCCAGCAGTGAATCGTCGCTGAAGTATTTCCTGCTGGGATCGTTTGCTACAGCGTTCTTTCTGTACGGCGTCGCGCTGATGTTCGGCGCAACGGGCTCGACCAACATCGACACGATCGCACAGAAGTTGCAGTCCGCGCCCGTCGAACTGCTGGTCTATGTGGCGATGGCGCTGATGTTTGTCGGACTGGGATTCAAAGTTGCGGTTGCACCATTCCATGTTTGGACGCCCGATGTGTACGAAGGCGCACCTGCTCCGGTTGTGGGATTCATGTCGACCGCACCGAAGGCGGCTGCGTTTGCAGTATTACTTCGCGTGGTATTCGCGATCGATGCGCCGGGACGTTTCTGGTTCCTGTGGGTCGCCGCCGCGCTTTCCATGACCCTGGGTAATGTTGGCGCTCTGGTGCAGAGCAACGTCAAACGGCTACTCGCCTATTCTTCCATTGCCCATGCCGGATACCTGTTGGTCGCATTCGCAATGACGAGCCAGGAGACCTCGTTAATCGGGATCTCCGCAGCGATGTTCTATACCGCAGCTTATGCGGCCATGAACGTTGGCGCTTTCGCCGTTGTCAGCCATTTTGCGAACGCCGGCGAACGGTATGTCACGCTGGAAGACTATGAAGGTCTCGGCCGCAGTTCGCCATTACTTGCCGCGACGTTGACGATCTTCCTCCTTTCGCTGATCGGAATCCCCATGACGGGCGGCTTCTTTGCCAAGTTCTATGTGTTTAGCGCCGCGCTGAGGGCGAATCTGGTCTGGCTTACCATTATCGGCGTGCTGAACAGCGCGGTGGGCGCGTACTACTATCTGCGCATCATCGTGATGATGTACATGCGTGAGGCGCGCAAGGAAGTACCGGTTGCGCCAGTTTCCGTGGGATTGGCTGCTGCGCTCGCGATCAGCATAGTGGCGACGCTATACCTGGGCATTCTTCCCAATCGAGTGCTTCAGATCGCCCAGCACTCCGCGCAGGTTCTGGTGCCGCACCCGTCGGCCGCAAGCACTAGCGAACTGCCGCAGGCTGCGGGTCTTCCGGAACGCTGAATCATCTGCCAGGAACAAACAATCTCCATTTGACAAGCCCCTCTACCCGCGTGCATCATGGGGCAATCGATATTTCAACCCAGTTCTCCTCTCAGGGCCGGGCGTGGAGGGAAACAATGTCCAAACTCATACGGAACCTTTGGTCGGACGATTCAGGACAGGACATCGCAGAGTACGCGGTGATGTTAGCCGTGATTCTGGTTTTGGTAGTGGGTACGGTTCGCTTAATCGGATCGAATGCAAACAATGCATTCTCCAATGTAGCCAGCTCCCTGCAGTAGAAAATTCAGCAACACGATCGACGCGTCACATATCATACTGGACTTATATGACACGATTTACTCCGAGCTTTCGCTTTGCGGGCTACTACCGATTTACCTGGGTAGCGGCTGCGGAGCAGCTTGGAGCGAGGTTGAGCCAATAAGGTCAGCCAGAAGCAACAAGATCTGAACCGCAAGCCGCGATGAAAATCGCGGCTTTTGCTTTGCGTCAAAATCACTCAGGAGAATCCAGTCCCATGATTGTGAATATGTCGGAGAAGGCCACTGAACAGGAAATCCAGCACGTGATCGATCGCATTCGCGAGGCTGGATATAACCCGCACGTGACGCGCGGAACCGAGCGCACGATCGTCGCAGCGGTGGGGAGCGGGCGGAGGCATGAGATCGAAGCGCTGCAAGTCGCGCCCGGCGTAGACAACGTGGTTGCCATTGCGCAACCGTTTAAGCTCGTCAGCAAGCAGGTGAAACCGCAGCGAACGGTTGTCAACGTCAACGGAGTGCGCATCGGCGGGGACGATGTCGTAGTGATCGCGGGTCCTTGCTCTGTCGAATCCCGCGAACAGCTCCTCGACACTGCGCACGCGGTGAAGCGCGCGGGTGCGTCCATGCTTCGAGGTGGGGCTTATAAGCCGCGCACGTCTCCTTACGATTTCCAGGGGCTGGGCGTCGAAGCATTGAAAATTCTGAGCGAAGCGCGGCATCAGACAGGGCTCCCTGTTATTACCGAGGTGATGAGCACGGAGGATGTGGACATCATCTGCGAATATGCGGACATGTTGCAGATCGGCGCCCGCAACATGCAGAATTTCGCATTACTCCGGCGCCTGGCGACGGTGAAGAAGCCGGTATTGTTGAAGCGCGGCCCCTCGGCGACGGTGAAAGAGTGGCTGCTTGCCGCAGAGTATCTGCTGTCTGGAGGTAATCACGATGTGGTCCTCTGCGAGCGCGGCATCAAAACGTTCGAAACTGAGATGCGCAACACGATGGACTTGGCCGCGATTGCGCTGGCCCGCGACCTCTCTCACCTGCCGGTGATTGCGGACCCTTCGCATGGCACGGGAAAGCAGAGCCTGATTGCTGCGGTGTCCCGAGCAGCAGTGGCGATCGGGGCCGACGGGCTCATTATTGAAGTACACCCCTGCCCCGAACGCGCGTTGTCAGACGGGCCGCAGTCGCTGGACTTCGCCGGATTCGGCAACGTCATGCGTGCGTTGACGGAACCGCTGCGCAAGACGGCGAGCCCACCTGAAGTCGTACCGACAGCGGCATTTGTCCCCGGGCTCGGAAAAGGGCAGAAGCCAGCCGCGGAAGCTGGTTTCTGATCTGAAGAGCGAGTGCGCTACCTAGAGTTCGTAGTGGGCGCAGATTGCTTGATCTGCATCGCCGGATCTCCGAACAGGATGTAGGTCTTGCGGACATCCGGATCGGTGATATTGGCCTTGCCGTTCACAAGGGCGTCGCCTAGCGTGGCGTGCGATGTGTTGAAGGCACTCTGCACAATCAGCGCATCGAGACTCGTTTGCGGAGCAGGCTGGTTCAGTCCGCTGGACGTTACAACAGCCACCGCGCCTCCCTGAGGAGCAAGCACGAGTGTCACACCAAGCGGCTGTGAGTACACGTCGTGGAAGAACCCATTCAAGCAGTCCATGATGAGGAAGACGGGAAGCTGCGAACTGTTCGTCAATGAACTGACCGTGTCTGTGTCGAAGATGTCCGTGCTGGACCACTGCTCTTCCGATCCATGGCCGATATAGTTGACGAGCACTTGTCCGGAATTGATGTAGTTGACGATGTCGGTCCGGGCAGCGGCCGTTCCCAGACTGTCTACGAACAGATTGGTTACGAGCATCGTGGCAGGAAGATTCGTCTGGACCATCTGACTATCCTGCGTGAAGCTCTCCGTATCATCCTTGTCCGCGACCATGAGAGCGTTTGAGGTCCACGGGCCATTCGTTGAGGATTGTTCATAGGCAACGATTTTGGCTATCACCGCCTGGGCTTCGTCTACGGTGCTCACGGGAAGACGTCCGGTCGCAATGGTCGGCATACCCGTATTTGAGAAATCCGAGAACCAATCGTCCGAAGCAGTCATCAAGCTGGCCGTCGGAACGATGCGCGTAGGGACCAGATCGAGATTGCCGAATCCGAGGTAATTTCTTGGATCGAACGATGCCCGCCCGTTCAGGAGCAGGTAGCTGGGAGGCTTCCTCCAATTCTTCTTGGCGGTCTGGAGGAACAGCTTGATGGCCTGGGGATTGTGCTCTCCGAACGTGAACTCGTCATACAAATCGCCGATGGGCACAATCTCGGACAACTTGCCCTCAGCTCGGTGCGCCTGCGCCAAGGGCGCGAGCGCCGCTGCCAGGTCCCCGTGACTGATCATGACGATGTCGGCGCCCGGTTTAGGCCTGTGCCAACGCGAAGGATGATTCGGCCACACACCGGATGCTGCCGCAAATCGCGAGTTTACGGCGAGCAAGGTGTGCAGGGCGCCCGCGGTGCGAGCGCTGCCGGAGAACGGAACCTGTACAGCGATTTCATATGTGCCGCTGTTCGCCTTGACTTGCGGGATCAGCTGCACGGGCCGGTTTGGATCAGTGACGTCCAGGACGAAAGGGATGCCAGTAAAGCCGCTGATGTTCAATTGATCCCCCGCGCGTCCGGTGAACTTCAAGCGGTCATTGTCAGCCACATACCGGTGGGGATAAGTGACGCGTATGTAGTCGACCAAGCTGATGTCATAGTCGCCATTCTGCGAGATGAGGGTGACCGTGTTGTTCCCGGGCTGCAGCACTCCATTGGGAATATCCAGTGTGAACTTTCCTTTGTCCTGACCGGTGAAGACCACGTCACCCAGTGGGGTGCCATTCACAGCGACAGTGACGTCATGGGGGAAAGCGGCAATCACTCCCTGCAACGACAGCGAAATCTGGGATGATCCCTGCAGCGCGTTGGCATCGAGGTGGGGCAGCGTGAGCACCTGATCCACCGGCGCGGGAGAGACCATCGCGCCAAAGAAACTCTGCCCGTCTTGCGTGATCAATGAAGAGAAGTACAAAGCGTGCTGCCGCAACTCGACGGTTGTCTCGAAACTTGCCGGCGGCTGGTTCGATCCCGAAGAAGCCTGCAGACGTGGAATGCGCGCACCAGGATTCCGTTCTTCCACCAGCCAATAGACGCGGGTCGCCGAAAACTCCGTATCGATTCCCGTTCCATAAAAGCTGATCGCGGCCTGCGCACCGAACCCGCCGTGGCCGGGAGTGGCTCCTGTGATCTGGATGGGCTGCTCGACAGCTTCGGCGTAGAGATGGAGAAACATCGGATCGACGTTTGGATCAAGTCCGGCCTTGAGCAGTTCAGGCTGTGTAATGCGATACCAGCCTTCGTGCTGCACGTCGATCTTGACCGCCGGATGCTCGGCGAGTTCGAACTGCTTGTCGAGCTGTGCGGCTCGTGGAGCAGATCGTGTGGGCAGCGATTCGAGAACATGGCTTTCTTGTATGTCGCCGGCGGGCGGTAGAGCCTGGTTGAGTTGGCTCATCATCCGCGTGTCGGCAGTTGCCGCTTCGCTTGCAGCGACAATGCCCGCGGGTGCTACCGGACCGTGCATCGTGCGCGTACCGCTCACGTCGATATCCTCAAGCCAATACTGAGATCCAGAGGTCGCGGCAGAGGGGTCGATCCATGCGTAGCTTCGACCTGCGTGGCGAGGCAACGATCCGCGCATCGTCAACGTAGACCCAGCGATGGGGGAAGGATTCATGCGCACGCGATTGCCATTCTGCTCGCGGTATACGTTGAAGCCGAGATTGTGCGACTCGCCGCCTGTCTTCCAGGTCAGGACAACGCGGTTGGCACCGTTCTTATCGTTTGCGAAATGTGCCGTGAACGAACGCAGGCTTACCCGGGTTGGAGCAACCACTGTCTCGCTCTGCGACGAGGTGTTGTTGGCGCCGTTGGGGTCGGTCTGATCGGCGATGATGGTTGCCGTATTTGTGATCTGTCCGGGCGTACCTGGAAGGGTAAGGATGGTCACTGTAGCCGCGCCTGCGTTTGCCATCGTGCCCAACTGGCAAGTCACAGTGCCGCCAGCCTCCGAACAAGTTCCCTGGGTAGTCGTGGACGAGAGATAGATCACAGTTGAGGGCAGCGTGTCGAGGACCGTCACGTTCGTGCCGGAAGCGGGACCGTTGTTCGTAATTGCGAGCGTGTAGGTGAGCGGAGTTCCTTGCGTGACCGGGTTCGGTGTGGCTGTCTTGACGATGGCCAAGTCTGCGCTGTTGGCGCTGGCAACGAGAACATTCACGCTGGCTGAATTGGTCGTCAGATTGGGAACGATGTTGGTCGCCGTCGCGGTTGCAGTCTCGGTGATGTTCGTCCCCGACGGGGTGTTTGAATTCACCTGCATGACGATGGTAAATGTGACCGCGTTCGCGGCCCCAACACCCAGGTTGGTGCCATCATTGCAGACAATCGTTCCAGTGCCGCCGATAGGGGGCAGAGTGGGGCAAGTCCATCCGGCCGGAATGGTGATGGACTGGAAGTTCATGTTCGGCGGGATCGCCTCGGTGAAACTGGTAGCGGTTGCGGCGGCAGGACCGTTGTTCGTGAGAGTCTGCGTAAAGGTCACATTGCCACCCGGAGATACCGACGTGGGCGCGGCCGCGTTGGTCACGATCAGATCGGCTTGCGTCGCTGTGGCGACGACGTCGGAAGCCACAGCGGTATTGTTCGCCGAATTCGGATCAGTGGTGGATGACGTCACACTGGCGGTCTCGTTGATGGCAGTGCCTGCAGCGGTTCCGGCGGTCACGCTGACCACGTAGGTGATGCTCGCGGGGGAACCTGGAGCAAAACTTGGATTCGTACATGTCCGCGTAGCCAGAGTACAGGTCCATCCCGCGGGTCCTGTGAGCGAGACTCCGGTTGTATTCGCAGGCGCAGTTTCGGAAAGCGTGACACTTGCCGCATTGCCTGGTCCGGTATTGCTCACCACCTGGGTGTAGGTGATGTTGTTTCCGGCCTGCACTGGGACGGGGCCCGGCGTGTTCGTCACTGACAGGTCGGCCGAATTCCCAACCGTGATAGTGACGGTTGCGCTGTTATTGCCGCTATTGGGATCGGAAGTGGTCGAAGCGACAGAATCCGTTTGCGTGATGATTGTTCCCGATGCGACACCAGCATTGACGGTTACGACGAAGCTGAAGTTCGCGGTCGTGGTCGCCGCCATGGTCGCAGTGTCGGTGCACTTCAGAGTAGCGAGCACGCAGGTCCAGCCGGCGGGGCCGGTCAAGGACACAGCGGTGGTGTTCGCAGGAAGTGTCTCAGTCAGGACCGGCGCGTTCGCTGTGGCCGGTCCAGAATTCGTGACGCTTTGCGTGTATGTGATGTTGCTGCCGGCGGAAACTGGATTTGGAGTACCGGTATTCGTAACGACCAGGTCAGCCTGGGTGGCCGACGCCACAGCGATGTTCACAGTGGCGGAGTTGTTGCCGGGGTTGGTATCGCGCGAACTCGTCGATGCCGATAGCGTATCTGTGATGATCGTGCCTGCGGCGGTTCCCGCGGTTACTTTGTAAACGGCGGTAATGGTAGCGGTTGACCCGGGCGGTACGCTTGGGTTCGTGCAAGACACCGGAGCGAGGTTGGGACAGGTCCAGGTTCCGCCACCCGTCGTTACAACTGCGACCGAGACGAACGTCGTGTTTGCAGGAGTGGCTTCCGTCACTGTGGACGATCCGCAGTTCGATGGCCCGCTATTCGTGATCGTCTGCGTATACGTGATGTTCGATCCTGCGGTAACAGGGCTCGGCGTTCCGGAATTCGTAACATTCAGATCGCAAGCGACATTGACGTTTGTCGTAACACTCGTGCTGTTATTTGAAGACAGTGGGTCAGAGGTCGTGGCCGAGACGGACGAAGTTGCGGTGATGGAAGTCGCGGCAACGGTCGGCGCTACACCGAGAACTACAATGATGTCGGTTGAAGTGCCCGACGCCACGCTGGGGTTTGTACAGGTGATCGTGCCGGTCCCGCCAAGGGCTGGGGTTGTGCACGACCATCCTGCCGCTTGCGAAATGGACTGGAAAGTGGTGTTGACCGGAGTGGCTTGGGTGAATGTCGCACTGGAAGCGGCGGCCGGTCCGTTATTCGTCACCGTTTGCGTGTAGGTGATGTCGTTGCCCGCAAGTACGGTTGAGGGAGTTGCGACTGTGCTGAGTGCAAGGTCGGCTTGGGTTGCGCTTGCGACGACATCGGTCGCGGTAGCCGAGCTTGCTCCGAAGGACTGATTGGTTCCGTTGACGGTAACAGTGTCGGTGATGATCGTACCGCTGGCCGTGCCAGCGATAACTTTGAAGATGACGCTGAAGGTGCCAGTCGCGCCTGCTGCCACACTCGGATTCGTACAGGGACTGGCCGGGAAACTGGTACAGGCCCATCCGGCGGGCGGAGTAATCGAAACGAATGTCGTGTTCGCCGGGGTCGCCTCCGTAAATGTGGCCCCGGTAACGGCGCTGGAGCCAGTATTCCTCACGACCTGCGTATAGGTGATGTTGTTACCCGCGAGCACCGGATTGGGCGAGGCGGTATTGGTAACGGACAAATTCGGCCCAGTGCCACCGACGATCGTGGTGGCGGAAGCAGTGTTGTTTACTGCGTTTGGATCAATGGCCGACGACGCCACTGCTGCCGTATTCGTGATGACTGTGCCGTTGGCGACGCCAGTGTTCACCTTTACGACCATGGTGAAAGTGCCGGAGGTTGATCCAGCCATGTTGGTGTTCGTGCAGCTGACGCTGCCAGTGCCGCCCAGGCTCGGAATGATGCAACTCCAACCGGCCGGCGCACTAAAAGAGATAAAGGTTGTATTCGCCGGAACCACGGTGGTGAGCGTGGCATTATCGGCTGCGCTGGGCCCCGTATTTGTGACGACCTGCGTGTAAGTAATGTTTGCGCCTGCTGCGACGGGATTCGGTGAGGCTGCATCCGTCACGGATATATCGGCGCTTGATGCGACGATGGCCGTGTCGGTGGCAAGGTCGTTGAGAAGATTGGCCTCGCTGCCGCCGCTGATTGTGGCGATGTTCGTTACAGTTGCAGGCGCGGACTGGAGAACGTTGACGTTAACACTGATAGCTGGATAAGTTCCGGCGGCTGACAGAGAGTCCGAGCGCACGCAAGTGAGCGTCTGCCCAGAAACTGAGCACGCCCATCCTGCGCCCGTAGCGCTGATTGGCGTCACGCCAATTGGCAACGTGTCATTGAGGGTGACCGAGCCGCTGGTGGCGCCATAGAGGCTGACGTTCGAGACGGGAATCGTCCAGATTGCGTTTGTGCCGCGCGTGAAGTTTCCGGCGTGAGTCTTGCTGAGCGTCATATCCGCGGCACACAGAGCGGAAGACTGAATGCCGGTCACTTGAGATAGGGTAGCGCTGGTGGAAACTGTTCCCGCTGAACCTGGAATTGCACCGTAAGCCACGCCGGGATTTAACGTGGTGCCGTTGGTCCCGCCGGCCACGCTGACGCTTGCAGCGCTGCCGGAGACGAATACCGCTCCGCCGCCGCCACCGCCACCAGGGCCGTGACGATCGGCCAAACTATAGCCTTGAGAATCCCAAGCGTCTCCTCCTTGGCCGCCATTGGCTCGGAGCGTCAATCCACTCTCCCCGCCGTTCGCGGCCAGGACGACGATGGTTCCGCCAGCGCCGCCGCCGCCGCCAGCATCATTGGCAGTTCCGTCGTAGGCAGAGTCGCCATTGGCAGTCAGGGTTGCGGCGTTGATGAGGTTGTAGGCGCGAATGAAGATCATGCCACCACCGGCCGCACCACTACTGGCCAGGTTGTCCCCGGGAGAGTTGTTGCGGGTCCCAGCTCCGCCGCCACCTCCGAGCGCGAGACGGTCGATAGTCGCAGGGAACTGCGCGCCGCCAGCGCCGCCGTTGCTCAGGTTGGAGTTCCAGGAGTCGCCGCCTGTGCCTCCGGTACCGCCGTTACCACCGCCGCCTCCACCCGCGTTCTCATCGTTGCCACCTGGATTCGCGCCGTTCGGATCGCCGTCAGTTCCCCCGCCGCCTGCATTTCCGGGGGCGCCGTGTGCCATACTGGCATCGGCTGCGCCACCGCTCGGATATTTGGTCCCAGTGGCCAGGAAAGAGCCGCCGGATTCCACATACGCGGGCGTCCCAGCCACTCCTTCGCCCTTGGGAGCTTGTCCACCCGCTTCCGCAGCTCCCGTGTAGGCGGCGGGAGCATTGCGCACGAAGTCGGAGTTAGTACCAGTTCCGCCCTGCAACTGCATACCCGCGCCGCCTCGGAATCCGAGGCCGTCCACGGAGACCGCTGCTCCTCCGAGATCGAGTTGTCCAGCTATGTCGAGGGCGAGAATCCCGCCACTCGATCCGTTCCAGGCTGAGGCAGTCGCGGCTCCCAACGTCGCCGACAAATACTTGGGCACGAGTACCACTTGAAATGTGCTCCGGCCTTTGGTGTTTGAGGCTGCAGCGGACGTGTATCCGAAGACCAGTCCACCGCCGCTGCCCGCACCCGCGATGGGCACGGATCCGCCGCTCACGGCCCCGGTGGCTGTCACGAATTCATAATTGCCCGCGTTGTTAATGGTGGTGAAACCCGCGCCAGTGCTGCCGTTTCCGTAGGCAACTGTGTTGCTGGTGTTAATACTCGCATCCTGCATCTGGATGACGAGCAGTTCGCTTCCGGCGACAATCGTCCCACCAGCGCCCGTGGCGGCTCCTATCGGAATGGAGGTTGCTCCCGCAGTCACGCTGGCCGTTCCTGGGAAGTACGTGTTCAACACTCCGCTGAGTGGAGTGGGAGGTGTAGTCAGAATGCTTGTAGAACATACGACGCTGACAACTGGCGCAAGCGCGGTGTATGTGTTGTTGCCGGTGTTCGGGTCGGGAGGCGCACCGGAATCCGTGATGGAAACCGTATTCGGATAGAAACCCGCCGTCGTTGTCGATACCACGATGGCGATAGTCACGAAGGCTCCACTTGCCAGCGGAGTCGGTAGTGTGCAAGTGATTGTTGCGCCCGTCGCGCAACTTCCGGCGCTAGGTGTGACGGAGACAACGGACAGTCCCGCGGCCGAGTAGGTATCTGTTAAGGTGACGGCATTTGCGGCCGATGGGCCGTTATTCGTAACGGTAATGTTGTACGTGGAATTCTGGCCGAGAGCCACTGCGCTAACCTTGGTGGTGACCTCAATATCTGCAGTAGTCGGATTGATGGAAACCGCACCATAGGACCAGTTTGTTGTACCACTGAAGGTCTCTGAGATGGGAACACTTGGGGCACCGGTACGAGTCGATGCTACGCCTCGTGCATCCGGATTGGTGGTCCCCCCGGTTCGAGTGTTCCAAGCCACAACTTGCGGAGCGGGAATTGTGATCGTGCGGTTGCCACTGATTGCCACGGTATCCAGGATCATCCCGTTGACCACGCTGGGCACATCGAGTGACGCAGTAGTTCCAGCCGCCCCATCTGCGGATACGAACGTTCCCAGAGGTACCGTCTGATCGACGCCGGTAAATGTCGTGACGCCGGCTACGACCCCTTCATTTACGCTCGTGGTATTGACGGTCACCGCGACTGTGCCGTTCGTGGCGGTCGCCGGGTTGAGGAGGTACCACATCTCGACCCGGCGCGAGCTGATGGCGTCCTCGTGCGTGCCCAGTAAGGTGAGCGCTGTTCCGTTCCACCTCACCGAAACGACGGAAGCATTCGGCCCGTTGGTGATGTTCATGGAAACACCCACGAGCATGAGGCGGTTCGTCCCGGCGGTGGTATGAGTGACGTTGAGGACAGCCGCCGTCCCATTCAGGGTAGCCGAATTCGATGTAGATGAGTCCACCGCAACCTGGGCACTCATCCAGGCAGAGCAAACGAGGAAGAAAGCACACAGAAAGAGTCCAAGCCCTATGTAAGTTCGGGCCTTTGATCTGATCGTCGAGGCTCCATGTCGCCACATTTTGCCAGCGAGGTGCTGCCCGCGCGCTGCGGCTCGCAGCGCCCATCCACGTATGCTTTTGAATCTGGCTTGCACGATTTTTCGTCCTATCCGCACATCCTTGGACCGAGCGACGCCAAGGATCTGGGCTCCTGTCATCCTCGGATCATCCTGCATGCCGCAATCGCCGCGCGTGATGAACTCATCGCGTTCTGGATTGGCACATACAATCCGGTGCAATCGGAACCCCTGCACACTCTTTGCAAGAACGATATCGTCCTTTCGTAATTTGCTCACGATTACGGGAGTAACCTCGACAAACTCCCGGTCACGAATTGCGGGAGACATGCTCCCGCCGCGTGCCTGGAAGCGAACCCCCAGGCCGCGATCCAATAACCCGCGGAGCATCCCTTCAAACAGCTGCGAATCCGCCGCGCCGTCATTCATGCAAATTTAGAATCGCATCCACCGCACGCTGGTCGGGCTCGAAGGCATAGCGATACACAGGGACAACCTTCACGAGCGCCTCCAGAAAATCCAGCGCAGAATCGACGTACTGGTGGCGATGAAACGGAACAAAACTGCGCGCGAACAATTCCGCAACAGCTTCGCTAGGCTGGAGCGGCGTCAGCACATTGCGAAAACCATGCTGAAGAACGAAGATCCGCGCCAGAGGAGCACTCTGCGGCAATGCATACATAGCCTCCCCATGCCATGGCGTGCCGTACATGCGGACCCCGCCAGACTCGGCGCGTACGATAATGCGGTCATCACTGAGAACATCAACTTCTTCCCGCTCGGCCCACAGCCGGGTAGTCGTACTCTTCCCTGCACCGGAATGTCCGACGAACAGATTGCCGATTCCATTCGCACGCACGATGCCGCTTCCATGCAGTTCAAGTGCTCGTTCCTGTGTGAGGCGATGCATGATCAGCAACTCGTCGAGCGGGTAATCGAGGGGATCGGCGGGGCGGCCGCCAAACGCTTCTTCGCTCATCTGGAGAGTGGCGCAACTAAAATCCCTGTCGATTAGAAGACGCTTGTACGGGTTGAGGCCAAGATTCGTGACAGTAAACTCGAATTCGAATCGATCACCACTGTCAAAGAGCTGCCAGACGGACCCGGAATCGAAGAGCTGTCCGCGTGCTGTGCGGGAGATTCTAGGGGCCCACTGCACCTGGATGTCGACATCGCATGTTTCCGATTGTGCGCGAAACGCGGTGAGTGAAGGTCCAAACGCGACGTCTTCCCGGCGCTCACTTTGGACCCGGACACAGACTCCGCCGATCTCGAATTGATCGCGGAAAGATGCCCGAACGCCACTGGACTCGTTTAGCAATGCTGCTCCATAGCACCGCCGTAGATTTTGTGCGCCCTCTAGGACCCGAGCGACGATCCACACAATGGAAAGCACGGACTAGAACCGGGACCGCCCGCAGTCGTCATAGTCTTGCAGTGCCCCAGCACGGCCTCCTCGGGCCGCAAGCTGATCACTGTCAGCCGCGGCGGCTCATACTTAGCCCTGCTGTCGGCCTTATCTAATTCATGATCCATTCAGCCTCCGGATTTCCTCCGACAGTAGCTATCGCCCGCAACTTCCACATCCACCGGCCGACGCACCGGCATTATTTAGAATCGGCAGAATTTGTTGGGGGCCGGACCAACTCTCAACGTCAACTTCCTTGTTGAGAATTCTGCGGGCCGAGTCGACAAGCGCAGGATGCTCAACGCCGCCGACGCAAAATTCGCAGTCTCCATGAGGCGGTACTTCAACTCCAACCACCGCAGCACGTAGATGAGCCACATGACACAGGAACGACACGGGAGATTCTTTATCTCCATTTTCCAATTCCCCATTCGCAGGACACATCCCGCAGATCGACTGGATGCGGCACTCGACGCATTTGGAAACCAGCGAGCGTTTCTGTTGCCGCACTTTGAGCAGGGCATCCTGCCAGATCTGGGTCAGTTCGCGCTGGCGCACGTCAAAGGTGTCCTGCTGAGAAAGAACACATATGCCTAGTTCGCCATAGGCATTGATGGCGAATGAATTCATTCCTCCACCGCAGAAATAAACACTCTCGGCTCTTGCGGGAACCAGGGGCGTCTCGACATCGTGCTTCGCCAGCCGCAGATATTCGCTCATGCCCTTGGGCATGGCCATATCGAGCGCGACCACTTCTTCCGGCGACAAGCGCACCGCAAGCGGACTTTGCGAGCAGTCGATCCGCGGATTGATCTGGCCATCAATTTTGAATTCCACGCCCAATTCATCCTGCGCAAACTGCCGCATCGCCATGACTTCATGCTTGTTGATGCTGGTCGCAACCGTCTTGAGCTTGAGCGGCAACCCACGCTCCTTAAGCAGCCGGATGCCACGCAGGCAGCGATCGTACGAGCCCGGAATCGCGGTAAGCGCTTCATAGGTTTCGCGGGTGCGGCCATAGAGGGTGATCTCAATCGAGAATGGAGGCCATTCGGCCAGGTAATCCGCAATGTCCGCGGTGATGATTGTGCCGTTCGTGAACAGCGTAATCAGGAAGCCTTTCTGCTTGGCGCAGGTGTAAATCTCGAGAAAATCTTTGCGGGCGAAGATCTCGCCTCCGGTGAAGAGGATCCAGAAACATCCCATGTCCGCGAGTTCATCCAGAATACGGAAGTGCTCTTCCTTGCTCAGTTCCTTCTGCCTCGCCGCCATGTCGCTCATCGGGAGATTGTTATAACAATGAAGGCATTCGAGTGGGCAGCGACGCGTCACCTCAATGGCAACCTGCAGAGGCACACGTTCGCCGGTATAGTGTCCATGCACACCCGCAC
>Ga0170475_108434119_pt1 | contig 35333 bp, 21 predicted proteins | sample Soicark_Litter_5_FD_111474 | JGI IMG/M metagenome (GOLD analysis project Ga0170475, IMG submission 111474) | Avena fatua rhizosphere microbial communities from Hopland, California, USA. Combined Assembly of 48 SPs
CAAACTGGTTGACATCGCCAAAAGCCGGCCGAAAAATATGACGCGTTCGTCGTACGCCGCCGATCAGGCGACGCTGGGCCATGATGCCGACCCACCGGAGCTGGCAATCACCGCTGCCGCGAACCGCGGATCCGATCTGACGTGATTGACTAAGGAAGGAGCGTGCATTTGGATTGGGACGAGCACATCTGGCGGCGCTCGGTGCTCGGGCAGCCGATTGGCTCAGGTGTTCTGAACGACACTCTCGCGGTGGCACTGGATGTATTGGAGGACTCTGATGAAGACCATCCCGGAGTGCCGGAATTGTTGTTTGCCAGAGACCCAGGCACACTCCTGCCATTCTGGTGGCGAGGTACAATTTTGAGGAACATCGACCGTGGCGAGACAACGAGGAAAGTCAGTTGGTTCTGCTCGAGAGGATAGAAACGCAAGTCGCCGTCCGGAATCTACGGCTCCCGTTGGCGCTGGATGATCGGCGTAAGATCGCAAAGGCCCTCTGGTTTATCTCTTCTGAACTGCGTTCGAGGGGATTCGATACTCCTGATTGAGCGACCCAGACGCAGCATGCATCAGGTACCTAAGTAATGCGCGCAGATTGTGCGTACTAGTCGTTGACACACTGGGAAACCGTCGTAATATTTGCGTTCTCGGAGCGTCCCCGGGCCCCGCCCGCCAATTTCTGCAGTGCTCCGTTTATGGGCTTTTGTCGGCCTCGCGAGTTGATGGCCGACGCGTCCAACAGCCATTCGTTCTCGCATGGATTTGTGCGTTTCGCGCTACGTGACTGCTGGAGAGAATCATGACTAAAGGTGAACGGGCAGCTCAGATCTGGCCTTTACTCTCACTATGCGCTGCGCGAAGACAAACGCTCACCTACGAGTTACTGGGACGATTAATAGGGGTCCCGCGTCAGGGTTTGGGCCAACTGCTCGAACCCATTCAGTCTTTCTGCCTTCTCAACGGACTGCATCCGCTTACGTCGTTGGTCGTGAGCGACATCACAGGTCTGCCCGGTGAGGGGTTCATAGGCGCTTCGGACGTTCCTGCCAATCAAGCGAAGGTCTTTGCACACGACTGGCTTTCGACGAGTCCGCCCACGGCTCAAGTGCTAGAAGACGCCTCGCGTCAGTTGCCGAGCAACGGCAAGTCGCTCAGCGAACTCCAAAGTGCCGCCAAGCGGCGCCCAACCGATCCTTCATGAAAAGCAAACTGGAAGGAGATTCAGTGGATTTAGGTCGCGCAAGAGATTCCGAATGCCAATGACACCCCTGGCACCTGGAGCGCGACGACTTCCCCTGCAGCACCTCTCGATCCGGGTGCCGTGGCACGACCGAGCATGGGATGGTGCCGTTTGCGGCGATCCGAAGGCCAATACCTCGTGTTTGATCCTGCCCCGCGTGGCTGATCAGAAAGACGATGAGGCCGAGCAGGCCGTGCGCGCGACCTTCTGGCGCGATTTGCCAAACCCCATGTCGCCTGGATGCTCCGCGGAGCGCGGCGCGGCCATGGCACCCTTTGAATTCACACGCATACTCACTCATCCCTACGTGAAGTCGAGCGCGCCGCACAAACACTTCGCGCCCACGCCCCTCACACACGTCCCCTATTCCGCCAACTGCATCCCGTTCAAATGGATGCTGACGGACAGCGCGCACGAGAAGACCGAGCTTCTGAGGCTCGGATTCGACGACGATGCTGAGGCGGCTGTTCACAAGGAGATGGGCTTTAAGACGAATTGGGTGCAGGTAAAGAAAAATCAGCTCGTGATGCTGGACACATTTTTTGGTGCGGTAGAAGCCAAGGAATCCCTGTGCTTCTTCTACGCCAAGGACACGCCGCTCGCGAATGATCCGCGACGAGTGATCGTGGGGGTGGGCCGCGTAACAAATGTCCGCAGCTGGGTCGAATACAAGTACTCAGGCCCTGGGAGTCACCAGGCGGTTCTTTGGGACCGCATAGTTGAACATTCCATTCGGCCCACGGGCGGAGAGGGCTTCCTTTTTCCGTATCATGAAATCCTGAAACTGTCTGCCTCAAATCCGGATATCGATCCCGCAACGCTCGTCGCGTTTGCGCCTGAAGAATGTTGGGGACAGTTTTCGTTCGGATCGGAGCACGTGACGCAGGACGGCGCGGTGGCATCGCTCCTCGCGTGTGTCAATGCATTAAAAAGGATCGGAGAAGTAGTTCCCGGCGCCTGGGACGGCCACGTCGCGTGGATAGATGGCGAATTAAACCGAATCTGGCGGCTTCGTGGTCCATTCCCCGGCCTTGGATCCGTCTTGAAGGCAGTTGGCATCGGCGCGGGAAACCTGATTGCCTATGACCTCGCGCTGTCGCAGAAGCAACAGGGCGCCGAATGGCACGAAGATCCGTGGTCGTTGGTCGACCAGGTGATGGAGAATCCGTCGCTCTTAAATGCAGATCTCGTCGGCCACCTCGGCAAGACTGAACGCGACATCTATCGAAATCTGACTTCGCAACGCCGCGCGTTGCTGCGACTACTCAGTCGATTCGATATCTCTCAGCAACAAGCAACGCGACTGTACCAGGAGACCGAACGCGAGAAGGCCGGTATCACGCTGACGGATGCCGAAATTCTCGACAATCCGTACCGGATTTACGAGGCCGACCGACTCCAGCCAGACCCAATCGCCCTGGGCGTGGTCGATCGGGGTATGTATCCCGACCCAATCGTGTCGGCCCGGCACCCAGTGGATGAACGGTCGAGAGTCGACAGCCCGCTGGATTGGCGGCGAGCGCGAGCCCTACTCGTACGCGAACTGGAAGACGCCGCCGACAGTGGCCACACGTTGCAATCGCGCAGTCAACTGATTCAATCAGTTCGAGACCTCGAGCTGAGACCCGAGTGTCCGCTGAGTCTCGACGCCATGGCTGTCATTGAAAACCGTCTCGGTCCGGAGATCGTGCTGGAGCAGATGGCCGACAGAGCTGTAGCCTACCAGCTGGGACGGTTACACGATGTGACGACGGTTATCCGGACCGACGTGGTCAAACGAATCAAGGGCAAACGTCACGAGGTGTCGTTGAACTGGCGCGCGCTGGTGGATGCTGCCCTCGCAACGGTGGATCCGTCAGCAGACCCGGACGAAGAAGAACGAGCACGGCAGGAAAAGGCAAGTGCGCTCGAGCAGATGTTCTGCTCGCGCATCAGTGTCCTCGTGGGACCGGCCGGAACCGGTAAGACGACACTTCTAAAACTGCTTTGCGAACAGAAGGAGATCAAGAACGGCGGAATATTGCTCTTAGCGCCGACGGGCAAGGCGCGTGTCCGCATGGAAACGCAGATCGGCATCGCCGGCGCACAGACGATCGCGCAATTTCTAGTCCGAAGGAAGCGATACGAACCCAATACCGGCAGATACAAGCTGTCCGCCGCCGAGAAAACAGATGCGGGCCAAACAGTCATCATCGACGAAGCGTCGATGCTCACGGAGGAACAACTTGCGGCGACGCTTGACGCGCTCCGCCCTCCCAGTCGTCTCATTCTTGTTGGCGATCCCCGACAACTTCCGCCGATAGGCACTGGGCGTCCATTTGTCGACATCGTCCGCCAACTGGCACCCGACGAAGCGAAACCGACCTTCCCGATCGTTGCCCCCGGTTACGCCGAGCTGACGGTTCGCCATCGGCAACAAGGACAAGATCGCCCCGACCTGGTGCTCGCAGAATGGTTCAGCGGCCGGCCGACAGAACCTGCCGCCGACGCCGTGTGGAGCGACCTGGAAAACGGCGCTGTGTCTCCGCATCTCAAACTAGTGCAGTGGGACTCCGACTCGGACCTTGAGCATCTGCTTCTGGTCGAGCTGAAAGCGGAACTTCGGCTACAAGGTGATGAGGACGAGAACGCGTTCGAGCAAAGCCTCGGCGGACAGCCTTACGGAGACGCGGTTTATTTCAATTTCAAGATCGCCGCCGAAGAGAGTATCGCTGCGCACGCTGAGGACTGGCAGATTCTGTCGCCGATTCGGGCGGGCATCGCAGGCGTGGACCGGCTGAATCGTTCATTGCAGGAACGCTTCCGAAAACGCGCTCTGGCGTGGGCCACACCCGTCAAGGCCTGGGATCGCAAAACCACCAAGCCGATGGGGCGCCACGGCATCTTGTACGGTGACAAAGTCATCAACGTCAAAAACGGATCGCGTGACGACGTGTGGCCTTCCGACAACGCACAGGAATATGTCGCTAACGGTGAAATCGGAATCGTTGTGGGCCAATACAAAGGTCGCACGTGGAGGCCCAAGCGCCCACCATGGAAGGTGGAAGTCGAGTTCTCGTCGCAGAAGGGCGTTAAATACGGCTACAACTCATGGGAGTTCGGTGAGGAAGGGGAACAGCCGCTCGAATTAGCGTACGCGCTCACAATCCATAAGAGCCAGGGCAGCGAATTTGGGACCGTCATTCTCGTGATTCCGAATCCGTGCCGGCTGCTGTCTCCCGAGCTCCTGTATACCGCACTGACTCGCCAGCGCGAACGGATCGTCGTGCTGCATCAGGGGCCATTGCTCGCGCTGAAGGACTACAGCCAAGGTCATCTCTCTGAAACGGCGCGGCGTCTGACAAACCTCTTCGAGCCCCCAAAACCTGTCGAGGTATCGTCAAAGTTTCTTGAAGATCGCCTTATTCACAAGACACGACGCGGTGAGGCCGTGCGTTCCAAGTCAGAAGTAGTGATCGCAGATCTCCTGCACTCTCTCGGCGTTGATTACCGGTACGAAAAGGAATTCATCGCCGCTGACGGATCGAAGCGCCTCCCAGACTTCACGATCGACGACCCGGCCTCCGGTCTGAAAGTGTACTGGGAACATCTGGGGATGCTCGACCGAAAGAAGTATCGCGATGACTGGCAGACGAAGCTTGCGTGGTACAAGAGCAACGGCGTCCTGCCCTTCGCCGAAGGTGGCGGACCGAACGGAATTCTAGTCACCTCTGAAGATGGTGTACGCAGGGGCCTCGACTCCCAGCATCTCGAGCAGCTCGCCCGACAGGTGTTCGGCCTGTGAGCTACACGCTCAGTTTCCGGGAGGGCTTCCTCTCCGAGCTCCTCGCGCTGCCCCCAAAGGAGCAAGCGCAGATCAATACCAAGCTCAAGGCGCTCCTCGATGACCCACGGCCAGACGGTGTCACGAAGAAGCAACTCAAGTATCTGAACCGCCAAGTCTCGCGACTCAGGTCAGGCGACTTCCGCGTGTTCTACACGTACGACGACAAGTTTGTGAGCTTGCTGAAGGTGGTTCGGCGCTCAGAGGACACCTACGAGGATGACGTCGAGGCGGAATACTTTGGCGGTCCTCCCGACCAGCAATTTGAGTCCACTGCGACACCGCGCGGGACTTTAACACCTAAGAAGGAAGCCGCGGCGTCGGTTCAAGCGTCGCGCCCGCTACCCTCACTCATCGGTGCCGAGTTACTAGAAAGGCTAAGGATCCCAAAGCAGTTCTGTGACGCTCTGATGCGGGTCCGGACGGAAGATGACCTCCTGGGCTGTGCGGCTGTCCCCGACGACGTCATTCTGCGGGTTCATTCCGCTCTCTTTGAGCGACCACTCGAGCAGGCGTTTCGTGAGAAAGAACTGGTCGCCACGACGCCTGACGACTTGCTCCGTTACCGCGACGGGGATCTTATGGGCTTCCTCCTTCGGCTAAGTCCCGATCAGGAGAAGTTTGTCAGCTGGGCAGTTGATGGATCCGGTCCCACGCTAGTTAAAGGAGGTCCGGGAACGGGAAAGAGCACGGTTGCGCTGTATCGCGTGAAAGCGGTTCTTGAGGCGTTGCGCCGCGCCGGCGAGCCATCGCCGCGAATTCTGTTCACGACATATACAAATGCGCTTGTGATGTTCTCCGAACAGTTGCTGCGCAGCCTCCTTGGGGATGACGCAGGGTTGATTCATGTGAAGACGGCAGACTCACTGGCCCTCTCGATCGTCACATCGCGGATTGGACAGCAACGCATCGCGTCCGTTCAGGAGCAGCGCGACGCGATGCAGCGGGCTGTCGCGACGGTTCGACCACCCGGGAATTCGCTTCAGAAGCGGGCGCAGACGGACATCCTGACGAAACTTGGATCCGATTATCTGATCGAGGAAGTCAGCTCGGTGATCGACGGCCGTCGTCTGAAGACGGTCGACGGATATCTCGAATCGAAGAGGCCTGGTCGTGGCGTGGGACTGACCGAAAGCCATCGACGACTGATTTGGCAGGTGCGCGACGCGTTCAATCAAGAGCTGCGTCGCACCGGCCGCACAACCTTTCAGCAGCTCCGGTCGTACGCTGCCCAGATTGTCGAAGAAGGGCATGGTCCAGAGAAGTACGATGCGGTTGTCGTCGACGAAGCCCAGGATCTGGATCCCAGTCTCTTATGGTTGCTCACATCGCTGGCAAAAGGGCCTAATCGTATCTTCCTGGCGGCCGACGCAAATCAGTCGATCTACGGCGCTGGCTTTCGATGGTCCGACGTGCACGACTGGCTGCGCTTCAAGGGGCGCACCGGTGTTCTGCGCGCGAATTTCCGCTCCACTCGCGAAATCGGCGAGGCCGCACGCGACTACATCACGGACAGCCAGATTGACGTGGACTCCGATGTTCCGGAATACGCGCACAGCGGACCACTGCCCGTCGTCCGGCAGATAGCCAACTCAAGTGAGCTCGTGTCATTGTTGTCACGATTCTTTCGCGATGCATCCCGGGAATTCCGCCTTCCAATCTGGGCCGGTGCCCTCCTTGTACCGACCGATAAAGTCGGGCAGCGTCTCGCATCGGACATGACTGTCGCTGGCGTACCGGCGACGTTCATGACGGGTCGCGATCTGGACCTGTCGGCGAAAGTGGTCAAGGTGATCACGCTGAAGTCGGCGAAGGGGCTCGAATTCCCATTCGTCGCGGTCGCGGGATTCGAGTCTCCCTATCCATATATAAAGACCGGAATCGCCGCGGAAGAGGCTGTGGAGCGGATGGCTCAGGAAAAGCGCACGCTGTTTGTCGCCATGACGCGTGCGATGCGAGCGCTGATAGTTGCGGTACCGCGCGACCTTCAGTCACCCCTCCTTTCTCAATTCAACTCAGAGCTCTGGAACACGGGCGAGGCCCAGAGGACATGAAATCAGCGGAGAGTCCGGTCGAACTCACGTCTGTTCCCCGCGTCGGGATGCTTGCGACGGTGCGGAACCGCCGCGCGATCGTTACCGCCGTAGACCCCTACGATGGCGGCGTCGAGGGACGCATCCACCTGGTGGACATCGAGTACATCGACGCGGACGGTGGCCCCGAAGACTCTCTCGTATGGGAGCGAGAAGTTCGCGCGACGGTACTCGAGCCGAGCTCCTTGCCCGATGTCGGTGGCGACTTCGCGATGCCCCCTGAAGACTTCAAGGCGCTTGTTCGCGCCACTCGATGGGGAGCTGTCACGCCATTCGTGGATCCGGATGGCACCGAAGGACCGCTCACACGCTTACCCTTGGTGGCGCCATTCCATGGGGCCATTCAGGTGGAAGACTTTCAGCTGGTACCCCTGCTGAAGGCCTTACGCATGCCGAGGGTATCGCTGCTGCTGGCCGACGACGTCGGCTTAGGCAAGACCATTGAAGCTGGCCTAATCCTGTCTGAGTTGATGCTGCGTCGCCGCGCGCGACGTGTCTTGATCATTTGTCCCGCATCGCTCCGCACGCAATGGCAGCAGGAGATGCGGGATAAGTTCTCGATCCCATTCGACGAAATGGATCGCGCCGCCACGGAGTCGCTCCGTCGGCAGCTGGGTCTCGACGCCAACCCATGGCGCACGCACCAACGCATCGTTACTTCGTACGACTATCTGAAACAGCCCGACGTATTCGAGCAGTTTCGTTCCGCGTCCACGACGACGGTGGACAGTCCGCACTTGCCGTGGGACTTGCTGATTGTGGACGAGGCACACAACCTCGCTCCAGCTCCGTATGGTGCGGAGAGTGACGCGTCGCAGCTGCTTGGACAACTGGCGCCGCTTTTCGAGCACAAGCTGTTCCTCACCGCGACGCCGCACAACGGACACACACGGAGCTTCTCCGGACTGCTCGAGCGGCTCGATCCGGTTCGGTTCACTCGGAAGAGCGACAAGCTCGGGCCCGCTGAGAAGGCGCGGGTTGAAGAGGTAGTCGTTCGGCGCCTAAAACGTGAAATTAACGAACGAACGAAACCGAATACACGATTCAGCGATCGAAAATTACGGGCGGTGCCCCTGTACCTGCACAAGGAAGAACTTGCACTGGCCACCGCCTTCGAAGAATTTCGCACGCGGGTACGATCGCTGGTCGTCCAGCGCAAACGCGGCGAACAATTGGCAGGGGCATTTGCGGTCGAGGTCCTCGGAAAGCGTCTACTCTCCTGTCCGGCAACGTTTGCTGATTCGTGGTGGCGATACCGCGAGGGGATGAAGCAGGCAACAGTGGCCGATGCTGCCGAGGTGCAAGCGGCGGAGGCGTCTATTCATCAAGACCTCGCCGACGATCGCGAGACCGAGAGTCGGACCGCCCTGGCAACGCACACAGTAGGTGCGTGGCTTCGCCCCATGGCTGAAGACCTCGCGGACGAGATACGGCTCGTCGATCGATCACTCTCCGCATTGGATCTCAGGGGTGAGGGAGTCGGCGCGGATCCCTCAGCCGACGCGCGTTTCGAAGCACTGACGCAATGGGTTGACGACCACCTTCGTGTCGATGGGAAGTGGAAGCCCGACGAGCGTCTGGTGATCTTCACTGAGTACAAGACGACACTCGATTATCTGCAGCGCAGGCTGACTGCATGCTTTCCCGAATCGGACGCGATCCAGATTCTTTTCGGCAACATGGACCCGCCAACGTTGCGCGACGACATCAAGGCGGCGTTCAATGATCCGACCAGCGGCGTACGCATTCTCGTGGCAACCGACGCCGCATCCGAAGGGCTGAATCTTCAGGAAACGGCGAGATACTTATTGCACTACGACGTCCCCTGGAATCCATCTCGCCTCGAGCAGAGGAATGGACGTCTCGATCGCCACGGACAGGCCCGTGACGTCTTTGTGTACCACTTCGCGAGCGACGAAGCGGCCGATCTCCGATTTCTGGCACACGTCGTCAGAAAAGTCGATTCGATTCGAGACGATCTGGGATCGGTGGGAGATGTCTTCGACTCGGCGTTTCAACGTCGCTTCATCGAGGCGGCGGATGAAGGGGACGTCCGGGGCGCACTCGATCGCGCGATCGACGAAGCGAAGGGGCGTGCCGACGTCCCACGCGACTCAAAGACCGGCATCGCGACGGACACCGACACCGGAGAAGACGAACTCGCGCGCTTGCGCGCGCTCGGAGACGAACTCGACCTTAGCCCCGAAACGCTACGTCCCACCCTCGACCTAGCGCTCAGGATTGGCTCGGCGCTGTCCCACGCTCTCGAGGGGCCGGATCAAGAGGGGCGATATCGAATCAAGCCTCAACTCACCGCAGACTGGCAGGCCATCATCGATGAGACGGTCCGGCTGTTGGAGCGCTCTGGAATGCGGGGCGCTCTTCCGGCCATCGTTTTTGATCCGAAGTTCTACATGGACACCCGCAACGGGCGGCCCGTATTCAGGCCAAGGCGCGACACGGCGCTTCTACATCTTGGTCACCCGCTGTTCCAGCGAGCGCTCGCGTCGTTCGCTCGTGCTCGCTTCGCTGGCGGAGGCAGTGGCGCGTCGCGTTTTACGGTCACTCGTGGATCAGTCCCGACGGAAAGTGATGGTCTCGTGCTCTTGACCGTTGAAGAGCTCGCGGTCAATGAGCTGCGCGAGACCTTTCATCACTGGGTACGGACGCTTCGTTTTCCGGTGCGCGATGGTCAGCTCGGCTCGCCGCTCCCTCACGTTGCCGCCAGTTCCTTGGATACTGACGCGAGTCTTGGCCGTCAGGCCGACCTGCAGGAAGCGCGTGAGTTATGGACCGAAGTGTCACGCGACGTCAGAGAACAAATCAGGAGACTCGGAACGGATCTTGAGGAACGTTTGAAGGCGACGCTCTCGAGTGAATTAACCGCCGCACGGCAACGCGAGGAGGAACGTTTTCGCAGCCGGCAAGGTGAGCTTTCAACGTTGATTGAGGCGTCGACACTGGCCCGACTTGAGCGTGAGATACAGGAACTCGACGATGAATGTCGTAAGGGTCGACTCTTCGACGAACACGAAATCCTTGCAGACTTGATGGCGTCGCAAAGGCAAAAGGAGGAAGAGCTCAAGCGTCGCCGCGATCATTACGAGACGCTCCGCGAACAGCTCGCCAGTGAGCGCAAGCGGGTTCTTGAGCGACTGCTGCCATTGCGGTTCGCCCTAAGAGGGCGAGTACAGGTGTTTCCGGTCGCCCTGGAAATTCGGTTGCCGGACGCGGGACAGCGGCATTGAGTATGAACGACGCGTGGTGGACGGCGCTCCGACACGGAGGGTTGCTGATCAGCCCGTCGCGTCTGGCGATGCTCCGCACGATCGCGCCCGAACCCGTATCCCAGCAACTCGCCGATCGGCTGCGTGGGGACGTTACGCGTCTCGCGACGGGGACTGCGGATGCACGTCGCGAATTGCTCGATACGATCTTCGAACTTGTGTGCGGCCTGCGGTCTATTGACGGCCAGCAGTGGTTGAAAGGGAACGAGGTTGGCAGCGAGTGGTCACGCAAGGCTGCGACGGGCGAGATCGTAAAGCCGCGGCGCGTATGGGTTCCCGCGCAGGGAACGGCACTACCGATATTCGTGGACGACGAGCCGCGAATCGGTCTCGGCCGTGGGCGCCGCTCGGTATCGCGTGTGCTCGAGTGGCTTCGGGCGTCGGGCAGGCGGCTGGCCGTCCTGACGAATCATCAGCAATTCCGCCTGATGTACGCCGGTGCGGACTACGACGCCTGGGCCGAGTGGGACACCGCCCTCTGGTTTCAGGAAGGCGCTCATGGACCGCAGGTAGAGGCACTTCGTTGGCTGCTCGGCACGGAGGTTCTGTCTTCCTCCAAAGAGGACGGCCGCGGGTCCTTGTTGGAGGCCATCGAAGACTCCCGCAAGGGGCAGGCTGAACTCTCGTCAGCGCTGGGGGAGCGCGTCAGGCGCGCTGTCGAGTCCTTGATTCAGGCTTATGGTGATCGGTTCGAGCAGCTTGGCCCCGAGGTCACCCCCAGGCACATCTACATCGCGGCCACACGCGTCGTCATGCGGATGGTCGTCGTCTTGTTCGCCGAAGCCAGGGAACTACTGCCGCGAGACAACCCGCGGTATGAGATTTCTTATGGGCTTCAGGCGCTCCGCGCATCGTTGGAACGAATCAGCGGTGCGGCACGCAGCCGCCGGCAATTCCGGCACGCCGCCTGGCCGCGCATTGTAGGCCTGTTTCGGTTGGTCCATGACGGCTCGCATCACCCCGAGTTGCTGATTCGACGCTATGGCGGCGGTTTGTTCGCCGCCGGAGTCATCAAGTCGTCCGACCCTGTCGAGCGCGCGCTGGCTGTCCTGGAGGATCCTCAACACGGCCCTCACGATGAAACGGTCGCGCGGATGCTCGACTTGCTGTGTCGCACTGAAATGCGCGTCCGAGTGGGACACGCGGTGAGGCTGGTGCCTGTTCCGGTTGATTTCTCCGACCTCTCGTCGGAGTACATCGGCATCCTCTATGAGGGGTTGCTCGACTATGAGCTGCGGCGCGCCGCCGGCGACGACCCATACGTGTTTCTCAACCTGGGCGATCAGCCAGTGCTCCCGCTTTCGCGCCTGATCGCGATGGACGATGAGACCGTCAAAGGATTGCTCGAGAAGTTGAAGGCCAAGCGCAGCGCTGTAGCCGCTGAGGGTTCGGAAGAAGACGCCGAAGAGGAAGTCGCGGATGACTCTGATGACACGGTAGACGACGAGGCCGTCGTAGACGAGGAACTCATAGCCGAAGCGGTTGCCTATACATCCCCTGAGCAATCACAGGAAGAGCAGTCCGAAGACATGTCTCCTGCCGAATCGGATCAAGTCCTAGCGAATCAGAGCCGCGCCTCCGAGTGGGCGGTGCGAGCGGTTAAGGCCGGCGGACTGGTCACCAAACCTCGCGGACGCAGCGCGGCGGCGCTCGCCACCTACGAACGGGATGTTGAGGTTTCGGCTCGTCAGCTGGTACTGCGCGTTGTCCAGCCCGGCGAGTGGTTCCTGGTGTTATGGGGCGGCACCAGAAAAGGTTCTGGCACCTTCTATACACGTCCGCAGTTGGCGGTCCCCACGGTGCAGCGGACGATCCGTCACCTGGCCTACGAGGCGCCGGCCGCTGGAGACGACGCGCCACTCGCGGAGTGGACGCCGAAGGCGCCGGAGACCATCCTCAGCCTGAAAATCTGCGACCCCGCGACAGGATCCGGGTCATTCCCCGTTGCCGCGCTGCGGTTCCTGACCGATGCCTTGTGGCGCAGCCTTCTGCACCACCGCTGGCTGATAGAAGAAGGGGATCGATTCGTCGTCGAAGCACGGGGAACCGAGCCGCCCCCGTGGTTCGCCGAATCAGTCCGCGATCTCCCCGTGACGTCCGGCGATGCCGAAACCCACGTCCGCGCCCGACTCCGCCGGGTCATCGTCGAGCGCTGCATCTACGGTGTGTATTTCGACCCTCTGGCTATCGAGCTCGCTCGTTTGTCAATCTGGGTCGAGACGATGGATCGCACGCTGCCATTCGAGTTTCTTGATCACCGGATCAAGGTGGGGAACGCGCTTGTAGGTTGCTGGTTCGATCGCTTCAGGGACTACCCGGTGATGGCGTGGATGCGAGAGGGCGGCGACAAGAATCACACAAACTTCGTCCACCATTATCGCGAGAAACGTGGACGCGCCGGGGCAATGGCGACGCGAAGTGGCGACAAATGGACGAACGATATCAAGGACTGGCGGGACAAGCGGGTGAAGCCGGATCTGGCGAACTGGATCGTGGGCCAAGGATCGCTGATCGACCCCATTGGCGGGCGCGCACCCGAAGCAGTACACGACGCGGCGGTGGCGCTGCTGGCGCGCATGGAAGAGATTCCGATCCAGGAGCCCGAGGAGCGTGCCAGGTTCTATCGCGACGAGCTCATGGGCGACGAGTCTTTTCAGCGCCTGAAGCAGGCGTTCGACACGTGGTGCGCCCTATGGTTCTGGCCTGCGGACAAGCTGAGCGCAGCACCGCTGGCCTCGACGTTTTCTTCCCAGGATGCGGAAACATCGAATGTCATCGCGCAGCTTCGCGGTAGGTTGCGATTTTTCCATTGGGAGCTTGAATTTCCGGACGTGTTCATCGGCGCCGCGTCCGGGTTCGACGCCGTCATCGGCAACCCACCGTGGGAAATCCAGAAGCCCAACTCGAAGGAGTTCTTCTCCAACATCGATCCGCTCTATCGGAGTTACGGAAAACAGGAGGCAGTTCGGAAGCAGAAGGAGTACTTCGAGCGCGAAGCGGGCACGGAGACGGAGTGGGTTGCGTACGCGGCGCATTACAAGGCACTCTCGAACTGGAACAAATTAGTCGCGACGCCGTTCGGCGATCCCGACGAAGGGGAACCATTCGCGCTCGAACGTGGCGGCGACAAGCTCCACCAACGATGGCGCGGCAAGCGCAAGAACGGTACGTCGTATGGCGACCCGAATCACCCGTTCCGACGTCAGGGTTCCGCGGACATCAACACTTACAAGATGTTCCTCGAGCAGGCGCATTCGCTGCTGAAGCCCGGGGGCAAGCTCGGGATGATCGTACCGTCCGGGGTATACACAGACAAAGGGTCATCAACTCTGCGCGAGCTGTTTCTAGAGCATTGTCGATGGGAGTGGCTTTTTGGCTTCGAAAACCGCCACAAAATCTTCGACATCGACAGTCGATTCAAGTTCTGCCCGATCATCGTCAGCAAAGGCGGGCGCACCGAAGCAATACGTGCCGCTTTTATGCGACACGATTTACGTGACTGGGACGAGGGAGAGCGACACATCGTCTTCTATCCACGCAGTCAGGTGACGCGTTTCAGCCCCAACACGCGGGCGATTCTGGAAGTCCGTGACCGACGCGATCTCGAGGTGCTGGAGAAGATCTACGCGAACTCGGTGTTGCTGGGTGATAGCGGTCCTGACGGTTGGGGGATCACTTACGCACGCGAGTTCGACATGACCAACGATTCCAAGCTGTTCCCGCCGCGGCCCCACTGGGAGGCGCAGGGTTACAGGCCCGACGAGTATGGACGGTGGCTCAAGTTCCGCGAGTCGCAGCCGGTCGAAAGGCATCCGAATCAGATCGGCTGGATTCGGCTGGCCGACGGTAGCGCAGTGGTACACGAAGATGCGATTGAAGACATCGCATTGCCGTTGTACGAAGGGCGAATGATCGGTCAATTCGACTTCAGCGACAAAGGATGGGTAAGCGGGAAGGGACGGTCGGCTGAGTGGCGCGACATTCCGTGGGACGCGAAGGCAGTGCAGCCTCAGTACCTCATGTCAAGCAGCGACTATGACCAGGCCGCGGCTGAATCGAGAGATAGCGAGGGTGTCGTCCGCGGTCTGAAACTAGCGTTCATGGCGATTGGATCGGCGACAAATAGACGCTCGATGTTCTCAGCCCTTATCAACGACATGCCCTGCGGAAACTCTGTTCCTGCAATCCAATGCGCAGAGCGCGACAGGACGCTAGCGATGGCTCTCTGGCTCAATTCCTTCGCGTACGACTTCACCCTGAGAGCGAGATTGGGTGGGATCAACATCAACTACTTTGTCATATCCGAGACCCCTCTGTTGATCGGACTCCGTGAGCGGGCGGTTCTGACGTTGGCTAGCCGACTGAGCTTTGCCCACCCGGTCTTTGCAGCATGGCAACTGTTCTTCGGAACAGCTGGGGAGCGCTGGGCTCTTGCCAACGCCGAACGGGTTCGGTGCAGGGCTATAGCGGATGCAATGGCGTTTGCGCTTGCAGGCTTGGACTTTGCCGATGCGACGTGGATCTTGCGCGACTGCGATCAGCCACGGGACGCGCTCTCGGGCGGAGCGTCGCGCCTGCTTGACCCGAAGGGATTCTGGCGAGCCGAGCGAGAGCTCGACCCGGAGTTGCGTCATTCAGTACTGTCACTTGTCGCATTTCAAGATCTGCTGAACTGGCTGACTGGGGACTCAACCCGAAGCCTTGAGGATTGGTTCACAACAAACGATGGAGAGGGTTGGAACCTTCCCGAGTCTCTCTGCTTAGCGGACTACGGTCTTGGCCACGATACGCGTGCTAAGCAGCCGCAGCTCGTACGAAGGCGACTCGGCGAGCGGTTCTATCCGTGGCAAGTGGCGCAATCGCCGGAACAAACGCGGGCCGAATGCGAGCGGCACGCCAGAAACATCCTTGGCGCTGAGAGTTACGGCCGGCTTAAGGCAGACATTGCGCCAACTGAAGTGCCGCGTCTTGCAAATACCGCGACAAGTTGTGGACGTGTAAGTGGTGTCGCGGGACGACCGACTGAGTTCGTTGTCAGTCCAAAGTTGTTCGATGAGGACGAGGATGAACCACAGTGAGCTCCGCTCAGACGCTTTTCAATCTGCGCCTTTCCGCGCCGGTACGGTCAACACTGGCCGTGCTGAAAGACGAGGTGGTATCGCACGCGGTCTTCGGAAACTCAACGAGACGTCGGCTGTACAATCTTCGCCACGTCTACGACCCGGCATTCCCTTCCTATTTTAATGATGGTGACGACTTGGCCGCTGCCGAGGCCTCCGCGGTTCATCATCCGCTGGAGTGGGTCCTAGCTGAAGGACCTCGTCCGGATCCTCAACTCTGTCTTCAGCGGTTGCGAGCCATCTGGCTGCACGTCGAGAACAGGGCTGGGCAATTGAATAACGACCCTGTCCTGCCGTTCCGTCATCAGGCTGCGCTGGTGGAGTTTCTGACCAATGGCGTCGGTCCTCAACGCGTGTTGATCGCCGACGAAGTTGGTCTTGGCAAGACGGTTGAGGCGGGGCTCGTCCTCCGTCATCTGCTCCGCCGTAACCCTACCCTCCGAGTGCTCTATTTGACGCTGGGTGGATTGGTCGAGAATGTCTTGAACGAGTTCGATCGTCTCGACTTGCCGAAGTGGTCATTTTTCGGGACCGTTTCTCCAGAGGCCCAGGCACGTCTCAACGCCGTTCCTATTCAGGCCATTACGGCGGAGACGCGATTAGTAGTCGCGTCCATTCACCGATTGTTGCTGGGTGAACAGTTGGGAACGCAATCCCGCTATTTGGGTGAATCGCGATTCGACGTGGTGATCGTCGACGAATGCCATACGTTGCGTGCGTACGGTCCGTCCGCCGACTCGCCCCAAGTCTGGTTCTCAGGTGTTCGACAGTTGCTAGACCGGCATTTGGAAGCAGACGGCAGGGTCTACTTCATGTCGGCGACCCCTCATCAGGGGCACCGCGAAGTGTTTCTGAACTTAGTCGCTCTTTGCACGGGCGTCGCGCTGAACGCTTCCCCCGCAGAGAAGGCGGGAGCGGCACGCGGGCGCGTAGTGTTCCGTGTTAAAGAACACGTTCGCGACTGGGATGGCCGTCGCGTGTTTCCGTTTCGCGACGTGCGGCCACCAGCCTTGGCGGCTCCGCCGGAGAACTATTCGGATGTTCTGAAGAGAATTGGCGAGCACTTTGACTGGATTGCTGCCTCCTTCGACGCGTCACAGAGTCGCGCGGTCGGGTTCGTCAAAAGTCAAGCGCTTCAATACGCAGCCAGTTCATTGCGCGCGGGATTCGCGTATCTCTTGCGCCGACTCCTTCGCTACTATCCCGCAGAAGCGGGCTCCACAGATGTTGTGCGCTGGGCAACCCGTCTGGTTCCTTACCGAGGGGAACGTCTGACCGGCGCTGTTTTGGCCCAACGTTGGGCCAAAGAAGGCACTAGGCGTCTGCACCAGGCGGAAGAGGAGGAAGAACAGGGCAGCCTGAGCGAAGACTACGGGGATGTGACGGGCGCAGCCCACGAAATCCCAAGGCTGAAGAAGTTGTTAGCAGCGTACGACAGTCTGTTTGACGATCCCAACGCCGGTACAAAGATTCTCGAATTGCGACGCCTCCTTGAGGGCAATCCCGAACCAGTCGTCGTCTTCAGTCAAGCAGTTGATACCGTATTCGAGCTCGAGACGAAGCTTCGAGAGTCAGGGTTTGAGACCTATCGCGTCAGCGGCGAGATGCCATTCGAGACGCGGATGGGTGAGATTCAGAGTTTCCGCGTCTCCATGAATCCACGACGCGTTCTCGTGTCGTCCGCCGCTGGAGGTGTCGGCATCAATCTACAGGTAGCCCGACGAGTAATCCATTTTGATCTCCCGTGGAATCCGATGGCGCTCGAACAACGTGTGGGACGAGTGCATCGCATCGGATCGGATCGAACCATCCTTGTCGACACGATCCTCCTTGACGGGAGCAGAGAGGCTGACGTGTTTCAGCGCATAACGGTGAGGTTGGAGGGAATTGTGCGTGATCTCTCGGCCGATCCGGCGGAGAGGGAAGCACTGTTCCGACGCATCCTCGCGAGCATGAATGCCGAATACCTGCGTGACATCATGGCAGGTGACCGGGACCTCGATGAGATTGGGCATGCCATCGATGAGGGTCGGAGGGCGGTGGAGGAAGTCGATCGAGACATGCGTCAAATAGCCACAGAGGCTGTAGGTGAGCAGGGGCGAGCACGGATGGCGCACCTGCTGAAGTTTCTTCATACGGCCGACATCAAACTAGCCGCCTCTCAAACTCCGAGAACGTATGCCACCTTGACTGAGATCGCGGACGGCGAGTTTCAGAGGTCCGAACGGCAAGCCGAGGCGTTCACGGCCGAAGACTGGGACGAGCCACTGGTCTTTGACCGAACGGCCGCTGCCTATTTGCAGCTTCGTCGGAACCAAACCGGAGGGCTCGGTCACCCGGCGATAGACCCAGTGCTCCGGGCGTGCCTCGAACTCACGCCGGAACTCGAAAAGGCCCGTGTCAGTGCCTGGATCACGACCAATTGGCTGCCCCCAGGAATAGAAGTCGGATCAATCCTTCTGTTTGAGCTTGTCGCAAAGGCGGTCGCGGGATCGTTCAGCGACGTAGCGTTGCGGTGTGTCGCGGTCACCGCATCGGGACAGCTGTCAGAAGTTGATTTTGACGCGGTTGAGGAATTGATTTGGAATGCTTCCTTTTCTACCAGTAGGCGCGCTGGGGAATTTCCTTCATCGGATCTCCTCATTGATGTGACGTCCAAGGCCGCGGCGCCTGACCTCATTCGCTGGCCGTTGGCGGCCGTGGGAATTCGAGGTAGAGACTGAGCGTATGGGCGTAACAACGGAGAACTGGCTCGACCAGCTGCGGCAGGAGTTTGACCGTCTTTACGCCCGGTTTCAGGACGATGCGCTTCCTGCACTGATGCACGGACCGTTGTCGGGCGACGCATCGATCAAAAGGCTGCCGAGCCTATTCGACGATACCAAGAGGGACTTAGCACAAGCGCGCTCCATTCCCGTGGCGATCGTCGGCGAGACCGGAGTCGGAAAGAGCACTCTGCTGAACGCCTTGCTCGACACAGACTTCCTTCCGACAGGGGTGGTCGGGTCACAGACGGCGGCATTCATCACCATCGCTTACTCGCCAGACTGGACCGTGATCTGCCACTACATTTCCGAGGCCGAACTGGACGAGATATTCGACGACGCCTGGGCGCAGGCTGACGACCAAAGCGAGGCCGTGTCGGCGGAGATCGTGGAACGTGCCCGGGCGAAGGTCCGTGCCCTTCTGGCGCTCGGAGAGGAGCAGGCCTTGCCGCCTCGAACCGACCCACCCTTACCCTTGCGGCTGATGGTTCAACAGTCCAGGCGAACATTTCACACGGAAGATGAGGCCCGTGCGCAACTCCTGCTACACGCAAAAAAGCAGTACTGGCCCATAACGAGAGCCATAGACGTCCATGGCCCGTTCGACATGCTGAGATCGGGAGTAGTGATTTCCGACCTTCCAGGTGCTGGGGATATCAACAAAGCGCGGCGCGGTCGTGCCGCCGAGGCCATTTCAAACGCGGGACAGATATTGATAGCCGCTGAAGCACGAGGACTGAAGAGCGCACTGCTGGAACAACTGGAGTCTGACGGTCGCTTGCCGCATCGCCTCTTCCGCGAAAAGCAGCCCGTGCAAATCATCCTCATCGGCACCAAGCTGGATAGTGCGTCGCCTGACGCTGACACCAAACCTCAGGAGGTGATAGATCTCGGACTCGACCCGGAGGCCGCGACGAAGGCGGATGTCTTTAGCGCAGTAGTCAAGGCTTGGGAGCGCCACGTCCTTGGCACGTTTCGTCAGTGGTTGACCGGCCTCTCGGAACAGTTCATCGAGGGCGCCCACGCAGAGCGAGCGGCGCAAGTGGACAGAATTATGGGCGCCGTCCAGGTAGTCCCGACCAACTCGAGCGACTGGAGGCGACTCGCCAAAGGGAAAAAAGGCGTCTACGTTGGTGAACAGCTTCAGACGGGTATCCCGCTATTACGCAAAGCGATCGCAGAGCTTGCGGAGGCTCAGAACGCAACGACGCGAGCGTTCCTCACCCAGCGAATAAATGAGTGCGACACGTCGGTTCTGGATGCGATTCAGAGCAGCGAACAAATGCTTGGCGCGGACATCGCGGCCATTCTCAAGGCCGTCGAGGACTCCCGCGCACAGATGGAGGAGATACAGGACCGATACGCACAGGTGATTGATGCCCTGCGCGTAAAGGTCCTGGACCGATTTCAACTTCTCAGAGAAAAACTTGAAGTAAGCATTGAAACGGCTTCGAATAAGATGGCGCGCCTGGGCCGCGAACGCGTCGCTGATCACCTGCAGGGACTGCATTGGATGTCATTAAGAGCCACCGTTCGAAATGATGGTAGGTGGACCACCAACGGCGGCCGCGGCGTGAATCTTCGCGACAACATGGGCGGAGAGATTACCCGCCTCGTGCCTCAAGCATTCGCAAAGCTGACCGAAGAGCGCCTGGGGACTGATATCGAGACAACGCGGACGGCATTAATCGAACAGCTAAAGAAGTTTACCGACGAAATCCGTGGCGTGGTTGACAAACACTCAAATGACGATTTGACCCGCCGTCATGTCAGCAAGATGTTCGCAACCGCATTAAAAAAGGCTGAACGGGAGATCAACGAACAGGCCTCACTACTTATCAAACAGCGGGACGAGACGACGAAGGACATGCAGGGTCGGATTGACAAGGCCGTCGACAGGACGGTCGCTGAGATCTGCGGCGAATGTCAAAACGACCACGGTGTTGGCTGGAAGAACCGCTCGATGTCGAAGATCAGCGACGGAACCGCCCGCGCAGCAGAGCTGGCGCGCAAGCGTGCGATGGAAGTCGCGGACGGCGCGCTGAAAGATATCGAGGACGCCGTCAAGGAGTTCTGCGCGGCCGCCGTGCGTGAAACCGAGGAACTCGCGTCGGACCTGCCAACAGTCCTCAAGGAGGCGGTGGAACGGGTTCGTATCACGGGGCCCCAGCAGCAGCGGGCTCGCCTAAGCAATGTGGGCAGCGCTTGGCAGGCGCGGGCGTGAAAGCGCCTCTGGCACCGACCAGGACGGAGAGCGAGCGTCAGTGGCTCTGGACGGTCGCAGCCTTCCGCAGCTCAATCGTTCGGGCGCGATCTGCCCAGTCTTGGCCGGAAAAGACTCGACACGCGCTCGACGCCGCGCGCTACGGTTGCGCGCTGCGCACGCATTCGAGTCAACACGAAGAGGAGTTACGGACGTTCTTGTTCTCATTTCGCGAGGGCCTCGCGAAATCGGTAGTAAATGGAGGCTACGAGGCGCTCGTGCTTCGGTTGACCGTCGAACACCTACTCTACTTCTTGAGACTGCTCGAGGAATTACCGAGAGCAAAAAGGGATGTGGAGAACGCTATTTTGACGGGTATCCGCGCGGCCTATAGGGCTGCGCCATCGGCGATCGAAAGACTTGCGATTTCTTGGACCTACTTCAGGCTGCCCAGAACTACCGCGAACCAGCCCCAGCGAGCGTTTCGACCCGACGCGCGAGAGGTTTCGGGAGCGTTGCGGGAATTGCAGTTGCCGACACACGCCGGCATCATCGAGCGGACCGTCGGGGCGGAGCCCATTCGCCACGGAGGGCGACGGAAATCAGGCGCTGAGGCAATCTCTGTATCCCAATCGGTCTCTGTTGTCGTTGCAGCCCTCGACCGAGCATTGCTTCCCCCGCAAACCGCAGCGGCGATTCGGTCTCTGCGCCACTTTCTGCGTTCGCCAGAACAAACCGTTTTTCTTTTCAAACGCGGCACAATGGTGATTACCACACGCTAACCATATGCCTCTGAATCCGCTCGCTTACACCGAGGCTGTGGTCGGCAATTTCCTCCGATACCAGCTGACGGCCTACCCCTTCGCGGATCCCGACCTGTATGCGCAGATGCGGCAGCTCTTATCGCTCGAGGAGACGCGCCACACTCCGCTTCTGAACGGTCCGTACATCAGCCTGTCGCAAGCGTTTCAACAAGGCGGCAGCATTCGTGACCTGGTCGCGGACGCAATTCTCCATCGTCACATGGTGGACCTCGTCCCGTACGACCGCGTCTACGCGCATCAGGAAATCGCGATGCGAGCGATCGCCGCGGGCCGGACTGTACTGGTCTCGACTGGAACCGGCTCAGGCAAGACCGAGTCGTTCCTGTATCCGATTATCAGCCGATGTCTTCAGTTGCGAGACGACAACGCGCCGCCTGGCGTGGTGGCCGTTCTCGTTTATCCCATGAACGCGCTGGCGGAGGATCAACTGCTGCGCCTGCGGGGCCTCCTCGCCGGCACCCGCATCCCGTTCGCGATGTACGTCGGCAAGACGCCGCGGCGGAAGAGTGATGTCAACGTCGAGCATCTGCCACCAGGGTCGTCGAAGGCCGACTACGAAGGTTCGCTCGATCTCGCGCGTAAGCAGAATCGTCCGAACGCGGTCTGTCCGGCTGAGGAGCGCTGTTCCCGGGAGGAGATCAGGACACCCGGATCCCAACCGAGGATTCTGATTACGAACGTCAAGCAACTCGAACTGCTCCTCACCCGCCAGTCCGACATCGAGTTATTCAACGGGGCTCGCTTGGAGTACCTCGTTTTTGACGAGGCTCACACATATTCCGGGTCAGCGGGCGCCGAAACGGCGTGTTTGATTCGCCGACTTCGAAGCTTTTGTGGCCGCCGCCCGGAGGAGACCGTATGCGTCGCAACATCTGCGACCCTTGCCGACCGTGAACGAGCCGCGGCCGGTAAAGAATTCGCGTCGCGCTTCTTCGGAGTCCCGCCTGAGCGTGTTGACGTGATCACTGAGCAGTACGAACCCGATCTGTGGGCTCGCCCAGGAATCGTGTCCGGACCGATACAAGGCAACCTTCGGAATCGTCTGCGTGAACTGCTGGAGGGCTTGAACGCTCCGGAGCCTGCGGGACTTGTGGCGGCATGGGCTCGTGATGCTCTGAGTCTGCGTGTCAATTCGGCGCAGTGGGAGTCGGATCTCCACCAGCAACTCGCGAAGAACGAAGTCGTGTTTCAGATAGCGGATACGTTGAAGGCGCGCGCACGGCCGATGATGGACCTGGTCGAGACGGTATCGACCGCTGTGCACCGAACCGTGCCAGAGGAAGAGATCTTGTGCTGGCTGCTGCTGGGCGCTGCCGCGCGACGAGGCGAACGTCCATTGCTGCGTCCGGTTGTCCACGCCTTTGTTCGGGGCGTGCCGGGCGCAATCATCACACTGCCCAGGGATCGCGAGAGACCAAGGCTCTGGTTGTCCGCTGAGGACGAGGAGAGAGACCGCGCCGACGAACTGATTCGGCTGCATGTGCTGACATGCAATACGTGCGGACAGCACTATTTCGAACACTGGCTGGCCGACTTCCGGTTTACCAGAGCATCGCCTGATGGAGGTGAAGCGGTTGGGGGCGGCGGACGACTTTGGCGCAGCCAGGACGCGGCCAACGGTGGGCAGCGCCGATTCTCTTCGATCGTTTGATCGGCGCCGATGAGGACGACGACGAGCCTGCAAAGACGGCGGCCGTCTGGTTGTGTCGCCATTGTGGGGCCACGCATCCGGCTGAGCATCATGCCTGCGTTGGGTGTGGCGAAAAAGGGCCGCTCGTCGCGATGCGGGTCGTGGCACAAGATCCCGATCGGCCGGGTTCGCTGAAACGCTGTCTCTCGTGCGGGTCGGCTGGCCGAGCCTTCGGTGGAGTGTTTCGCGATCCGGCGCGCCCGGTAAGAGCGGTGGCGGTTGCAGATGTTCATGTGCTGGCGCAAGAAATGCTGCGACACGCGGAGCGCCAGCGATTGCTGGTTTTTGCGGACAACCGGCAGGAAGCGGCGTTTCAGGCTGGTTGGATGCGCGACCACGCACGCCGGTTCCGCCTGCGCGCGTTGATGTGGGAGCGCCTCAAGCAATCACCCGTTGGAGTTGGTGATCTCGTCGCGTACCTTGCTCGAGTGCTCGAAGCGGACGACGACCTCTCCGAGGCGCTGCTCCCCGAAGTCTGGGAGCAGTACCCGAAGAGCACATCGCCGATGGAACACGACGGGGAGCGGCGGCTCTTCTTGCGTATCCAGGTGCTACGGGAGGTTGCAACGAATGCGCGACAGCGGCTTGGCCTGGAGCCGTGGGGTCGTATGCGCGTCGAATATGACGGCTTGTCGGTTGATGATCCAGTTGTCAGCGAACTGGCCGATGCGCTGAAGATCGAGCCAGCATCCGCGGCGAACGGGATCGGATCACTGCTCGATCAGTTCCGCCGCTCCATGGTGCTCCTCGATCGAGAGCAATTCATTTTTTCCAAGTTCTGGCAGGACGGAGCACCGGAAATCTCACGGGGTTACCTGCCCAAGCTCCGAGGGGTTCCGCAGGGACTCAAACTTCAGCGAAGTCCAGACGATGATGATGGACGCGTGAAGCAGTGGATTGGCCCCAGAGACACGCTCGTGAAGCAGGTACTGAGGAAGTGGAACGTTCCGGAGCCCCGCATTCCCGACGTCGCAGCGAGGATCTGGGAAGGGCTTGTCGCTGCTGGGATCCTGGCGCCGGCCACACTCAAGGGAGCCCGTGGTCGAGCGCTGCCGCATTGCACGGGCACATTCCAGATCGATGGTGACAGACTCAGGCTGGAAACCCACGCGGGGCTGTGGCGGTGCGGGAGGTGTCGGCGCGCCCAGGCCCGACCGGCCTTGCTCGACAAGTGCATCGCGTGGCGCTGCAACGGCACGGTCGCTTTCGAAGAGGAGTCTCGCGATTCCTACGATTTGAACGTGCTGAACGATGGTGCCGTCATGATGCGGCCGGTGGAGCATTCGGCGCAGGTGCCGCCGGATGACCGGGAACGAATCGAGCGCCAGTTCAAGGGTGACGGCGACGGTATCAATGTGCTGGTCTGCACCCCGACGCTGGAACTGGGTGTAGATATCGGAACGCTGGACACGGTCCTGATGCGCAATGTGCCGCCGCTGCCTTCAAACTACTGGCAGCGGGCGGGACGCGCGGGGCGTCGCCACCGTATGGCAGTCAACGTCACCTATGCTCGTCCCGCCACGCACGATCGCGCGTATTTCGCTGAACCCATCAAGATGCTGCACGGGAGCGTCGAGCCCCCTCGCTTCAATCTTCGCAACGACCTCATGGTTCGTAAGCACTTGCATGCCGTCGTTTTGACGCGCCTGCACCAGCTTCGTGCCGCCGGGTCCGGTCTGTCAGATGAACAGCGTGCTGAACTGAACGAAACGCTCGAGGACATGTTCCCGCGCCAGATTCGTCACTATCTCTTTGATAACGCGGGACACGTGAGAACGACACTGTTCAGCGTCGCGCCGTTTGCTGTTTTGGTTCAGAAGCATGAGGGCCGACTTGTAGATGCTGTCACCGCGGCGTTTGCTCAAGGTTGGCCTGCGGAGGACGCGTCGGTCGTCTCAGCCGGGCAGATCCTGGCCGGCGTACGCGGAATGGCGGAGGGCTTTCAAGAAATTGTCCGTCGGCTCAAACGTCGCCTTGACTGGGCGCTTGGACAAATTGAGCGCTTAAGTGTGAACAGGATTAGAAGAGGCACACTCGAGGCCGACGAGGAGGCGCTGTTCAATCGCTGCAATCGTTTGATGAAGCGGCTCAAAGGTGAACTTCACGGGCTTCCCGGTCAGGCCGAAGGCTACGACTCCAACAACACGTATGGCGTTCTTGCCGCCGAAGGCTTTCTCCCAGGGTATGGCCTTGAGATCGGCTCAATCCGCGGGACGGCCCAGATGCCGAGATTTATCAGGGGCTCGCGCGACTTCGAACTGCCGCGCCCGCCCGCCGTCGCCCTGCGCGAATACATTCCTGGGAACGCTATCTACGCGAACAGCCATCGTTTCGTGCCGCGTTTTTATCACCTCAATGCCACCGAGGTTAACCTGGCAGGTGTCGACGAGCCGTTGCGGTTTCTGGTGGACACCGCCAATCAGGCCGTAACCGAGATGGGCGCCGATCGACCGGGTCTTGGCGGCGGCCTTGGAGCCGTCACGCTTCGTGCGATCCCGATCTGCGACGTGGATCTTGCACATCAATCCACGATCTCAGATGACGAGGAGTATCGGTTCCAGTTGCCGGTAGCCGTGTTTGGATACGATCAAGGGAGACACGGTCAGGGCATCGCTTACCGGTGGGGGGAGCGAGCCATCCATTACCGCAAGGGCGTCCATGCACGTTTAGTCAATGTAGGGCCCTTCAAACGAATGGCGGCTGGCACCGGGCTAGGTTATCCAGTGTGTCTCGTCTGTGGGCAGACCCGCTCACCGTTCGCGTCCGACACAGAGATCGAACACTTCAAGAACGAGCACCGCGACCGATGCGGCCGGGAGGTGCAACCAACCGGGTTCTACGCCGACATCATTGCGGACGCGCTGACAATGAAGGATTGTGAATCGCCAGAAGAAGCGTACAGCTTGGCTGAGGCGCTGCGGATCGGCGCATCACAGGTCCTCGATATGGATCGGGAGGACCTCGAGATCCTGGTCATCCGTCAACCCGGAACTCAGTTCGCGGACGCCGTTCTTTATGATCCTATGCCTGGCGGCTCCGGGCTGCTCGAACAGCTCTGCGCCCGGTTCACCGAAGTAGCCGTTGCATCGATTGAAGTCGTCCGCACTTGTCCGTCTGTGTGTGAGACCAGTTGCATCGATTGCTTGCAGACGTTCCGCAATGCGTTCTATCACCGGTATTTGAATCGGCACACCGCTGAATCCCGCTTCAATGAATGGGGCTCTGTGCTGGTTGAGGAGCACAAGCTTCCCGCGCGATTCCCGGCGCTTGAGCCGGAGCGGGACGACATGCCCGCGAATCGCGCCGAGGCGCTGATGCGCCACCTGTTGACACGTGCGGGCCTGCCGGAACCGGAGTGGCACAAGTCGATTGATCTTGGGCGGCCGCTCAATTCAACACGGCCGGATTGCTTCTGGCCGGTGGAAGACGAACCGGGGCTCTGTCTATACATGGATGGATTGAGCGGGCACATTCATGGAAATCCCGCGACGAAAGAGATTGACCTGGCGATCCGCGAGACATTGCGGAGCAAGAACTACGAGGTCGTGGTGGTGACAGCGACGCAGCTGTACGATCGGGCGGCAATGGTCAGTCACTTTCAACGAATCGCGAGGATTCTCATCGGTCGCGATCGAGCGAGACAGGTCAAAGACGACCCGTCGTGGTTCGAGGCGCCTCCAACTTCGGATCTCGTTTAGTCGTGAAATTCGATGACGGAAGAAGAGCTTGAGGGAACTGTTCGAGATATCAATGAAGAAATCCGTCGCCTCATTTACCACCAGCAGGTCTTGGCGGACGTTCACGACCGCCTCGAGCGCCGTAATCGGCGGCCCCTTGAAGAGGATTACATCGATGCAGACCTGCGAGATGAACCAATAGGACAACCGGTTATCCGGCGAATCGACGGCGTAGAGATCATGGTGTGGAAGCTACACCGGCGCGGAACATCGGCGGCTGATATCCGCGGCGCCGATTTGATGTATGAGATCGCCGGTGAGAAGTTCGTTCTGATCCAGTATAAGACCCCGACGACGCGAGGAGCAGTTGGTCGAGACGCCGACCAGCTTGGCGTTTTGATGGAGAGTTGCGCGGTTCGATGTCCACCCGCACCGAAGGCCTCCGTCGGGTGCGGAGCCTGGCATGCTGTCAGGAACGTGGACGGTTTCTATCACCCGGCATGTATGGCCGCCGAGATATTTGACCACTTTGCATCGCGCCACGAGGGCGCGTTTGTGAGCGGGTTTTCGAAGCGTGAGTTTGACGAGCAATTCGCAGCTTGTAGCGTTGGATCACTTGTCCGCATCGCGGACCCGCAGCCCGCCATTCGCCGCTCGGTTGAAAACGGTCACCTTGTCGTCGTTGCGCAGCAACGAGGACGGTTCTAGAGATGGAAGGATGGGTCGCGCCGACTGACTACGAGTGGTACGCATTTCTGCGCGAGACAGGACCGTACGAGGAAGTCAATTTCTGGACACCGTCCGACTATTTCGGCTTCCGTGGCACGCCGGGAGCGCCATTCCTGTTCAAGCTCAAGGCCCAAAAGAGAAAGAACTCAGGGCTTCCGCACAACGTCATTGCTGGTTTCGGTATTGTGTCGCGGTTCGCCAAGCTCGAAGACTGGCTGGCTTGGGAATGTTTCGGGCCGGGCAACGGTGCGCCAACGTTCTCGAAGATGAAGGCGCGAGTTGATGAGTACCGGTCCAAGAATGAGCTGAAGGGCGGTGCCGGTGTTCCGCAGATTGGCTGCATCGTCCTGAGTGATGCGGTGTTCTTCCCGCCGGAGCTGTGCATTCCACAGCCGTCCGACTGGCCGCCGCGAAACCTGCGCCCCATGAGGTATGACCTCACGGTTGGTGAAGGACAGCGTGTCTGGGCAGCATGCCAAGCCAATCTCTCGGCCTACACAGTAAACGTGTCACCAGACCTCGTCGCACGAGTTCGGGAGGCCTCTCCGCGATACGGTGAGCCGGTTTTGGTACGCCCGCGAATAGGCCAGGGCGTATTTCGGATTGCTGTCACTGATGCTTACTCGCGCGCGTGCGCGGCCACGGGCGAACACTCCCTTCCAGTTCTGGAGGCTGCCCACATCCGTCCCTACGCCTGCGAGGGCCCGCACGATGTCAGAAATGGGCTGCTGCTCCGGTCGGACTTGCACCGATTATTTGATAAGGGATACGTGACGATCACGGACGATTTACGGATACAGGTCAGCGGCCGCCTTCGTGAAGATTACAGCAACGGCCGGTCTTATTATCCCCTGCATGGCCAAGCGATTGCGTCTCCGGCAGACAAACGCTGTACTCCCGACTCTGAATTCCTTAGGTGGCACAACGAGAATGTGTATCGAGACTGATCGAGTCCTCATGCGCCCACTGACGCAACGATGGCGCACCCGTCTCAAGATGCGTGGCGCGGCGTTCCCTCGAGCAAGAGTGACAGCATCCGTGAGACGCGCAATTGCCTGAACTGGTCCCGACCGCGGACACTCGGATCAGGATGGCGGCTTTCCGCTTCCTCGAAGAACAGGTCCGCCTCGTTGGCGAAGTGCTGCCTCTCAACATTCTGCGTGAGGGCTTTCAACTGGACAGTCAACGAATCCCGTTGATGAATGCAGTGCAAGGTATTTTCAAGCCAGCGGCAATGGAAATACCGCTCAGCATCACTACTACAGCACCGAAAGAACGCCAGGAACGTCCGTACGATGACTTGATGACGGATGCCGGACTTTTGTATCGGTACCGCGGGAAGGACGTCAACCATCCTGACAACGTCGGTCTTAGAACGGCAATGCAGCGGCAACGCCCCTTGATCTATTTTCACGGGATTATCCCTGGTCAGTACTTCCCTGAATGGCCCGTGTACATCATTGGTGACGCACCGGCGGAGCTGACATTTACGGTCAACATTGATGATCGTCAACTCGCAGGTATGCAGCCACGTGATGACGACGAGGAAACGGCCGGCCGTCGCCGGTACGTAACACGCCTCGTGCAACAACGCGCACACCAGGCCTCTTTTCGCATCCGTGTCATTGAGGCGTATCAGCGGCACTGCGCCATCTGTCGCTTGCGCCACCAGGAGCTGCTTGAAGCCGCCCATATACTTCCGGACCGCCACCCTCTCGGCGAACCTATCGTTCCCAATGGAGTGGCTCTGTGCTCCCTTCATCACTGCGCGTTCGACACGAACATCCTCGCGGTGACTCCTGAGTTCCGCATTGAGATCCGGCAGGACGTGTTAGAGGAAAAGGACGGGCCCATGCTCATTCATGGCCTTCAGACGTTTCACGGTGCAAAAATCGAGCTTCCACGCCGCAAATCGGCATGGCCGAAACGCGAGTTTCTCGAGGAGCGTTACGCGCTGTTTAAGAAGCTCGCCTGAAACACAGCTCGCAGGTTCGACGGGGACCGATATGGACCATCACGAGTACGCACGGAAAGGCAGTCAACGATGGCTGCAGGTTGCGGTGAACCGCGATCCAGAATCGTTAAACCGAACGATTCGATCGGCCATGGGCCTGCCTGGCAGCGTTGAGATTCAGTGGATGTCTCCGTTAGAGTCGCACAGTTTTGCCGAGTATCGGGACACCGCCGCGTTGAAGAGGTGCGAAATCACACTGGAAAGGCGACCGCTCGCTGATTTCTGGCCCTCGCGGGGACCGGTATGGGATGGCCTTGCGCGCACGAGTCGAGGAGAAGTATTGCTGGTCGAGGCCAAGGCTCACATTCCAGAGCTCGTTTCACCGCGTTCGCGGGCGACCGAACCGGCTCGTGGACGGATTGAGAAAAGCATGCGAGAGGTTCAGGAGACGATCGCACCAAAGACTGTCGGAGTCGTCGATTGGACGCACACGTTCTACCAATATGCGAATCGCATTGCGTACCTGTATTTGTTGAGAGAAGAGAACCAAGTTCCTGCTCATCTCGTCAACATCTACTTTCTGAATGCAACTGATGTTGGTGGGCCGAGCGATCCTGTTGAGTGGCGTGGGGCACTGAAGGTCGTGGAGTGTTATCTCGGAATCGGGCGCACTCGAATCTCAAAGTACATACATAAAGTGTTCGTCGATGCGACGCCCTTGATTGCAGTAGCTGATCAGCCCTATGAGGTATGAGGTCAGCGATGTTCGGAGGAGAGCGAGATCGCGTCGTGTGTTTGTTCTTGGGGCTATGCCTGGATGAAGTTCATTTCGTGGACCACAAGAAGTGGGCTGGCTGCGTGGACGTGTTCCATAATCGACAGTCGTTGCCGTGGATCCGGAAATTGGTACCGTGCCGATCGTGGCGTAACCTCGAATTTTATAGGTCATGAAGCTCGCAGATCTGGTTGACGCTGTCCCTGCCGATGTGGAAGAACGCGTCGACAAAACGCGTCAGCGCTTCAACGGTCTCGTGAGAGCGATCCTGCGGGAAGAAATGGCTCTCCGACTCAGTATGCCTTCGATCGACTCAGATCGTTCTGCCAAGCTCGAAACGACCACTGTTCCGGTCCGGCTCAAGGCGGGCGTGCCGCTTGTCGACAACAGCCCCGTAGAGGTGAAGAACGTCGAGGTTATCGACATCGTTCTGGGGCGTCATAGAAGTGGGCTTGAAGCGTTGGCGTCTGGAGCTGCCGCTTCATCCCGCCTTGTCGACGTTCTGGAAGCTAGCGGCGTGGCGGCGCCTGGATCCTATCCCTCACACGAACTCCAGATTTGTGAGCGATGGGCACGAACGTTCCTGGAGCGATTAAAGGAAGCGGATCCGCTTACGCACATTCTCGATTTTAGGGAGGACATTCTCGGACGTTATTTGTATCGGTTACCTCAGTTCATACAGCCATTGAATCAGTGGACCAAAGATCCATACCGAGGGGAGGTCGAGCTGTATTGGGGCGTCATAGGTCTTGTCGCGGAACTGCTCGGCTCGACGCCCGAGGACCTGGCGGTTGTCATCCTGTCGCACGAACTGGCGCATGCGTACACTCATATCGGGGCCGACATCGATGGCTCGCGGTGGGGGTCAATGGACTTCAAAAACAGCGCCGTCGAATTGAAGGAAGGGCTTGCCCAGTACTACACCCAGCGTGTTTGCATTCGCCTCCAGGATCGGTGCCCAGGAGCTCTTCGGGCCTTTGAGGAACTCCCGCCGCGTCAACCGGAACGATACTGGACGCATGTGCGATGGATTGAGACGAAATCCAGCCCGGAGCATGTGAGAACCGCAATGCTCGAAACGCGTCGGAGAGGGTCTGGTAACGCAACTACTTTTGAAGAGACTCTCGCACAGGCCAGGGCGCGACTCGGTCATTGACATTTCGACGCGCTCAACCGACGCGTTAAGGTCGACGACACGAGCGTCCGCGAAATCGCGCGGCAGCATTCTTCTCGACACGCAACTTCCCGGTGGTCTACAGAGCGCCCTTCAGAGTGCCGTGATCCGCCTTGGCGAGCCGAATGTGTGCGGCACCTATGCGGCCCCCTCCACCGGCGACTGGAACAAACGCGTCGGGCGCCTCGGCCACGAACTGCGCCTGGACCTCCGGCTGAGCATCAAGTTTCCGAAGCCTTCTTTCACTGAAGCCAGCGTGCCAAAGATGTGCGCTCCGACCCTGAAGTCGGTCGCCCCTGTGCGAGCCCTCTATGCGCCATCGAAGCTCAGAGCGATTCGGCAGAAGTCGGCGGCGGTCACGGGCACTAGCCGACGATTCTGATCGAAGACTTCCTCAAAGCCACGCCTCGATTCGAGTGACTTCTTCCCACAGTCGCTCAAAGTGACCCTTGCCGGTTCGAACAGTGCCGTCGGTCTCTAAAAACAGTCGCTCTGCGAACGGCACCATGGTCTTCGACTCCGCGTGTCGTAGGTAGCGAGGATCGAGGTCGCCGAGGCGTACACGATCGAGGCCATCCGCATCCTTCAACAGCGACGCTAACCGCCAATGGGGGTGGCTGCGTGGAAGCTCCCGCGGTTTGCAGTGGTGGACCACGGCTGTTTCGATCTGTTCGAAATCTGACGATGTCACTCCGCCCTTCGTGAACAGCTCGAGAACGGAGGGCAGCACAAGGAGTCTGTCCATCGCGCGGCGGCCATGAACCTCGCAATATCCGTCGTGGGTGCGCGCGATATCGTGGAGATAAATGGCGGCCCACAGCCGACGGGCTTCTTCCTGCCAGCCGGTCGCTTCAATCAACCTGAACCCATGCACCAGCACGCGCGCGACATGCGCCTGACCATGCAGCGTGCTGACATGGTGAAAGAGATCAGGTGCCGGGACCAGCGCTGCGAGCTCGATGTCCGGCTCTGGCTCGTTGAAGAAGCGCTGAAAGAGTGTGCGGTGCACGACGTTCATACGGTGGCAAACGCGCTCAGATAAAGTCCTTCTGACCGACGACAATCGGCGGCGGTAGCTTGCCACCCTTCATGGATTCCTGCTTCCGAGGGACTTGGTAGTACATCAATCGGAGGGATCGTCTCACAGCCAGCCTGGAGCCGAACCGCACAATGCTCATCGGAGAGACGCGCTTCGGCGAGATATCAGCGGGGAGACTCAATCGGCGTGAGGTTCTCTATTCGGGCGGCACGTCTTCCGTGTTGGGCCCGACGGGCGGCTTGGCCAGTCTGTCGATCAAATGTTCCTCCCATTTCAGACTGCGGCGAGCGTCGCGCATTATCCACGTTCTGAAGGGAACGGTTCGACCGTATCTGAGAAATCGGCCAAGGCGCTGGTCGAATGCGGCGCGATTTGACGGCAGATCGTAATGCACACATCCATCGACGAACGTAAGCGAGTGCGTCTGGATGGCGGCACCCGTCGCGATCAAGACACCACGTGTATGTTCGAAGGATTCTAGCTGTGCGGCCGATTCAGCAAGACTCTGCTCAGCAGTCAAGACGTACGACTGCTGTGGAAGGGCGTCGAGTGATAGGCCGATGTACCGAGCTGTAGCCGCTAGTCCGGTCCAGACGCAGATCGAATGCCTCGACTCAAGTTGCGACTGCAAGTGCTTGCGCAATGCCGCCAGCTTGGCGTCTGCTGGTGTTTCGGCGAGCGTTGCCAGAATCTTCTCAACTGATCCATACAACAACGTAATGGTAGCGGCATCGACAGTTGCTTCGGTTGATGAACGTTGATCTTGTGACGATAGCCTGTACGCGGCCTGGTCCATGTGTCCATGAACGATCGCGTTTCGCAAGGGCCGGAGCAGAGCCATAATTTGGCGCAATCTCCGATCGACAGCGAACGTGCTAGATGCCGCTGCACGCAAGAGCAGATCGGCGAATCTGGAGATTGCGGGTTCGGTTGACGCAGCGACTTGCTCGGCGACGGTTTCGATTGACTCAAACAGCGCCCGTTCCTCATCGGTCCGCTCGTACTCGATCAACTCCAATTGAACCGGTAGACGTGAATACAGAGGCTGGCCGTTCCAACCAACAATGTCGCCGTACTTGTAGCGCGCAGTAGCTAGCGGAAGTGGGTCAGGTTCCTGTTCGGATTCAGCGCCGGCACGTAAGAGCAACGCCCGCCGCACGTTGTTGGAATTGAGCAAGGAAAAAAATCCGTTTGCTCGCTTGCCCGTAAGGAGTTGACTTTCATCGGCAACAACCAAACTCCACGGAACATTCGTCAGTGCATCGTGAACGGCAGGAACCGCCGAAAGATCGTGAGTCGTGATGAACAGCGATCCGGTCGGCCACGGCCGTTTTGGGGCATCAGAACTGAGCTCAACGAGCGTCGCACGGTCCAACAGCTCGACATTCGGAACGGACGCCTTCTCCGCCAGCAGCCGCTCCTGCCACTGTCGGACCAACGCGCCTGGCACAACGAGCAGCACGCGCGCTTGGGAATCACTCTCATAGAGCTGTCGAATCAGCGTCAACGTGAGGTAAGTTTTCCCGGTTCCAACTGGAGCGATTAGCTGCCAGTATGGGGGTGCATCATTGGCAAGGAACCGCTCGAGGAACTCGACCTGGAATGGCAAGAGGCCTGCATCCCGGAACCGTTCGCGTAGGCTGACGTTAGACATTTGAGTTGCGCTCCCGATTCCGCGCGTCAACCTGCTTCACTCGAGCCAGAAGCCAATCTCGTGCCTGCCGAAGCGTCTCGCGGTCCTCATCTGTCAGTTCGCGCTTGAAATGGAAGACGTCGTTCCTTAGCGTTGGCAGCTGCGATAACTTCGCTGCGGCATAATTCTGGTTGTTGCCAAATGCGCCTTCAAAACGCGACCAAGTCCCTCGATATCGCAGAAGCATCACTAGGTCATTCAGCGTGAGTGCTTCTAGGGTTGTCGGCAGTGTCTGTCTAAGGTTTGTCTCGTAGTGTTGCTTCAGGCAGCGGTCGATGCATTCCAGCAGCTGTTCCTTGGACATCGAAGCCGCAATCAGTTCTCGAATCGCAAGTTCGATTTCACCGACCAAGTAGTACGGCGAGGCGGCCGTGTCGAAATACCTCAGCGCATCGGAACTCGTGATCACCGCGTGCACTTTGTCCGCTGAGCCTACCAGTACGGCGCCTTGGGTATCGAGCGCGGCAAAGAAGTCTGTGATCTCATCGCGCGGATTAGCGTACGTCGGCGCTTCCATGAACAAATCGACGGGAAGTGTTAACGGATCGCCATTGCGGGTCTGGCCCAGGACGGCAGACAACTTGCGCGCAAACGAACGATACGAAAAGAGGCCGAGCACCTCGTCACCGAGCGTCACCGGCAACTGACTAAATTTGTAATCAGCCATCATCTGCAAAGCCTTAGACACGGGGCGATCGGGAGCAATTGTGACGAGCTCCTGGCGTTCTGGAACGAGTCGCTTGACCAAGTGAAACAGATCGCTGAGCGGTCGTTCGTTCACAGGTGTGTTCGCGCCTCCCCCGCGCTCATGCCAGCTCGTAGTGATCCGACATACTGCGCTTTGTACTGGAGCGCAGTTCGGCGGTCAAGGTACGCGGCCGATCGCAGCGGATCGTTTCGACCAAAAAGCTGGCAGGCGTTCTCGTGACGGCATGAAACGTCATCTTTCGCCAGCACGCGAAGACACGTGTTGGTGTCACACTGCGACTTCTTCGGCCACGGCGGAGATGACGGACGACCAGGCGCGCATCGTGGCCGACTTCTGGTTCAATATGAAGTTACGCTTACACCATGCGACCGCTTCGGTATTCCATCAACGTCACACTGGACGGGTGCTGCGATCATCGGGAAGGAATCGCCGACGAAGACCTGCATCGTCACGCGATGGAAAACATCGTCCAGGCCGATGCCCTGCTCTTTGGCCGCGTGACGTACGAAATGATGCAGGAGGCCTGGCGGTTGTCGAC
>Ga0170475_101859661_pt1 | contig 35014 bp, 36 predicted proteins | sample Soicark_Litter_5_FD_111474 | JGI IMG/M metagenome (GOLD analysis project Ga0170475, IMG submission 111474) | Avena fatua rhizosphere microbial communities from Hopland, California, USA. Combined Assembly of 48 SPs
GTCGTATATCCCCAGGCCGCTGTGGCGGCGAATGCGCCGGCGCTGATGAAGAAGACACGCGCGACGCTCGTGCCAGTATAGATCAGGAAAATCCCCGCAAGAGATACGCCCATCAACGCGGCGTAGCTCCAGAACGCCAGCTGAGCCGTCGCCGGGCTCATGCGCTCGATGCCGAAGCCGAGCAGCAGGGCGAGGCCCACCGGAGCAAGCATCACCACCCAGAGCAGTGGCGTGCCGGCGATAGCGGCATAAAGGCCTGAAGATGCAGCCACATAGGCGACGATGCCGGTGACGGCCAGGCCGCCCGCCATCGTGTTGAATACGCGTAGCAAGAAGCTGCGCAGGTCGAGATCGACTGCCGGCCATGTCTGGGCCGGCCGAAACGGCGATTGCAGCGAACCGCTGTTTCGTGGATCAGGACTGTACGTTGTCACGTGTTTGTTGCTTTCCTTTCGCAGAATCACGACGTTGGGCCCACCAATGTTCCACCGCTTCGATCGCGCGGAGGGTTGGCCGGCGTACCAGAGGGAAATCCTCTGCGAGCAGGAGTGCGCCGAGTGGCAACATCCAGAACCCGAGGATCGGTAGAAAACCCAGAAACCCTCCGGCGATGAAAAGCACACCAAGCGGAATCCGCAGCCATTTCGCCTCCGGCCGCAATACCCATATCAGTCCGGATCGGACCGGACCCGGCAACCGCGCCGCCAGTCGATGCAGATGGTCGTGCCTGGGGGTCATGCCCGGGCAGGCCATAAGCCGCAGGCGGCGTAACGTTCCGGCACTCCGGGCGGCAGGTTCAGAATGGTGCGTATGGTCTCGAGCACCCGCATCTCGGCGCGATGGATGGCGCCATCAGCGGCGGCGACATGCTCGGCCGCGCGCAGGATGATCCAGGCCCAGGGCGTTCCGTCGAACCCAGCCAAGACGCGAGTGAGCGCGCTCCTGTCACTTTCCGGCTCGCGGTCAAGCTCGCGTACGCACTTGTCGAATAGCCCGCGTCCCAAAGGTGACCGCCTGCCGTCAAGCCCGCAAGTCCGCAAATAGGCGCCCAGGCGAACACGCTCGGCGGGATGAACCCCGCCATCGGCGCGCGCAACGACGGCCGCCGCGATATTGACCGCCCAGAGAACGGTCCATGACTGAGTTCGGTCGTCGGCGCCGGAGTGCACTTGGGGTATTGATGACAAGTCATGCTCCCTGGTTGCTGTATTCCGCGCCCAGAGAGGTCGACTGTCTTGCAGAGGAGAATTGGCCCAGAACTGATCGACACGCCCGAGGCACGTGGCGATCCGACATCGCGGAGTTGGCCAGCCATGCGGCCGACGTCCCCGCCAGAGGGGCCCGGATCTGTTATGCGCACATCAGATGGGGACAATCGAGGTTGAGTCAAGCGGAGGCCGAGGTTGTGTCGGGCGGCAACCAGCGCGTTCAGCGGTTCAGGGAACACGCCTCGCCCTGGCCGAGCTGTCGCCGATTTCCGACGAAGCGACGCGTCCCGGATAAATACACGCCTCGTCTGTCGTCGTTCAGCAATTCAGGCGATCGGTCCACCGCCGGACAAACTCCCCCACCTGCCCCTCGGTGACGTCGGAATCGCCTCGGGAAAAGAGGTGATGACAGAGGCGCATAGCTCCAATAAGCTCGGTTGAAAGGCTTGAAAACAATGAGCCAATAGGGAGGTGGCATGGGATCATCTGTGCCTTGGTCCAGCGGGCGTCGAGAGCGTCTTGCTCACCGCGATCTTCTGGGCCCCGCCGCTGCGGCGGTCTGCGCGCTGCGAACCGGGCTGATGCAACAGCACGCCCGCGCGTACATGTCCTCGCAAGCCTCCCTGTTCGATCCAGCGGAGGCAAGGCCGGCGTTCCTCGATGGCACTCGCCTGCCTCGTCGGCGGAGCAAACTTCGGCCGGATGGTTGGTCACGACCCCAGGGCACTAAACGAAGATCTCGCATAATCGACTGCTAGAAGAGGCAGCATAGATGACGACACGACGTGACGTGCTTGCACTCGCCGCATCCAGCATCGCCGCAGGGCTGGCGCGCCCCGCGAAGGCCGCTGCGCCGTCAGGCCAGCTTACCGTAGGTGTGCACATTACGCTTGCGCCGACGTGGCTGGATCCGGCGGAGACGGCAGGGATCATCACGCCCTTTATGGTTTTGTATGCGCTGCATGATGCGGTGGCGAAGCCGATGCCCCAGGGCAATCCCTCGCCGTCGCTGGCTGAGTCCTGGTCGGCCGGAGAGGACGGGCTCAGCTACGAGTTCGTTCTGCGCAAGGATGCGAAGTTTCATAACGGCGAACCGGTCACCGCCGATGACGTGAAGTTTTCGTTCGGTCGCTACCGCGGGGCGGCGCATCCACTGCTGAAGGAGCGCGTCGCCTCCGTTGAGACGCCGGATCCGCAACGCGTCGTATTCAAGCTGAAGAATCCCTGGCCGGACTTCATAACCTTTTATACCGTCGCTTCTGGAGCCGGCTGGGTCGTGCCACGCAAGTACGTGGAGAAGGTCGGTGAGGATGGGTTCAAGAAGGCTCCGATTGGTGCCGGACCCTATAAGTTTGTTTCTTTCACGCCCGGCATCGAGCTGGTGCTGGAAGCGTTCGATCAGTACTGGCGCAAGCCGCCAAGCGTAAAGCGAATCGTACTGCGAGTCATTCCTGATGAGTCGACACGGCTCGCGGCACTGAATAACGGCGAGGTGGATATCGCTTACTCGGTCCGGGCTGAACTTGCCGAGGAACTGCGACGAACCCCGGGCCTTACGTTGCGGCCGACCGTCGGCTCGGCTCCCTATTACCTGTACTTTCCAGAGCAGTGGGATCCGAAGTCGCCGTGGCATGACCCGCGGGTGCGGTTGGCGACCAAATTCGCGCTCGATTACAATACCATCAACAAGGCGCTGACGCTGGGATATTCGCACATCACAGGCAGTGTCATTCCAGAGAACTTTGAATTCTATGAGAAGCTGGCGCCACCTGTGTACGATCCCAATAGGGCGCGACAGCTGCTAGCCGATGCCGGCCATGCCGGCGGGTTCGATGCTGGCTTCTATACGTGCGATGTCGCTTACGCCAATCTTGGCGAGGCGGCAATCAACTACCTGGGGGAAGTCGGCATCCGCGCCAAACTGCGACCGTTGGAACGGGCAGCCTTTTTCAAAGGCTATGCCGACAAGAAGTTCAAGAATATCATCCAAGGGGCCTCAGGCGCTTTTGGCAACGCCGCAACGCGTCTTGAAGAATTCGTGGTCAAGGGCGGCAATTATGCCTACGGCAGCTACCCTGAAACCGACGAGTTGTTCCCCCAACAGGCAGTGGAGCTCGACTACTCCAAGCGCGCTGCGATCCTGGCAAAGATGCAGCACCTGCTGGACGAGCGCACGATGTACGTCTCGATCTGGCAACTTGCCTTCATTAGCGGCGTTGGGCCGCGCGTGGCGGAATCCGGCTTGGGCCTGATCAAAGGGTATGTCTACACGGCGCCTTATGAGGAAATCACGCTGAAGAGCGCATAGGGGCACTTGTATGAAGCAATTCGTCGTGCGGCGGCTCGGCTACTCTCTGCTCTCGCTGCTGCTGCTGTCCCTGACCATCTTTTTATTCGTCAGAGTTACCGGCGACCCTGCCGCGCTGCTGGTCGAGCCCGGTGCCAGCGAAGCCGACATAGCGGCCGTTCACCAGCAGTTCGGTCTCGATAAGCCGTTGTGGGTGCAGTACGGCCTGTTCATGGCCAACCTGTTCCGCGGCGATTTCGGCCAGTCATTCTATTATCAAACGCCGGTCTTCAATCTCTACCTCGATCGTCTGCCGAATTCGCTGTTGCTTGCGGCGGTCGCCATGGCGTTCTCGCTGCTGGTCGGAATCCCGACCGGCATACTCGCGGCGGTGCGGGTCGGTCGCTTCTGGGACAGCGCGGGCAAGATCTTCGCGCTGCTTGGACTGTCGCTACCGTCTTTCTTCGTCGGGCTGGTGCTGATCCTGGTGTTCTCGGTCTATCTCGGCTGGCTACCTTCGTCCGGGTTCGGAGGCGTGTTGCACATTCTGATGCCAGCCTTCGCATTGGGCTGGTACTTTGCCGCGTCGCACATGCGCCTGACGCGCTCCTCGATGCTGGAGGTGCTTGGGTCGGAATATATCAAGCTGGCACGTCTGAAGGGCCTGCCGCAGTCACTGGTGATAGCCAAGCATGCGTTCAAGAACGCGCTGATTCCGGTCCTGACGTTGGCCGGCATCAACCTGGTGCTCATGATCAATGTTGCGGTTGTGGTAGAGACGGTCTTCGCCTGGCCAGGGATCGGGCGGCTCTCTACGAAGGCATCAGCTTCCGCGATTTCCCCGTCGTGCAGGGCGTGGTGATCATGGGAGGCGCCATGATCGTCGTCGTGAACTTTCTGGTCGATATCGCCTATGCCGTGATCGACCCACGGATCAGAGTGGAGACATAGCGGCCATGAGTATCACCACAGAGACTTTGGTTCTTCCCGCATCGTCGCCTCCACGGGCCTCCACGCGACGGTCGCGCGATCTGCCGCTGATTCCGATCGCCATCCTCACAGTGATTGTGCTCACAGCAATATTTGCCAACCTCCTGGCGCCGCACAATCCTGAAGTCGGCAGCCTTACGGCGCGCTTCCGTCCACCAGTCTGGCAGGCGGGTGGCAGCATGAATCACATTCTCGGCACGGATCAGCTCGGGCGCGATGTGCTGTCGCGACTTATCTTTGGGGCGCGCGTCTCCTTGGTGGTCGGTTTCACTGCAGTGATCGTCGCCGGCGTCATTGGCACCACATTGGGCATTCTCGCCGGGTATATCGGCGGCTGGGTGGACCAGGCGATCATGCGGCTGACCGATGCCTGGCTTGCCCTGCCGGGGTTGACCTTTGCCATCTTTCTGGCGGCGATCGTCGGGCCGAGCATGTGGAATATCGTGATCATTCTCGGCGCGGTTTATTGGACACGCTATGCACGTGTCGTTCGCGGCGAGGTCCTTTCGTTGAAGGAGCGAGAATTCGTGCGCCTTGCTGTCGTCGCGGGCTGTTCCAAGATGGCGATCATGCGGCGACATATTCTCCCCAACGTGGTCAATTCTGCCATCGTGCTGGCGACGCTGATGTTGGGAGTCGTCATTGTCACCGAGGCGTCGTTGTCGTTTCTTGGCGTCGGCGTTCCGCCGCCACAGCCTGCATGGGGCCTTATGCTATCCGATGGCAAGCAAGGATTGATGGTGGGCTATTGGTGGCTGACCGTCATGCCGGGCTGCTGCATCATGCTGATGGTACTCTCCGCAAACCTTCTCGGGGATTGGCTCCGTGTCAAACTCGACCCTCAGCTCCGTCAGCTCTGATCCTCGGCCCAGCCCAGCGGTAAGGGCTGGCCGACCGCTGCTGGAGATCAACAACTTCTCGACCCACTATGTATCCGCGCAGGGGACGCGCGTGGTTCGCGCTGTCGATGACGTCACGCTGCGCGTCAACGCCGGCGAGACCGTCGGCATCGTCGGTGAATCGGGATCTGGAAAGAGTACGCTCGCACTGAGCATACTCCGCGTGCTGCCTACCGCCGCGCAAATTGTATCGGGGCAGCTATGGTTCGAAGGCGAGGACCTCGTTCGCAAGACCGATGCCGAGATGCAGAATGTGCGGGGCAAGCGGATCGCCATGATCCTGCAAGATCCGATGGCTTCATTGAACCCGCTGTTCACCATCGGCAATCAGGTGGCGGAGCCGATCCGCGTGCATGAAGGGGCCAATCGCGGCACGGCCTGGCGGCGCGCCCGCGATCTGTTGAAGGCGGTCAGGATCCCCTCGCCCGAGACCCGTGTGCGGCAGTTCCCGCATGAAATGTCCGGAGGCATGCGGCAACGTATCGTCGGCGCCATCGGCATCTCCTGCGAGCCGCGCCTGCTGATTGCCGATGAACCGACGACGAGTTTGGACCTGACGATACAGGCGCAGTATCTGAACCTTCTGCGTGACCTGCAGCGTGAACATGGTCTGGCGCTGATCTTCATCACCCACAATCTCGGTATAGTTGCCAAAATGTGCGACAAGCTCGTGGTGATGTATGCGGGCCGCGTGGTCGAATCGGGCCCTGTTTCGCAGGTCTTCAACGCGCCGGCCCATCCGTACACCAGGGCCCTGCTCAATGCGATCCCTCGCATGAGCGACAGGCGGGAGCGACTGACTGCGATTGAGGGCCAGCCTCCCGACCTGGCCGCACTGCCACGCGGCTGTGCCTTTGCCGCGCGCTGCCCCGATGCGTTTGACCGCTGCCGCAAGGAGACGCCGCCAGAATTCAGTCTCGATGGCGGACGAACCACCCGATGCTGGCTGACAACCGCTGCGACGCGGTCCGGAGCAGCTTGATGAACGTACTCGAGGCAGATGGGTTAACCAAGCACTTCAGCGCGCGGCGCGGCCTGCTTGGCGGAAGCCGCGGAGTGGTGCGCGCGGTGGATGATATTTCATTCTCCATAGAGAATGGACGCACTCTGGGAGTCGTTGGCGAATCAGGCTGTGGCAAAACGACAACCGCGATGCTTGTGTTGGGACTGGAAGAACCCACCGGTGGCAGCATTCGCTTTCAGGGTCAGGACCTGCGGACACTGGATCCCCTGCAACGGAAGCAATATCGAAAATCGGTACAGGCAGTATTTCAAGACCCATACGCGTCGCTGAGTCCTCGGATGCGAATCAGTGACATCATCAGCGAGCCGTTGATCACCAATGAAACCGTGACGTCCGCAGGCGTCCGCAAGCGTGTGCTGCAATTGCTCGATCTCGTTGGGTTGCCCGAGCGCTCTGCGGATCTTTTCCCGCACGAGTTTTCCGGTGGACAACGTCAGCGGATCGCGATAGCGCGCTCTCTCGCTTTGTCGCCAAAGCTGGTTGTGCTGGATGAGCCTGTGTCGGCGCTCGATGTATCCATTCGGGCGCAGATCCTCAACCTTCTGCGCGACCTCCAGGAGGAACTGGGGCTGTCGTATCTGTTCATAGCCCACGACCTTGCGGCCGTCGCACATATGAGCCACGCGATCGTCGTGATGTATCTTGGCAAGATCGTAGAAATGGGGGACGCTCAGACACTGGCGCGCGCGCCAAAACATCCCTATACGGCGGCGCTATTCTCCGCTGCCTTGCCAAGCCATCCCGACGAAAAGCGTGATGAGATCGTTCTGACCGGCGAGGTGCCGAGCCCGCTGAATCCTCCCTCAGGCTGCCGGTTTCACCCGCGCTGTCCGATGGCCATGCCTATTTGCAGCCAGCGGGAACCAGAGCTGTTGCAGGCCGATGATCGCCTCGTCGCATGTCACCTGTTCTCTGCAGGCGGCAACGCAAACTGACATTCGCGAGATTTGGTTGTCTCAGGCGTTACAGCCGCGGCAGCCGCACCACGAAACGCGCCCCCAGCACGCGGTTGCCGATGCCCTTGCGGTTCTCTGCAATGATCTCGCCGTGCAGCGCCTCGACGATCTGTCGGCTTATCGATAGCCCGAGACCTGAGTGCTGACCGAATTTTTCCTCTTTCGGCCGCTCCGAATAGAACCGATCGAAGACGTGCTCCAGGTTCCCGTCGGGGATGCCAGGCCCTTCATCCTCGACACTGACCTCCGCCATGCGTCCAGCCTCACGCGCGGTGAGCGCGATGCGCCCTCGCGGGGGACTGAATGACTGCGCATTGGCGATCAGGTTGCGCAGCACCTGGACCAGCCGATCTTCCGTTCCCCAGACCATCAGGCTGGTCGGCGCATCGACGACCAGCCGTGGATCGTTCTCCGCGTCCCGCGTCGCTTCGTCGAGTTCACGCAGCGTCTGCAGCATCGGCACGAGGTCCACTGGCTCCGCCGTGATGCGCGACAGTTCAGCATCCAGACGCGACGCATCGCTGACATCGCTGATCAATCTGTCCAGTCGGCTGACATCCTGGGCGATGATCGTGAGCAGCTGTCTCTGGCGTTCCGGATCATCGATCCGGCGCAGCGTCTCGATCGCGCTGCGGATCGATGAGAGCGGATTCTTGATTTCGTGCGCCACGTCGGCGGCGAATTTCTCGATCGCATCCATTCTGGCGAACAGTGCCTGCGCTGAATCGTAGAGCGCAGTTGCCAGTGCCCCCACTTCGTCGCGCCGTTTGAGCAGCGGTGCGGGGACGCTGCTGGCCCGACCCTGCCCCTCGCGCATTTCGACCGCCGCACCGGCAAGGCGCAGGATCGGTCGTGCGATGGTCAGCGACAAGTACCAGGACAGCAGTACGGTGAGCGCGAGTGCCAGGCTGAACAGCGCCAGAATGGAGAGGCGCGTGGCAAACAGGCTGGTGTCCACCTCGTGCGCGTCCCTGGTCAGCAGGATGATGCCTACGGTCTTGCGATCACGTTCCACCGGCTCGGCGACCGTCACCAGCAGCCGATTATCCTTGGTACGGCGGATATAGGGCGGCATCTGCCGGCTCTGGCCAGAGCTATTAAGGCGCAATTCCTCCTTCACGTCAGGCTGCCACTCCAGCCCACCGGCGCCTGGGGTCATATCGACAACCAGTGGAGCCGGCCGCTCGCGCGGCATCAGCGCCAATACTTTATCATACAGCCAGCCAATTGCGCCGACCACCGCACCCTCCTGCGCGGCCGGCGGCAAGGGCTCGGTGTTGATGGCACCGCTCGGGCCCTCGCGCACACGCGAGTCGGCGATCAGCGTTCCATCGGGCGCATACAGCTTGGCCTGAGCGCCGGGGGTCGGCTCGGTGAGGCGATACAGCAGCGGCCGCGCTATCTCGGATACGAGCTTCGGATTATCAGGTTCAGCGATCCGCACAGCGCTCTCTCCGAGGGCGCCGGCGTAGATCCGTGCCTGCTCGCGCAGCGCACCGACCTCTGCTTCAAGCAATCCGTTCTGGTATTGGTCGAGATACAGCAGCGCCGCGACCAGCAGCGCCAGCGGTAGCGCGTTTACCAAAAGGATGCGGCGCAACAGCGGCGAGACCCAGCGACGCGCGCGGAACCGGCGCGGCTGCGGAACAGCAGGAGGTGCCAGCCCCGTCAGGGTGCTGCCGTCGGGCATGACGTCCGTTCAGTGCTCCTTGTAGCGGTAGCCGATGCCGTAAAGCGTTTCGATGTGGTTAAAGGTGTCGTCAACCGTGCGGAACTTTTTGCGGATGCGCTTGACGTGGCTGTCGATGGTGCGGTCGTCGACATAGATGTTCTCGCCGTATGCCGCGTCGATCAGCTGGTCGCGGCTCTTTACCATGCCGGGCCGTGCCGCCAGCGCCTTGACCAACAGGAACTCGGTCACGGTGAGCTGGATGTCCTCGCTATGCCAGGTGCACTGGTGCTTGGTCTCGTCCAGTGTCAGCTCGCCCCGCACCATGACACCGCCCGGTGCTGCCCCCGAACCCTCCGCCCGGCTCGCCTCGTTGCGGCGCAGCAGGGCGCGGATGCGCTCGATCAGCAGCCGCTGGCTGAATGGCTTGGTGATGTAGTCGTCCGCGCCGAGCCGAAGGCCCATCAACTCGTCCACCTCCTCGTCCTTCGAGGTGAGGAAGATCACCGGCATGGAACTCCGCTGACGCAACTTCTGCAGCAGCTCCATCCCGTCCATACGCGGCATCTTGATGTCGAGCACCGCCAGATCGACCGGTCGGGCGTTCAGGCCCTGCAGCGCGCTTTCGCCGTCCGTATAGGTGCGGACCTGGAAACCCTCCTGTTCAAGCGTCATCTGCACGCTGGTCAGGATGTTCCTGTCGTCGTCGACCAGAGCGATGGTCTGCTTCATTGAGCTATCTTTCGGGGGTAGGGTCATGGTTTCCCTCCGTCCTGCCATCGAGGCGAGGCTGACATCAGATTGTGGCGCAATGCGGACGGGAGGTGAACGAACTATGGCTGATGCGCCACGGCTGATCGGCCAGGTCGCGCAGTCGCCCCCTGAGCGCGCACGAGATCGGATTACCTTCCGCCCCGGGGCTTGCCCATGACTATCTCGACCGCCGCGTGGGAAGGGCGTAAGCTGCTGCGCACCGCACGCGTCGGCACCCTGGCGACCGTATCGGCCGGGCAACCGTTCGGCTCCTTGGTCACACCGGCCCTCGCGGCTGATCTATCGGTTCTATTACTGTTGTCCGATCTCTCCGAGCACACTCGCCATTTGCGCGCCGAGCCGCGCTGCTCGGTGCTGGTCGTCGGGACGCAGGCAGACGCCAATCCGCAGACGACGCCCCGCATCACGATTACGGGTCTGGCGGAGGTCGTAGATGATGCGGTCCTGAAGGCTCGCTACCTGGCGGTGCACCCCTATGCGTCAGTCTACGCAGGTTTCAGCGATTTCTCGCTATGGAGGATCCGGCCGGCGAATGGCCTGTATGTGGGTGGCTTCGGCCGAGCCGCTCGGCTGGGTTCAACGATCCTGCTGCCGGATCCGCGGGCGGTGGCCACGATTGACGCTGAAGCATCCGATATTATCGCCCGATATAATGCGGATCATGCGGCTGCACTGGCGGTCATCGCCGGTCGGCCAGGCGATTGGCAGATAGTCGCCGTTGATGTTGATGGCTGCGATCTTGCGAATGGCGAGCAAGTCGTCCGGGTCCATTGGACGACGCCGGCGGCCGATGCGAGCCAGGTTTGCAATGAACTGGCCGGACTGGCGCGCGGGGCCGGGGCTGGTTAGCGTTGACAGAACGAGAGGAGACACATCGTGCTCAAGCTGGGTTACAAGGCATCCGCCGAACAGTTCGCTACGAGAGGAGACACATCGTGCTCAAGCTGGGTTACAAGGCATCCGCCGAACAGTTCGCTCCGTCGAAGCTGCTGGCGTTCTCGGTGCTGGCCGAGCAGGTGGGCTTCGACTCGGTGTTCATCAGCGACCACTTCCAACCCTGGAAGCACACTGACGGGCATGCACCCAACGCACTCGCCTGGCTCGGCGCGCTGGGTGCCTCGACGCAGCGCGTGGTGATGGGCACATCCGTTCTGACGCCGACCTTCCGCTATCATCCGTCGATCGTTGCGCAGGCGTTCGGCACGCTGGGTGCCATGTTTCCCGGGCGGGTGGTGTTGGGGGTCGGCACTGGCGAGGGGCTGAACGAAGTGCCCTCCACCGGGATGGCCTGGCCCGAAACCAGGGAGCGCTTTGCGCGCCTGCGCGAGGCATGCCAGTTGATGCGCAAGCTCTGGTCCGAGGATCGTGTGTCGTTCGAGGGCCAGTATTATCGCACCGAGAACGCGACCATCTATGACAAGCCGAACCAGCCGGTCCCGATCTATGTCGCCGCAGCCGGGCCGCAGGTCGCGAAGTATGCCGGCCGGTCGGCCCAGGGTTTCATCTGCACCTCTGGCAAGGCATGGAAGCTGTACACCGAGACGCTGCTGCCGAACGTCGAGGAAGGCCTGAAGCTGGCGTCCAATCCTCCGGGGCAGTATGACCGGATGATCGAGATGAAGGTGTCGTTCGACACCGACCATGAGCGCGCAATGCAGGACACGCGCCACTGGGCGGCGCTTGCCCTCACCCCCGAGGAAAAAATGTCGGTCGAGGATCCGATAGAGATGGAGAAGCTGGCTGACGCACTGCCAGTGGACCGTGCTGCCAGTCGATGGATCGTGTCCACGGATCCCGATGAGCACATCGAAAAGATCCAACCTTATGTAGAGATGGGTTTTCGTCACCTGGTGTTTCATGCGCCCGGACCCGACCAGGAGCGCTTCCTGCGGCTCTACGGCGAGCGGGTGCTGCCCCGGCTGCGACGGCGCTTCGACTAGCTCGGTCTGCACGCCCGCGCCGTGAGTTCCGCTCTCGAATTGACAGCACTAGCCGGCATCCCGATGGTGCGCGAGGGCGACGACATCGCCGCCTTGATCATCGCCGCACTTGGATCGAGGGAACTGCGTGGCGGTGATGTCATCGTGGTGGCTCAGAAGATCGTCTCCAAGGCGGAGGGGTGCACCGTCGATCTTGCGACCGTGACGCCCTCTGCAGAAGCAACGAAGCTCGCCGCGGAGGTCGACAAGGACCCGCGGCTGGTGGAAGTGATTTTGTCGCAATCCACCCGAGTTGTCCGATCGCGTCCCAATCTGATCATCGTGCAGCATCGGCTTGGGTTCGTTATGGCCAATGCTGGGGTCGATCAGTCGAACGTGGCGTCAGCAGACGGCGTACATCGCGTGCTGCTACTGCCGCGCGATCCTGACGCTTCGGCCGGGGCGCTGCGTCTGGCCCTGCAACAGCGTTATGATGTGCCGATTGGTGTCGTTATCAGCGACAGCTTCGGTCGCGCCTGGCGTCGCGGTACCTGCGGCATTGCCATAGGTGCGGCAGGTTTGCCAAGCCTGATCGACTTACGTGGCCAGCCCGACCTGTTTGGCCGCACGCTGGAGGTCAGCATCATTGGCTTTGCCGACGAGATCGCGGCAGCCGCATCGCTGCTGCAGGGCCAGGCAGCCGAAGCACAGCCGGTCGTGCTGGTTCGCGGCCTGAACTGGTCCGCGCCGTCCGCTCCTGCCGCCGATCTGGTGCGACCGCTTGAGGAGGATCTGTTCCGGTGACCGTGGTTGCACTGTCCGGCGGCGTCGGCGGCGCCAAACTAGCACTTGGGTTGAGCCGTGTATTGCCGGCAAACGAACTGCTTGTCGTCTGCAATACCGGCGACGATTTCGAGCACCTTGGCCTTTGCATATCTCCAGATATCGACACGGTGACGTACACCTTGGCGGGCGTCGCGAATCCTGAGCTTGGCTGGGGCCGCGCTGACGAGACCTGGTCGTTCATGGAGACGCTCAATACCGTTGGCGGAGAGACATGGTTCCGGCTCGGTGATCGTGACCTCGCCGTGCATATCGAACGTACGCGCCGCCTGCGCGGTGGAGAGTCGTTGTCCGCCATAACAGGTGATCTTTGTGCGCGCCTGGGTGTTGCATCCCGTGTGCTACCGATGAGTGACGATCCAGTTCGCACGCGCGTCCGCACTGACGATGGGTGGATCGACTTCCAGGACTATTTCGTTCGTCGACGTTGCGAGCCCGTGGTGCACGAATTGGCCTTCCACGGCGCCAGCACGGCACGCGCACAACCGGATTTTCTGGCCGCGCTGGCTGATCCCGCCACCAAGGCGGTGATAATCTGTCCATCCAATCCGTTCATCAGTATCGAGCCAATCCTGGCGGTGCCGGGCGTCAGCGCGGCATTGGCCGAGTGCGCCGCGCCAGTGATCGCAGTATCGCCGATTATAGGAGGCTGCGCCATCAAGGGACCGACGGCGAAGATGATGGCTGAGCTTGGGATGACACCCAGCGCAGGCGGTGTGGCACGTCGCTATGACGAGTTGATCGACGGCTATGTTTGCGACTTCGCCGACATGGATCAGGCGGCCGGGGTAAGCGCCAAGGTGACGTTGGCTCAGACGCTGATGACGACCCTGGCAGACCGGGAGGCGCTGGCGCGTGTCGTGCTCAGCGCGGCGCGCATGCTGCGGCGCTAGCACAAATGGCCATATGGGCTGCGGTGCCGGTCAAGGAATTTGCTGGCGCCAAGCAACGCCTGGCAAGGCTGCTGACAACCGAGCAGCGCCAAGCGCTGGCGGCCGCCATGCTGGAGGATGTGCTGGCGGCTTTGGTAGCGGCGCCGCTTGGCGGAATCATGGTCAATACCGTCGATCCGCTCGCGACGAACCTGGCACGACGCTACGGCGCCCGCGTTGTCACCAACGGCGCGCGTGATGGCCACACCGGAGCAGTCACTGCGATGGCACGCATGCTTGCCGCAGAGGGATACGACATGCTGACCGTGCCAGGAGACATTCCCCGGGTGACCGCGGTTGAGATTGCGGCGGTGATCGAGGCCGCCCGGCCGGCACCCTCGGTTACGATCGTCCCGGCGCACGATGAACGTGGTTCGAATGCTGTGCTCTGCTCGCCGCCACTGATCATGCCGCTGCGCTTCGGCGACGACAGTTTCTTGCCGCACCTTGCCTCGGCGCGTACCCTTGGCATCGAACCTACGATCATCAAGGTGCCTGGGATTGCCCTAGACATCGATCAACCCGAAGACGTGCACGCCTTGCTGCAGGCACAGCCGGCGATGTACACACGTGCGCTACTGTCGTTGCAAACGTAGTGACGAGCAATCTTGATGTGGGCGCGTATCGGCGCGAGATTGCTTCGCTACGCTCGCAATGACACAGGGTGCCTAGCCGGCGGCGTCTGAACCACAGGGGCCAGTTCGGGTGCGCCGAATGAAGCGACCCGACGCTCTTGCGATGCCGGCCGATAGAGTGTGTCGCGCTGCAGCGGCACACGGCCGACGGACCGGACCAGTTCTTCCATCGCCTCAGGTGGAAACTCCTGGCCATGCTGCGTGCCGGCAGCGCGCGAGATGCTTTCATTCATCAGTGTGCCGCCAAGATCATTGGCACCCGCATTCAGGCAGAGTGCGGCACCGTCCGGCCCCATCTTCACCCAGGATGTCTGGATATTGGTGATCAACGGGTGCAGTGCGAGCCGTGCCACCGCGTGCATCAGCACTGCCTCGCGCAATGTTGGTCCCTTGCGAGCCTGGCCGCGCAGATACATCGGCGCCTCCATATGCACGAAGGGCAGTGGCACGAATTCAGTGATGCCGCCGGTCTCCTTCTGAAGGTCGCGCAGCCGCAGCAGATGGCGCGCCCACGAGATCGGCCGCTCCACGTGACCATACATAATGGTCGATGTCGTTCGTAGGCCAAGTTCATGCGCAGTGCGTAAAACCTCGAGCCACTGCTGCGTGTTCACTTTGTCCGGGCAGATGATCGCCCTGACCTCGTCATCGAGGATTTCCGCCGCAGTACCAGGCAGCGTGCCGAGACCTGCGTCTTTCAGCTGCCCTAAGAACTCGCGCAGCGACAGGCCGAGTGTAGCCGCACCTTGCGTCACTTCCAGGGGCGAGAATGCGTGGATGTGCATCTCTGGCAGCGCCTGTCTGATTGCGCGACAGATGCCGAGGTACGTGGCGCCGGTGTAGTCGGGATGGATGCCGCCTTGCAGGCACACTTCCGTAGCACCTCGCTGCCAAGCTTCCTGCGATCGCCGCACCACTTCATCGAGTGCGAGATCGTATGGCGTGCCACGCAGGTTCTCGTGCGTCTTGCCCTTGGAGAAGGCGCAGAACCGGCAGCGGAAGTAGCAGATATTGGTGTAGTTGATATTGCGGTTGACCACATATCGTACGACATCGCCGCTGACCGATTGGCGCAGCGCATCAGCCGCGGTGATCACATGCTCATAGTCGGCGTCGCGCGCGGCAAACAGCCGAACGACCTCTGCTTCATCAAGTCGCTTACCGGTCACCGCTTTCGAGACTGCTTCACTGACCGCGGGGTCAACCCGATCGAGCTGCGGCAGCCGCTGCCTTGGCAGCACGGTAAGTCCGGGCGCCCATTCGTCTTCGCGTGCCCAGCCTTCGGCGTCAATCGCACGTCGCACACGTGTCGCAATGTCCTGGCTGCACCAGCGATCAATGTCGAACGCGTAACTTGGATAAACCGGCAGCCGTTGGACCAGCACCTTGCCCATCGCGGCAGTACGCTGCGCGAGTACCTCGATCTGCGGCCAAGGGGCTTCGGGGTTCACATGATACGGTGTCACCGGTGATACGCCACCCCAGTCGTCGATGCCGGCGGCGATCAGCTCTTCATACACGCCCGGCGACAGGTTGGGCGGCGCCTGCACATGCACTTCGTCGGGCAAGATCAGGCGCGCTGCTGCTATCGTCCACAACAGATCGTCAAGGTCCGGCTCCGGCGCCGTTGCTCGCTTGGTGTTTGGCTTGGCACGGAAGTTCTGCACGATGACTTCCTGGATGTGACCGTGCTGCTCGTGCAGCGCACGGATAGCGTGCAGCGAGCTAAGCCGCTCCGCACGTGCCTCACCGATGCCGATAAGGATACCGGTCGTGAACGGGACCGCCAGTTCGCCGGCGATCCGCATCATCTCCAACCGCACCGCCGGTGCCTTGTCCGGCGAGCCATAATGCACTCCGCCCGCTTCGCACAAACGGTCGCTGCTTGATTCCAGCATCATCCCCATGCTGGCAGTGACGTCGCGGAGTGACGCGATCTCCTCGCGGGTCATGATCCCTGGATTGATGTGCGGCAGCAGCCCGGTTTCCTTCACCACCAGCGCACACATCTCACGCAGATATTGCATCGTCGTCTGATGTCCAAGCAGCGCCAGCGCCTCGCGTGCAGCGCGGTAGCGGAGCTCCGGCTTGTCGCCCAGCGTAAACAGCGCTTCGGTGCAGCCTGCCGCCGCGCCGGCACGCGCGATCGTCAGAACCGACTCGGCCGAGAGATACGCCGGTCGTCCCGCCCGCGGCCGTTCGGCAAAAGTGCAGTAATGGCACACATCGCGACACAGCTTGGTCAGCGGGATGAACACCTTGCGCGAGTACGACACCAACCGCCCATGCGCCGCGTCGCGTTTGGCCGCCGCGCGGGCCATCAGTTCGTCAAGAGGCGTAGATTCAATGTCGTGGATCATGCCTTGCGTACCACTTCTTCCCCGAAGCGCTGGATCACATCCAGCGTCTCCTCGATAGTCGGCCGTTGCGGATAGACGATCACATGCCGCGCACCGGCCTTCTCCAGGGCGGCTGCGTCGGCCAGCATGTCTGACGAAGTGCCGGCGAACAACTGCCGCCCGTCGGGACCCCGCTGTGCACTCCATACTGGCGGAGCAAACCACAGATAGCCAATATCAATCGTCGCCGGATCGCGACCCGCCTTCTCCGCCACTCGATGCAGGCCGGCGACGCCGCTGCGCAGCCGTTCGGGCGAGTTGAGCCGAATGGTCTGGTTGGCCGAGCCTGGATACCATGCATCGCCGAATTTCACCGTCCGCCGTAGGGCGGGTGGACTTTCACCGCCGACCCAGATCGGCAGATGCGGCCGTGACATTGGCTTCGGCTCGAACACGACATTGTCGAACTTTGCATATTTGCCAGCGAGAGCCGGCCGCGGCTCATCCCACAGCGCGCGCCAGGCGGTCAGGTACTCGTCAGTGACCGTGCCGCGTTCATCGTAGGGTGGCGTTCCCAACGCCTCGAATTCCTCCCGCATCCAACCGGTGCCGACCCCGGCTATGACACGACCTCCGGACAGCACATCCGCGGTGGCAAAGAGCTTCGCCGTCAGTACCGCTGGCCGATGCGGCACCACGGCAACGGACGTCAACAGCTTCAGCCGTTGCGTGCAGCCGGCGAGGAACGCGAGTGTGGCGATGCAGTCGAAGCATTCGCCGGTCGGCGCACCCGGCCAGACGCCATCTGCAGTATACGGATAGCGCACGCTGGTCTGCATCGGCACGATCAGATGATCGGCGACACCGAGATAGGCGTAGCCCAGGGATTCGGCGCGTTGCGCCACCGCCATCACGTTCTCACGCAACGTGAGGCAGCCGCGTGTACCGATGTGAATGCCGAAATCGATCATCCGGCCGAATTCCCCCGTCTGGCTGGCAGCGGCGGATCGTGTGCTATCGTCGCTGCCGACGCAACGCAAGCGGGAGGAACAAATGCAGATCGGGTGCAGCGCGCCAACCAGCGGACCTCTGATCGCACCGGATAGCCTGGTGCGTATCGCGACCGAAGCCGAGATGCTTGGCTTCGACTACGTCACAGTCAGCGACCACGTTATGATGCCGAAAAGCGTGGTGTCGCGTTATCCATACAGCGAGTCGGGCGAATTTCCCTCCGGTGCTGGAGCGGCACGACTGGAACAGCTGGCCACCGCGGCATTCATCGCCGCAGCCACTTCGAAACTGGGCATTGTCACCTCGGTGATGGTGGTGCCACATCGCCCCGCCGTGCTGACAGCGAAGATGCTGGCGACCATCGATTACCTATCGAAAGGACGGCTGACGCTGGGTATAGGCGCCGGCTGGTGCAAGGAGGAGTTCGAGGTGATCGGCGCGCCCCCCTTCGAGGACCGAGGACACGTTACCGACGAATGGATGATGGTCTGCAAGGAACTCTGGTCCAAGGACGATCCGAAGTTCGCGGGGAAATATGTGAATTTCTCCGACGTGGTATTCACGCCGAAGCCGGCGCAGACATCGATCCCGATCTGGGTAGGGGGCGAGAGTGGTCCCGCGCTGCGGCGCACCGCGAAGTACGCAGATGCCTGGTATCCGATCGGCACCAATCCGCAGTTCCCGATGGACACGCTGACACGGTTCAGGGGCGGCGTGGCAAAGCTGCGCGAGCTTACCGCGAAGGCGGGGCGGGATCCATCCGCGGTGGGATTGACCTACCGCGTGTCGTCCAACCCCGAGGCGCAGCCGAAGGGCACCGTGAACGGCGAGCGCAAGCTGTTCACCGGCGGCGCGGCCGACTATGCCGGTGACATCCGCGCTCTCCAGGATGTCGGCGTCACATCATTCGACTTCGGCCTATTCGGGCCCACCTTGGCGGCGACAATCGACAACATGCGCCGGTTCAAGGACGAGGTGATGGCGAAGGTCCGCTGACATGCAGATTGGCTTCAACGCACCGACTACCGGCGCCTTGATCGACCCGGACAGCCTGCGCCGGATCATCACGGAAGGCGAAGCTCTCGGCTTCGACTACGTGACGGTCAGCGACCACATCATGGTGCCCCGCAATCTCGACTCGAAGTACCCTTACACGAACGATGGCGAGTTCCCGGCCGGCACTGCGGCGGCGTGGCTCGAGCAGCTCCCTACCACCGCCTATATCGCAGCGCTGACTGAGAGGCTTCGCTTCGTGATGTCGGTGATGGTGGTGCCGCATCGGCCAGCGGTGCTGACCGCGAAGATCCTGGCGACGATCGACTATTTGTCCAAGGGACGGCTCACACTCGGCATCGGCGTCGGCTGGTGCCGCGAGGAATTCGAGGCGATCGCCGCCGCGCCGTTCGATGACAGGGGGCACGTCACGGACGAATGGATGGCGGCCTGCAAGGAGCTGTGGGCCAAGGAGAACCCACGCTTCGACGGGAAATATGTAAAGTTCTCGGACGTGGTGTTCACACCGAAGCCGGTGCAGCAACCGATCCCGATCTGGGTCGGTGGCGAAAGCGCACCGGCATTGCGGCGCATTATGCGCTATGCCGACTGCTGGTATCCGGTCGGCACCAATCCTCAGTTCCCGATGAACACGGTTACCCGCTTCAAGTCCGGGCTCGAGCGGTTCCATGGGTTTGCGGACAGGGCTAAACGCGATCCTGCCACCTTGCAGGTGGCACTGCGTGTCCTGGCCGGACCATCGAACCGTGCGCGGCGCAGCGTCGATGGTGAAGCCGAAATGTTCACTGGTGGAACCGCGGACTACGTCGGTGATATCAAGGCGTTGCAGGACCTGGGCGTCACGCTGTGGATGTCCGGCTGTTTGCCACGACGCTGGAAGCAACCATCGACAACATGCGGCGCTTCCACGATGAAGTGCTGACTAAGGTCCGATAGAGAAGGAGTCCGGGGATGCAGCTTGGTATCACGATGCGTATCAATGGCGCATCACCGAAGCTCAGCATGGACGAGGTGCTGGAGGCCGAACGTCTAGGCTACGTATCTGTGTGGTCCGGTGAGGCGTGGGGCACTGATGCGGTTTCGCCGGTCGCCTGGGTGTTGGCGCGCACGACGAAGATCAAGGCGGGCACTGCGATCATGCAGATGCAAGCGCGTACGCCCTCGTGCGCGGCGATGACGGCGATGACACTGCACGCGCTATCCGGTGGACGCTTCCTGCTTGGCGTCGGACCTTCGGGCCCGCAGGTGATCGAGGGTTGGCATGGGGTCGCTTACGGCAAACCGCTCGGCCGCACCAAGGAATACATCGAGATCATTCGTAAGGCGCTGGCACGCGAGGCACCACTGACGTATCAGGGGGAACATTATCAAATCCCATACGCTGGTCCTGGCGCAACCGGATTGGGCAAACCGCTGCGCAGCATCGTGCACGGCGATCCAAGCTTGCAGATCTACACCGCATCGATCACGCCAGCGGGCCTGCGCTCCGCAGGCGAGGTGTCGGATGGCACGCTGCCCATATGGTTCTCGCCGGAGCAGGCGGATCAGGTGGTGAAGCCAATTCTCGACGGGCGCGCCAAGGCAGGCAAGGCACGTGATCTCAAGGGCTTCGATCTCGCGCCGTATGTGAAGATCAGCATGGGCAGCGATCTGCAAGCCTGCCGAGATTCACTGCGTCCTAATCTCGCATTGTACATCGGCGGCATGGGAGCGCGATCAAAGAACTTCTACAACGATTTTGCCGTGAGGCTCGGCTATGAAGAGGCGGCGGCCAAGATACAGGACCTGTATCTGAGTGGGCACAAGAAGGATGCCGAGGCTCTGGTTCCTGACAAGTTGATCGATGAGATCGCACTCGTGGGAACAGCGGATCGTATCAAGGACCGACTGCAGGCATGGCAGCAAGTGGCGAAGGCCGGCAATTTGACCACGATGGTGTTGACCGGCGCCAACATCGACGCATTGCGGGTGGTCGCCGAGGCGGTTCTATAGTCGCTGCGCTGTTTCGGTCTACCACGGTGTGCGCGCGCATGATCGCTACTGACCGTCTGTTTCGCCTACCGGTGAGCATGGACGCAGACCCGTCAGTCTCCTAGCATCGGCGCGCATCGGCAGAGGAAGCATCGATGAGCGGAGCAACACCGGTCAGCCTGGAGCGACAGGGCGACGTCGGCGTCATTACGGTCAATTATCCGCCGGTGAACGCGTTGGGTCCGGGTGTTGCGGAAGGCATCAAGGATTGCCTGGCGCGCGCCAATATCGACCCGGCGATTAAGGCCATCATCCTGATCGGGGCTGGCCGCAGTTTCATTGCGGGCGCCGATATTCGTGGCTTCGGCACCAACCGACCGCGTCTGCCGCTCGGCCAGCGCGTCTACGATACGCTCGATGCCAGCAGCAAGCCGGTGATCGCCGCGATCCACGGCTATGCACTCGGCGGCGGGCTAGAAATTGCACTGGCATGCCACTATCGGATGGCGCTCCCGAGTGCCAAGGTGGGGTTGCCGGAGGTACTGATCGGTATTTTGCCTGGCGGTGGCGGCACGCAGCGCTTGCCGCGGCTGATCGGTGCGAAGGCTGCACTGGAGATGATTGTCAGCGGACGCCATGTGCCGGCGACTGAAGCCAGGAAGCTCGGGATCATAGACGAGCTGCTGCCTGAAACAGCCGACCTCCTGGAGAGTGCCATCGCCTATGCGACGCGTATCGTCGATGTCCGCCCGTTGCCGCGTGTCCGTAATCGTTCGGTGAGACTGGAGGACCGTGGCATCTTCGAGGCGATGCGCAATTCTATCGCGCGCCGCGCCCGCAACCAGAGGGCCCCTTATTACTGCATCGACGCCGTCGAGACTGCGTGCACGCTGCCATTCGATGAAGGCTGCCAACGCGAGGCCGACCTGTTCAAGGAACTGGAGGACAGCCCCGAAGCGCGTGCGCTCCGCTATGCGTTCTTCATCGAGCGGGAAGTGGCGCGTCTGCCGGATATCCCTGCCAACACGGCAGTGCGCGATTTTGCCAATACGGCGGTGGTGGGCGCCGGCACGATGGGTGGCGGCATCGCCATGAGCTTTGCCGACTTTGGCTTGCCGGTGAAAATCATGGATGCGACCCCCGTGGCGCTGGAGCGTGGTATGCAGCGGATCCGGGATAACTATGCCACTTCGGTGCGTCGCGGGTCGCTGTCGGATGATGAAAGGCAACGTCGGCTGGCGCGCATCGAACCGGTCGCTGGCTATGAAGATATCGCCGACTGCGATCTGGTGATCGAGGCAGTGTTCGAAGAAATGGACGTCAAGAAGCCGGTGTTTGCCAAACTCGACGAAGTGATGAAGCCGGGTGCGCTGTTGTTTTCCAACACTTCGGCGCTAGACATCGACCAGCTCGCCGAGATGACGCGTCGGCCGAAGGACGTGGCGGGTACGCACTTCTTCAGCCCCGCCAATGTCATGAAGTTGCTGGAGGTGGTGCGAAGCAAGCACTCATCGCCGGAGACCCTCGCGACCGCGATGCAGATGGGACGCAGGATTGGCAAGCTCTCGGCCATGGCTGGCAACAGCGATGGTTTCGTTGCCAACCGGTCGCGCGCGCCGTTCAACACTGAAATGGTGATCCTGCTCGAGGAAGGTTGTCTGCCCGAGCAGGTGGACAAGGTGATGGTGGATTTCGGCTATCCGATGGGCCCGTTCGCTGTGGGTGATCTGGCGGGGCTCGATATCGGTTATGCCAGCCGTAAGCGTCGTGCTGCCGAGAATCCGAACTTCCGCAAGCAGCCGATCGCCGACCGGCTGGTTGAGATGGGACGCTATGGGCAAAAGACGGGCGCCGGCTGGTACCGTTATGAAAAAGGTGACCGAACCCCCCGCCCTGATCCGGACGTCGCCGCCATCATCAAAGAGGTCGCAACCGGTCTTGGCATCTCGCAGCGCACGTTCACGGCCGAGGAGATTCTGCGTCGGCTGCTGTTCTCGTCGGTGAACGAGGCGTGCAAGATCCTGGAGGAGGGCAAGGCGTACCGGCCGAGCGACGTTGATGTGATGTGGCTGCACGGCTTCGGCTTTCCACGTTATCGCGGTGGGCTGTTCTTCTGGGCCGATACGATCGGCGTGCGCGACGTGTACAACCAGATTGCGGCTTGGCATCAGCAATACGGTGATCGCTGGGCACCGTCACTCCTGTTGCGCGATCTGGCGGAATCCGGCACGCCATTCCGTGAAGCCAAGGCTGCGTCGTTTGCGGCGTAAGGGAGGAAGCGTATGGCCGCAGTCATCGAAGATCTGAACGACCTGCCCGACGACGATTTCCGCATGCATGTCCGGCAGTGGATCGAAGCGAATTATCCGCCCGAGATCCGCAATCCGCCGAAGCGGCTGCACTACAAGGACACGAAGCCCTGGTACCAAATGCTGTCGCGCAAAGGCTGGCTGTGCCCTGGCTGGCCCAGGCAATTTGGCGGCATGGGCCTGTCGCCAGGCAAGCAGCTCATTTTCATGGAGGAGAAGGAGCGCCACGGCTGCGCGCGGTCCAACGACATGGGCATAACAATGCTCGGCCCGCTGCTGATCCGCTACGGCACCAAGGAGCAGCAGGACTACTATCTGCCGAAGATTCGGACCGGCGAGCACATCTGGTGCCAGGATTACTCCGAACCGAACGCCGGCTCCGATCTCGCCAGCCTGCGTACCGAGGCGCTACTCGACGGCGACGAATGGGTGGTCAACGGACAGAAGATCTGGACCTCCATGGCGATGGACGCCAACTGGATCTTCCTGCTGGTGCGCACAGACAAGCAGGCGAAAAAGCAGGACGGCATCAGCTTCCTGCTGGTGCCGATGGACCGTCCCGGTATCACAGTGCGGCCTATTCGCAATATCGATATGGGCGATGAGTTCTGCGAGACATTCTTCGACGACGTGCGCGTGCCGAATGACAACCTGGTCGGTCAGATCAACAAAGGCTGGACCATGGCGAAGAACCTGCTGGGGTTCGAGCGCATAGGCTCCGGCTCCCCGCGCCAGTCGTCCTATGCGCTGTCACGACTGCGCATGCTGGCGGAGCGGATGGGCCTATGGGACGAGGAATGGTTCCAGGACCGTTACACGCGTCTGCGGTTGGACCTGGAGGACCACAAATCGCTCTACAGCGAATTCGTCGCCCGCGTATATCGCGCGAGGCGCTAGGCCCCGATGTTTCGATGCTGAAGATACACCAGACGGAGCTTTACCAGCGCATCACGGAGACGATGCTGGAAGTTGCCGGTGAGCACGGGGGCCAGTTCGGAGAATTGGATGGCAACCGCGAGTTGAACCCGGCCGGGGTGTTCATCCAGGCGCGGCCATCGACGATCTACGCCGGATCGAACGAGATTCAGCGAAACATTCTGGCCAAGAACGTGCTGGAATTGCCCTGACGCAGGTTGCATCCCGGCTGATAGCGGGAGTGCGGCAGATGGCAGTTTGTGGTATTGCCGATCCATTGACCTCGCGCGAAGCCGCGTCCTATCGTCGCGGCTGAAACCAAACACCGGGGCGCCACGAAGCCGGCCCCATTATTGGGAGGGCCGCCGACTGTGGAAGATGCTGCGCGCCTCTTGCAGCTAGTTGTCAATGGGGCGGCTGCCGGCTGCATCTATGGACTGATCGCTCTCGGATTCGTCCTGATCTACAAGGCGACCGAGATGATCAACTTCGCTCAGGGCGACATCATGATGCTGGGCGGGTTCTTTGCTTTCGCGTTGATCGCGCATTTCGGCCTGAACTACTGGGTCGGTGCGCTGATCGCCATCTTGCTGACCGCGGCTTTCGGATTTGCCTTGGACGCCGTGATCCTGCGCCGTGTCATTGGCCAACCGCAGTTCGCGGTGGTGATGCTCACCCTAGGTCTCGGATTCATCTTCCGTGCCTATGCCGGCATCATATGGGATATGATTCGGTCGGCTTCAACACGCCGTTCACCAATCGCACCATCAACTTGAGCGGCCTTGTCCTGGGGCAGGACAATGTCTCCATCATCGCCGGTACGGTGCTTTTGTGCGGCGTGCTGTACGTCTTCTTCAGCCATACGCGACTGGGAATTGCAATGCAGGCATCGTCGCAGAATCAGCTTGCCGCCTACTACATGGGCATCCCGGTGCGAACCGTGTTTTCGCTTATCTGGGCGATCAGTGCCGGCGTCGCGGCGGTGGCCGGCATCCTGCTGTCCCCGGTATCAATGATCGACGTGAACATGGGCTTCCTCGGGATCAAGGCGTTCGCCGCCGCCGTACTCGGCGGTTTCGGCAGTATCCCAGGTGCGCTCGTCGGCGGTGTGGTCATCGGTATCGTCGAACAGTTGGCGGGCTATTTCCTGCCGGCCGGCTTCCAGGAGGTTACCTCAAATGTCGTGCTGCTGGCCACGCTGATCCTGCGCCCGCAGGGCCTGTTCGCAGAAATTGCTGGCAAGCGAGTCTGACCGATGCGTTATTTGTTCAAGACCGACTATCGCCAGGACCTGACGATATGGCGCCACCGCGGCGATCTGTTCTGGTACGGTCTGCTTGGCGTCGCTCTGTTGGCCATCCCTTTCGTGCTGAGCGAGTTCTACGTCGGCGAGTTCGGCGGTGTGTTCATCTTCGCGGTTGCCGGCGTCGGAATGATGCTGCTCGCCGGCTACACTGGCCTGATCAGCCTGGGCAACGCGGCGTTCCTGGGTATTGGTGCCTATACCAACTCGATCCTGCTCGCGCACGGCGTACCGCTGCTGATCAGTCTGCCGGTATCTGGACTGTTCACCGGCCTGTTCGGCATCGCCATCGGGTTGCCGACGTTACGCATGAGCGGATTGTATCTTGCCATCGCCACGCTGGCCTTCGGCTCCATTGTCGGCACGGTGTTCCAGAAGTGGGATGCGGTCACGGGTGGCTTCGACGGATTTCCGGTGCCGGAACCGTATATCTTCGGCATCCCGATCCAGAGCGCGAATGGCGTCTACTATCTCTCGCTCGCCGTGCTGGTGATTGTGCTGTGGTTGTCAGCCAATCTGCTCCGCACTCCGCTCGGTCGCGCCATGGTGGCGATCCGCGATAGCGAAATCTCCGCACAGAGCATGGGCATCCACCTGGCGCGCTACAAGACGTTCGCGTTCGCCATCAGCGCCTTCATCACGGGATTGGCCGGAGCGCTGTTCGCCCACTATGTGCGCTTTCTGGCTCCTGACGCGTTCGACGTGCTGCTCTCTGTGCAATTTGTCACCATTGTCTTCGTTGGCGGTCTGGGCTCGCTGCACGGGGTGATCTACGGAGCGCTGTTCGTGCGTCTGTTGCCGCAGTTCATCGCCATCATTCGCGACGATCTCCCATTCGGCGTCGGCCGAATGCCGGGCCTGGAGCCGTCGCTGTTCGGACTGGTCCTCGTGCTTGTGATCCTGTTCGAACCAGGCGGCATCTATGGCCGCTGGATCAAGATCAAGCACTGGTTTCAAGCTTACCCTCTCAAGCGCCGCAGCAGCTTCCGCCGGCAGAAGTCCTACGCCCGTTCGGAGCGACTGCGATGAGCCTGTTTCGTGCCGAAGATATCGCCATCCGCTTTGGCGGGATTCGAGCGGTCGACGCGGTGAGCTTCGATGTGCAGCCCGGCGAGGTCTTCTCCATCATTGGCCCGAACGGCGCTGGCAAGACGACCATCTTCAACCTGATCAGCCGCATCTATGCGCCGACATCCGGCCGGCTGCTCTTCCAGGACCAGGATATCACCAATGTCCCGCCGTATCGCATCGCTGGGCTGGGCATCGCGCGTACATTCCAGAACATAGAGCTGTTCGCCAACGCGACTTTGCTGCAGAACCTGCTGATTGGACGGCATTGCCATTCAACCGTCGGCGTGCTGTCGGAGCTTGTCTTCACGCCTGCGGTGCGGCGCGAGGAACTGAAGCATCGAGAGAAGGCAGAAGAGGTTATCGCCTTTCTCGGACTAGAGCGCTATCGCGACACGCTGATCGCCAATCTGCCCTATGGCGTACGAAAGGTGGTCGAGCTGGGCAGAGCGCTTTGTATCGAGCCCAAGCTGTTGCTGCTTGACGAACCTTCCTCGGGGCTCAACGTCGAGGAAACCGAAGGCATGGGATTCTGGATCGAGGACATCAAGAAAGATCTTGGCGTCACTGTGATCATGGTCGAGCACGACATGAATTTGGTGCGCATGGTGTCGGATCGGGTGATGGCGCTGAACTATGGCAAGGTCATCGCACTCGGAACGACGGACGAGGTGCAAAACCATCCTGAAGTGGTGAGGGCCTATATCGGAGGTGAAGCATGAGCGCCTCTGCGTCGTTGCTCGACGTCACCGCGATCGAAACCTTTTACGGCCCGATTCAGGCCATCCGCGGCGTCAGCCTGCAAGTGGCACAAGGCCAGATCGTTACCGTGCTTGGTGCCAACGGAGCCGGCAAAACGACTGTGCTGCGCACCGTATCGGGTGTGCTTGATCCGGAGCGCGGTTCCGTCAAGTTCGAAGGCAGGGAGATCGGCCACCTGCCGCCGGACCGCGTCATGCGTCTCGGTATCTGTCATGTTCCGGAAGGGCGCGAAACATTCCCGTTCCTGACGGTGCACGAGAACCTGCTGATGGGCGCCTATACGCGCCACGACAAGGACGAGGTGCATCGCGACCTGGAACTTTGCTTTGGCTATTTCCCGGTGCTGAAGGAGCGTTCACACCAGCGGGCCGGCCTGCTCTCTGGCGGCGAACAGCAGATGCTGGCGATCAGCCGCGCTCTCATGGGGCGGCCAAAGCTCCTCCTACTGGATGAGCCGTCTCTCGGCCTGTCGCCCCTTCTGGTGACTCAGATTTTTCGCATCATCCGCCGGATCAATGACGAGCAAGGCGTCGCGATCTTGTTGGTTGAGCAGAACGCTCACATGGCACTGCGCACCGCGCAGTTCGGCTACGTGCTGGAGGTGGGACGTATCGTCTTGGCGGACGACTGCGCCAAGTTGCTGCAAACCGACGCGATCAAGGAGTTCTATCTGGGCCAGAAGGACTCCGGCGTGCGCGGGCAAAGGCGATGGAAGAGGAAGCGGCTGTGGCACTGAACCCGGCAAGCATACCGGCGATCCTCGCGGCGCATGTGACGGCGCATGGTAGCGAGATCGTGCTGCGGAAGAAGGATCGTGGCATCTGGAAGGCCATCACCTGGGCGGAACTTGGCACTCATGTGCGCGAGGTAAGCTCTGGCCTGACGAAGATGGGTTTTCGGCCAGGCGATGTCGCCTGCGTGCTGGCGGAGACCCGGCCGGAGTGGGCCTACATCGATCTCGGGATCCTGGCCGCTGCCGGCATTTCGGGCGGGATCCAGCCCGACAGCGATGCGGAAAAGGTTGGCCAGGTGCTGCGCGACTCCCGCTGCCGAGTGCTGTTCGTGGAGAACGAAGAGCAACTCGACAAGGCGCTGCTCATTCGTGATCGTTGCCCCGCTCTGCAACGCATCGTCATCATCGACATGAAGGGCCTGCGTGACTTCAACGACCCGATTTGTGTCGGTCTCGCTTCGTTCGTAACCTCTGGTCTTGAAACAGCGCCTGTTTCCGTCGCTGCTGAGCAGCCAGCCGTGCTTCTGGTCCGAGGAAGCGATCTACAGACGCTGTCCCATGGCGAGACGATGAACCTGATTGCGGAGGTGCGCGGGAAGTTGTCGCTGCGCCCCAACGACGAGCGCCTTGCGCTGTTGCCGATGAGCGAGGTCATGGAGCGCATCCTTGGTCTCTACCTTTCGCTCGAGGCACGCGTCATCAGCAACTATCTCGAGAACCCCGACACCGCCATTGAGAATCTGCAGGAATTGCAGCCGACAGTGCTCGCGATCGATGCACGCATCTGGCAAATGCTGCGCGATCGGATCGAGGCTGCGGCGGTGAATGCCACGCGTCTTCAACGTATGCTGTATCGCGGCGCAATCGAGATTGCCGCCCGCCGGGGGCCAATGGGTTGGCTGGCGCGTGCCACGGTGCTGCATGCGGTCAAACGCGAAATCGGCCTCGGCCGGTTGCGCGTGGCGTATGCGGGTGGTGTCCGGTTGTTACCAGAGATCGAACGCTGGACCACTGCTTTAGGCATCAATATCCGACACGTCGACGGCAAGGCGACGCAGGGCATCGCCTTGGACGAACAGCGATATCAGGCCCTGAAAGAAGCAGCTTACGGCACGTAAAGGAAGGACGAATTGATGCGTAGCAGGCTACTGGCGGCGGCAATTGCCGTCGCGCTTACCGCCCCAGCCATGGCGGCTGACAGTGTTCGTGGCGTTACGGACAATGAAATCGTTATCGGCACTTATACCGACCTGTCCGGCGTGACGGCGATGTGGGGCGTGAACAACTCCAATGCCTGGCGCATGGTATTTGATGAGACCAATGCTGCAGGCGGCATCAACGGTCGCAAGATCAAATACATTGTCGAAGACAACCAGTATCAGGTGCCACGATCAGTACAGGCTGCCAATAAGCTGATTAACCGGGATGGCGTGTTTGTAATGGTGGCCAATGGTGGCACCCCGATGAACAACGCGACCATGCCCGAGCAGTTGGCGAAGGGTGTGCCTAACGTATTCCCGCTGACCTCGGCACGTTCGATGTATGAGCCGCTGCACCATCTTAAGTTTGGTTTGGCCAGCTCTTACTACGACCAGATGCGTGCTGGCGTGAAGCTGTTCGTCGAACAGCGTGGCAAGAAGACGATCTGCGCCATGTCAGAGGACACCGATTTCGGTCGCGACGTGATGGCGGGTGCAAAAGACCAACTCGCGGCGATGAACCTGAAGCTTGCGGCCGAGACACTGCATAAGCCGACCGACACTGACTTCAGCGCCTCCGTCGCGCGGCTTCGCGATGCCAACTGTGATCTCATCCTGGTCGGAGGCATCGTCCGGGACAGCGTGCAAATCATCTCCGCGGTGCGCAAGACCGGCTGGACCGTCGATATGCTCGGTCAGGCGGCGAGCTATGATGAGGCGGTGGCGGAAGTGCCGGGCGGCATCACCGAAGGTTTTTACTCAATGACACCCGTACTATACGTCGCCGCCAGCAGCGAAAGCCCAGAGGTGGCAAAATTTGCCGAGAAGTACAAGAAGGATTTCGGCAAGGAGCCGAATTTCGCCGCGCAGATCGGTTACACCGGAGCGCAGCTGGTCGTTCAGGCGCTCAAGAATAGTGGGAAAGACCTGACAACCGACAGCTTCGTTGCCGGCTTGGAAAGCATCAAGGACTGGCACGACATCTTTGGCTCGCCACCGATGACCTTCAGCGCGACCAAGCACCAAGGTTCGAACCAGTCCTTCTTGTGTGTCGTGAAGGGCGGTCACTGGATACCTGTCAGCACGACGCCTGTCGGCTACTGAACGGTTTGTTACGGTGCTGGTCGGGCTTGGCCCGACCATACGCATCAAAGAAAGGAGGTTCCTACTGCGCTGTCCGTAAGCCGAGGGACAGCGCGGGATTTTCGACATAATCGGCTAGGGAGAAGGGACGTATGCGCAACGCGTTCTTGGCGGCGGTTGCAGCCGTCGCACTCACGTTCCCGGCCACGGCGGGAGAGAAGTCCCGTGTCACCGACAATGAAATTGTCATTGGTACCTACACAGACTTGTCCGGGGTGACGGCAATGTGGGGCGTCAACAACACCAACGCCTGGCGCATGGTATTCGATGAGGCCAATGCGGAAGGCGGAATCCATGGACGCAAAATAAGGTATATCGTCGAAGACATGCAGTATCAGGTGCCGCGCGCCGTGCAGGCGGCAAACAAACTGATCAACCGCGACAACGTCTTCATCATGGTGGCCAATGGCGGCACACCGATGAACAATGCAACGATGCCGGAGCAGATCGCAAAGGGCGTGCCCAATATCTTCCCGCTGACTGCTGCACGTTCGATGTATTACCCTCTCCACCACATGAAATTCGGCTACGCGGCATCGTACTACGACATGGAGCGGGCCGGGGTAAAGCTGTTCGCTGAGAAATATGGCAAGAAGCATATTTGAGCCATGTCGCAGGATACCGACTTCGGCCGTGACGTTATGGATGGGGCGCGCGATGAGCTGAAGGCTATGAATATGCAACTCGTCGCCGAGTCTCTGCACAAGCCGACCGACACAGACTTCAGTGCTTCTGTGGCGAAGCTGCGCGACGCTGGCTGCGACCTTGTGCTACTCGGCACGATCGTGCGCGATACCGTGCAAATTGTTTCGGCTATCCGCAAGTCCGGCTGGAATGTCGACATTCTTGGCAACATAGCGATCTACGACCAAGCGGTGGCCGACGTGCCGGGTGGGGTGACCGAAGGCATCTACACGACAACGTCGGTTATCTTCGCTGAACCTGGTGATCCGCGACCCGCGGTGCGCGACTTCGCAACAAAGTACGAAAAGCTGTTCGGGCACCCACCCAATTTTGCCGCGGAGGTGGGCTATTCCGCGGCGCAATTGGTGGTGTTGGCATTGCAGAAATCCGGCCGTGACCTCACGGCGGAGAGCTTTATCAACGCCCTTGAGAGCATCAAGGACTACAAAGACATATTCGGCTCACCGACCATGAGCTTCAGCCCGACAAAGCATCAGGGCTCGAGTGAGGCGTTCCTGGCTCAGGTGAAGAACGCCCATTGGGTGCAGGTGGGCACCGAATCCTACGGCTACTGATCCGTCCCCGAGAGGTGGGGTCTCACAAGGCCTCCACCTCTAACGGAAACAGCGCGTCAGGATCGGGCGTGTGCAGCAGATGATACACATTGAAGCGGTAAGCTGGCCCAAGTGAAACCTCTGGTGGCGTGAACGGAAATGCCAGATTGCCAGCCGTTGATAACCGTCCAGTATAACCGTGATGAAGCAGATACTGCTTCAGCGTACGCACCACTTCTGCGGCGCGGTCGGCGGTGGGCGCAATACACTCGCCCATGATGAACACCTCGCTTGGCAAGGCTTCTCCGGCCGGTGCTGCCATGCGGACGCCATCAACGCCATAGACCCTAAACCGCAGCGTATAGTCCTCGGGTGCATCCTCGCAGACCAGGTCGCGCACCACGGTGGCAACCGTCGGCAGAATGTCGCGATGCTGCGCGATAAAGCGCGGATCGGCTGCGCCGGCCAGCAGCACCGCCCGCTCGCCGATGCGTCGTGCGCCCTCGATCTTCACACACGGATCGGTGGACACATGCCATCTCGCGCCCGCGACACGACAGCGTCGGTCGTCCACGGCAGCATACTCGGCTGCGCTCAGGTCGAGACAACCCTCCGGTTCGTACACCGTGTATGGATCTGCCTGCTCATAGAGGCTGTGCGCCGCGACCGACACTGGTGTGGCACGTCGCTGCCCCGCCATGCTCTCCAATACGAAGCCGTCGTCATCGAGCGTCGCCAGGATAGCATCGCGTCCCCCCGGCAAACAGCACAGGGATGCGCACTCGATGATCTTCGCCATGTGTACCGACAACCCTATCGGGAAATCCAGCATTGTCGGCAAGGACGCAAAGATTGCCGTGTCGCAGGCCCGGCCAGCGATCAGCACATCGACATCCTCGGCCAGCGCGCGGCGAAACGAGCCCATGCCCATTTGGCCGACAATGTGCGCTGCCTCGGTCACCTCTTCCTCGGTCAACGTTGGCATGTCATCGATGCCACTCACGGCGCCGGCGCGTACCGCCGTGCGCAGTCCGTCGCGCGGCAGGTCGGCGCGCAGCACGCCCATGCGGAAGTGCAGATCTTCGGCCCGAGCGATCTCACGGATGAGCGCGAGCGTCGCATCCAGGTGCGGCCCAGCGCCGGCGGAACCAGCCGATCCGATTACCAGCGGCACATCAATCGAACGCGCACCGAGCAAGACCTTGCGCAGGTCGCGCCGCGTTGCCACGGGTGCCGTCGCCATTTCACCTTTGCCGAGATAGGTGGGTCCGATATCGATCGAACCCATGTCGCAGCCGATCAGATCCGGCCTGCGCGCCAAACCTCCATTGAAGGCCGGCGTCGGAATACCGTAGCCGAGCTGTCCCGATGCGCCCAGAAATCTCATCGGCCGCCGGGCGCGGTGTATCTCTTCAAGGACGCGTGCCGAAGCGCTCATATCTCGACCTCCAGCAAAGGTGCATGCTGCTGCGCTCCATAGACGTCACGATCCCCCGGATCGCCTGCCATGATCGGCCGCGCCAGCACGATCTTGATGGCGCGTCCGGCAGGATAGGGGATTACCGTCACATCGTCCGCTGCCATGCCGTAACGTGCGCCGATGTTCTCGCTGCTAAGCGATGGCGACTGGACCACGCGCTGGTAATCGGCGTCGGTCGTGAACATCAAGTCCAGTGTCAGTCGGCGAGGGCCGGCATTCTTGCTGCGGATCACCTGGGCGATGTCGGCAAGTTTCATGAGAACCTCCGCCGCAGAAATGCGAGAATATCCTTGGCGCAGCGATCAGGGGCAATGTCACAGATGTTATGCGGCAGGTTTTCGTACGCAATCAACTCGCAGTCAGGAATTTTTGACCGCATAACCTCGTAGTTCTGCGTGCTGCCCACGGTCTCTGCACCGGGCATCACCAGCAGCGTCGGACACTTGATGCGCGGCAGGTCATCCACCCACCACAAGGTGGTCATCAGCCCGACGAAGCGGCCGATATACGCCGTGTCATTCTTGGCGGCCTCGTCGAGAAACCATTCTATATGACCTCGGTCATGGCCGGGTGGAAAGCGATCCTCAATAGTGTCGGCGAGAAAGCTGCGCAGTCCCTCGCGCGCGACACGCGGCAGCCAGGTATGCGCCTGGCTGTTCTTCAGCCCGGGCGTTGAGCCGAACAGCATCAGGCTCCGCACACTGTCCGGCGAAGTCATCGCAAGGTTCTGCGCCACGTAGCCGCCGGCCGAATTGCCAACGATATGCACCGGGCCGCAGCCCAGATGATCAAGCAATTCATGCACATCCTGCACAAGACGATCCATCGACAGCGATGGCTCCGCCGGCGGCACCTGAGATTCACCATGTCCCCGCAGGTCCATGCGAACGACGCGGTAGTGACGGGCGAGCGCTGGTATTGCGGCATACCAGCGCCTGGACGAGCCCATGGCCGCATGCAGCAGCAGCAAGGTCTGCGGCGGTCGCCAAGGATCGGTGAAGTCATCGATCCTATAGGCGATCCGAACACCATCGCTGGCTACGAAGCTATGCATTTTGCCCCTCCTCGTCACACCTGCGGAAGCGGCTTTCCAATGCAGCCACTCCTTGGCTCATGCTGGCCGGTGCAACTCAGCACGCTGGCGTGTCACCGTTCGTTCGCCTGCCTTGAACACCGCGAGCGGGTGGCAGATTTCTGCCACCGCCTGCTCCGGTGTTGTCGCTTCGAGCACGACGATGTCAGCCGGGTTGCCAGGCTTGATACCGTAATCCTTCAGGTTCATCAGTCGTGCCGAACGCTCGGTCAACATCGCGAAGCACTCGCGCAGGCGTCCTGCGCCGCTGATCTGGCACACATTGGCCTGCAGATTCGCCATGCGCAGCAGCGATGCGTCACCGAACGGTGTGAACGGGTTCAGCACGTTGTTGGTGGAGAGCGAACAGTTGACGCCATGCTCCACCAACAGGTTGACGTCCGCCACTCCGCGCCGGACGTTGTATTCCTGATCGCGTCCCATCATGAACAGTTCAGTAGCAGGCAATACGGTCACCGCCACACCCGCATCGGCGATGCGCCGGGCCAACGCGCGCAGCTCGGCAGGCGGCATAGTGGACAGCTTACACATATGCCCGACTGCGACTCTTCCACCAAGTTGGTATTTCTCGGTCAACTCGCACACCAGGTGAATGTCCATCTGCTCCGGTGAGTTGCCGGAATCGAGATGCATGTCGATGTCCACGTCGAACTCGCGTGCCAGCTGAAAAATACGGTGGACCTGTCCGGCATGATCCGGATCATAATTCGGGGCCGCGCCGATGACCCGTGCGCCACGCTTTAGACCCTCGACCAGCAGGGCATCGGCGCGCGGATTGTTGGTCAGTCCCTCCTGCGGAAAGACGCAGACCTCGATGTCGATCGCCCAGGCATAGTCGTGGCGCAACTTCTCGATCGCTTCGAAGCTGAGCATCTCCACGCCGCCATCAAGCTCAAGATGCGTCCGCATCCGCTTGGCGCCATGCTTGATGCACTTTTCCAGCGTGCGGCTGGCGCGCTGATAGACGTCCTCGACGGTGAATGTCTGCTTGACCGCGGCGACGCGCTGCATGGAATTGGCCTCACGCCCTTGCTCGGGTGGGCAGCGATCGATGATGTTGGATTTGTCCAGATGGATATGGGTCTCGACAAGACCCCCGCAGACGAGGCTCCCGCCCGCGTCATATTCCGGCCCATCCGCCGACAACGCGACTTCGATCGCAACGATGCGCCCGCCTGCGACGCCAATGTCCATCGCCGGGGCATCCGGCGCATGTGACAGCCTGGCTTTGCGAACGATCAGGTCCATGGCGATCCTCTCCCGTCTCGCGCGATGCTGGCGCGCCGGAAGAGGCGGCGCA
>Ga0170475_100811311_pt1 | contig 34619 bp, 20 predicted proteins | sample Soicark_Litter_5_FD_111474 | JGI IMG/M metagenome (GOLD analysis project Ga0170475, IMG submission 111474) | Avena fatua rhizosphere microbial communities from Hopland, California, USA. Combined Assembly of 48 SPs
CCCTGCGTTGCCTCCACCGCAATGCGCATCGCGTTGCCCTGGCCTGCCACGTCGCTCTTGTGCAGGAGGTAGTTGGCGATGTAGGGATGCGAGATGGGGATGGTCTTCTCGAAGCTCGCGTTGAGCTTCAGCATGGTGGCCTGCCAGCCGAGAAGCAGCGTGACAAGCAAGCACGAAGCGATGACCCAGGGGCGGTGGTTGAACAGGGCGCGCTCGAGCAGTGAACCGGAGGCCTTGTCGAAGTCCTCAGGGCGCGCCACCACCGGCTGAGCGACCAGGGGGTCAGTCGTCTCCATGGATCAAGGGACTGGGTGGCGCAGGCCTCGCATCCCGGCCACCATGATCTGGCCACCCCGCGTGGCTGCCAGCGCAACGGCCGGCGAAGGATCGCTTGCCACGCGGGTGAAGCTTCGGCCGTCATCGCGACTTTGCAGCACGTCGCCGTTCTGCCCCAAGAGCGCCAGCGTCCCATCGGGCAACTCAATGCCTGCATTGAGCGAAACAGCGGTGCCAGTTGCTACCTGTTCCCAGTTCGCCCCGCCGTCGCTTGAACGGAAGGCGTTGCCTCGCAGGCCATAGGCCAGGAGAGCGCCCGAGTGCGTGGCGAGCAGGCCAAAGAAGCTGCCTCTGTAAGGCGAGCGAAGCATCTTGAAAATGATGCCATCGGCCGATTTCACCAGCAGGCCCTGCTCGCCGGCGATGTAGAGAGTGCCTGCGACGTAGCGAGCGGCGTACAGGTGCAGGTTCTTCGGGTTGGTCAACCCGGTGCTGAGCGGCGACCAAGTGCCGCCGCCGTCCTGCGTGGAGAAGGCCATGTTGTGGGCCCCTACGGCCACGCCGCGCCGCCCGTCGATGAAGTCGAGATCGAAGAAGGGCTTGTCGGGCCCTTCCGTCTCATAGCGCTGCGCAGCGCGTTCGCTGCTGTCGTCGCCGACGGCGCGCAGCGCTTGCGCCATGAGCCCGGCGGCGCGCACACCGTCGAGCTGCTTGCGCCACGTAGCACCGCCGTCCACCGTCTTGAGGATCACGCCAAGGTGGCCCGCGGCCCAGCCGATCTGCGGGTCGACGAAGCGCATGGTTGTGAGCGTGACCTGTACAGGCACGCTCGCTTGCCGCCAAGTAGCGCCGCCGTCGTCCGACAGCAGCACGATGCCGCGCTCACCGGCGGCCACCAACCGGTTGCCAGCGCGCGCAATGGCCAGCATCGCGGCTTTCTGCGCACGCGGCGTCTGCAGCGCCGGTTTCTCCAGGGCCTCTGGCACGGCAGGCGCTGCATTCGCGGCCGCCCAAGCACAAAGGAACACCCCGAGAAGCGCGGCGAAGCTGCGTCCCGAGCGAATCTTCACCGAACGCCCTCGTTTGCCAACGATTCAGGGCTGAAAAACGAATTCGGAATGGATGGAACGATCTTGTACTGCGATGGCAATTCGTTCGATGCCATGTTGAGATAGTAGGCGCCACTTTGCAGATCGTAGCCGCCCCACATCACGATTCCCAGCAGCGCGGGGATGTCCGGCGCCAGCAGCGTGAGGGTGAAGTGTGTGCGCCAGAGCTCGCCCTTGGCGTCCCAGCCGTCGATCAGCATGATTTGCCACGTGTCCTCGTCGAAGTAGTACTTGCGCTTGGGCACAACGTGCCGCTTGCCGGGCAAGAGTGTCGCGTCCACCTCCCATACGCGGTGCAATTCCCAGCGTACCAGCGAAGGATTCAGGGTCTTGGGCGTCACCAGGTCGGCCACCTTGGCATTGGCTGCCCGGTTGTTGTTGTAGGGGATGTAGATCTCTCGTTTGCCCACAAGCTTGAGCTCATGCTTGTCGATTGCGCCCAAAAGCATGAACGCCTCGTCGAACAGACCGATGGACGAGGTCACGGTGTCGGGCGTGTCATAAGACACTGAAGGGGCTTTGCGGACGCGCCGCTGGCCAACCAGGTATTGCCAGAGTCCACGCGGCTTGGAGGCGTTGATGGGGTCATGGCCGAGGATGGCTTCGCCCGCCTTTGAGCCGGGCTCGGTGGCGGCGAATTTGCCGAAGCGGTGGTAACCCTCGAACGTTTCGATGCTGCCTTGAGGATCGTAGTACGGGGTGCGCATGGTCTGCACGCCGCCCGAGGCCAGGGCGCGGCGGCCGTCGGCCGTGACGACCCACACGCGCACAGGCGATTGCCAGTTCGTGCCGATCCAGGCAAGCCGGTGGTTCTGCATGATCTCGTACGCATCCCTGGGCACAGGGAACGGAATGCCGCCGTATGCGTCAAGGGTGCCGTGACCACCGTCGACAAGCTTGGCCCGCATGGCGTTCTTGAATGTGTTGTCGTACACCCATTGCGGCGCGGCGGCAGTTCGGTGGGTGGGATATACGTCGATGCGGAACTCAGGGTACTTCTTCATGAGTGCCTTCACGCCGTCGGTCAGCTTGGCTTCGTACTGCGCCATGTTCCTGGATTCGATCGAAAGGATTGGCCTTTCGGAGGCGAAGAAATCCGGGCGCGCGTCGCCCGGCTTGTAACCGGGGGGCGCCTGCGTCAATCCACCGTCCCAGGCGGGGATGGTGCCCTCCTTGTTGCCGGCCCGCTCGGCGCCAAGCGGGGTGAGCGAACTCTTGAGCTTGGCCGCTTCCTCGGCAGTGACAATGGCCTGCGCAGGCAGCGCCGCGAAGGCGCCAGCGAGCACGAGCGCGGTGAGTAAAGGGCGGTGCATGGACGCCTCCGGCAATTAGAAAGTTCGCCAGACAGATAAAGACACGTAGGCGCGGTCCTTGAGAGACTGTCCGAAGGTGAGTTGGCGCGGCGTGGCACTGCCGGGAACCAGCGTCTCGGTAAAGGTTTTTTCCTTGCCGAAGTAGTTGGTGTAGTTCAGCGAAGCGTTCCAGCTGTTGAGGTATTTCCCCTTCACGCCGATGCTGTAGTCGCCCCCGCCCGACACGCCGCCCGCGAAGTTTGAAATGGCCGAGGAGCGGCCCCCGAAGTTCACGCCGAGGCTGATGGGAACGGAGAGATCGAGCGCCGGGATCACCTGAAAGTACTGCGGCTCGAACAGCATGCGGAATGCAAAAGCGCCCTTGGTGGTGTTCGCTGTCGCCCCGCCAAGCCCGGTGCTGGTGCCGTCGGGCCCTGCAAAGATGTCCTTCGTGATGGCCAGCCGGCGGTTGTAGGCAAGTTCGCCCAGGACGGATCCACCGCCCCACAGCGGACCGGGTTGCAGTACGTAGATGCCGGACAGCTGAAGGTGCCCGGTCCGGCCGACTGCATAGCAGGGGTTGTCGTCGGAGGTACCGCAGTCAAGCACCGGACCTGGGCCGAGAACGGCTGCATCGCTGGGGAGCGGGGCGTTCCAGCGGACCGAGCCCTCCAGGGCCCAGTTCAGCTGGCCCACGGAGGAGGTGACGCTCGCGCCAAGCGTCCTGATGTTGCTCGCATAGGCCAGGTGCGCGTTGCCGTTCACGAAGTCGAACACTGGCGCGGCAGGCACCTTGTCATGGTATTGGGCCGCGTAGAAGCCGTACTCGAAGTCACTGCCCGAGGGCCTCCAGCGCAACTGGACGCCGCCCTGACCGCTGTCGCGGGGCGTGAGGTCCTTGCTTGGATCGTAGACCAGCAGAACGGGCGCGCCACTGCTGTCGACGCCGAAGTTCACAACGCCGGTCCCCACATAGTCCTGGTTGGAGAAGTAGCTGCCCACGCCGGGGATGCGGCTGGGACGCCACCTCAGCTGCACATAGGCGCCCAGGACCACGCTCTCAGACACCTGGAGTGACGCTGAAACCTGTTCCACCGGCAGCAGCACTTCCTTGAACTGCCAGTCCGGCACCGAGGTGATTTTGACCGCGTCAACCGGTCCCTGGGCATTGGCGATGCCGTTCTGCCCGAAGAACAGGCTCTCGCCCCACTGGAGCGTGTGCTTGCCCGCACGAAGCGTGGCCCTCATCCCAGCAACGTCGCCCTTCAGATAGACGAAGGCGTCGAGCCACTCGCTGTCCTGGCCGTGCTGCCGGCGCGTTGACTCGAGGAACTCGTTGGGTGCCTGACCGGGCCGGTTGTTGGCCGTCGAGATGGTGGTGCCTGTGAAGACGCCGTTGGCATACACGGGCGTGCCCCCGTAGTCGTTGGGCCGCAAGTAAACGGCGTCGCGCCAAGCCGCGCCACTGATGCGTCCACCGATGTTGGGCCCCGTCACGTCAAACTCGGCAAGCAGATCGAAACGGCTGGAGATCAGCCCGCGGTTGAAGTTATGGTCGCCGTCATCCTCATTGGCGATGCCCGGGTCGACGGCGACGTCGAAACGGGTGAGTGAGGGGGACGGAGCCTTCAACCTGTACGCGCTGCTGTATTTGGGCGTGAGGTCGAGGCGGACCTGGTATTCGGGGTTGGGTGACTCGATCTCGAACGCCTGGGCCGCCGGCACGAGGATGAGTACCCCGGCTGCGCCGATCAAGGAGGAAAGGGGAACGATGCCTGAACCTGACATAGCGATCCTTACCCTTGCCATAGCGCTCACCAAGACCACCATCGCAAGGACCATTGCATTCATAGTGTGTGCAGCGAGATCGTCCTGGTCAACTTTTTTCGGACACGCAAATGGGTGGTCAATCTCAGTGCGTGTCGGCTGTGCCGCTCGTGCGCCACGGGAAAGCCAGCGCCCGGGTGGCGTGCAGCTTGACGAGTCTGGGTATTCGGTACCCGCGCATCACGCCTGCCCCGGTCACCACCGTTTGCTGGGCTTGACTGTTGGTGCTGTTCGGCTATTTTTGTTCGATTGCCAAAAATGCCCAGCGCCTCCCAAGCGCCCGGGTTGCTGCATCTCGATCCGGGACAGCATCATCCTGCGGGTCGCCCTGATTCATGATCCGCGTGCAGGCGTTGCCCATCGAGCAACAAGAGCCAGGCGAGGCGCTTGCAAAGACGACACGGCTCCGCTTCGAAGTGCAGGACAGCGGTATCGGCATGGACGAGGGACAACCCGCGCGCCTGTTCCAACCATTCGAACAGGTCGGTGAGATGAAGCGCCGGGAGGGCGGGCCTGGACTCGGCCTGGCGATCAGCAGGCAGCTTGTTCGCCTGATGGGTGGCGACGTCCAGGTGCGCAGCCAGGTGGGCCAGGGCAGTGTGTTTTCGTTCGACTTGAGGTGCCGATGACCGGTGAGCAGCAGGCTATCGTCGCGTCAAGTCAGCACGGCGATCGCACCGGCTATGAAGGCTCGCGCAAAGCCGTGCTGGTGGTTGACGACGTGAGGCAAAGTCGGACCTTGCTGCTCGATACATTGGATCAGCTGGGTTTTGATGTGTCCGGTGCCAGTAACGGCGCAGAATGCCTCGAGTGCGTGCGCGCCGCCAAGCCAGATCTGATCATCATGGACCACGCGGGGGCGCACGCCTTCATTTCCAAGCCCATCGAGCAGGAAGAGCTTCTGGCGATGGTGGGCCGGCTGATGAGGTTGACGTGGACCTGCCGGGACATTCAGCCGCAGCCAGCGGGACAAGCTGAACCGGGCGATGCTGACCTCGTGTACCCGCCATGGGAAGAAATGGTCGCGCTGCGCCGACTCGCTCGAATGGGAAACATGCGAAGCCTGTGCGAGAGGTCCGCTTACCTGAAGGGCCTGGATGCGAGGTACGCCCCCTTCGCGGCGCGTCTGGCGCGTCTGGCCGAGCGCTATCAATCGAAGGCCATCGTCACCCTCATCGAGCGCGACAGCGGCCCCCGCGGCGACCGTTGAAACCGGGTTTTGACGCTCGCCCCCCCGGGCACAAGCGTCGCGGGTCGGCGCATGAAGGCACTTCAAGGCCTTGTGGACTGCGCTTGAAACGCATGGCGGAAGTTCCACGTCCCTTCGGGCGTCACATCTGTCTCCACTGTTTGCTTCCCGGACGGCCCGGTAAAAGCCGTCGTCCTCCCTCTGCTGGGTGAGCTTTTACGCCGCAGTTGACCGCAAGTCCTTGTCGGAATGCCTGCAAACGGTGTTGTTGAGACGCATCACGGGCGCATTCCGGCCATGTGTTGGTGCGTCCCGCCGTCACCCGGAAATGCAGCGCACCACCAGCGCAACAGAGGTTACGCACGTATCCCCGATGCGTCTAACGTGATCAAACTCTCTACGTCATGGGGGTCTGCCCCAGGTTGCCCCGTACGTGACATTACGTACATTTCCGCGCGGTGCCACGAGTTCACGCAGGCGATGCCCTCACGCATCATCGCTGACCTCGACGCGTGGCAGCGCCAGTAGGCACGACAGAGTCACTGCAACGAAGAGGAAAAGCATGACCGGATTGAATTTGGACCGGGCATCGGGCGAAGCGAGTGACGGAGAAAACAACGGCTCCCTGCTGGATCGCCTGCAGCGCCAAGCGGCGCGGCGAGCTGCGCAACCGGCGCTGATCTTCCTGGCCGACGGAGAGCATGAAACGGCGCGTTTGAATTACGGCGAACTGCATGGACGTGCACGGTCGCTGGCGGCCCGGCTTCAGGCGCGTGACCTCGGCGGCGAGCGCGTGTTGCTGTTGTTGCCCTCGGGCGTCGATTACGTAATCGCTTTCCTGGGTTGCCTGTATGCCGGGGCGGTTGCTGTGCCGGCGTACCCGCCGGCATCGGCCAGCCATGCGCGCCGCGTCGAGGGCATCTTCGGCGACTGTGGCGCTCGGTGCGTCCTGACACTGGCGGATCTGCTGCAACCCTTGCGTACGCAGCTCGAGGCGTTGGCATCGGAATCGGACATCCTCTGGGTCACCGTCGACGACGCGTCGGACGAAGAGGTGCTTGCTTGGACGGCGCCCGCGGCAGGACCGGATGACCTGGCCTTGCTGCAGTACACCTCGGGCTCTACCGGGAGTCCTCGCGGCGTGATGGTCACACACGGCAATCTGCTGGACCATGCCGGGATGCAAGCGGAGGCATGGCAGCTGTCTGAAGCCGATGTGTTCGTGAGCTGGCTGCCGCTGTTCCACGACATGGGCCTGATCGGCGCCATTCTGCAGCCCTTGTACCAGGGGGCGTGCGTGGCGCTGATGCCGAGCGCGGCTTTCCTTCAGCGGCCCATGCGCTGGATCGATGCGCTGAGCCGGTACAAGGGAAGCGTTGCCTACGCGCCCGATTTCGCCTATGCGCTGTGCGCTGACGCGCCGGCGGATTCAAGGGGGCGCGACCTGTCGTCGTGGCGAGTCGCCTGTAACGCCGCCGAACCGGTCCATGCGGCAACGCTGCTGCGTTTCGCGGAGCGGTTTGCCGCTGACGGCTTTAGCGCGGATGCGCTGGCTCCCGCCTACGGGTTGGCAGAAGGAACGCTGATGGTCAGCACCGGCCTTCGGCGCCGGGCTGCCCGCCCGTGGATGCAATGCAGTGCATCGGGCCTGGAAGCAGGGTACCTCTTGCCATGCAACGCGCCGGAAGAACGCAGTCTGCACGTCACCTGCGCCGGTCGAACCGCGCCCCACCTGGAGGTCGTGGTCGTGCAGCCGGACCGGGGCGAGCCGTGCCAGGAAGGCCAGGTGGGAGAAGTGTGGGTGCAGGGGGCGTCGGTGGCTCAAGGCTATTGGCGCAAGCCGGGGCCGACGACCAACACGTTTCAGGCGCGAACGTCCGACGGTCGAGGGCCTTTCCTGCGGACGGGGGATCTGGGCGCCTTCCGGGGCGGCGAGCTGTACATCGTCGGGCGGTTGAAGGACCTCATCATCGTTCGCGGGCAAAACCACCATCCGGGCGACATCGAGCACACGGTTTGGCTGGCTCACGCGGCCCTTGTGCGAGGCCATGGCGCCGCGTTTTCCATCGAGATCGACAGCGAGGAACGGCTGGTGTTGGTGCTGGAAGTCCGACGCACCGAGCGCAAGCGGTTTGACGGGCGGCAGATCGTCGAGGCGGTGCGCGCCGCCGTGGCGCAACACCATGGACTGCAGCTGCATGCCTTGATGTTGCTCAAGCCGGGCGAGATCCCTCTGACCTCCAGCGGCAAGATCCAACGCCATGCCTGCAAACGTGATTTCCTGGCACAACAGTTCAAGCCGTTGTTCAGTTGGTCATGCGTGCATGCGGATTCGTCCGTCTCGGCAGCAGTGCTTGCGCCCAGTTCACTGGGCCCGTCGGACACGACCGTGGCCGGTTGGCTGCAGCAGCGGATTGCCGCCGCCGCGCAGCTCCGCGAACAGGACGTGGGCCTCGACACGCCCTTCACCGGTTTCGGCATCGATTCCCTGGGGCTGGTGACACTCACCTGCCAGCTGTCTGACTGGCTTGATCGCCCGCTGCCGCCCACGCTGCTCTACAGCTTGCCCACCATTCGCAGCCTCGCGCGGTATCTCGATGGCGATGTCCTGCCGAAGGCCGAAGCCGCTCCGAACGCCGGGCCGATCCGTGGCGAGCCGACGGCCATCATTGGCATGGCCTGCCGCTTCCCCGCGGCGCCTACGGTGGAGGCTTATTGGGAACTGCTGTCGTGCGGCAAAGATGCCATCTCGGACGTTCCGGCCTCGCGTTGGAACGCACAAGCGGAACCGGGGCCCACCCGACAGGGCGGGTTCATCGAGGGGGTCGACGAATTCGATGCCGCCTTCTTCGGCATCTCGCCGCGAGAGGCGCAAAGCATGGATCCGCAGCAGCGTGTTCTGCTGCAGACGGCTTGGCATGCGCTGGAGGATGCCGGCATTCCGCCTGACTCCCTGGCTGGCAGCCGGACGGGCGTGTTCGTCGGCGTGAGCCTCACTGACTACCGCGATTTGCTGCTGACCCATGCCGTGCCGCCGGATGCCTATCAGGCCGCTGGCAACACGCTGTCGGTCACTGCCAATCGCATCTCCTATGCGCTGGGCCTGCAAGGGCCTAGCTGTGCGGTCGATACCGCCTGTTCTTCGTCGCTGGCTGCGGTGCACCAGGCGCGACTGAGTCTGCAGGCCGGGGACTGCGACCTGGCCATCGTGGGCGGCGTCAACCTGCTGCTGTCGCCATGGATCGGCCGCATGTTGAACGAAGCGCGGATGTTGTCCGTGCAAGGCCGCTGCAAGGCCTTCGATGCGGGCGCGGATGGGTATGTGCGCGGCGAAGGCTGCGGCGTCATTGTCCTGCGGCGACGCAGTGATGCCGTGGGCGCACACGATCGAATCCGTGCATTGATCCGCGGCTCGGCGTTCAACCAGGACGGCAAGAGCAACGGCCTGACGGCGCCCAACGGCCTTGCGCAGCAGGCCGTCATGCGTGAAGCCCTCGCTGCAGCAGGTGTGGAAGCCGCCGCGGTCGGATTGATCGAGGCGCACGGGACAGGCACCGCACTGGGCGATCCCATCGAAGCCGAGTCGATCAAGGCGGTGTACGGGGCGGCCTCGAACCAGGCGCCGACCCTATGGATCGGTTCGGTCAAGACCAACATCGGCCACTTGGAAGCAGCGGCTGGATTGGCCGGGCTCATCAAGGCGGTGCTGGCCCTGCAACACGGCAAGCTGCCGCCTCAACTTCACCTGCGGCAGCTGAATCCGGCCATATCGTTCGACGCCACCCGCTGTGCCGTTTCCGGTGAACTGCAAGACTGGCCCGAAGACGCGCACGGGCGCCATGCGGCTGTCAGCGCGTTCGGTTTCGGTGGTGCCAATGCCCATGTCATTCTGGCGCAGGCCTCCCGCGTCGATGCATTGGCACAGCCCGTGGTGAAAGCGCCTGAGACATGGCGCTGGCTGGCGTTGTCGGCGCGCTCCGACGTTGCCCTGAAAAACCTCGCGCGTGCCCATGCATCACGGCTGCAGGCGCTGCCCGACCCGACGAATGAGGCGTTCGCTGCGACATGCGCCGCCGCAGCCACCCGCCGCAGCCACCATGCGTTGCGCCTGTGCGTGGTTGCGCGATCCGGCGCACAAGCGGCCGCAGCCCTGACCGCCTGGTGCCGCGGCGAGGCACCGGAGTGCGTGGTCACGGGAGAAGCCGAAGCTTCCGTTCATGGGAAGCTGGCCTTTCTCTTTGCGGGCGAGGGCTCGCAAGTCACTGGCATGGGCCACGCCCTTTGCGAGCGATACGCCGTTTTCAAGCAGGCGCTCGACGAGTGTGATGGCATCGTGCAGCGCAAGCTGGGCTGGTCGGTGCTGTCGGGGTTCTTCCCGGGGGCCGCCGTCGACACGGACCCATTGCGCAAGGCACAGGCTGTTGTCGCCTTCTTGTATGCCCTGGCGCGGCTGTGGCAATCGTTCGGCGTGTTGCCTGACTGCGTGATGGGAGAGGGCCTTGGCGAAGTCGTCGCGGCCTGCATCGCTGGCGTGCTCAGCCTTGAGGATGCGCTGGGACGTGTGGGCCGCGGTGACATCACCCAGGCCACTGCCCGGTGGCAGCAAGCGGGGGCACCCACGCAACTGGCGTGCGGCCTGGAACAACTGGCGGCCGCGGGCTGCAAGCGGATCATCGAGGTCGGACGGCGCGCTGTTCCAAGCGAGCTTGGCCGACAGGCGATCCCCGGAGCGCTCTGGATCTCCCGAGCGCACGATGCCCAGGATGCGGACTTCGAGTTCCAGCTCGCCCTGGCCCGACATCACGCCACGGGAGGCGCGTTGGCTCTCGAGGCGGTTTTCCAGGCGGGCGAGCCGGTCACAGACCTGCCGCGCTATCCATTCGCGCGAGACCGCCACTGGTTCGAAACGCCTTCCTCGACGGCACCCCAGCGGCGTGTCGGCGGCCACCCCCTGGTGGGCCATGCGCTGGCGGTGGCGGGCTCGGGCAACCATCATTTCGAAAACACCTTGTCGCCCGGTACGCTGTGGTTGCTGGACCAGCACCGCGTCTATGGGGTGCCCACCATGCCAGCCGCAGGCATCATGGAATGGGTGCTGGCGGCACTGGCCCGCGCCACGCAAAGCGCGGCCTCCGACTGGGTCTTGCAGCCGATCGAGTTCTACCGCGTGCTCAACGCGGAACCAGATGTCGAAGTCAAGGTGCAGATCCTGATCGAGCCGCGGCCGGACGGCTTCCGCATCGCTGGCTACAGCCGCCGCGCGACTGACGAGACTGGACCTTGGCAACTGCATTTCACGGCCACCGCCGTCGCCGCAGAGACAGACGAGCCGCCTCCGTCCGTCACACTGCCGCAGTGGCAGGCCGGGCTGGCGTCGATGGACGTTACCGGTTTCTACGACGGACTGGGCCACCTGGGCATGACCTACGGTCCGGGCTACCAGGCGCTCAAGCAGGCTTGGTTGAACGACGGGCGGTTGCTCGCTCGCATCGAGTTGCCCGGCACGGAGTGGGCGCTGCCAGATTGCCTCTTGCATCCGGCGCTGCTCGATGCGTGCCTCCATTCGCTCCAGCTCTATGAGGCGGCCGACTCGCATGCGGTTTTCCTTCCCACTGGCTTGTGCAAACTCCGCGTGTACCGGCCCTTGCCGCAGCGCATCTGGTGCATCGCGCGGTGGCGGGAGAAGCCGGACGACACATCGGCCTTGGCCGATCTCACCCTGTACGACGACAGCGGTGCTTGCCTGGCGATCTTGCAGGGCCTGCGGCTGATGAAGGTTTCGCGCGAACTCGTGCAGCTGCCCATGGCCTTGCGCCGTGCCGATGCGCAACCCGGCCTCGCCGGGACGCCAAGCGCCATGCGGCCATCCCCGGCACTGGCGGGCGCCCCGATCGGGCCCGATGATCGCGCCGATCTCGACCCGGCTGCCGTTCTCAGGCTGTCGACTGCAGAGGCCAGGCGCGCCATTCTTGAGGCCTTGTTCCTTCGTGTGATGCATACCTTGGAACTTTCATCGGCGCTGGACGACGATGTTTCACTCGAACGCTTTGGTGCCACGCCCCTGAACACCCTGGGGCTCGATTCCCTCATGGCGATGGAACTGCGCAACCGGCTCCTGCGCGATTGGGCTGCCGATGTTCCGGTGCTCTTGTTCATCGGTGGCGCCAGCGGCAACGAGGTGGTGGACCACATCCACGCGCAGTGGACAGTGCGGCAGCTGATCGCCGTTCGCTCCGATGAGCAAGCTCAGGGCGAAGAAACCGACATATGGACGCTGTGAGCATGGACGGCCTGTTGTCGGAGCTGTCTCGCCTCGGCGTGCAGCTGGCGTCGCGGGAAAACGGGCAGCTTTCGGTCCATGCTCCCCGAGGAAGCCTGTCGGACGACCTGCGCGAGCTCATCTCGCTGCACAAGACCGAGTTGCTGGACTGGCTGGCGGGCCAACAGGCCCAAGCCCGCAGCGACGGGCTGCCCATCATCGAACCGAAGCCCTCGGATTGGCATGAACCATTCCCACTGGGCGACCTCCAGACCGCCTTCGTGATGGGGGACTGTGCCGACTTCGAATACCACGTCCGCCCCCATTACTACATTGAGCAGGACATGCCCGGTCTCGATGGCGCGAGGTACGAGGCCGCACTCAACGTGGCCTTGCGTCGTCAGCATGCCAACCTGCCGGTGCTGAACGCGGACATGCAGCTTCAGGTCTCGCCCGAGTTCGCGCCGGTGCACCTCGCCGTGCATGACCTCCGTGGGCTCGACCCTATCGCCGCTGAACAGCACCTCTCGGCCACGCGGGCGCGTTTGTCGCGCAAGACCTTGCCGCTGGACCGCTGGCCCTGGTTCGACTGCGAGCTGAGCCTCTATGGGGAAGGCCAGGCCCGCCTGCACTGGAACAACAACAATTTCTTCAGCGATGGCTATGGCACGTTCCGCTTGCTGGCGGATGTGCGACGGGTGTACGAAAACCCGGACCAGCCGCTGCCGGCGCTCTCCCTCAGCTACCGGGACTGCGTACTGGTGCTGGAGCAACTCGAACGGTCGCGCCTCGGGGAGCTGTCGAAGCGGTATTGGCAGGATCGATTGCCTCACCTGCCAGCGCCGCCGCCCGTTCCCTTGAGGGCAGGCCTGGACCCGCGCCGGCGTTCGAAACTGGAGCGACGCGATGCGCTGCTCGCCCCTGAGCTTTGGGCCGGCCTCAAGGCCATCGCCCGCGAGAACGGCGTGACGCCCACGAACGCCTTGTTCGCAGCCTATGCCGAAGTGCTTGCACGCTGGAGCGGGTCACGGCACTTCTTGCTGAGCAACATGGTGACGCACCGGCTGCCGCTGCACCCGCAGATCAATGACCTTGTCGGCAACTTCGCCTCGCTCTACCCGCTGGAAGTCGATGGACGCGCCGAACGCTTCAACCAGCGTGCCCGCCAGCTGCAACGTCAGTCCACGCTTGACTTGCAGCATGTCCACTGGAGCGGGGTCAAGGTGTTGCAAGCGCTCAATCAGGCGCAGAAAACCCCGGGCCGCGCGGGTTGCCCCTTCGTGGTGGGCAGCGGCCTCTTCATGCCGCCGTTGGACACCCCTTCGTTCGGTTGCCTCGAGACGCCCCAGGTGATGCTGGACCACCAGTTCTGGGAGATCAAGGACGGCAGCCTGTGGGTCGTCTGGGATGTCATCGAGGAGTGTTTCCCGCCTGGGCTCGTGGATGCAATGTGGGAGGCCTACCGCTCACTGCTGACGCGCCTGGCGCAGGATTCGACGGCCTGGGACGAACGCGCGTTCGATTTGCTGCCGATCGGCCAGCGGGAGACACGAGATTCGGTCAACCGGACCTGCCGGCCCAAGCCTGCCGGCCTGTTGCATGGCGGGCTGGCGCACGCCGCCCGGCACTGGCCGGACAAGGCTGCTGTCATCGACGCCTCCACGACGCTGAGCTATGCGCAGCTGTACGGGCTGGCAAATCGCGTGGCGCATGAGCTGCTGAAGGCCGGGTTGCAAGCCGGGGGGCGCGTCGCCGTGGTGATGGACAAAGGCTGGCGGCAAGCGGTAGCCGTGCACGGCGCACTCGCCGCGGGCGCCGTGTACGTACCGATCGGCCCCGATTGGCCGCAGGCGCGCATCAGCCTGTTGATCGAAAACGTGCAGGCCGGCCTGGTGCTGACAAGCCGCGCCTTGCTTGACACACTGACATGGCCGTCGGGTGTGTGCGTCCTGTGCGTGGACGATTGCGCAGCGGCCGAACTTGTCGATGCGCCGCCATGCCCTGCACGCGAGCCCACCGATCTCGCCTATATCCTGTTCACCTCCGGATCAACCGGCGTTCCCAAAGGGGTGATGATCGATCACCAGGGAGCGCTCAACACGGTTGCCGACATCAATGGGCGTTTTGGCATTGGCCAGGCGGACGTTGTGTTCGGCCTGTCGTCGCTGCACTTCGATCTGTCGGTCTATGACATCTTCGGCGCCGCCTGGGCGGGCGCCACCCTGGTACTGCCGCCAGTGGGCGACAAGCCGCTGCCGGACACCTGGCTCGCGGCGATGCGCCAGCATGGCGTGACGGTCTGGAACTCAGTGCCCGCGCTGATGCAATTGCTGGTGGACGCCGCGCAGGCCCGCGGCGAGACCTTGCCAGCGTTGCGCCATGTGCTGCTCAGTGGCGACTGGATCCCCGTCACGTTGCCTGGGCAATTGCGGCACGTGGCACCAGATGCGCGGGTGGTCAGCCTGGGGGGCGCGACAGAGGCGTCCATTTGGTCGATCTTCCATCCCATCCAGCCGGGCGAGCACTTCGAGGCGAGCGTGCCCTATGGGCGGCCCTTGGCAAACCAGCGATGGCATGTCTTGCAGGACGATGGCGCCGACTCCCCGGAGTGGGTGCCCGGGCAACTGTGCATTGCAGGGGACGGCCTGGCGGTCGGCTACTGGCAGGACGCGCACAAGACAGAAACTGCTTTCGCGCGCCATCCAGTGAGCGGGGAACGCTTGTACCGCACCGGTGACCTCGGACGCTGGTGCCCGGGCGGCGACATCGAATTCCTCGGCCGGGTTGACCTGCAAGTCAAGATCCAGGGGTACCGCATCGAGCCGGGCGAAGTGGAGCAGGCCCTGCTGGCACTGCCTTCAGTGCAGGCAGCAGTCGTCCTCGCGCAAGGCAGCGCAGCAGGCCGGCAGCTGCTGGCGTATGCAGTGCCGCGCGAGGGTCGAGGCGCGGAGCAGGAGGCCGATGCGGTGCTGGCAGCGCTGAGGCTTCGCCTGCCCGGCTACATGGTGCCCGGCCGACTGGTCTGGTTGGACCGGTTGCCCCTGACTCCCAATGGCAAAGTGGACCGTCAGGCGCTGCTGGTCCACGATACCGCTCGGCCAGCGTGGCGGCCTGCGCCGGTCGCGCCGAGAACGGCGACGGAGGCGGCGCTGCTGGAGGTCTGGGAAGACGTTCTGGAAGTCAGCCCCATTTCCATTCACGATGACTTCTTCGAACTGGGCGGGCAGTCGTTCGCCGCGGTGAGGGTCATCACGCGGCTGGCCCAGCGGCTCCAGGTACGGTTGCCACTGGCCGCGCTGCTGGAAGGCCGGACCATCGCGAGCCTTGCCGAACGCCTGCAGCGCCAGCAGGCCTGGACGCCGCTCGTGGTCCTGCAGGCGGACGGAGAGGGCACGCCGTTGTTCCTGGTCCATCCGGCCGGGGGCAACGTGCTGTGCTACCGGCAGTTGGCCGGACAGCTCGGTCGCCCGGTCCACGGTCTGCAGGCTGCTGGGCTGGCCGGAGAACAGCCCCCGCTGGACACCGTGCCTGCCATGGCAGCGCTGTACGTCCAGGCGCTGCGCCAAGACCGGCCGCGGGGGCCCTACCTGCTGGGCGGATGGTCGTCCGGAGGTGTGATCGCCTTCGAGATGGCGCGCCAGCTCGAGCGGCTCGGTGAGGTGGTGGAACGGGTCATCTTGATCGACACGCCTGCGCCCGATCCGGCCGGCTCACCGGACTTACGCGCGCTGGCGTGCTGGTTCCTCGAAGACCTTGACGTCGGCTTCGACCCCAAGGGCGTAACGCCCGATGAGCTGCCGCGCGAAACGCCCGCCGGCACCTTGGCAGCGGCGCTGGAGCTGATGAACCTGCGCCAGGGCCGAACGCCCGTCGTCGCAGTGGACGAGTTGCTGCCGATCTTCGACGTCTTCCGGGGAATCATCCATGCCACGCGAGCGTACCGGTGCGAGGTGATCCGCGCGCCGCTCTCCGTCCTGAGGGCGGACCACGGGCAGGTCGGCGAGCATGCAGGCCATCCCAGCAGCGAATCGGACGACTGGGGCTGGGGCAGGTGGACGCGCGCCACGGCACAAAGCACGCGCGTGCCAGGCAACCACCACACGATGTTCGAACAGCCCCACGCCCAGGCCCTGGTGGAGGCATTGCGGCACCACCTGGGCGACACCTCCGAGCCTGTCATACGGCCTTGATTTCCCATCACCCGCAAGAGCACAGAGCCCCGAATGACGTCGACCAGATCATTGAACTATCAGTCTGTACTGGCCCAAGGATGGATCGCGTGGATGCTGCTCCTTCTGCTGATGATTGCCCTCATGTCGGAGCGCGGCGGGTTTTCGGAATTCGCGGTTCCAAGCGGTTCGGTGGTGCTGCCGTTCATCGGCGTGTTCGGCACGCTGCAGGTATTGATGTCGGTCGCAGTGCGGCTGCTCGATTCGATCTTGTTTCGCTGGGTGAACGCAGGGTTCGCGGCACTGACCACCCGTCATCGTGATCCACCACGCGCACACCACACTGGGAGGATCGCCCAGCGGGATTTGCGGCCCGGGTGCCAGGGGCGGCACTTTCCACGTCCTGGAGGGCGCACATCATGGGATCGGCATCCTCATGTGCGTGTTGGCGGTGCGCTGGGCACGGCAGGGCGGTGATGTGTACGGTGCCTTCAGCCTTCGGCTCGCACGGTCCTGAACGCCGCGGTGGCGCCCGGTTCCCTTCGGTCACATTCAATCGAAAACCCTGAGGAGACAGCATGGAGAAGTTTCTGGCCGACCTGCAGCGCGCGGGTGTCAGGCTCAGTCTCGAGGGCGATGAACTTCGCATCGCCGCACCGGCAGGCGCCTTGACCGACTCATTGAAGCAGGCCATGCGCACGAACAAGGGGGCGCTGATGGCGCTGCTGCGCGCCAATGCCACCGCCCCCATCGAGGCGTTTCCCATGCTCGTGCCTGACTTTGCGGCACGCGCCCAGCCATTCCCCCTGACCGACCTGCAACACGCCTACTGGATCGGCCGCGATGCCTCGATGGAGATGGGCGGCGTCGCCACGCACCTGTACCTCGAACTCCATTGTCCCGGGCTGCAGGTCGCAAGGCTCAATGAAGCGCTGTGCAAACTGATCGAGCGACACGACATGCTGCGTGCCGTGGTGGACTGCGACGGCATGCAGCGCGTCCTGCAGGAAGTGCCGCCGTACCGGATCACCGTCGACGACTGCAGTGCGGCACCAGAGGAGGCGGGCATGAGGGCCGTCGAGGCCACGAGGACAGCCTTGTCGCACCAGGTGCTGGCGCCGCAGCAGTGGCCGCTGTTCGATGTCCGTGCGACCCTGCTGCCCGAGGGCTGCGTGCGGCTGCATGTGAGCCTCGACTTGCTGATCCTGGACGCGATGAGCATCGCGGTGCTGTTCCGTGAATGGCGACGTTGGTACGACCAGCCCTCATGGGCCCCCGAGGCCCTCGAAGTCTCGTTCCGCGACTACGTCCTGGCCGAGCGCCGCCTGCACGATTCCGTTGCCGTGCACCGCGCTCGCGCGTAATGGATGGGTCGAGTGGACACGCTGCCTGCAGCGCCGGCGTTGCCGATTCGCAGCGACACAGCGGTCCGTCACCCGCCCCGCTTCAGTCGGCGCGAGGCCCGGCTGGCGCCGGCTCGATGGGCCGCACTGCAAGCGAAGGCCCGGCATCGCGGCATCACGCCTTCTTGTCTTCTGCTGGCAGCGTATTCGGCGGTCCTGGCGCGCTGGAGCGCCACGGCGCAGTTCACGGTCAATGTGGTGGTGTCCTCCCGTCGGCCCGTGCACCCGCAGGTGAACCTGTTGCTCGGCGACTTCGCTACGCCGCTGCTCCACGAGGTGGATTGGCGCGAAGCCCGGCAAGGCTTTCTGGCGCTTGCACTGAAGTTGCAAGAGCGGTTCATCGCCGATCTGTCGCACCCGGAGGTCAGTGGCGTGACCGTCTTGCGCGAATGGGCACGACGACGCAACAGCGCAGGTCAGGCGCTGATGCCCGTGGTGTTCACCAGCGCTCTCATTCGCACGGGCGCTGAGCCCATCGGTGACCTGGAACCGTTCGGCCAGAACAGCTTCAGCGTGAGCCAGACCCCACAGGTCTGGCTGGACAACCACGTGCGCGAAGTCGGCGGCGAACTGATCTACCACTGGGACGCGGTGGATGCGGTCTTCGAAGACGGCGTGCTGGACGCCATGTTCGGCGCCTATCAGAGCCTCATCGACGATCTGGCGGAGGACGACACCGCCTGGACGCGGGCCGAGACCGTGCCCTTGCCCGCAACGATGAGGGAGCGCCGCGAGCACAGCAGTTCCAGTGCGCATGCGCTCCCTGACCGGAGTCTCCACGCGAGTCTCGTGGCCCACGCATTGGCGCGACCAGACGCGGCGGCAGTCATCTCGTCCACCCGAAACCTGACCTATGGGCAACTCCTGGCAGAAAGCTCGGCGGCGGCCGATCGCTTGATCGAAGGGGGCGTCGGTCCGGGGGAGCCGGTGGCAGTGCTGATGCACAAGGGCTGGGAACAGATCGTCGCCGTCTACGGCGTGCTCCTGGCACGCGGGGCTTACCTGCCCGTCGATGCGGAACTTCCTCTGCTGCGACAGATGGAGCTGCTGCGCCAGGCTGGGGTGACGCAGGTACTGGTACAGCCCGGCGCCGCTCAGGCTGGTGCGCTCGCTGGCAGCGGTCTGCGGGTGCATGAAGTCCATCCGGGAACGACCGCGCCCCTGAGCCCTCGTCACCTGGCCTCGCTCGGACGCAGCCTGGACGACCTGGCCTATGTGGTCTTCACGTCGGGCACCTCCGGCGTCCCCAAGGGCGTCATGATCAGTCACCGCGCCGCAGTGAACACGGTGATGCATGTGAATGAGCTGATTTGTGCGGGACCGCAGGATCGGCTGCTCGCCGTATCTTCCCTCAGCTTCGACCTGTCGGTCTACGACATATTCGGCCTGCACGCCGCGGGCGGCGCGCTCGTGCTTCCTGACCACCACAAGAGCCACGATCCCGCCCATTGGCAAGAACTGATGCGCGTCCACGGGGTGACACGCTGGAACTCCGCCCCGCAGCTCATGCGAATGCTCCTGGATGGCTCGCCGTCGGACGAACAGCCCGCAGCCCCATTGCACACCGCCTTGCTCAGCGGCGACTTCATCCCGCTGAATTTGCCAGACCGCATCCGCGTCCGGTTTCCCGGCGCGCAAGTCATCAGCCTTGGCGGCGCCACCGAGGCCGCCATCTGGTCCGTCTACCATCCGGTCGAGGCCGTGCATCCGACGTGGGCCAGCATTCCTTATGGCCGCCCACTGCCCAACCAGAGCGTTTGGGTGGGCGACACGGCGCTTCAGTCATGCCCCGATCACGTCAAGGGCCGCATCTTCATCGGAGGCCTGGGTCTGGCCCAAGGCTATCGTGGGGCGTCGGAACTCACGGCCCAGCGCTTCATCAGGCACCCCGATACCGGTGAACGGCTCTATGACACGGGGGACATCGGCCGCTACGCGGCCGACGGCAACGTGATCATCCTGGGACGCGACGATGGCCAGGTCAAGATTCGCGGGCATCGCGTCGAAATCGGCGAGGTGGAGGCGGTCCTGCGCCGGCACCCGTCCGTTGCGCAGGCGGTCGTTCGCAGCGTGGGGGATACCTCGGAGAGCCGGCAACTCGTCGCCCATGTCGAGCCCGTTCAAGGCAAGAACGCGGATCCGCAGGGCTTGAGAGACTACCTGGCGGAGCGCCTGCCCGAGTACATGGTTCCCCGCACCCTGCTGTTGGTGGCACGCATGCCAATGTCTGCCAACGGCAAACTCGACATCAGCGCGTTGCCGGCACCGCAGCAAGACGAAGACCATGCTTCGACCCGCGTTGCACCGAGAACGCCGGCCGAGCAAACGGTGCTGGCGGCATGGCGCCGCGTGATGCCCGATGCCGACATCGGCGTCACCGACAACTTCTTCGACGTGGGGGGCGACTCCATCCTGGCCACCGTGCTGGTGCGCGAACTCAACACCGTGTTGCCCTTCACGCTGACGATGCACGAGCTGTTCGAAAATATCACGGTCGAAGCCCTGGCCGGCCTGCTCGAACAGCGCGCCGCCGCCGTCGAAAACGAACGACCGCGCGATACGCATGCCTTCGAGGCTCAGGACCACGAGGCCATGTACGCCGACGTCGAAGCTGCGCAAGCCGTGTTGCACGCCGCGGCTCCGGTCTTGCTTCCACCGGCCGTGCTGCCGCGTGCTGTCTTCCTGACCGGCGCCACCGGCTGGCTGGGCAGTCACCTGCTGGAGGCCCTGCTGTCGCGCACCGGCATGAGGGTGTGGTGTCTGGTTCGGGCCGGCACGCAGCACGAGGGCCGCGCACGCTTGCTTGATGCGTTGCAGCGCCATGGAATCGACCTTCCAGTGGACTGGCAGCAGCGCATTGAAACCGTGTGCGGCGACCTCACGGCGCCTAAGCTGGGGTTGGACCCAGAACAATGGAGCCGGCTCGCGGAGCACACCGATGCGGGCTATCACCTGGCGGCCTCCCTCAATGCGCTCCACCCCTATGCGGTGCACCGCGATACCAACGTCCTGCCACTGACGGAACTGGTTCTCCTGGCGTCCGAACACCATACCAAGCGGGTGTTCTTCACCTCGCCGATGACCGTGTGCCGACGCCGGCTGAACGACGAACTCGTGGTGCTGGGCCGCGAAATGCCGTCTGACGATCCCCACGGGCTGCTGACCGGCTATGCACGGTCCAAGTGGACCGCGGAGCGGGTTCTTCTGAACGCCGCGCGGCAACTGGGGCTGCCGTTGAAAATCTACCGGACGTCGCACGCCTTGCCGACCGCGAGGGGCGGCGTGGTCAAGCCCAAGGACACTTACGTCAGCGTGCTGCACGCTGCGCTTGCCGCAGGCGTCATCCCGGATGGGCAGGATGCGCTCTTCCGCGGCGTCCCCACGGACACCCTGGCTGAGCTGATGATCGCCGACTCATTGGCGTTCGATGATCGCCCGGCAGTCGTGCACATCGACAATCCCGCCCCCCCGTCGCTGGCATCGGTTATCAAGCTGATGCTCGAAGGCGATGTGGCAGCGCCCACCGTATCGACAGACGCCTGGATGATGCGTTGTCGCGAGGTTGCAGGGGAGCTGCCCGATGGCGACGAAAGCCTGTTGGCCAGTACCTTGTTCGCGTCCACCTCATCATTGGGGACGTCGGTTGACAACATGTTCAGCCCGCATCCGATCGAAACAACTCTTCGTCCTGCCGCCCATCTGACCCCTGAGGACTACTGGCGACAGGTGCGGCGGTCGCTCGGTGCGGCTCGGAATCCCGCCTGCCTGAAGGAGCGACATGGCCGGACCGGCTGATACACCCGACGTGTTGATCGTAGGCGCCGGCGCGGCAGGTTCCGTGCTGGCCTGTCGCCTCAGCGAAGACCCTGGACGACGCGTGCTGCTGCTGGAGGCAGGCGCCGATGGGCCCGCCTGCCAACGCGAACAGCAGGCGATGCACGACGCGAACCAGCCCGCGCTGTTGCCAGGCATCAACTGGAACATCGAGGCACTGGTCCGCGGCGAACACGCGAAGTCGAGCACCTGGCTGTATCACGCGGGCAAGGTGATTGGCGGTTCGTCGGCGGTGAACACAGTTCAGGCCTTGCGAGGCATGCCTGCCGACTACGACGAGTGGGCACGATCGTGTGGACCGGGCTGGTCCTGGGAGCGGCTGCTGCCTCACTTTCGGGCCTTGGAAAACGACGCCATCGGCCCGGAGAGCCTGCATGGCCGCCATGGGCCGATGCCGATCAGGCGCGAAACCAGGGCCGACCTGACACCTCTGCAGGCAGGCATGCTGCAAGCCTGCCTGGCGCAAGGGTATCCGGAGATCGAGGACCACAACGACCCTTCGGCAACCGGCGTGGGCTTCCTGCCGAAGAACGTGGTCGACGGCGTTCGCATGTCCACCGCGCTGACTTACCTGGCCCAGGCGCGAGGGCGCCCCGGCCTGCGAATTCTTTCTCGCACGCACGTCCACAGGCTGCTGTTTGATGCAGCCATGCGCTGCACCGGGGTGGAAGTGGAAGTGGATGGACAGCTGCAGCACCTTCACGCCGGCAAGGTGTTCCTGTGCGCCGGGGCCGTGAACACGCCCGCCATCCTGATGCGTTCAGGCGTGGGCAACCCGGCCGTTCTCGAACCCTTGGGGATTCCAGTCGTGCTGCCGCTCAGCGGTGTGGGCGAGGGCCTGATGGATCACCCCAGCGTCGCCTTGTGGGGAGTTCCCCAGTACGGCCTGGGCTCGCCAGGAGAGACGCTGCATCAGGTGCTGTTGCGCTGCTCATCGGGTACGTCGGAGCATGTCAATGACCTGAGCCTGCGCTTGATGACGGGCATCGTCGTCGAGCAGGCGTTTTCGGAACGGGCGGCTTCCATTCCCGGGCTGACTTCGGCGGCAGGTCTGGCGGTCTGCCTGACGCGGTCGCTTTCACGCGGGCACGTGCGGATCGTCTCGGACGCTGCGGGCACGCCGCCCAGGGTGGTGCTGAACCTGCTGGGCGACGAGCGCGACCTTCCGCCGCTGATGGAAGGCGTGCGCAAGGCATGGCAGTTGTTGCAGCGCCGCGAGTTGGCCGAACTGTTTGCCCATCGCTTCATGTGGACCGAAGCCATGGTGCATTCGGACGCCGTGCTCGCCCGCGCGGTGCGGGGCTGCGCCCGGCCAAACGCGCATCTGACAAGCTCGGCGAGGATGGGGCCTGATCCGGACGCCGGTGCGGTGGTCGACCCCCAGGGCCGGTTGCATGGCTGCGAGAACTTGTGGATCGCCGACGCATCGATCATGCAGACCGCCCCGAGCGCACCCACGCATGTGTCGACCCTGATGGTGGCGGAGAAGATTGCCGCCGATTTCAGAGCCGTCGCATGAGGCACGATCATGGTGCCATTTCATTGAGCGAAGCGCCCTGGGACGACATCATCGTGGGTGCAGGTTCGGCGGGGTCCGTGCTGGCCAGCCGGTTGTCCGAAGACCCGCACCGGCGCGTGTTGCTGATCGAGGCCGGGCCCGATTTCGAACTACCGGCGCATCTGCCCGAAGCGTTGACCGATTCTCGTGCGCCGGCGATGAGCGGATTCCACTGGGATTTCGCTGCCCATCTGGGAACCCGGGCGTTCGCGGCTGGGGCGCCCGTCCCCTACAGCGTGGGCAAGGTGGTGGGCGGAAGTTCCGCGATCAACGGCGCCATCGCATTGCGTGGCTTCAAGGAAGACTTCGATCGCTGGGCCGCCGAAGGCCTCCTGGCGTGGCGCTGGAGCGACGTGCTGCCGTACTTCAATCGGATCGAGTCCGATCAGGATTTTTCCGGACCGCTGCACGGAAGCCGTGGACCGCTTCCGATCCACCGAGCTTCACTGGATGAACTGCATCCCATCCAGGCCGCCTTCCTGAGCACCTGTCGATCACATGGCCTGTCAATGGTGCCGGACTTGAACGGTTCGTCGCAGGCCGGCGTGGGGCTATTGCCCAGGAACAGCGTCGGTCATCGGCGCATTTCCACCGCCTGCGCTTACTTGGCCGCCGCACGGGAGCGCCCCAATCTCGTCATCCAGGCCGGCAGCACCGTTCATCGCGTGCGCTTCGAACGGCAACGGGCAGTGGGGGTGGAACTGCAGATCGGCTCGGGCCTTCCGGCCATGATCCGAGGCCAACGCATCACGCTTTGCTCGGGCGCGCTCAATACACCGGCCTTGCTTCAGCGCTCGGGCATCGGCTGTGCGAAGCGCGGCCTTTCCCTCGGACTGCGGACCGTCGTGGACCTGCCTGGGGTCGGCGAGAACCTGGCCGATCATCCCTCGGTGATGCTGTGGCTCTTGCCGGAGGGGGCGGCGGGGCTCGGTGCGGGGCTGTCCCACCACCAGACCATGGCCCGCATCGCGAGCGGGGCAGACGGCGACCTCCCGGACTTGAGCCTGGCACTCCTCAGCGACTACCCGACCCGGGCTTTGCCCTTGGGGCGTTTGCTGGGCGTCCCGAGGGTCCATGGCCTGTCTGTCGTGTTGAGCCGTCCACGGTCCAGGGGCAGGGTGTTTGTACCCGATGTGGCACCCGGGAGCCTCCCAGTCATCGAGCTGAACTTCGGCGCGCATCCCGACGACATCGAACGCCTGGTGCATGGCGTGCGCCAGGCGTGGGCCTTGCTGAAGTCTCGTGACATGGCGGCGGCCATCTCGTCGGCGTTCATGTGGGGTGACGCCGTCGTGCGCGACGACGCCTTGCTCCGCCGTGAAATCCGCAGGCGGTTGGCGCCCACCTGGCACCCCGTCGGCACCGCCCGGATGGGCCCGGCCGCTGACCCCATGTCGGTGGTGGATGAACATGGCCGCGTGCATGGCGCAGAGAGCCTGCGCGTGGTCGATGCCTCGATCATGCCTTCGATACCGAGTGGCCCGCCCAATCTCAGCTGCATCATGCTGGCGGAACGGATGGCCGAATGGATGGCGTGCGAAGAATGAGGCCGCGCATGAAAAGGTTAGCGGGTGTCGCACGCTTTCAATCTCTTCGCCGGTCTCGAGAGCATGTTCGGTGCAGGCGTTCGCCATTGGGTCGTTTTGCGGCCACCTGTGTCAGCCCCCGCGGCTCACCACCTCCGCTTGGATTCGGGTTCGCTCGTACGTGGTTTTACGCATTCTGCCGCGCGGTGCTACGACTTTACGCGTGTGGATACACCACCCATCATCGCTCTCCGACTTGCGTCGGCCAACCTCGCTGGCGATACGCCACTGCATGGATAAGAAATGAGTGCATCGCCCCATGTACCGATCCTGATGACCGAAAAGGTCGCCGCCGATTTCAGGGCCCTCGCATGTCAGGCAGCCACATGAGTGGCATCCAGGCCGCCTCGGCATTCCAATCCATCAGAGGAGTTATTGTTCCGTGATTCAGCTGCTTCGCCGAACGACCGTCACGTTCATCCTGGGTCTTTCCAGCTTCCATGCGAGTGCGGCAACCGAGACGAACCCGACCGCCGTCGTGGATCGTGCCGAACTTGCCCTGTTCGGCAAGACCTTGCACGCAGAGGTCGACATGGCGATCACCACCCCGTCGTGGTCGCGCACGGTGTCGCTTGCGGTGCGCATGGATCGACCCGGGAAATCATTCCTCCGCGTTCTTGCCCCGGCCAAGGATGCAGGGATTTCCTCGCTTCGCATCGAGACGGAGATGTGGAATTACATCCCTGCAATCGAGCGCACGATCAAGATTCCGCCGTCGCTGATGCTGCAGCCCTGGTTGGGCAGCGATTTCACCAACGACGACCTGGTCAAGGAAAGCAGCCTCGTCAACGACTACACCCACAAGATGCTGGAGACGCCGAATCCACAGGGTTCGGGCCAGTATGTGGTTGAAGCGTTGCCCAAACCGAATGCCGCGGTCGTGTGGGGCAAAGTCATCTATTCCGTGCGAGCCGACTTCGTGCCGCTGAAGCTGCAGTTCTTCGATGAACGCGGGCAGCTTGTGCGGTCGTTGATTTACTCGGATGTGCGAAGACTCGATGGCCGCGACGTGCCCACGCGCTGGGAGATGACGCCGAGCGATAAGCCGGGCAAGTTCACCGTCATCACAGTGAAGGGCGCGCAATACGACCGCCCAATTGACACCGGCGTCTTTTCGCTGCGCAACCTCACCAAAAAGGATTGACCCGATGGATCGAGCCACGACCGGGCCGGGTGCGCTCGTCACCTTGCGGGGCGTCACCAAAAGCTATACCCAGAACTCGTTGCAGGTTCACGCGCTGCGGGGCATCGACTTGTCCATCGACAAGGGCGAGTTCACTGCCCTGGCCGGACCGTCCGGCTCCGGAAAGACGACCTTGCTGAATCTGATTGGCGCGCTTGACCGACCGACCACGGGCTCCATCTGCGTCGACGGCACCACGATATCGACGGAGTCCCGCAGACAGCTCGCTGCACTGCGTCTTCACCAGATCGGCTTCGTATTTCAGGACTTCAATCTGTTGCCGGTATTGTCGGCAATCGAGAACGTGGAGTATGTGCTGCTGCTTCAGGGCGTCGCTGCGGCTGAGCGCCGCCGGCGTGCCGACGAGGCTCTTGTGCTCCTGGGGCTTGATGGATGCCAGCACCGGCGGCCTTCCCAATTGTCGGGCGGCCAGCAACAAAGGGTGGCCATTGCCCGCGCGCTGGCAGGCAATCCGCAGTTGATTCTGGCGGACGAGCCCACCGCGAATCTGGACTCCGAAACCGGCGAAGCATTGCTCGAATCGATGCGGGCACTGAACCGCGACCGTGGCACGACCTTCATATTTTCGACGCACGACAGCATGGTGATGCGCTATGCCACCCGGGTGGTCCGGCTGAAGGACGGTCAACTCGCCGAGGCCGCCAATGATGTTGCTCCTTAAGCTGGCGTGGCGCAATTTGCTGCGCAATTCTCGGCGCACCGCGCTGACCGTCGCTTTGATCGCCATCGGTGTCGCGGCCATGGCGATCGCCTGGGCGGTGTTCGATGGCGGCAACAAGCAGTCGATCAACATGATGACCGGCACCTTCACCGGACATGTGCAGGTCCATCTCAAGGGCTACACCGACGATCCCGGCCTCGATCGGACCTTCGCCGCATCGGAAGTCGACATCGCCCGGCTGGCCGGTGTGCCGGGTGTGCGCGCAATTGCGCCGCGACTCCAGACGCCGGTGATGATCAGCACAGACGACAACTCCCGTGGAGTCTTGCTCGTCGGTGTGGATCCGCGGCAGGAGCAGGCAGTGACATCGCTGCACAAGAAGCTGACGGCAGGCCAGTGGATCTCGGACGACCAGGCAGGCGGCGTCATCATCGGCAACACGCTGGCCAAGGCGTTGAAAATCGGAATTGGCGACGATGTCGCCGTTTTGACGCAAGGCATGCAAGGGTCCATCGGTGCACTGCGCCTCAAGGTGGTGGGCATCTACGCCACTGGCAATGAGGTGGTTGACGGGCTGCAAGCCTTTATCTCGCTGAACGATGCCAAGACCCTGCTTTCTGCCGGCGAGCAGCTCACCACCTTGGCGTTGAAGCTCGACCACTACGATCGCAGCCAAGCGGCGGTGGAGGGGTTGATTGGCCTGCTGCCACCGGCTTTCGAGGTGAAAGGATGGGCGCAACTGCTGCCCGACATGGCCCAGAAGGTGGACTTTCACGAATGGGTGGCAACCGTCGTGATGGTGGTCTTGTTCGGCATCGTGGCGGTCGGAGTGGCCAACACGATCCTGATGTCAGTCCTGGAGCGGATGCGCGAATTCGGCACTGTGATGGCGCTTGGGGCGCCTCCAGCACAGGTGTTCCGGCTGATCATGACGGAAGCTGCCGTGCTGGCTCTGCTCGGCTTCATCATCGGCATGGTGATCGGGGGCGGGGCGGTTGCGTGCGTCGGCACGGTCGGCATTGATTTCTCCGATCAATCTGCACTGCAGCAGATGCAGGGACTGTCCAACAAGTTGTATCCGCATCTTGCGTTGAAGCGCATCACGCTGCTCGCCATCGGGGTGGCTCTGGTCGCGGTTGGCTCTGCGCTGTCGCCCGCCTGGAAGGCGGCCCGAATGGTGCCGTTGTCGGCAATGCGCGGGCTGGGGAGCGTCACCCGGTCAGGGGCCAATGGTTCTGCGCGAACCAGAATGCTCCTGCCGATGCTGGCGCTGCGCAACATCGCGCGCCATCCGACGCGTTCGCTGCTCACGGGTTTCGGTGTGACGTTCGCAATGGCAGCGTTTGTGTTTCTGGGCTGTTTTCTCACCGGGTATTACCAGCAGCTGGTGGAAAACGCCACGGGGTTCATGACTGGCGATGGTCAGGTATTGCATCGCGACTACCGGGTACGGCTCGAATCGGCTCTGGCACTGGAGGGCGGGGCGGCGCTGCTGGAGCAGATCGCGGGGGCTCCCGGCATCCGTTCTGCCAGTGCCCGAGTGCAGACGCCGGGCCTCGTCAGTTCCGCCAAAGGCGCCGAACCGGTGCAACTGTTGGGTGTGCAGCCGGATCGCGAAAAGACGGTCACGTTCCTGTACAAGTCGGTTCGGCAGGGGCGCTACCTTGACGCCGCCAGGGACCATGAGGTGGTCATCGGCCGCAAGCTGGCCGACCGCTTGCGAGTCGGTGTCGGCGAGAAGGTCGTCGTGACGGCGCAAGATGTCCGAGGAAGCCTCGCGGCCGAAGCTTTCATTGTGGTCGGATTGTTCGACACCGGCAGCCATGGTTTTGACGAAACGATGGCGCAGGTATCGCTGCCTGCGCTGCAGCGCATGTTGGGCCTTGGCGAGCGCTACACGAGCATCGCGTTTCGTTCCGTGCATCCGGAGCATGCGGCCATGGCACAGAACGCGGTGAGGCAGTTGTTGACGCAACCAGATGCCAAGGTCTACGCCTGGCAGGAACTGGTGCCAGAAGTCGTGCAAATGAACACCATGTTCAAGGGCAGCCTGCTGGTGGTGATGTTTGTCGTGTTCGTGACCCTTGCCGTCGTCATCATGAACACGGTGCTGATGTCGGTGCTCGAGCGCACCCGCGAGTTTGGAACCATGCTGGCGCTGGGAAGCACGCCCCGGCTCATTGTCCGGCTGGTTCTGTTGGAGGCGGCGATGATCGGGGCAAGCAGTTCATTCCTCGGAGTGAGCCTGGGAGCTTTGGGCGCATGGGTCCACTCCACAAAAGGAATAAGCATGAAAGCGCACGCGATGACGGCGATTCCGGGCACCACCGACCTGGTCTACCCGCAGCTCTCGTGGGCGGCCACTGTGCAGCCCGGCATGCTGATGCCGCTCATGATCGTGCTGGTGTCGTTGTATCCCGCATGGCGAGCTTCGCGACTCGACCCGATACAGGCGTTGAAGTCGGTTTGAATTAGTCGGTTTTTGCAATTTTCCCACTCCGGCGCCGAGGATCAGCAATGAGCCGACTTTCAGCGGTGAAACCGATTCTTGTTGCTCGCGCCACGGCTGGAGCCGGTGAGGTCGATCCTTCATGCCTAAAACTCGCTTGATGGAAACTGCGGTGCGCAGTCTTCTGGTTTCTGCGTTGGTCATGCTGTTTTTCATGTGTTGCGCCAATATCGCGTCAGCGGCAGGGGGGGATTACTGGCTGCGCTTTGACGATTTGCGCGTGCCCCGGCCCAAGTTGGATGAAAGCGGCTTGCCCAGAGCAAAGGAAAATTCATCCCCGGAGATGGTCAAGGAGGGAGGGCCTGCCAAGCACGACCAAGCGCCTCCTGAACAGGCCGCCGAGACTTCCGAACGTCGCCTGAAAATAGGTGGGGATTACAAACTACTGAGCGGTTACTCACACACGGCGGACGCTGAAAACAAGCCATATACCCAGGCGTCTGCGCGCCTTCGATTGAAGATGAACTACCGCTTCTTGCCATCCCTGGAAGCGAAAGTCGAGCACGACACTGAAATCCTGGCTGGCAGTTACGTGGGAACGAATTATTTTCAGACGCACAAGAATGGTCAAACCTCACAGTACTGGAGCGACGGCGGGACGTGGGCTGATAACCAAGATTTTTACGGCACCCAACGGCTGTTTCGCGCTTACCTGAAATGGTCATCGGAGGCCGCCGACGTGACGATCGGTCGGCAACGTATTCCACTTGGAACCGGGCGTTTCTGGAGTACGCTTGATATGCTCAACCCGGTCAATCCGCTTCAGGTCGAGCGCGATGAATTCACGGGGGTCGATGCGGTGCTGGTGGAGCATGGGATCGGATCCTTGGCAAAATTCAGCGCCATCTATGCACCCGATCCGGCCCGTGTCAGCGACCGCTGGGTCACACAATATAGAACGCATGTGAGAGAGAGTGACTTGACGCTGACATACGGAAAATACTGGGACGACCGTGTGGTTGGCGCTGATTTTGCTACGCAAATAGGCGATGCCGGTCTTCGTGGCGAGGCTGCTTATACCATCCCGAAATTGGGGTCTCATTACCGAAAGGCGTTACTGGGGCTCGACTATGCATTTGCAAATACACTGGCCTTCTCGGTCGAGGCTTACTACAGCGACCGCAGTGCGGAAGACGCGTTGGCGCAGCTGAGGGATAACCCGCAACTCGGCCTCGTTCAGCCGCTTGGAACTGCTTATTATGGAATGGCTGTCGGATACGACTTTACGCCGCTGATGAGGCTGTCGACCTATATTTTAAATAATATCAAGGATGGCAGTGGCGTTTTTTATCCTACGCTGTCGTATTCCATTTCCAATAATTCCAGTTTTCTCGGGGGTGCGCAATTTTTCTTCGGCGGTCCGGGTAGTGAGTATGGGCGCGGCCGCAACTTGTACTATGCCCGGTACCAGGAGTTTTTCTGAATGAAAGCACAAAAATGAATATTTCGCTTCGCGCCAAACTGGTGTTGTTGCTGCTGTGCGTGCCATCCCTCGTCTTGGGCGGACAAACCTACAATATAGTAACGGGCTCTGAAAATGGTACCTATGTGCGAATAGGTAATGATTTGGCAAAATACGTGGCCGGTTCGGCTGATATTGACCTTCAGGTTTTGCCTTCGAACGGCTCGGTCGAAAATATCAAGCGCTTGCGCGATGAGAAGGGAACCAAGCTTTCGCTGATTCAGTCTGATGTTTATCAAGCGTTCAAAGACCAAGCCGCAGATGGAAATGCGGAGGCGGCGCGGATTATTCAGCCTTTGCGCGTGGTTGCGCCGTTGTATGAAGAAGAGGTCTATTTCATCGTGCGCGCCGACTCGGCGCTAAATTCGATTCACGATATTCAAGATAAGAAAATCAATATCGGGCCGCTGGGCAGCGGTGCTGCGATGACCTCTACAACGCTTTATCGTTTGATGTTCGGAACATCGCTTCCCGAACGAAACGTCACGACGTTAAGCCACGAAAACGCCTTAATCAGGTTGGCAAAAGAGAAAGATCTGGATGTCGTGATCGTGGTTGGGGGACAGCCATCCGCGATACTGACTGGCATGGAACCGGGCGTTGAAAAATTTTTCAAATTATTGAAACTTGACGAATCCAACCCGGCGACAAAGCGCGCGATGGCTGTCTATAAAAAATCTGCAATCAAATCGGCAATCTATCCTGGCTGGTTAACGACTGATTTGCCGAGCTTCTCTGTGACAACATTTTTAGTCACCTATGACTACAACATGAAATCGACCAGAGATTCACTTGTTCGCTTCGCGAAGTCACTGTGTGACAATTTCTCTGTTCTGCAAAAAGACGGCCATCCAAAATGGCGACAGGTCAGTCTCCAGTTGCCAGTATTGAGCAAAGGCTGGAGTTATTACCAGCCGACCGAGCAGGAGCTCGGTAAATGCAAAACGATCAGGCCAAAACAGGCTCGCCCATGTGCACTGCAGGAAAAGGTAATGGGTTTTTGTACGGATGAATAGCGTGGCGCCTGGCGCGCCCAGGTGGCAGCAGGCGGGCCGGTTTCCATGAATTCGGCTCAAGCGCCATCCGCCGTTTGCCAAGGGGCGTGGTCTCCCGCGACACGTTCCGCCGCGCTTCAGCTTGCTGGACCTGAGGACTTCGAGCGGCTGTTTCGTACCCGGCCTTGACGGCTGGGATGGCAAAAGCGTGCGGCGCTTGCACGACAACGCCCAAATCAGCGGCACGGCGAGCTGCTGCCGCTTCGCTGCAGCTCGTCAAGACGGTACGGGAAGCCGCGCTGACCTTTCATCAGCACCCGCAAAGGCTGACGACTCGTTCCGGCCGCCAATTCTTTCCTCAACGATCTTCCCAACCCCATGAAGCACGAAAATATTTCGTTCCGCCCACAGCTGATCGCCATCGCGGCATCGCTGACGTGCAGTGGCACTGCCTTCTCGCAGACAAGTCAGCCGGAAGTGCAGTTTCCCCCCGTTGTCGTCACGGCCTCGCCCATCATCGAAAGCAATCGAACCGACGCTTTCGGCAGCCTGTCCACCGAGGTCACCGCTTCGCAGGTGCGCGACCTCAACGCGCTGGACTTGTCGTCGGCGCTGCGGCGTACGCCGGGCGTGACGGTGTCGCGCTTCAATCCGGTGGGCTCGTTTGGCGGCGATGAGGGCGGCGCGGTGCTCGTGCGCGGGCTGGGCGCGAGTCGCCCAGGCAGCGAGATCAAGACCTACATCGACGGAATCCCGTTCTACATGGGCGTCTGGAACCACCCGCTGCTGGACCTGATCCCGGTGAACGGCATCGACCGCATCACCGTCTACAAGGGGCCGCACCCGCAAACCTTCGGCAACACCTTCGCAGCGATCGATATGACGCCGCTTCGGGCCACGCAAGACGGCGTCTCTGCCGATGGTCGGTTGAGTGCAGGCAGTTTTTCGACCGTGGTCGAGCAGGCCAGCCTCCAGGTTCGCGAGGGCGACCTCGGCTTCGCGCTGGCCCAGGGCATGGCCCGCTCCGATGGCGCGCGCCCGGACGGCGACGGCAAGCTCTCCAACGTGCTGGGCCGCGTAGATTACCGGCTCACGCCTCAGTGGGCTGTTGGCATGACCTTCCTGTACGCCGATAACAAGGTGTCCGACCCAGGAGAGGAGGGCAACCCCGCCACCAAGACTGGCAAGTTCGATACGCGCGGCGGCTTCGCGGCGGTTTCGGTCTCCCACGACCATGAACGCGCCCGTGGGTCGCTGCAAATCTACAACAACAGCGGCCAGAGCAATTGGCACGACAACCCCGCACAGGCCGACATACTCAGCAAATTTCGCTTGAGCGGGCTGCGCTGGAAGGAGGCCATCGAACCGTGGACCGGCGGCGTTATTGCCACCGGCATTGACGTGGACCGCATAAGCGGCAATGCGGCCTTCGGCGGCGTCACGGCATTTGACGACGTGTCGTTGCGCCTGACCTCGCCGCACGTGGCGCTGAGTCAGGCTGTGACCCTGGGCGACGGCTGGCAGGCTACGCCGTCGGCCGGTGTGCGTTTCTACGACCACAGCGTCTACAGCCATTCCACCGCGCCCCATGCCGGCTTGGTGTTTGACCGAGGGGACGCGCTGTCGCTGCGCATCAACGCTGCGCGCGGGATCAATTATCCCGGTTTGGACGCTGCGCTTGTCAACGCCATCGCGCCGCCGCTGGCCAGCGCGCCGACGAGCTGGCGCGACCTGCAACCCGAACGCATGGACCATCTGGAAACGGGCGTTCGCTGGTCGCCGCAGCCCGGTAGCAGCATCGATGTGGCCTTCTTCAACGATGAGCTGAAGAACCGCTATGTATTTGCCTTCCCACCCGCCGTGGCTGTGCCAAGCTTCACCAACCTGGGCGACTACCGCCTGCAGGGCGCCGAAGTGACGGTGCAGCACGCCCTCAGCAAGGCGTGGTCGCTGTTCGGCGGCCTGACGCTGCTCGATCCGAGCCGAAGCGACCTGCCTTACGTGCCGCGCCGCGCGCTGTCGCTGGGTGCGAACTGGCGCCAAGGCCCCTGGAGCGTGAGCACCGATGCGCAAGCGCAAAGCGAGATGTTCACGCTGAGCCGTTCTCGTGCGGAGGGCGCCACCAACACAGGCCACGTCGGCGGATTCGCTGTGGTCAACATGCGTGTCGCCTATGCGCTGCCCAAGCTGCTCGGCCCGCGTGACGAGGTCTTCCTCGCACTCGAAAACCTGGCCGACCGCAACTACGCCTACCGCCCTGGGTATCCCATGCCCGGTCGCTCTGCGCAGTTCGGCGTGAACCTGAGCCTGTGACCGCCACCCTCTGACAAAGGAAAGAGGCCAACTAGCTTTCCATCGACGGCAAGCCCAACTGCTCGACGATCGCCTGCATCAGCTCGCTGAGCACGACGGGCTTGCTGAGGAAGACGTCGGCGCCGGACTCCAACGAACGGCGCCGATCCCCAGGAGCTGCAGACGCCGAAATGGCGATGATCGGCACTCGCGCGAAGTCGTCCTGCGCGCGCAGGCGCTGCGTCGCTTCCAAACCTGTCATCACCGGCATGACGTTGTCCATGAGAATGAGGTCGGGGCGGAGCGCGTGCGCTTGCTGCAGCGCCTCTGCACCGTTGGCGGCGTGTGCGACATCAAACCCGACAGCGGTCAGGAAGTCGGTGAGCAATGCCCTGTTTTCCGGTATGTCGTCCACGACGAGTACCCGGCGTGGCGGCCCTTGATATGACGGAGCAGCCGACCGCGAATCCTCGTCCAGCCTGCACGCCTCGACGCGCGGAACGGCAATTTCGAACCAGAAACGGCTTCCACGACCAGACGCACTGTCGACATGAATCTGCCCGCCCATGGCCTGGACGATCGCCCGCGTGATGGTCAGACCCAAGCCCGTGCCGGAAGCCCGACGGCGTTTGTCCCCCACCTGTTCGAACGGTTCGAAGATGTCTTGATGGTTATCGGGGTGGATGCCGACCCCGGTGTCCTCGACTTCCATCCGCAAGCGAAGGCGGCTGTCCGAGATCGATTCACCGCTCACTCGCAACGTCACGGCGCCACGGTCCGTGAACTTGACCGCGTTGCCGAGGAGATTGAGCAGTACTTGCAGCAAGCGGCGTTCGTCGGCCATCACGGCATCGGGAAGCAACGCGTCACGGTTGAGAACGAATTGCAGCCCCTTTTCCTCCGCCTTGATGCGGATCATCTCGTCGACCGAACGCAATAAGTCCGGAAGGTCGATGGCCGAGGGGGTGAGTTCGATGCGGCCGGCTTCGATGCG
>Ga0170475_121677517_pt1 | contig 34050 bp, 9 predicted proteins | sample Soicark_Litter_5_FD_111474 | JGI IMG/M metagenome (GOLD analysis project Ga0170475, IMG submission 111474) | Avena fatua rhizosphere microbial communities from Hopland, California, USA. Combined Assembly of 48 SPs
CTTATCGATCACTGTCTCGGGATGGAATCCTTTTTCGCAGGTTATGTCAAGGAAATTGACACCCTTCCTGGCTATTTTTATTGCACCCATCTTAACCGCTGTGGATTTCTTCGCCGCCTTAACACTCTTCTTTGCCGCCGTCTTCTTTGCCATCCTGTAGAAAGTTTGTTGGACCTAATTTCTCCGAAATAGACAGACCAATTTGGAAGGGAAATCATTTAATCGGACATTTTCCACGCGCAGGGCGCAACCACCTCCGAATTTCCCGCGTCTAAGATTCTATCTTCGCCAAACCGGAGTATATATCAATTAACAGCCGTTACCTTAACTAACCATGCTCAAAAACTATTTCACAATCGCCTGGAGGAACCTGCTTAGAACAAAGGGTTATTCCTTTATTAATATCGGCGGACTCGCCCTGGGAATGTCCGTGGCACTTATCATCGGTCTATGGGTGAACGATGAAATTTCGTTCAACAAGTACCATGATAACTATGGGCAGATTGCGCAGGTGATGAAAGCCGGTACATTCCAGGGAAAACATTACTCCGGGCAGACCTATCTTCAATTCCCGATGCTCAATGAGCTTCAGACAACATATGGCAACAATTTTAAGTATGTCGTTCCCCGGCAGGGAATGGATGACGCAATTCTTTCGATCAACGACAAGAAGATCTCGAAGACGGGGACCAACATCGGTGAAGACGGCCCCGAAATGTTTACGTGGAAGATGCTGTATGGCACCCGCGCGGGATTGAAAGACCCCCAGTCTATCATGATCTCCGAATCAACCTCGCTTGCATTGTTTGGCAACAGCGACCCGACGGGAAAGAGTGTGGTTATTGATAATGAGAAGGAGGCAATTGTATCGGGTGTCTTCGAAGATTTTCCAAAAAACTCGGAATTGTATGGTGTGCAATTCGCCCGTCCATGGCAAGGTTACCTGTTAAACAATCCCTGGGTCAAAGACCAGGGATGGCAAAATCATTTTTTCCAGATCTATGTCCAGATACAGCCCACCACCACGTTCGAAACGGCAGATGCAAATATCAGGGACCTCGAGATCAATGCAACCCGCAACCTTGCATACATGCAGGATTGGTTGAAATACAATCCTGAAGTTCACCTCAACCCGATGAGCAGGTGGCATCTGTATTCCGATTACAAAGAAGGCACTTTGCAGAACGGTCCAATCCAGCTCGTGTGGTTCATCGGATCGATCGGTGTATTCGTATTACTGCTGGCCTGTATCAATTTTATGAATCTCAGCACCGCGAGGTCCGAAAAAAGAGCGAAAGAAGTTGGTATTCGCAAAACCCTCGGCTCGGTTCGCAGGCAACTCATAGCCCAGTTTTTTGCCGAATCATTTTTAGTGGTCATCATCTCGTTTTGCTTCGCTTTGCTGATGGTCTTTGCGACTCTTCCGTGGTTCAACACGATCTCACAGAAAGCCATGGAACTACCGTGGAATACCTCGTCATTCTGGATTTTAAGTGCCCTGTTCCTGTTTGTGACCGGGATGCTGGCCGGAAGTTATCCTGCGCTTTATTTGTCGTCGTTCAATCCGCTGAAGATCCTGAAGGGTTCGTATCGCGCCGGTCGTCTTGCATCGCTGCCCCGCAAAGCATTGGTGGTGCTGCAGTTCACTGTGTCGATCATACTTATTGCTTCTACAGGCGTCATTTATCACCAACTGATATTTGTAAAGGACCGGCCCGTGGGATACTCACGTGATGGATTATTAATGATGCAGAAGAAGGGAAAAGAGTTCTATGAAAAATTTGAGACTCTTCGCACCGAGCTCAAGAGCTCCGGCTCAGTTCAAGAAATTGCAGATGCCGGAGGGCCGATCACCACAACATGGTCGGGTAACGGAGGTTTCAGTTGGAAGGGATTTGATCCTAATGCCGACAATAGTTTTAGCACGTTGAACGTCTCCGCAGATTTCGGAACGACGGTTGGATGGGAAATTGTCGATGGACGTACGTTTTCCCGTGACATGGCCAGCGACTCATCCGCGATCATTATCAACGAGTCGGCTGCCGAGCAAATGAAGCTTGCAAATCCAGTTGGAGAAACCGTGCATTGGACAAACCTTGCGTGGAATATGGACAAAGACTTCCACATTGTCGGTGTTATTCACGACATGGTAATGAATTCGCCTTTCGAGCCCGTGCAGCCCGCAATCTATCTGAATATGGGAGGTGGTGGCTGGATGTATTTGCGCATCAATCCGGCCATGAGTACTGCCGAAGCGTTGCCGACAATACAAGAGACATTTAAAAAAGTAATTCCCGGCGTCCCCTTTGACTATAAGTTCGCGTCACAGGAGTATGCAACCAAGTTCGCCACCGAAGACAATATTGGCAGACTTGCTGTGGTCTTCACCACGCTCGCAATTGTTATCAGTTGTCTTGGATTATTTGGGCTTGCGTCGTTTGTGGCTGAACAACGCACGAAAGAAATTGGAATAAGGAAAGTGCTGGGCGCTTCCGTTCAAAGCCTTTGGCGAATGCTCTCGGGCGAATTCTTAGTATTGGTTATCGTGTCTTGCGTGATTGCCGTCCCGGTATCTTACTATTTTCTATACAACGGGATGAGCCGATACGAATACCGTACGGAGATTGCGTGGTGGATATTCGCCGCCGCTTCGGGTGGATCGTTGGTGATAACGCTGGCAACAGTAAGTTTCCAGGCAATCAAAGCAGCGTTAACAAACCCGGTGAAGAGTTTGAGAACGGAATAGGACAGCGCGGTTCACTCGCCGGGATCTTAACTTCCAATCACATTCTCCTGGTGATGTCTCCACGTCTCCCGAAAAAAGTGACTGCGTAATTTTAAATCGTCAAATGTTCCTTCATCGATAATCCGACCTTGTTGCAGCACGTAGATATAGTCGAATTGATCTAAGAGGTGCAACCGGTGAAGGCTCGATATAAGGACTTTGTCTTTGCACTCCTCAAACAGGTTTGCATAGATCTTACGCTCGGTCTTAAAGTCGACGCTACTGGTCGGTTCATCCAACAAGACAATGTCACTGCTCTTTGCGGCGAGAATGCCGCGCGCAAGGGCCAGTCGTTGTTTTTGTCCGCCGCTCAGGTTTACTCCTTTTTCCTGGATATTCGATTGCAAACCTTTTGGCAATTGGTCCACGATCTCGCCGAACAAAGCTTTACCGCAAACGTCCATAATATCCCGCTGGGTAAAAGGTAATCCGAGGGTGATGTTGTGTTCTATCGTGCTTTCGAAGATCTCCGGCTCCTGCGGAAACAGGGTGATTGAATTTGCAATGCTGTTGATCGACATCGGAACTCCATCAACGGAAACGTGCGTTCCTGTATTTGGAGAATACAGACCTCTAAGCAGGGCCATCATGGTACTCTTGCCGCTGCCGCTCTCTCCTATTAGGGCTATTCGTTTTCCTTTTTCGAACACAATTGAAATGTCGTGCAGGCTCGATGACTTGGCCGATGACGAATAATTTTCTTTGTGTGAAAAATTCAAACCTTGAATACTAATGCGCTTCCAATCCGATGGAAGAGGAACGGACTCCTCGGGAGTATGCTTTTCATTATACGCCTTCTGAATAAAGCGGGCCGTCCTCACGTTTACATCGAGTTCCATTACCCTCGTATACTGCCAGGCTACGTCTTGAAACACACTGGTAAACTGGTTCACAAATCCCAGCAACGCCACAAGGCTGCCAATCATGAATGGCTGTCCCGGGACCCAATTCTGGTAAACGTATCCGACCACGGTAACAACATAGATCAGTCCGACCAATGTATCCGCGAAAAACCATTTCCATTCGTTTATGACAACACCCCGCATGTACGGAGGTAATACATCGGCGATCTTTTTGTGTACGCTCTTCTCCATGCGTTGCTCAAGCCTCAGGGTAATGACCGTGATGATATTGGAGAGACTATCAAACAGCGAACTGGAAACAGTGTGTTCCTTTTCGTTTGTCTCATCAAGGGCCTTGATAAATGGTTTATCAAATTTAAAGATCAACCATACCATCAGTATTCCTAATAAGACTCCGATGGTTCCAAAGAGCGGTGAGAAATAGATCATCGCTCCAAGCGAGAATACGAATTTTGATATCGCATACAGGTAAACATATGCTTCGCGCAAGAAGTCCTTGAGCGCTTCGTGAGCTTTCCGTATCCGGTTAATCGTAGAACCGCTATGATGATCCTGGTGCCACTTGACCGGCAGATGTAAAGTTTGATGATATAACTCTTGCAAGAAATTTTGACTAACGCGAAAGGCCACTTTGTTTTCCAGGACTCTTGCCGGGCCGTGAAACGCCCAAAAAATAGTTTTGATCAACATGAACAAACCAGCATATATCCATGCCTCATGGAGATGATGGAAACCCTCCTTCTGAATCGAGTTGATGAAATTTCCATACACGATCGGGAACAAAGCAAATAGTGCACTCGCCATGATAAACAGAGTGTAGATCAGCAGGTATTGCTTTTTGTCTCCACGGGCATACTGCCAGCCCGTCTTCATCAACGAGAAGTATGGATTTGTCATAGTTGTGTGTCATTACTTGACACTACTGATCTTCCTGCTTTTCAATTTCCGACCCGGACTATTATTAACACTATTAATAATATCAGACTCGAGCATTGACTGCACGAAATAACCAGCCGTCAGTTTTTTCTTGATTGGGTGATCCTGGATGTATTGACTTGTATCGCGGATCAAGGTAACATCTTTAATGAGATCCGGAATGTCGGACGCCGTATTATAATACAAAGGATAATCTTTACCCAGGTATTCAACTACAGGTTTAATCTTGTTAACAAGAATCGGCGTGTTTCGGACCAAACATTCTATGATGGTATTGTTCACGCTGCTGTCGTACAAATTCACAAAAACGATACTCTTCGACAAAAGGGCGTCATACTCGATATCATCAACATACTGCACCACTTCAACAGATTCGGGATTAATACTATACTCCGGATTGTATTTGAGCTCAAGTTCAAGATTGTGAGCTACACCGGGACCCATCAGGTGGATCTTTCGATATCCATCAGCTTCGACTGAATAGAAATATGACAAGCGCCGTAGCCAACTTCCCACCTGCACGATTTGTCTCGACTCTCTGAACGCATCGAAATCAAATAACACATCAGAAAACCTGGTGGGATGGATCAGCGATTCTACCGGGACATCGAGGTGCTTTCGCAAATAGGTTGAAAGGTAGTTGGAGAAGGTGAAGATCCCTTTGCAATTAGGCAAACTTGCTTTGAAACTCTCTTTATTGAGGATCGCCTCCGGACTGTACTGGTTTTTGTCGATCCACGGAGAGATCTTCGGCGGATGATGCCAAAAGCCAATCCAATCTTCTTTGTATGGAATGGTCATTTGGCTGAGAGAATCATTCTCGCTGTAACCGAAAGTTGCGTCGATGAAGCCATCCACTACAATGCCGCTTTCTGAATGATAAGGTTTAAGCAGATCAATAACATAACGCCATTCCTTCCTTGGCCAATTCCAGGTAATCGGGTTTGATAAATTCAATTTCATAGGATCTGTGTGTTTAACTATGGATGAACGAATTCGCGAGGCGCAACATTTTGTACGGTAGCAGTGGTCATATAACTGCCTGCCAAATGTCTTCGTCTTTGTTTGTTCTTGATGAAGGCCGAAATGGCACCGGTCCAGGAGATGATCTCCAACGGTATTTTATAGAATGGATACATGAGAATGGAACCGAGCCGCTTGTTTTTAAACTCCAAAGATTCATGTGGCGATATCACTATCGCATTCACGGCCCAAAAGAGACAAAGGGTATAACTCGCTACGAAAGAGATCGCGAGAAGCTTCCAGCTTATCAAAGAAAATACCAATAGGATAACGGGCACCAGCAATGTGCATGAAACACGGATGATGTCTGCAACGCTTCGTATTCCAATCGCGCTCAGTTTAAGGATTTCGTCGACGTAGAATTGTCGTTCTTTCAACACAGTCTCGAGGTAGCCGGAGTTCCAGCGAATACGTTGCTTGATCAGTGTCTGGTATGACTGTGGCGGTCTTGTCAGAGCCAGGACGGTGCTCATGTAGATCGTCTTGTATCCAAGTCGCAGCCCGATCGAAGTAGACTCGCGGTCTTCGCCACTCCTGAACCCACTGTGTCTCTTATAAATATCGACAAGGTGACTGCGTTTGTACAGGCAACCGGCTCCCGGCATCACCGGAACGCTATTGTCTTTCTTGTATAATTGGTAGCAGCTCCTGGACATCGAGTATTCCAACTGCTGAAAAAGAAAAACATTTCCCCGGCCCGAATGGGGAAGCATTCTGAAATACCCGCCCATGATATCATCAGATTCTTTTAGCTGGCCCAAACTGTCAAACAGTAAATCGAATCCTTTGAGGTCCGTGTCGAAATCGGAAAGGATAACAAATTCATGGTCAAGTGCGAGTACGGTAACGTAAAGTGCACCCACCTTATCCAGGTTCGGAGTAACCGACGCTGCATAGAAGGAATCCGGATGATCTTTTTTAAAGGACTTGATCAGGTCCAGGCTGTCGTCATTCGATCCGTCGTCGATCACAACAACGTCCATCATTCCCTTTGTTTCTTTCGCTATCCTGTCAAAGAATTCAAGCCTGGCCTTAAAGTGACCATTCGAACTTTCGTTGAACTGAGGGACCAGCATTACTATCTGGTTCTCGGTTTGCGGCGCATCTCCAACCCAGGACAATTTAAAATTGCGTTTACTTAAGGTTTGCATTGTATGTTCATTTAGCATCCAGACATTAAATATTTTACAGACTAGCCAAGAACCTTTTTGAAGTCCACAAAACTGACAACGGGTTCTTCTATAGATGAAACATCGGTGGCCAGGTGCAGGGAATAGTTCTCTTTAAAATTCACGGTCTTCAGGTACCATCGATTGTCGCCAACGGTCGCTGCATCTTCGCGAACATCAAAACTTGAAAGTGGGATCTGCAATCCCAGGCCGGTCCCTTTGACGACAGCTTCCTTCCGGGTCCACAACCGATAAAAAGAAAGCAACGGGTTGTCCGAAGACTGGATCATATCGAACTCTCCCGGCGACCATATCATACCGAACTCCTGGTAAGGTACGCGCGCTATTTGTTCGAGGTCTATACCCATCTTAACATCAGTGGATACAGCACAAACAACATAATCGCCGGAATGCGAGATATTAAATTCAGGGCCGTTGGGGAAATAGGGTTTGTGAGCCGCACCGTATTCAATGTCGCGCAACGTCGTAGACTTAACTTGTCGCTCAGTCAAATGATACTGCAACAACAATCTTCCGAGCAGGTGAAACTTCCTGTCTCTCGGTTGATGAAAGCTCATGGCCTTCTCCCGAACAGCTTCAGGCAACAATTCGTTATATGGCGCGAGGTCCATCGACCAATGCGCCGCGTATATCGTAATCATGACACTTGAAAAGTAAAGTGATAAGAAAGAGACGAACGGTAATTCTTTGAAATTCCAGCTATTGGAATTGTACCTCGTGTAATTTTCTGTTGGGCTTTACAACTTCGACGCGAGACACACTCTTCGTCGATACCAGTTCGATCAGCCGATGAATGGGGTCATCAGGGTTTTTGGCGACAGCCGTTGCAGTCTCAATGAAGTGCTCCACCATCCGGGAGATTCTATCACGCACAAACAGGTCGAGATTGTAAGCAAGAAACACATCAATACCATCTTCTTTCTCAATAAAATTGAAGTCGAGGTCGAAGTGACAAATATTTCGATCCAGCTTGTACTTATTGATGGTTATATCTTGCAATTCCTGTGCGTTAGTATTGCGGGTCTTCTTGTCGTACGTAACAACGACTTCGAAGAACGGTCTCTTAACGATAGCACCGGCAGCAGTTAGATCTGCCAACACCAGGTCGAATGGATACATTTGATTGTCGAATGCCTCCAGCGTAGAATCTTTCACCTTTCGAACAACATCCGTAAATGTATCGTTGCGACCAAGAATCGTCCTGATGCTTAACGTATTGACATAAAAACCAACCTGGTTGGCGAGGTCGGGATGTTCACGGCCTGCCGCGAGGGTACCCGTCGTAATATCAACCTGTCCGGTGTATGCATAGAGCATAGTTTTCACCAATGCCTGGAGTGTCATGAACACCGTTGCACCATTCTTTTGACTGGTCTCATTCAGGAAATGCGCCAGGTGCTTATCGAGTTTAAACTCAATAAGATCTGCTTCGTATGCATTGACCATCGGCCTCACTTTATCTGCCGGCAGTTCTAATGCCGGGCTCGGCTCAATGAACTTCTGTGTCCAAAAGTCTTTTTGTGCCGAAGCTTGCGAAGACTTTAGAAAGTTATTCTGCCAGGTCGAATAATCCTTGTATTGGATCCGCAATGGTTCCAGCACTGGATCTTTTCCAGAATGGTAAGTATTGTAGAGACTCACGAGCTCGTTAAACAATATCTCCATCGATAGCCCATCGCTGATGATGTGATGAAGCGTTAACGTGAAAACATTTTTGTTCACTCCAAGCTCGATCACCTTACACCTGATCAGCGCCTCGTGTTCAAGGTCAAACGGTTTTAATCCATCCTGCAGGATCTGTTCTTTAATAACGGACTCATCGAGATCATCGCTGGTCCTGTCGATAAACTCCAATGGAATATCCCGGGTATTTAAGATCCTCTGCCTGGGCTTGCCATCAACGGTAAGAAAATTGGTTCTCAGACTTTCGTGTCTTTCAACAAGTGTGCTGAACGATCGTGCCAACGCCGTCTTATCCAGATCACCAATGAGTTCGTAGGCAGAGAAAACATTGTACGCAGAATTATTGTCGCCAACCTGGTTGATGATCCACAGTCGCTGCTGTGCGTGCGACAACTCGTATGAATCCTGGTTCGGTGCGACCTGTATCTGTTGGTAGTTGCTTTGGCCGGGATTTCCAATTGCAGCAGAAAGACTTTCGATGGTGGGATTTACGAACACATCACGAAATCCGATGGTGCAATTCATGTCCCTTTGAACCCGACCAACCAACTGCGCTGCCTTCAACGAATGACCGCCCAATTCAAAAAAGTTCCGATTAATTCCGATACCCGACGTTTCCAGTATCTCTTCCCAGATCTTTGCTAACATTATTTGTGTTGGCGTCGTGGGTAATATCACAGAGTACTGGTTGTCCAAATCTGCATCGTCCACAGCGGGCAATTTCTTGTGATCGAGTTTACCGTTGGCGGTCAGCGGCATCTCGCTGATGCCAATGAATGAAGCCGGTATCATGTAGTCGGGCAGCGTTTGTTTCAACTTACTCTTCAGTTGAGCAGCGTTTATCTCGCGTTCCGAGACAACATATGCTACCAGTTGCGCCGTACTATTGCTATCGTCACGTTTTACAACGACGGCTACTTCATCGATCTCATCACAGCTTAGCAATGCCGTTTCAATTTCTTCCAACTCGATCCTGAAGCCTCTTATTTTTACCTGTGAATCTTTCCGGCCAAAGAACTGGATATTACCGTCTTCAAGCCATCTGCCGAAATCACCGGTTTTGTAAAGGCGGTCGTTCGAACGAAAAGGATTTTTGATAAACTTCTGAGCCGTAAGTGCGTCGTTGTTGAGATATCCACGTGAGACCCCATCTCCTCCCACACATATTTCACCAAAGATGCCTTTAGGCACTAACCGGTTGTTCTGATCCAGGATATAAACGGTGCTATTGGAAACCGGCTTCCCAATTGGGATACTCAGGTCGCTAACGGATTTGATGCGATACGAAGCACTGAAAATTGCATTTTCTGTTGGACCGTAGCCGTTGATGATCTCTACATCGGGCATAGCGTCACGCAGCTTCTTAATATGCACTTCTGATAGTTTTTCGCCGCCAACAATTACGGTCCGTAGGCCTTCGAATAATGTGATATCTTCAGATACCAGTTGGTTGAACCACGAAACCGTGAACCACATTGTCGAAATATCATTCTTGCGGATGTATCTCTTCAGTATTGCTGAATTCATCAATTCATCCAACTTCATCACATGAAGCTGGCCACCATTTAGCAACGTTCCCCAAATCTCAAAAACACTGACATCGAAATTGATTGAACAGGTAGCCAACAACCTGACATCATTGTCCAGCGAAACGAAATTGGAATTCTTAACAAGTCGAATCACGCTTTGGTGTTCGATCATTGTGCCCTTGGGAACGCCTGTGGAACCGGAAGTGTAGATGATATAAGCGAGGTCGGAATGTTTATTGATCGCATCTACGTCGCTACCGGAATATTGCGACGCCCGACTTTCGAGTGTATCGATCAACAGGCAATTGCCCGATGATATATTGAACTTCGTACGGTACTCTTCATCGTCGATCAAAACCGTTTTGAGATTTGCATCGCTGATGATGTACTTCACTCTCTCCGCGGGATAAGTCGGGTCGATTGGAACATACCCGGCTCCTGATTTCAGAATTGCCAACATCCCAACGATCATCTCGACGGATCGATCTACCATAAGCCCGACCAGGTCGTCGGGCTTTATGTTGTAAGATTCTCTTAAGAAACGGGCAGCCTTGTTGGCACGCGTGTTCAACTCCTCATAACTTACCTGCTTACCTTCGAAAGAGACGGCAGTTGCAGTTGGTTGAAGTAATACCTGCTCCTCGAACAATTCGGCCATCGTGCTGTTTCGCGGATACGGAACAGTTGTGTTGTTGAATAACATCGTCACCTCGTGTCGTTCAGCCTCCGAAAGATATTCCAGGTCTGTTAATAGAATTTGCCTGTCGCTCAGAAGCCGGTCCGCGATCGCCTGGAAATGTATTGCGAGCGTGTCGATAGTGACCTGGTCAAACAGGTCTGAGTTATATTCGATAGCAAGCTCAATGTTGTTTTCTCCCTCCACAAAAACGAACGTCAGGTCGAATTTGCTGACACCCAACGTCGACGGGTATGATTCAATATCCAGTCCCGACATCTTGTCGATCTCGGACAACGTGAATTCCTTACTCCTGAAGAGTACCATGACGTCAAAAATCGGCGACCGGCTTGTGTCCCGTTTCTTGTCGACCTGGTCTACCAAAAGATCGAACGGATAAGCCTGGTGACTATAAGCTTCGACGGTAGTGTTCCTGACTTTGTCCAGGAAGCTATCGAATGTATCGTTGTCAGCGATCTGGTTTCGCAGTGCCAGGGTATTAACATAGAAACCTACCTGTGATTCAAGATCAATATGATCCCTGCCGCTGACGGGACTTCCTACGATAAGATCATTTTGTCCCGAATACTTATAGAATAAGACGTTCGCTGCGGCGAGCAGGATCATGAATTTACTCACGCCGCACTCTGCAGTCAGATCGTCAATTCTTGCAATGAGACGGTTGTTCAAACTGATCATTGACCGTCCGCCGCGGTAACTCCTCGTGGCCGGTCGCCTGTGGTCGGTTGGCAGATCGAGAACAGGAAGTTCGCCGCCGAGCTGCGTCAACCAATAATCTTTCAGAAGCTTTCCTTTGTCTCCACTCAACTTTTCCTGTTGCCATTGAACGTAATCCTTGTATTGTATTCTCAAAGGATCCAGCGAAACAGATCTGCCTTCTTTATACGCCTCATACAACGTAATGACTTCCTTAAACAATATCGCCTTCGACCATTCATCGGTTATAATATGATGCATGTTGAACGAGAGTATGTAGCGCGAATCGGTCGACCTGATGATGGATAACTTCAACAGCGGTCCTTTCTCAAGATCGAACGTATGCCGGGCATCTTCATTCAAGACGCGAGAGATCTCGTCATCGATATTTGTTACATGCCGAAAGTCAAACTTACGCGCCTCGATCTTCATCGCACCCGGTTGGTGAATGACTTGCAGCAGTTCGGCTTCCTCCATTTTGAATGTAGTTCGGAGGCTCTCGTGCCGATCGACGATTGCATTAAGAGCGCTTACGAAAATATCTTCGTTGAAGTCGCCTTTGATAACATAGGCGCTCGGGGTATTGTAGGCTACCGATAGATCCGAAAGCTGGCTTAGGAGCCATATGCGCTTCTGACCGTGCGAAACAGCGAATGAAGATCGTTGACCAATTGGGGCAATGGCACTATAGTCATCCTTTTCAGTCGAGTGAAGCGTTGGTGCCAACTCGCCTATCGTGGTATAAGTGAAAATACTCTTAAGATCTGTCTTTAGTCCCAGGTCTTTGTAGATGCGTGAAACAACCTGTATCGCTTTCAATGAATTTCCGCCCATCTCGAAGAAATCGTCGTTCAAGCCAACCCTTTCTCTTTTAAGAATTGACATGTATATACCCGCCAAAGTCTTTTCGATGTCGGACACTGGCTCTACATGCAATTTATTTTGCGCCATTTTGCGCTGCTCGATCAAGTCTTGTATTGCCTGGCTGTCGACTTTTCCATTTCCATTAACAGGCAGTGTATTCACAACAACAAACGACGACGGGATCATGAAGGCAGGCAGACGTTCTTCACACCACGTTTTTACATTCACTGCTAACGTGTCGATGTTCAACACATTCCGCAACGACGGTGCGAAAGCGCTGGCAACCTCGTCGCTGTTTCCGTCATCCTGTTTGCGCCGCGCATAGATGTTGTAAATGATGCTATCGTTACCCAGGATCTCATCCTGGTCAACTTCCATGGTGAAGCCTTGCGATTCCAGTATCTCACATATGACGCGCATTTTATTATCGACATCGTGGACTTCGATAACGATCTGTTTGATCTTCTGCCAGTCTTTGTCGGCGATGCCGAAAATCACATCAAGCTCACTTTTCTCAACATCGATCTTAAGAAAGTCGATCTTCTCGATCGAATGTTCTTTTATGACCGAAGAAATTGTTTTCAGTGTACAGTCCATCTGAACTGACTGAATTCTGTCTTCTAATATTTCATCAACCTCGTCGTTGGTTAAATCACTTCCATCGGCCTGGCCGCGGATGTAGCTCTTCACCGCTCTCCTTTCTTCAGCCAGGTCGCCGTATCTGCCCGATAATACAGTGCTGTTCGGATAATAAGTGAATACGGCCGATTCATCTGCCGATGACACCCCAATGTTGACGGGAGTTGCGTCTATATTATAGAGCGAAATATTCTTTTTAAGCACATCATAAACAGGCTTCATTGGTTCGAAGCTGTATACTGTGGCTTCCGGAAAATTCAATCCGACAAAGAGCGAGAACATGCCGATGTTTGCACCTACGTCGAAGACAACGTCTCCCGGCTTGATCGTCATGCCATGTTTGATATATGTCAGATCATCGAAGATCTCGGCATAAATGAGGTCGGTTTCACTTTTATTATTATGGAAAACCTTCATGCCATTTGGCAGCTCATACAAATCGTTCGTTGCCCGACCATTCCCAACCTCAAGTAATTTCCTGAGTAATGTATGTTTGGAACTCGGGGTGATCACGGCAACCATGGAGACGTCGTCGTTGCTCCTATCGAGAAATATATGGGCGTCCTGAACATCATCGTGCTCCGTCAAAACCTTTTCGATCTCAACAGGCTCTACGCGGTGCCCTCTTATTTTGACCTGTGAATCTTTTCGACCAAGATATTTTAGTTCGCCATCGGGAGCCCACATACCAAGATCCCCGGAGAGGTATACACGGCCCGTCTTATCAAATGGGTCCACGATGAAGCGTTCGGACGTGAGGTCGGGTTTGCTCTTATATCCTCTCGCCACACACACGCCGCCAATACAGATCTCACCGGCGACTCCCCTGGGAACAAGATTATGATCATTATCAAGGATGTAGATCCTTGCATTGTCAATCGGTTTCCCGATGGTGATGTCTTCAGAACCCGGATCGATCCGTTTGATCGTACAACCTACTGTGGTCTCCGTCGGTCCATATTCGTTATATACATGCATAGACGGATTCAGTCCGTGCAGTATTCTTACCTGCTCGGCCGTGAGGGCTTCTCCACCGAGGATGGCAACGCGCACATTGCTGTGGCTAATGCCGAGATGACTGAGTAGACCAACATGAGACGGCGTTAACTTAACAGCATTTACGTCCGACGAGGCATCGAACATGTTTTTCAGAACATTACTTACTTCGACGCCGTCCGGGTAAACAACAAGTTTATCACCACGCAAGAGCGTACTGAAAATACATGTCAGGGTAAGATCAAATGACAGCGAAGTGAAAAGTCCAAAAGTAAAGCCGTTGGTATTATTGAAGTAATATGAATTTACCCAGGTGATGTAATTCACAATGCTGCGATGCTCGATCTCCACACCTTTCGGCCTGCCCGTGGATCCGGATGTATACAACACGTAACAGAGATCGGTTCCTGCATGGTTTGCTTCGATGTTGTCGGTGCTTGTTTCAAGAAAAGGCATCTGCACATCCATCGCGAAGATCTCGCCTACGAAGTAATCAATATTGAAAATGTGTTCTGAGTCTGTCAGCAGCACCTTCACATTTGCATCTTCCAGGAGGTACTTCCTCCGTTCAAGAGGATAACTGAAATCAACCGGCAAGAAAGCGGCCTTCGACTTAAGGATCGCTAAAAGTCCTATGATGGTACGCTCCGAGCGTTCGGCCATGAGGGCGACCGTGTCACCGGCACCGACACCCAAATTGCCGGCGAGGTGGTGTGCGAGTTGATTGGCTTTTTCGTTCACCTCGCGATAGGTCAGCATTCGTCCACCAAACTCAACCGCGATTGCCGACGGCGTCTTTGTTGCCTGTTGCTCAAAAAGCACGTGGAGACTGGCATCTTCCAGGCTGACCAACTTTCCCGTACCAAAGGCGAGTAGCCTCGAAACTTCGTCAGTGCTCAAGAAACCAACCTGGTTTATCGGCACCGTTGGATTAGCAAAACTGTTGCGAAGGAGTTGCGATAAATGCTGCGCTACATCGCTAATAAATTCTCGTCCGAATACCGACGTCTTATAATTGAATTCTATGGAGATGCCACGATCGTTCTTTTGAATCGATACGACCAAATCGTAACCGTCAGTATTTACAAATTCAGCATGTATCGACTCGAATCGAATTAAAACATTCGACTTGAAAGCATCTGCATTGTCGTCATCGGCTTTTGAAAAGGGAAAATTCTGGTTGTCGTAGCATTCCCTGATATTTTTGCGGGTAGCGCTAAGAAGGGATTTAAAGCTCTCTTCTCTTTCAATGTTCAACAAAAGAGGGACCCTTTCCTCATGAACGACGATCTCTTCATCATCGCCAATCGCCATAAGCGGCGAATGAAATACGATGTGTTGTTTGCCGGAATACTTCTCGAAAAGCATCGCCATGCCCAACGCAACAACCATGAATATCGCCGGGTCGTTGTCGTTTGTGATGTCCAGTATCTTCCGACCCAGTTTTGAATCGAGTTCACTAACAAGAGTGGAAATGTCCTGATCCTGGGTCGGAAATGGTCGTCCAAAAGTAAATCCATCGCGATAGGAAAGACTTTTCTCCCGCCAGAAATTAAATACGGGCGCGAATGTTTTGTTTGATGCAAAATTAATGTCGTTCATAACTATAGGTTAAAGTCGAAATCAAAAGACTCTTTAAAAGATTTCCGGTTGACGTCTGCCGTCCCGATCCGGACCTGCAGATCATTGAGCGTGTCGTTGGCGGAGTAAACCATACAACGCAATACGCTGAGAAGATTGTTACCCAGTTGACCGATGGTCGCCTCGCTGAACAGATCCGTGTTGTATTCAATGTTGGCAACGATACCGTCGCTGTTATCGACAAACGTTACCACCATGTCGTACTTACATTTGGAAGTACGTTTGGTCCGTTTCACGATCGCCAGGTCCTTGATACCACCCTGTCCTCCCCCGAAATTCTGAGACGTAACAACAACGTCGAACAAAGGAGATCGTTGACCGCCATCGATCGGAATGGCGAGATCATCGACGAGCAGATCGAACGGGTACAATTGATGTTCAAACGCCCCGAGCGTAGTTTCAGCAACACGAGCGATTAATTCCCTCAGCGTGTCGTCGCCACTGAACTTCGTTCGCAATGGCAGGTTATTGACATAGTACCCGATTTGATTTTCCAGGTCGATGTGATCCCTGCCGGCTACGGCTGTGCCTACGGTGATATCGTCCTGGCCTGTGTACTTGAAGAAGACGGCTTTGACTGCGGCAAGTAACACGATGAACAAGCTGTAGTTACTTTCTTTGGATATCCGCGACAAAGCATCCGAAATTTCTTTATCGACTTGGACCAAAACGTTGTCGCCGGAAAACGTTTTCAGTTTTGGACGATGATAGTCGGTTGGCAGATTGAGCGCCGGCGCCGGGTCGGTGAACTTCTCCATCCAGTATGACCTGTACTTTTTGCTTTGGCTTTCGTTCAAAAGATCATTGTGCCACTTCGCGTAGTCTTTGTATTGAACCTGCAGTGGTGGCATCGAAGGGTCGACATTGTTGCTAAAGCCATTATACATTTCCGTCAATTCATCGAACAGTATGTCCATCGACCAGCCATCTGAGACGATATGATGAAGAGTGAGGATGAACACATATTCTTCATCGGCAACGTGGATCAACCTTGCCCTCATAAGCGGATATTTACCGAGATCGAATGTCTTAGATTCCTCTTCAACAAGAATTTTTTCGATCATTGAGAGCTTCCTTGCATCGCCCCGCAGGTCGTCGTATTGCACAGCAAATTCATTGATCTCATGGACTCTCTGACGCACCTCGCCATCGATCATCACAAACGAAGTCCTTAGGATCTCATGCCTCTTTACCAGGGCTGTTAATGAATTATTCAGGGCGGCAACATCAAACCTGCCGCGCAGATTGTATGCGTTATTGATATTGTAGGCATCCCTCTCGCTTTGAAGCTGATCCACAATCCAGAGACGCTTCTGTGCGTGTGATAATGGATAGTTGTCGGCCGACCCTACTTGTTCTATTGCCTTGAAAGAGATCTGTCCGCTATTTTCTATCACATGCGACAGTTCCCTGACCGTTGGGTTTGTAAACACATCTCTCAACTCGATCTTGCAGTTGAGTTCTTTATATAGTTTTGTAATCAACTGGCTGGCCTTCAATGAATGACCTCCCAGGTCAAAGAAGTTCGCGTCGATACTTATGTTCTGACGTTCGAGAACCTGTTCCCATACTGTAGTTACGGCCCTCTCAAGATTGTTGCGGGGACTAACATCTTCTTCCGTTGTCTCGCTGAACCCCGGTTCAGGCAGTGCGCGTTCGTCGATCTTTCCGCTTGCAGTAAGCGGAAGTTTATCCAGGAATACGAAACTTCCCGGGATCATGTATTCTACCAGGTGATCCTTCAGATATCTTCTCAACTCACCTGCAGTGACGCCGGTGTTGGCGAGTATATAAGCCACCAATTGCTTTCCTGTTTCCCCGCGCTGCCTCATCAAAACCACCGCGTTCATGATCGCCGGATGGCTTCGCAAGGCGTTCTCTATTTCACTGATCTCTATCCTGTACCCTCTAAGTTTCAACTGGCGATCTTTCCTTCCATGATACTCGATGTTACCATCGTCGGTCCAGCGTCCGATGTCGCCCGTCTTGTAGATCCGCTTACCCGCCTCGAATGGATGGGGCACGAATTTCTGATCTGTCAACGCTTCATCACGGAAATAACCGCGGGCCAGTCCATCTCCTCCAACACAGATCTCCCCATAGATTCCTTTACCCGCAAGATTATTGTGTTCATCAAGGATGTACACCGTACTGTTGCTGACCGGTTTGCCTATCGGAATGTCGTTGGTTCCAATATCATCGATCTTGTAGAACGTGCTGAGCGTTGTGTTTTCGGCAGGACCGTATAAGTTTATAACCGTGAGACCCGGGTAGGCGGACTTCAGTTTTTGAATGTGAGGTTTCGATACCCGCTCGCCGCCAGTAAGGATCGTCAACGAGTTATTGAAAATAGAAACATCGCTATCGATGAGTTGGTTGAGCAACGAGGTCGTGAAAAACATCACATCGATCTTTTGCTCACTGATATACTCTTTTAAGAAACGTTCATTCAACAGTTGTTCTGTACCGATCAAATGAACCTCGCCACCATTCAACAGCGGGCCCCACAGTTCAAACGTACTGGCATCAAATGCAAGGGATGCCGTTTGTAGCAGCTTGCCACCAACTTTGAAATTGTAATAGTTTGTGTTCTTGACGAGCTTGGCTACACCCCGGTTTTCGATCATGACTCCTTTTGGAACACCAGTCGATCCCGACGTGTGGATAATGCATGCGAGGCTGGACGCGTTGGATGTCCTAACCGGATTATCATATTGGTTATTTGATGCCACTCCATAGTGTTCTTTGATCACATAGAGATATCCCCTGGTCACAAAGAAAGTTTTGTCCATGTCGCTATCCAGCAGAACAGCTTTCACGGTCCCTCCCTGCAATATCCGGTCGACTGCGGACTCCGGATTTTTCTTATCGATTGGAACATACGCCGCACCGGCCTTTAGTATCCCGAGCAGGCCTACAACTTGCTCTACCGATCGATCCATCATGATCCCAACCAGGTCGTCGGCGTGCACATTGAGTGTCATCATTAAATAACTCGCAAGTCGGTTGGCCCTGCGATTAACTTCCGCATAGGTTATCCTGTTGGTACCGCTGACCAGCGCAATTGCATCCGGTGTGCTCTCGCACTGCTCTTCAAACAAGTCGGCTATAGTCTTTGTTGAAGGAAACTCTTGTTCGGTAGCGTTCAGCAGGTTGACCAGTTCATTACGCTCATCGTTGGAGATGTATTGTACCTGTTCGAGTTTACATTCCATGTTCGTCACCAACCCCTGGAGCAGTTGCAGGTAATGGTTCACCATTCTTTGCACCGTACTCCTTGTATACAGGTCCGAACAAAACTCGACGGATAAATTCAAGCCATCGGTGTCCTCGTTGAAATTGAACGTAAGGTCGAATTTGCTGTGAGGGATGTCGAGATCGTAGTTATCAAATTCAAGACCATCTATGGTGTAGTTATCTCCTGAAAAGAGGCTTGCGCTTCTAAATAATGTAAGAACATCAAACAGCGGCGAGCGACTAAGATCTCTTTCGGGTTTAAGATCTTCCAGCAATCGGTCGAATGGATAAACATCATGAGCATAGGCGTGCAGTGTGGTCTCTTTCTCACGCAAAAGGAAATCGGCAAAGCAATCACCATCGTTGATCTTGCTCCGTATCGCTAACGTGTTTACGTAGAAACCGATCTGATCTTCCAGCTCGCTATGCTTCCTGCCGGTAACGGGCATGCCGATGATCATATCCCGCTGACCCGTGTACTTATAGAAGAGCACTTTGAGTGCTGACGCGAAGATCATAAACAGGCTGACTCCTTTCTCCTGGCTTACGCGAGAGAGCTGCTGACCGAGTTCGCTGTCAATGCCTGCTCTTATGTTATCTCCGCGGTTCGACTTAACGGCTGGTCGTGCGAAGTCAGTTGGCAGATTCAACACCGGGAGCTCTCCGCTGAGCTGGTTCAACCAGTATTCCCTGTGCGCCGTTACGCGGTCGCCACCCAGTTCTTCCGATTGCCACGTTGCAAAATCCTTGTAATGAATTCTAAGCGGCGATAGCTCACCAGGTGCGTTTATCTTATTGGTCTTATACAAAGACAATACATCGCTGATAAGGACCGATCTCGACCACTCGTCAGATATGATGTGATGAACATTCATACAGAGCACGTGGCTGTCGGTTGACTCGCGAATCAGCATCACCCTGATCAATGGACCATTCGCGAGATTGAATGTTTCCAGCGCATGTTGTTCCGCAAGCTCTTTGATCTCGTTGTCTTTCCCGATCGCCCGGGACAAGTCCACATACTTGACCGCGAAGCCTGTTTGCTCGAAACTATTTATGATTTGAGCCACGGTTCCATCGACCATAGAAAAAGTTGTTCGCAGGCTTTCATGGCGGGCGACGACAGAATCGAACGCTTTCGTTAACGCGGCCACGTCGAGGTTGCCTTTGATGCGATAGCAACTTGGCACATTGTATATGTTCGACAGGGTGTCTTGTTGGCTGAGGATCCACAACCGGCGCTGACCGGATGAAACCGGGTAACTGGACCGCTTTTCGAGAGCTCGAATTTCAGAATAGCCTCCCGTTGCCGATGGCGAAATAACTTCGGCAAGCTTTTGCACGGTCGTCTCGGTGAAGATCATCTTCAGGTCGACCTTGTGGTTCAGTGTTTTGTAAATCCTTGATACAAGCTGAATCGCCTTCAACGAATTTCCACCGAGATCGAAGAAGTCATCCGTTATTCCGACCCTTGTCTTCTTAAGTACTTCCTCGAAAAGTGCCACAAGAGATTTTTCCAATGGTGTACGAGGAGCCAGATATTCGGTTGGTGTCGCAAGATCTTTGGCCTCGATGTTCGCCAGTGCCTGGCGGTCGATCTTTCCGTTTTTGTTAAGTGGAATTGCATCCACCATCATGATCTGCGCCGGGATCATGTACTCCGGAAGACTCTCCTTCAGATAATTCTTGAAATCCTCGCTAATGAAATCATCAGCAGCGACAACGTACGAGTATAACTCGTTTGATCCTTCACGCGACGGCCGCGCAAGAACGACAGCTTGACTCACGGAACGATAGCGAGAGAATACAGAATTGATTTCATCCAATTCAACGCGATAGCCACGGACTTTCACCTGGTCGTCGATCCTTCCCTTCAATACCACATCGCCGTTCAAGGTCCAGTAACCGAGATCACCAGTCTTATACATCACTTGACCCGGCAGATAAGGATTTGGGACAAACTTCTCATTGGTGAGGTCGACCCGGTTGATGTAACCATTTGAAACGCCGGCACCCGAAATACAGATCTCTCCTATAACATACGGCGACATCACTCTGTTACCAGCATCAACAATGAACACACTGTTGTTTGAAATACCTTTCCCAATGACAGGCTCCCTCGAATACGCATCCAGGTTTTTGGTATTGATCGTTTTGGCAATCGTACCAACGGTCGTTTCCGTTGGTCCGTAGTGATTCACAAAGGTTATCCCATCCCTGATCTTACACAGCGTTCCAACGTCTTCGGAATTGATCCTTTCACCGCCAAGAAGTACGAGTCTTAATTCGCTATCGCGGAGACTCGTTACATTGATTGCATTAACCACGACATGGAACAGCGAAGGAGTTAGCTTCAGGAAAGTAATTCGCTTTGAGTTAAGATAATCGACAAGTATGTCGGGAGTCTTTACCGATTCAAGTGGGAGTATGTGTAAACACGCGCCCGAAAGCAACGTGCCCCAGATAACGGTATAACCGAGATCGAACGCGTAAGACGACAACAACACGCCGCTATCATTACACGAGACCGAATAGGTATCTTTTAACCACGACGCGTAATTCAGCAATGCGCCATTCGAGATCTGGACTCCCTTAGGTTTTCCTGTACTGCCCGACGTATAAATCGTATAGGCAATATCGTGAAGATTGGAGTTGTATGCAGGTCTCGTTGATGCATCGGTCGGGCTGATCGTATCGACGCAAATAACGTTCTCTATCCCTTCAACCTTGCTGCGAAATTGCGTTGTCGTAATAACTGTCTTGAGCTGGCTGTCGTTTATGATGAACTCGATCCGTGAATCGGGGTTCGCGGGATCGAGAGGCAGGAACGCTGCGCCCAACTTCAATGACGCCAGGAACGCAACCGGTATGTTTTCATCCTGTCCGCAGAGAACTCCGACTAAATCACCAGGTCTTACACCAACGCTCCACAACTGCTCCGCTACTCCGTCAACTTTGGCTGCGAGTTCCGAATAAGTGATTTGTGTGTCGGGGGTAACGACCGCCAGGTGGTCCGGATACATTTGCACCTGTTCCTGGAAGGTTTGAAATACGTTGTTGCTAAGGCCATAATTTTTCGTTGAATTGATGCTGTTGATAAACTCCAGTTCGCGAGACCGATCCTGGAGCCTGATGGCATTGATCGAAACTTCAGGATCTTCAATTACCTGGTCTACGATGGTCTTAAACGCTTTGGCGATAAATTGTACGTGGTTCTTATTGAAGGCGCGTGAACTGTATTTGATCTTGACAACCAGCGAATCGCCGGACTCAATACAGCTTAGCAACAAGTTGTGCGGAGACGACAGCGTATAATCCGACGACAGGGAAGACGAAGGAGAGAATCTCAGAAAGGAAAATCCATAAGGATATCGAACATCACCGCTGTACGTGTATTTATGATCTTCATTGCCAGCCACAACCGCCGACAGTGCCTCTAACACTTCCGTGAATGTTTGCGAGGGCGAAATCGAAACAAATGACGGCAGGTATTTCGAGAACGGTCCAATCGAAGAATGTAACTCTTCGAAATCTCTTAACGGGTGAAGGTTCTCGATCACCGTATCGGTGTCTTGAGTCAGCTTCCATATGAGCAGGTGCCACGAAGCGCGTAATATCTCTTCCTGAACCTTCGGCATTTCAATTACCATGTGCCTGTCGGTATAGAGCACTGTATCTGCAGATGTATCGAACGATAACGTCGCAGGTTTAGGTAGATTCAGATCCCTCCAGTAAAGCCTGTCCAGTACGTTGTCGCCGTCGGCGGTCATTTGACTTTGCCACTCTGAAAATTGAATGTATTGAAGTATCGAGGATTGATCTGTTGTATTGAAACCATTGCTATATACCGCACCTATTTGTTTAACAAGTTCCGCCGCGCTCCACTCATCAAGACACACAGAAGCAACTTCGATCTCTACCTTCGTAGAATTCTCCGACTCAACGCACGATATAACTTTGAATAGTGGCCCGGCCTTAAGATCGGCGAATGCTCCATTGACAAGGTCCCCTAGAGGGCATCTTCTTGCATTGAAGTCACAGAACTCAATGAGTGATTTGTCGTTGATCACCTGGACATTCAGATCTTCCGTTTCGTGATAGGTCGTCGAAAAAATTGAATGCTTGTCAACTATCTCACGTATAGAACTGAATAACCTGTCACGATCAACGTGTCCAGGGATCGTAAGCGTCAATTTCTCGAAGTGGTCAGAATACTTTCTGTAAGAGAGTACCTGGCTCTGTTGAGGGGATAGTTTGTAACCAACCAGTTCGTTCATGGCCGTTATGCTTTTGTGAGTCATTATTGTTCTACCTGTATTTTGCGAAGTCAGGAAAAGTTCTTTCAACCTTTCTGACCATTGCGTCGAATTCGACGTTCAACCCGATCGGGTTTGAGATCCAATCCCTGGTCAATCTTGCGACGTCAGGACTGATAAGTTTTGGCTGGCCGGCAGAGAATGCCTTGATGTTTACCTCGAATGAACGCTCGATGGCAGTCATCAGTACCGTTGCGCTTGCCATATCGGCACCACAGGTAATTGTTCCATGATTGCCGAGAATTATTACGTTGTTGTTGGCTAAGGATTGACACAGCGAAAGAGCATCGGGATCGTTATTGACCGGTCCTTCAAACTCAGTATGCAATGCATGATTTTCAAAGAACATGCAGGAGTTTTGGTCGATCGGCTCGATCATGCGATTGAGCGAGCTAAACACTGCACCCCACGGCGAATGAGTGTGAAGAACACAATTAACATCTGGTCGCGCTTCGTGAATTGCTGAATGAATACAGAACCCGGCGACATTGATGGGATGATCACCTTCGATAATATCACCTGACTTGTTCACCTTGATGAGGTTATCCGGTGTTACTTCTTCCGCGAGCAGACCGAAAGGATTAACCCAAAAGCAATCGCGATTGTCAGGATCACGAAAAGTAATATGGCCGCTAATCCCTTCATCCAATCCCTCGATGGCCATTATCCTGTAGATAGCAGCCAGTTTGTATTTGATCTCACGAGCTGTGAGTTTCGGATTCGAGGACTTCAAAAAATGAATCGCTGTGCTCTTTCGAATCTGCTCCGGGTTTCCTTTCGCTACATGTGTCTTTTTCTTGTAGGCCTCCCCCATTGATACCAGCACTTTTCTCTTCCCTTCGTAAGAGTCTCTTCCATGTGCATACAACATGTTGTCCAGCATCAGGATATCATCCTTTTGCCATGGAAACGAAACGGTTGATTTGTTGTAAGCATCTCTTATCGCTTCCAGTATGTCCGGGGTAATTGGAGAGCCGTCACCGAAATAAGAATTCCTGGGAACGAACGCTTCGCCATACCGATCGATCAGAAAGTCGGTAATGTCTTTATCCAGGCTCGAAACATGAAACAAGTGGGCCTGGTTAAACCAAAGTTGTTTTTTCGTTACAGGATGTTCTGCAACACCCTGTGACAGCTGCGACGTTCTCAGCCTCGAGTCCTCAAACCATTCAAACTGGATGTCGTTCTTCTTACAGAAGTCTTCAACAACAGATCTGTCGGATGTTTGAAAAACGTCTTGCCATTTGAGATCGAGATATTCTCCGAAGTTTCGCACGTATCGAACCCCCTTCTCGCGAAACATCGCCCGTATTCTTTCGTCAATGAGACTATAAACTTTCGCACTGTCGGCAATTGGAGTCGCACCGCCAACTTCTGCCGGTGTTGCACAGTGAAACCAGATCTTCATCGGCCAGTTATCTGTGTACGAATGTTCATTGTGCATCGGTATCCGCTGGTCTGCCGGATATTCCGTCGAGGTGTATACCTTATCAGACACTTTAGTTCTCGGTGTCGATGGTTCAGTGTAGTCCAACAGATCGGGCGTGATTACGGTGGAGAACTCGCTAAGACCACCTGGGGGAACTTTGAATCCCCTGAATAAGGCGAGACCGTTTTCACGAAAACATCCATCAACTGTTTTCAGGTTGGCTTTAACCCACGATACAATATCAGTTGTTGAACTGCCCGTAAACACAGGAAGCTTGAGACCTTGCAGGTTAAGATATGTAAGGTCAGCGGTTGCAATCTTCTCAATGCTAACCGATCGTGGCTTCGTATTAAGAAGTCCACTCAGTGAAACACTTTTCGTTTCCATTATTATAGTTTGATTGGGAAGAGTTTTGCTTTTTTAAGCTGATTCTTGAACAGGTCCGATGAGGTCTTAGTAGCGACATCAAATCTCAGGTCACCGATCTTTAGTTGCGGGTTAGCTGCCACCTCTGCAACGAACGACATATAGGCGGTTACGAAACTGTCTATCGTAGCTTTTTTGAACAGCGCAGTCCGATATTCAAGGTGACCGACAACACCATCATCGTCCGGGTACATCGTTAAGCTCAAATCGAATTTCGAAGTCACTTCATCAATTTCTTCCGGCACGATCTGAACGCCCGGCAGGAAGCTCTCGCCGGAGTTGTCCGACGAGAGGTCGCTATAAACAAAACGGTTTTGAAAAATCGGCGTAATAGCAGGATCTCTTTTAACATTCAGAGTTTCAACCAACAGATCGAACGGCATATCCTGTCTCTTCAAATCGTCGAGGGAAGCCGTATGCACACCCTTCATAAAATCGATAAACTTCATTTCAGGAGAAACCTTGTTGCGTACAGCAATCGTGTTAATGAAAAAACCAACGGCCTGCTGGAGCTCATCCTGATTTCTTCCCAGCAACGAAGTTCCAATGACAATGTCGCGCTGGTTCGACAACCTGGATAAGAAAATGAAATAGACAGACATCAAGACCGTGTTGACCGTAGTCTTTTCGGCAAGGGCAAGCGCCTTAATCTCACTCATTACTTTACTATTCAATGTGAAGTCGACAAACGCTCCATTGAAGTCGGCCGATGCAGACCGGGGAAAATCCAGCGGCAGTTTAAGCGTCTGGTGGTCACGGAGCCTGTTGGCCCAATAGTTTTCCAGTTCCTTCAGGTACTTGCCCTTCAATAATCCATTCTGCCATTCGGAATAATCCTTGTACTGGATCTTCAATGATGTTTCTTCTGCTGGTGTTCCCTGCACCATGCTACCGTAAAAATTGAGTAGTTCCCTGACAAGGATATTGATCGACCATCCGTCGCAAACGATGTGATGTATCGAAAACAGGAAGATAAATTCGTCGTTCGAAACCTGGAGAATGTCGGCAGCCATCAGGCCACCCCTTTGAAAGTCACTGACCTTTTCCATTGAGTCCGACTGTATTTCAGCCAGCACCTCGTTAGACATCAAGTTTCGGATATCCCGATATTGAAAGTTTACTATGCACGATTCGGTCGGGGCTATGAATTGTCGTGGCTCATTCTCGACCATCGCAAACGACGTTCTGAGAATTTCATGTCTCTCGTACAACTTCCTGAATGCGGACTCAAGAAGGCCGACATTGATCGAACCCTTTAGCTTGTACTTTCTTGAAATAACGTAGGCGTTGCGACGTTCAGCAAACTGGTGCATGATCCACAACCGTCTTTGAGCAAACGACAGCGCGTAGTGTTCCTGGGCAGGCGCCGATGGAATTCGCGTACCCTCAGCCTGTTCCCTGTTGTTGATAAGCGACGCAATGTCTTCAAGGACCGGGTTCTCAAAAATGTCATTCAATTCTATGTCGACACGGAGATCTTTCGATATTCTTGATATTAATTGAATGGCCTTGATCGAATGCCCACCGCGTTCGAAGAAGTGATCGTTAACGCTGACATCCTTGTAGCTCAGGATATCACCAAAAATGGCGATGAGCTGATTTTCGACAAGGTTCTTAGGTTCACGAGATTGCTTCTTTGCCGACGTCTCAACAGGTTCGTTGTCTTGTAGCGCACGAAGATCAATTTTCCCATTGATGGTTAGTGGTATTGAATCGATGACGCGAAAGTGAGAGGGGATCATGAACTCGGGCATGAGCGACCGACAGTGATCTTTTATGACGTCAACAAATTGCTCCGGGTTGTGATATGCCGGCAATACCGGCACCGGCGGCGCATACGAATCAGGGTTCACCAAACGCGATGCGTAAATATTGAACAGGCTGGTTGTCTTCAGAAGACCAGCCTGTTCGCTGGTTACTGAAAATCCATGTTGAGTAAGCAATGCAGCTATTTCATCAACCCTTTCGCCATGGACTTCCATAACGACCTGTTTGATCTTCAACCAGTCGTCGTTGTTGATGCCTTTAAGCACATCGAGTTCACTCTTTTCAACATCTATCTTCAAAAGATCGATCTTCTCAATCCGATTCTCGGAAATGATATCCGACAGCCTTCTTACCCGACACGATTGTGTCTCACCTTGCATTCTCGATTCGACAAGGGCGTCGATCAAATGTCTTTGCTGTTCCGGCAGCTCACCAATCATGAAGGACTGTACGGTCTTGTTGTCTTCATCGTGGTCTGCATATCGTCCCGAGATAGCAGTGTTGTGCGGGTAATACGTGAACTGTACCGTTTCTTCACGTTCACCGATACCGCAGTTAAAGGTTTGAAGCCCGATATTGTACAATTGGCTGTTCGCCTCGAGGGCCTCGAAGATCTGTGCGATAGGTTCAAACGCATAGATCCTGGATCCGTGAGCTGAGAGTCCTACGAATAACGAAAACAAACCGATATTCGCGCCAACATCGAAAACGACGTCGCCGGGATTGACCGTTATTCCATTTTTGAAATAATCGACTTCTTCGAAGATCTCTTTGTAGATGGCGCTTGTTTCGCCGGCATTCTTATGCACCACCGAAAGTCCGTTCGGAAGCTGGAACAACGACTTCCTTCGTTCCGGCAACTGGACAAACTTGAGCAGGTTCTTCATCGCAAACGTGCCTGTGTCGGACGGCACGACGATAGCATAGACATCCTTTACACCATTGATTGTATTGACATACACTTTGGCGTTCTCGACAGATGGATGTTGTCTCAGCACATTCTCGATCTCATCCAGTTCTATTCTAAAGCCGCGAACTTTAACCTGGTTGTCCTTCCTGCCGATAAACTCGATGTCTTTGTTGTTGATGAATCTTCCGAGGTCGCCGGTGCGATACATCCGGTTGCCGGGCACGAAAGGATCGTCAAGAAATTTTTGTTTGGTCAGTGCCGGCTGGTTTAGGTATCCGCGGGCAACGCTTACGCCGGCGATACAGATCTCTCCCGCCACACCAACGGGCACAGGATTCATGTTATCGTCAAGGATGTAGACTTTCGTGTTTGCAAGCGCCGAGCCGATTGGCATGGCAGAACGATTAGCATCCCCATCCGATATTTTGTACGTAGTAGCGGCAACAGCACATTCTGTTGGTCCGTATCCATTGAAGACCTTTGAATAACGTTTACATCTCAGGGCATCCTTTGGATTCATTGCTTCGCCTGCAGTAACAATCACGCGCAGGTTGAGCTTGTCTATATCTATTGCACTTAAATAAGCGGGAGGTAGAACTGCCGCGCTAACCTTCTGCTGTGCAAGACTCTCAAGGAATTTTCTTCCATCTTTAACAACCTTCTCTTCGAAGACAACCAGTGCCGCGCCATTCAGGATTGCTGTAAATATTTCTGCTACGCATGCATCAAACGACAATGATGCGAACTGCAGGAGACGATCGGAAGGCAGCAGTTCAAAGCGCTCGAAGAGATTCAGAGCCATATTGATCGTACTCCTATGCTCGATCATAACTCCCTTCGGTTGACCAGTCGATCCGGATGTATAGACGATGTACGCGAGATCGGTCTCATCGACAGTTGTATCCACATTATCGGGCGACAATGAATCACTGTTTCCTAATTCGATATCGACGGCGCAAAGTGAGCCAGAATAGAAGTTTATATCAGTTAATTGAGACGAATCGATGATTAAAAGACCCGGGTTGGCATCTTCAAGGATATATCTCTTTCGTTCCTCCGGGTAATTAGGATCGATCGCCAAAAACGAACAGCCCGATTTCAGGATAGCGAGCATTGCAATGATCGCATTCTCCGACCTGGGCAACATAATCGCAACGATTTGCCGCGGGGTCAATTGGTATTGACTGGTGATATACCTCGAAAACCGGTTAACAACTTTATTCAGGCTATCATAAGAGAACGAAGTGTTGTTGAAGATCAACGCCTCGGCATTAGGCGTCTGTTGCGCTTGCAATTCAAACTTCCTTTGTATGGTTGTGTTAATCGGGTATTGTTGAAGATCCACATGGTATGGAAGAGCGAGTTCGCTGATCGCCGTTGCAGAAAGCAACGACAGGTTGTCGATCACTACCGAGGGGTTGTTCAACACCTGTTGAGCGATGTTATCGAAATAGCCGAGCACGCTGCGGAGATATTCCTTGTCGTATACGTCGGAATCAAATTCCAATTGAACTGACAATTGACTGCCTGAATTCACAACAACGTTCAGCGCGTAATTACTTTTCTCAAGCGTGGTGACATCGGCAACGGTAATGATCTGATTCGGGTTCACAACATTTTCCCATTGTTCATTCGCTCCCCGAACCTGGTCGGCAACAGGAAAATTCTCGAATCCAACGATGTGATCGAACAGCTTGTTCTTATGTTGATTTTCTGTGAGAACGTCCGATAGTGCACAAGACGAATGTTGGTTGATCCTGACAAAACCGTCTGAGATCGTCTTTAGCAAATCCACGAAAGTGGTATCGCTGTTGTATTGCGTCCGGACTGGAAGGGTGTTTATAAATAATCCCACCATATCTTCAATGCCTTCTACATCGGCCGGTCTGCCCGACACCACAACACCGTAAACAACATCCTTAACATTATTGAGTTTCGAAAGAAGAATGCTCCAGATCGCATTGAAAACTGTATTCAGGGTAACATCGCATTTCTTCGCAAGCTCGTTCAATGCAACGGTCGACTGCTCGTCCAACGAATGCTCAACACTCCCGGTGTTGACTATCGTTTCGTGGAGGCCACTCAACTTGTTGCGATTGAAACTAACGGGTTGTTCGTAGCCGGCCAGGTACTCCTGGTAAAAAGATTGGGATGCCTTCTTATCCTGGAGTTTCAAATAACTGATGTACTCGCTGTACGGTTTTACCGGCGCATATTGAGCAGTCCGTCCCGACAAATACCCATAGTAGCTCGTTAAGAAGTCTGAGATCAATATCGATGAGCTCCAACCGTCGACAAGGATATGATGCCGGGTCCAGATGAACTCATATTGCTTTTCAGCAACTTTGATAACAGCCACTCTCATGAGCGCGTCGCGGGTGAGGTCAAAGGACCTGGCCTTGTCCTTTTCCATGTACTGATCAATGAAATCGCGACGTTCCTCTTCTCCCAGGTGATGGATCTCCTCATAGTGGAAGTCTACCTTCCTTTCTTTGAGAACAACTTGTAATGCTTGTTTCAATCCCCGATAGACAAAAGATGTACGGAGGATGGCATGCCTTTCGAACAAGTCGTTAAAACTCTTTTCAAAGAATGGGATGTTCAGTGCACCCTGCAGACTATAGCGGATCTGGACAAAATACTGCTGAGAATCTTTATCATACAGCGTATGAAACAGGATTCCCTGTTGCAATGGGGTCAACTCATAAACATCATCGATGTTACCCTTGATATTGTCTGACATATAACTTTTAAGTTTAGACGTGATGATTTGAAACGCCCAAATGCAGGCGAGTCGATATGAAAAGAAACGTTGATAAAGAATTACTCGAAGAGCGCCTTAATACTATCGAGTTCATCGATCGTAAGGCCCTTATGCGTGAAATCACTAGGCGTTAATTCCTTTTTGTTTTTCGAGCGACAGTGACCGATCGCTTCGAGCAGGCTCTGTTGGTAGCAACTCCAAAACTCCTGTATCGTCTCATCATTATGATGACGGGCGTTGAATGTGATCGTCATGACGAGAACACCATCGTGAATTAACCCTGAAATATCGAACTCATGTTTTCTTTGAGCGCTGGTACTTTGAACGTTGCCGACTTCCTGGTTCAAAAGCTCGAATGTTGCGTCGCTCGAACCTTTCTCGAATTGTCCCAGGTAATTGAAACAGATCTCGGGTTTCAGTGAAACGAATTTCTGCCGGACCGAATCGGACGCCAGGTGCTTGAGGACACCGAATCCCAATCCCTTATTCGGAATGTTCCGCAGTGTTTCCTTCACCTCTATAATAAGACGGGAAAGGTCGTGGCTGTGGGATGCGTCGAGAAGCACCGGGAAAAAGGTTGTAAACCACCCGATTGTCCTGTGATTATTGATCTCGTTGAATATCGTTTCCCTGCCATGACCTTCAAGAGTTATCAAGGCATTTTCCATTCCAAAGGATCTCTTCAGTGCAACAACGAGTGCACTCAGCAGGATATCATTGATCTCAATGTTGAAAGCTTTATGAATATCGAATAGTAACGAGTCCGTTTGTTCCTTCGTGAGGGCAAAAGAACTCGACTGGTTATCGTACACGAAGTTGTCGCCGGTCTCATTGTCCTTCGTAATCGACTCTATCGGCGAAGTCGCGATGTCTGACCAATATTCCATTTCACTTTGAAGCCTTTCCGACGATGCATACTCAGCCAGCGCTTGCGACCAGGTTTTAAAAGAATCGGTCTTTAACGGTAACTGGAGTTCTTTTCCGGCATCCAACTGACCGAGCAATAACTGGAAGTCTTCCAGTAGAATCCGCCACGAAACACCATCGATCACCAGGTGGTGAACGATTATGAGTAACCGGTCGCCATCATTGCACCTGAACACCGCCAACTTAACTAATGGCCATTTCGACAGATCAAACTTAGAGTTCAGATCATCAGCAATTACCTTCATCGGGGCAAAGAAGTCAGGATAGTCACACAGATCATATTCAGCGACCATGATATCCGACGTCTCATCAGTAATTTCCTGGACATACCGATCTTCCCGGATAGGGAACGATGCGCGCAACATATCGTGATGTTGCAATAGCTTATTAAACACGGTCGCGATTGCGCTCTCATCTACCCGTCTCCTGGAGTAAAGAACCACCGACTGGTTATAATGCCATTCATCAACTTTTGCAGTCGAGAAAAATTCGTGTTGGATCGGCGTCATCGGAATTATCCCTGTTACCGGCGTTTGATCAGCAACACTGGTAATTGCCCGTACCGACAAAGATATCTCCTTTATGTTGGAACCTTGAAAGATGTCTTTCACCGGTAGCCGATATCCTTCACGATAGATACGTGATGCAATCTGAATGGCCTTGATGGAGTCGCCACCACTTGCGAAGAAGTTATCGTTTACATCGATGGACTTCTTTCCAAGGACTTCCTTCCATGCGTTAGCGAGAATGATCTCTGCGTTGGTGGCAGGAACGAACTCTGCTGTACTTGTGTCCTGCGGTAACAGGTCCCTGTTGAGCAATTCTTTGCGATCTATTTTTCCGTTCCCGGTTAGAGGCATTTCGTCGACCTCAACGAACGATGCAGGGATCATGTAATTGGGCAGGTATGATCTTAAGTAGTCTGCCAGTTTCGCCTTGTCTAACTCTTGATTGACAACTATGTATGCTACCAGCGTTTTATTTCCATCGGGATCCGACTTGACAAGTACAGCAGCTTCATTGATTTGATCCTGCTGTTTGAGACGATTCTCGATTTCGCCCAGCTCGATGCGATATCCTTTGATCTTGACCTGTCCGTCTTTACGTCCGAGGAATTCAACCTTACCATCGCTGGTCCATCGGCCAAGGTCACCACTTCCATACATCCTTCCGCTATACAAGCCTGCGACAAATCTTTGTGCCGTCAACTCTTCGCGGTTGAGATATCCTTTAGCGACGCCGGCGCCACCGATCCATATTTCACCAACAACCCCGATCGGCTGCACTTGTCGCATATCGTTGAGTATGTAGACGTGATTATTCGAGATTGGCCGGCCGATAACCTTCTTATCATTGAAGCGGTCGAAAGACTCAATATCGATCGTCTCCGCGATGGTACCAACGGTGGTTTCCGTTGGTCCGTAATGATTGACAAATGTTACGTCCGGCTTCCTGACCAGGAAATTTTGCACATCGGTTGTATTTATCTCTTCACCACCCAGTACGATCAATCTCAACGCGTATTTATTGACATCGCTTGCAAAATCAACATCGTTAACGATAATACTAAAATGACTTGGCGTAAGTTTTATGTACGTGATGCCGTTGTCAATAAGTTCGTTCACGATGGCTTTTGATTCCAGGTACTTTTGTTCTTCCAGTATGTGGAGTGTTGCACCGCACAACAGCGCAGGCCACAAAGATGTGTACGACAAGTCGAAAGCAAGCGACGAGAGGAGTAATGTTCTATCACTTTCATCGACATGATAAGTATTGCTAAACCATGATACGTAGTTCAATAATGAGTAATGACTGATTGCCACACCCTTGGGAGTCCCGGTTGAGCCGGAAGTATAAATAACGTATGCAACAGTTTCGCCCGCAATATTGACCTGGCTGGGAACATTGTTGTCGTCCATGATCTTATTCCATTCATGGTCGAGTACTAATGTCTCGCCGTTGTAGACCAAACCCGTCTCTGCGAGGGAATCTTTGGTAACCAACAATATCCTGGCTGCTGCGTCAGAGAGTGTGAAAGCAATTCGTTCCCTGGGTGTTTGAGGATCAATTGGCACATATGCGGCCCCCAGTTTAAGTATCGCGAGTATAGAAACTATAAACTTATCGGATCTTGCCATCAACACACCCACAAGATCGTTTGGACTAACATTATGTTTCTTTTGCAAGTGATTTGCAAGGCGATCGGATCTTTCATCCAATTGGCGATAACTTAAGGCTTTTCCTTTATAGACTGTCGCAATAGAATTCGGGAGACGTTCAACAGTACTCTTGAACATATCCACCAACGTAGTGTACCCGACATTTTGCTTTGCTGAGTTAAATCCAACGGCAATCTTTGTTGTCTCTTCATTTGACAAGATGCTGACCACGTCGATGGCCTTGCTCCTATCCAACACAACATCTTTCAACAGGTTCTGATAGTGTTCGAACATTTGCCCGACCTGTTCCTGGCTGAAAAGATCCGTGTTGTATTGAATGGTCGCCAATACTTCCGAACCGTGTTCTTCGAAATTGAACGTCAGGTCGAACTTGCTGATGTTGCTCTCGGTTGCGTACGCATTCACCTGTATACCCGACATCTCCGAAATATCTTTACCGAAGAGATCCGGGTTCTGCAGCACAACCAGTACATCGAACAGCGCCGAACGGCTTAGGTCCCTCGACAGGTTCAGTTCTTCTACCAAAAGATCGAATGGATACAGCTGGTGATC
>Ga0170475_101408389_pt1 | contig 33663 bp, 27 predicted proteins | sample Soicark_Litter_5_FD_111474 | JGI IMG/M metagenome (GOLD analysis project Ga0170475, IMG submission 111474) | Avena fatua rhizosphere microbial communities from Hopland, California, USA. Combined Assembly of 48 SPs
CTGCAAACCGAGGCGGGTTTTGCCGATGCCCCCGGGACCATGCAGGGTGATCAAGCGTATTTCCGGCCGGCGGATCAGGGCGCATACGGCAGCAATATCGGCCTCGCGTCCGATCAGCGGGGTCGGCTGTGCAGGCAGGTTGGCTGGGCGGGCGTCGAGTGTGCGCAGCGGTGGGAAGCTGGTGGGCAGATCGGGCGTGACGAGCTGAAAGATCTGTTCAGGTCGACTGAGATCTTTGAGGCGATGCATCCCCAAGTCGTGGAGCTCCGCATGTGCCGGTAGAGCGTTCCCCCCACCAGGCTGTCGCCACGCGACGTAAATATACCACGGAGCTCGCTCAGGAGATGACCAAAAGGCTGCGATAGACTCGCTCGATCTCAGGGCCGGGATCCAGACCTAACTCCTCATTGAGAAGACGGCGCAGCGTCTGATACTGAGCGATCGCAGCGGCGCGATTGCCGAGCGCGACATGGCTGTGCATGATGCCCATGTGGGCCGCCTCGTCCAGTTGATCCACTGTGAGAATACGCTGGTACAGGATGAGCCCATCCAGATGCGCATCCGCATGCACGCAGCGTTCGGCGGTAGTTCGCAGCGCGTAGAGGTAGCGCTGTTCCACCAGGATGCGCAAATCCTGGCTCCAGGTGCCATCGCTCCAGGGCAGGTACGGGCCATGATAAAGCTCAAGCGCTGCGATAAGGGCTTCGCGATCGGTGGAATGGGTGCCAAGAACATGCAAAAACTGATCGACGTCGTAATCGATTCGGAGCCTGCCACGGTTGAGCTGGTACCCCTGACGCCCCTGCGACACAATCGTATCTTGTGGGAGCGCCGCGCGCAGGCGATAGATCGCTCTTCTGAGCGTCTCACTGCTGCTTTGAGGACTCAGATCCGGCCAGATCGCCTCGCGTAGCGACTCGGATGAAGCGCCGCTCGCATGGGCCAACAAGTAATACAGCACCTCGCGCGCCTTGCGCCAGCCAACGTCGATCAGTCGACCATCCAGCAGAATCTGGTCGGTGCCAAGTGTACGCACAACCAGCACCGACCGCTGATCGTCTATCCGCAATGCCTGGGCCGCAAGATGTACATCCTGCTGACGGCGCAGCCAATCGGATGCGCGTGCCACGTTCGCCGTACTTGCGCGGCGCAGCAGGCTGCTCATAGCAAGGGTCTCGGCCACCAGAAAGGCATCGTGGCCCAGCTGATCGGCGATATGGATAACCCGTTCGAGCAGTGGCGCGAGCATGGTGCTATCGCTGGAGTTATCGCTGGTGGCGATCTGGGCCTGGAGCAGGTAGGCGCGCGCGAGATCCATGCGTGCCGCAGCCGACGTGAGTGCCATGATTGCGGCGTGTGTGGCACTGGTTGCCTGTTCGTAATCGCCTAACGCGCATGCGATCTTGCCACGTAGCAGTGCGATCACGCCGGCCTGCATTTGTACGGTTGACTCAGGCAGCTGCTGGAGCGCCCGTGCAGCGGCGCTGTATTGATTTTGACGAATAAGCAGACGCACATTCGCGAGATCCAGATGGCGCATCACAAACATACTCGGCCCGATCTGACGCGCGTCGGCATAGGCAGCGCTGGCCTGCTTCCAACATTGAAGGTCGCTATACAGATCGCCCAGGCTCGCCAGGACGGTCGCCTGGTAGCGCAGATCGCGGCGTCACGCGCATCCTGAAGCGCCATCAGCAGCGTGTCGTGCGCCTCATTATAGCGCCCCATCAGATGTTGGATAACCCCCAGGCTGTTGCGACTCATTGATCGCTGTCCCGTATTGCCGAGCAGCGCCCAGTAGCCATCGGCCTGGCGGTAGTACTCCTCGGCGGCATTCAGCTGCCCTGTCCGCTCATGGCAGATCCCGAGATCGTGCTGAAGCTGAGCCATCGTGGCGAGATCGCCATGCTGACGCGCGATCGCAAGTGCCTGCTGTAACTCTGTGACTGCGTGGGCTGTCTGATCGAGGCGGTAATGGCAGATCCCCAGGATACGGAGCGCCATCGCGCGCTGGGAAGGCGCAGGCACTATGCTGAGAACCTGCTCGGCCTGGGCGCAAGCCTCGGCATAACGGCCAGCAATATGCGCCAGCCAGGCCTGGAGCAGCATGACGCTGGGGTCATCGCCGGCATGCACCCGCGCCGCCGCCTGGTCGGCCAGCGCCTGCGCCTCGAACATTCTCCCCCGTTCCAGCAGCACACGCGCTTGCAGGCAGAGCAGTGGCACATCCAAAGTCTCTTGTTGCAGCGCGGCGAACCAGCGCTCGATCGTTTCCAGCCGCCCCTGGGCATACAGATTCTCGCCGCCCATAATGGCCACGCGTTGGGCGGCCTGTGCATCGCGCGCCGCGATACAAACATCGAACGCCAACGACCACTGCCCGTGTGCCATGTAGCTATCTGCAACCCATTCGGCGGTGGCACGGTAGCGTTGCGGATCGATCTGCCGATAATGCTCGTGCAGAAACTCACGGAAGAGCGGGTGATAGCGCAACACACCTGGCCTGATCTCGGTGATGAAGACATGATGATGCAGCAAGGTTTCCAGAAGATGCGCGCAATCGCTGCGCGCAAAAACGCTATTGCAGCGCTCCGGCGTCAAGTCGTCGAGCAGCGCCGTGTCGAGCAGGAAGCTGCGGATCTCGGCCGGCTGTTGATCGAACACCTGCTCCACTAGAAATCGATAGACCTGGCGTTCAGTACGAGTGCCCTGGTGCAGCGGCGCATCTGCTGGCGAGCCGGGTGCCTGGCTGGATAACAGAATACCGGTAATCCAGCCGTTGGTCTGCTCCACAAGTGCCGTCACTTGCTCATTCGGGATATCCTGATCGGTCAAGGCGCGCAGCACAGCCGCAGCTTCTGCCACACTAAAGCGCAAATGCTGATCGCTGAGGCCACCGAGCTGCTGCCGCGCGACCAGGATCATCAGATCGGGCATGCTCGGGTAGGTGCGCGATGCGAGAACAATGTGACAGGTCGGGCAGTGCAGCACAAGCTGTGCGATCACCTGGCTAATCTCCGCAATTGGATCGACCAGGTGCCAATCGTCGAAGATGATGGCGAAGTCGCTGCTGATCGCGTAGACATCGTGGATGAGCGCATCGACAACTGTGGTGAAGGGCGGGTGATTATGCGCGGCGATCAGCTCACTGGTCTGCCGTAGCGCATCCGGGAAACGCTGCGTAATCGTCGCTGCCAGATACCCCAAGAATGCCCACGGTTCCTGATCTGCTCGATCCAGCGTATACCAACAAAGCGGCATAGCTACGCCGCCATTCGCGAAATCGATCAGGAGCGATGTTTTGCCGTGGCCGGCCGGAGCGGCGAGAATGGTCAGCCTGCGTTCGATGATGGTGCCGAGGAGCGATGTGAGATGCGGGCGGGCGACGAGGTGGCAAGGGCGCTGTGGAATAAGAATTTTGTGCGGGAAGTCAATCGGCCAGCGTTGTAACATAGCACCACCTGCTGTTGTCGGAATATGTCAATCGCTGTGAGATAGATTTTTCTGGATCTTACTGAGCGTTTCAGCAGTGGCAAGGTGCGCCTTTAATCGGGCGTTCTCGCGCGTGTGCCGCGACAGATCGTCGAGCAGCGGATCAGGTGGCGGTGGTTTGCGGTTGGAAGACTGCACATCCAGTGCAACTGTATCCTGTGGCGGGTGCTGGTGCAACGTGTTCCGTTGCGCCATATGGAGTTTGTAGCATCGGAGCAATGCACGCCGGGCGGCAGCGTGAGGGGAGGAGTCATAGCCACCAGGGACGATCCACCGCTTGGCAGCGGCCAACGTCAGGCGTTTGGTCGTCCTGATGGTGGTTAGCAGATCCTTCATGCGCCCTCTTCGAAAAGGATCTTCTAGTCTACTTCATTGCGTAGTAGCAAGTAGAGTGCCACGATTTATCTCCCTGAGGGATGTGGCTAGAAGAAGCCTGGGCGCATGGCCATACCGAGCGCCAGCACGCGCACCGCCGGGATGTTGAAGTCAGGCCGGGTCAGATCCACGCGCAGAAATGGCCCGCGCCCAGCATCCGCCAGCCAGGTAAGCGTGCGCTCGATGTCGCGCGTTGTCCCGGCGCTCTCCTCGTTCGGCAGCGCGCGCCAATCGTCCCGCGCGGCAATGCCGTCGAAGATCTCGAAGACGCGCCAGTGTGCGTCGCCGCTGTGCTTGGCATCAATTTTCGCGGCAAAATCCTCGCGCACACCCTGGATGAAGGTCAGGCGCGATTGAGCGGCCTCGGTAATGGCGCGCACGGCAGCCACGCCGGCGCGCAGGTGCGCGCCATAGCCGAAGTGAACCAGCGATGTGTGGCTGAGTCCATCGCGCTCCAGCAACGTTGCCCAGAAGGTGTGGATGGGCGTGCAGCCGCGCACGCTGATCAGCACCAGGCGCATATCGGCCGCCGCGATGCGTAGAAACAGCTCCAAGACAATCGGCTCATCTACGGTGGCCGGGTCGATGAACTTGCACGTCTCGGCGTTCAATCGCAGGCGCTTGCCGACGCTGAGCCGCGAGACGGCATCGCGCTCAATCAGCTCGTAGAGCGCGTGCAGCGTTGCATCTTCGCGTGTAGCGCCGGCACTCATGCCATTCGCGCTAATGCTGTGCAGCGTGGGCGCGCATCCGGCGCAGATGGCGCTGGCGGGAACCTGGACTGTCGCGCCAGTGCCGAGATCCTCAGCAGCCAGCCAATCCAGCACATAATCATCATCCCAATACACATTCCCTGCGAAGAGCGGCAGCGCATCGGGCGCGATTGCGATCTGGCCTGCCCGCCGTAGCGCGGCGCGAGATGCGCGCAGCATGCCAGCGGGCGGCGACTCGATGTGCATATGTTCAATCGCTTCCATAAGCGCCGAGACGCGCGCGGCAGCCACACTCATGCCACGCCCGCCGCTGGTTTGAAGCAGCAGCCCGGTCGGCCGGATGGCGTTGACCACTGGGATGCCCAGCCGATCCAAGCCGGTGATATCGGCCAGCCTGCTGACGCCGATGTACGGCATGAGCGGAAGCAACCGCTCTAACACTAGCTCGGCAGCGAGCGCGCGAGTATCCTTGTCGCTCATCAAAAAGCCTCCGGTATGCCCAACGTGGCTGCCAGCCGCGCCGCCGCGCCGGTGATCTGAAGCTCACGCAGCACCGCCAGATCCGGCGTCCAGCGCAGCCCAAAGAAGCCCGGCCCACGCTCCAGCACCCATTCGGGCAGCGGCTCGCCCGCCGCCCCGCCCGGCGAGCGAACCCCCTGCGCGTTCGCCCAGAGCGCAATCATCCGCCGGCCCGATCCTTCCGCAAAGCGCGCAATCAGCCAATCGGCAAGCGCTCGCTCATCCAGCGCGGCGCGATAGATCGCTGCGCTGATGCCATTAGCGCGCAGCCAGCCCGCATCGGGCGTGATCTGGTGCTCGCGCTGCCAGCGGGCGACATATGCGGTACGCCATGCCTGAAACGAAACGCGCTCCGTAGGATCGCGCAGCACGCCGCCCACGCCAATCATGCCACGCGCCGCACCCCACGCGTAGGCGAAAGTGCGCTCGGCAATGCCTGGGAGGTGCGCGGCAGCAAGCCGAGGGCTGGAAGCAACAACTTGCAGCATATCTGCGCCGCCCACGCTGCCGGCCGCTGTCTGGAAGGTACTGTGCTGCGCGCGTTCCCCCTGCCAGAGCACGCCGTAGCTCGGGGGTATCCGGCGCGGAGCAAGCTCCGGCGCGGCATTATCGGCGCATGCCCCGAGTGCCGCAATCGCATCGGCGCGCTTAATATCGCGGCGCTGCGCCCGCACATAATCGGCCAGACGCCGCGCGACCTCGGGCGACCAGCTGCGCACCGCCGAACAGTGCAGCAGATCGGCGAAGCAGCGCCGCGTGTAGTGCGTCTGGCGCGCGTGCGCCAGGAGCGTGCTGGCCTGCTCGGGTGTGAGATATCCATCAACAACCGCCTGATCGAGCGTGGCGCGAATATTCACCAGCGGCTCGCTCAGCGCCATATAGCCAGAATCCGCTGGCCCGTGCAGCATCGCCACCTCATCATCGCCATCGATCACGCCATCGCGGTACCAGCCGAACACCGTGCCGACACCACGCATCCCATACAGGTATAGCTCGGCCGCACGGAGCGCGCCCATACTCGCCGCGCCATACACTCGCACGCCCTCGCTGATCGCATCCAGGATCTCGCGGTGCCAGATCGACGGGACGCTGTGAAACACGCCGTCGATCAGCACGATTGCATCTGCATTCCCAAGGACACGGTAGATATCGCCCATGCGCGCCGGCGGATGATATTCCGCATCGAGCATGGAGCGAGCCTGCGCCACCGGGAGCGACGGCCCGAGGAATACCGCAATCGAATCAGACATACGCAGACCTCAGTTAGGCGGTTTCGTTACATTAAATAGTTCTCGGTATATTCTCAATAGCTCATGTTGTACGCCAGCGTCTGTAGATCGCAGCTTTTGAAGCAACGTATTAGCAGAAACAAAAGTAAGCTCTTTTCGCCTACAGATATCCCAGAATATCAGGGCATCGAGGCTATTATATGTTTCGCAAAATCTAACGACGTTCTGATACCACTGATAATCTCGCTGACGCAGATCGTTAGTTGCGGTGCTACAACCAAGCGGGTGAATCTGATGGAAATTCATGGCGTCACGGCGCAACCTGAATGTTATTCCCGCACGACATAGCCGATAGCTTAGATCGGTATCCTCCATTCCCCAGCCAATATAATCTTCTTTAAATCCATGGATCTCTTTAATAGCTGCCGAACGAACCGACATGTTTGCGGTTGTTCCGACGGTCCAGGCAAGCTGAAAATCCGTCAGGTCGTCGGAAAAAATATCGATTAAATATTGTAAATTGTCAGATGCGTCGGCTTCGTGAATGATGTATTTATCAACGATATCGGCGAAATTTCGCTCTACATCCTCAGGAGAAACTAGTTGAAGGGTATCGATACTAGCAAGCTTATTGATGAGATCTGGATTTCTGGATAGAAACTGGTGAAACATCTGCTTATTCAAGCGTAATCTATTCTTTTTCCAGATCGTAAGCACACTGCCCTTCCAGCCCATTATCGCAATATCTGCTTCTTTACACAGCTCCTTCACATGTTCCGCTATGAAATGCGGATGGGCTAGCCTGTCATCATCATTAAATATAATAATCTCCCCTGCGGAATGCGCGATCCCAGCATTCCGCGCGGCCGATCTGCCGCGATTGTCCTGGTGGATGTATGTAATATTCAGCCTGTGACAATATTTCTTTACGATCAGATCAGTATGATCTTCGCAGCCATCATTAATAATCACCAGCTCGAAATCTGTAACATCCTGAAGTGTGAATGAGGCTAATGTCAGATCGAGATAATCGGCCTTGTTGAATGTAGGAATGATAACGCTGACCATCGTATGCTCCTTTCTGATGCGATTGCGGCGTGATCGCGACAGCAGCGCCTATGCATAGCGGATCTGCATCAACACATCAGCTACCTGCTGGTATCCGCCTGCCGTCCGCACCTGCGCTTGTAGCTGGCGCGCGCGCGCACGAATGGCCGGATCGCGCATCATTTGCTCGACCGCACCCGCAAGGGTATCGTTCGTGATAACCGCCGGGATCAACATAACCCCCAGGCCCAGATCGACAATGCGCTGTGCCGTGATAATCTGCTCGCGTGTTTGCGGGCAAAGCACCATCGGCACGCCATAATACAGCGCCTCTGCGACACTGCCCATCCCGCCGTGGGTTAGAAACACCGCCGACCGCTGAAGAACCGCCAGCTGTGGCACATGCGGGGCGATCAGGAAATTCGCGGGGGCCGAGCCGAGCGCGGTTTGGTCAAATCTGGTGCCGAATGACATGACAACCTGCCAGGGTTTCGCCTCAAAAGCGCTGAAACACATCCGATAAAAGTTCACATTGCTGGTGAGCACGGTTCCTAGTGAAATATACAGGAGCGCTTCGTTTCCCAGCCGATCAAGCGGAAACATGCCGGTGTCTTCGTGCGGGCGGATCGATGGCCCGACAAAAAGAAATCGTTCGTCATCGATATCCGGCTGGAGCATGTGCGGGAAAAAGACCACGTTGAGCGGCTCGACATGGCCCCACAGCTGGTACAGATCCGGCATCGGGCGCTGATACTCATCCTGAAGCTGCTGGATGAATCGCTGTGCGTTTCGATAGGATGGCTCAGATCGCGGTGCTACAGCTACGGTATTCCCTGGCACAGCCCGCTCGGCAGCGCCACGTTGGTTGCCGGGAATGACCGCCACGCTGGTATCGGTGGATACAAACGATGTATGGAATGCGACCGCAGGAACATCGATCTGTCGCGCCAGCAGCGGCCCCCAGAGGCACATCGAATCATAAATAATATAGTCCGGCGGCTCCGCTTGAACCGCATCGATCACCTGCTGGTAGACTTCGCAGCATTCCTCCAGCATGCCCTCAAGAATGGTGGAAGGTGCCGGATGCCGCCGCGCTCCACGCTTCGGCCCGCCGACAAGCCGCGATCCATAGCTTTTAAACACCGCTCCGGTGGCCTCAATCGCCGACCGAAATGTATCCGTGAGGTAGTAATGCACGATTTCACCGCGCGCCACCAGCTCACGCACGACCGTGAGGGTGGGGTTGACATGGCCGTGGAACGGGACATTACAGATCAAAATACGCGACATAGTCTACCTTCCTTCCGAACACACATGAGATGTCCATGCTGCGGGCCGCACCCTGATAGATGAACATGGCGTCCAGCGGTTCTCCGGTTCTCCGGTTCTCCGGTTCTTCGGTTCTATGTTAGTGATATGCAAATTCCGGCTGCTCGTGCCCGATTGTGCCCAGCACGAACTCGCCGATCATCGTTTCCGCGTAGTAATCTAAATCTGCCGCCTTGCTGAACACATCGGCATTCCCGCCGCCAAGCGCGCAGGGTGCCAATCCCATCGCGGTGGACACCAGGTACATCGTTTGGTACAGCACCCCCACGTGCTTGAGCATCAGCGCATAGGCCATCCCCTGATATTTCCACTGCACGCGCTGAAAGCGCGCCGTTATTCCGAAAAAGATCTGCGGCTGCATGCTCATCGCCGCAGATGCCGCCATCTCAAGCAGCAGATCCACCTGCGGCGTGCGACTCGCGATCTTGCTCAATGCATGGTCAAGCGGCTGGTAGCAATACAGCCCCGCATCGAGTCCTGCGCAGCGATTGACGACGGGATAGATCTCCAGCTCGTACAGCGCCCCGCCGGCTGGATACGGGCGAAAGCTGATGCCATAGCTCTGTGCATCGCCCGCCACGACTTTCTTCACCCGCGCGACCCGATACAGGAATTCGCCCAGCTGTTGCCTGGTAATCGGTATCTCACCATGGCTACGGATCGATCGTCGCCGCTCGATCACGGCGGTCAAGGGCGGATCGGTTTCGTAAAGGCGATCCAGATCCGGTAGCTCTAAGGCGATCATCTCAGCGGATGGCGGATCTTTGACAACTGGGAGCTGCGTGAACTTGCCTTTTGATGGAAAGGTGCCGCCGTATGGTCCGGCGTGACGCCCCATCCGGCTGCGGGTATGGAAGAGCAAGTCGTGAAATTCCCATTGTCCTAGCGTCGGGCTATGCTCTTCGTCGTTGTGCCCTGCGGCATCGACTGCGACAAGCGCTTTGATGCTGTGCAGCATGCCAAGAAACAGGCCAATCATGTCGGGCGCAAGGCCCTTTGCCAGGGGCGCTAGCTCCGCAAGTGTATGCGGTTGCGCGAGCAGCGCGAGCAGGACAGCCGCGTTCGGATCGTGCAACACCAGCTTGGCAGCCGCCTGCGGCGAATCGATCACCAATTCGCCCTGCTCGCGATGGCAATATGCGAAGCGCGACAGCAACCAGCACTGGTGTGGATCGATCGGTTCCGCTTGAAAGCGATAGGCCGACGATGCCGGCGTAATCGTCGCGAAGCGCTGCTGATCGATACTCAGCGTATGGCAGATTATGCCTTTCTGGATCAATTGCTGCATGCGTGGGTAGAATTGGAACAAGGCTGCCTCACCATCGCGATCAAGCAGCAGCTTGCCCAGATCTTGCTCCGTGCCGCCGCCCATCCCCAGCTGCGTAAGCACGAGCTGCCAGCCAGCGGAAAGCTGGCGCAAGGGGATGTGTATCTCCCGGCCAATCAGCGCCGCGCTGGCTGTCTGTGCTTCGACCAGCTTGATGTCGTCACGAAACGATAAGCGGAAGGCGTGATTCGCTAGCATAACTTGCTTGCCTTTCACCACTGCTGTGCGGGCAGCCCGGCCAGGATTGCGGATTGGCCTTAAAAGAACATCGACATTGGATTCAGATCGGCCTCGCGCGTGGGGTGATCCAGCCAGCCCATCTGCACCGGCACATCATACAAACGCCCTGGCCCTAAGCGCCGCCAGAAATGGCGTAGCCCCGGCACGACCACCCGACAAACGGGCATCCCAACATCCGGCCGCGTCTGGTCGAGCACCAGCGTCTCCAGACCCACCTCACGCGCAATCGCGACACAGGTTTCCACGTCGTCCCGTAGATCAGCACTCGCGCGCGACGAATAGTCGGCCAGCGTTTTCATTGGCGCATCGTCGCAGGGCACGAGATAGCTGTGGGTTGCCAAGGTGGCCGTTTGAAGCCACTCAACCGTATCCGGGTTATCGACGAGATAGCGCGGTGCAGATGATCCCGCATCGTGGGCCACCATCGGCAAGAACTGATTCAGCTCTGTAATCGCGCGCAAGATCGCGATCTCAGGATCGAGATGGGCGCCGAACCCGATGATAATATCTTCAGTGGCGGCCCCGCTGCGCGCCGAGAAGGCCCCGAATGTGTAAATACCGAGATCAGAGGTGAGATCGAGCACCCAAAGCGTGCGATCAAGCGATGCGTAGTGCGTCCGCAGCTTCTTGAAGTAGTCGGCACACCCAAAGCTTTCCACATCCACCGCCGGACGCTTGAGCCGGTTGTACCACCAGATGGCGACGCTATCGCGCTCGACCAATTCTAGAAAGCCTTGGAGGATCGCTTCGGCCAGCGTGTTGCCCGATGCACATCCGTTTGAGTCTTGATAGCAAAAGCCTTGTGGCTCGGGGAAGCCATAGTAGCAGTAGCTGGTAGGCAGGTATTTGAATGTGTGATTCGTCAGCGACCAGAGCGGCGTCCAGTTCAGCTGCGCCTCCTGCTCGAAGGCGCGTGGAACATAGTGAAAGGGCGTATGCAGCGTCACATTCCAGGCATCACGATTCGCGTACTGTGTATCGCTAAACAGCAAGACATCGCGAAGATCGATCGCTTCGGAGCCAAGCTGCCGGTGGGTTGCCGAGCGGAGCAGTTCCTCTTCGGCGCGGTAAACCCCCGAATAGCGCTCGATCGCCTCGCCAATGGCGCTGACGCGCGCTTGAATATCGCTCATCCCCTTGCCGCCGCTACGCGAGCGCAGATTTGTGCGCAGAATCGCAAGGTTATCGTGCCACATCGCAAAGTTGTGCCCGGCTGCATAGCTGTAGATCATGCCGCCGGAATCGTGCGACAACCCCGACAATGAGCTGACGACACCGGTGATCGGGCTGATATGGTGCTGGTAGTGTGCCAGCGTTTTTTCCGGCGGCTGGCTGCGATGCCCGCCATCGGAAATGAAGCGCTTGACGTCGCTCGTCAGCTCGATTGGGCTGGGGCTGCGGTCGTCATCACGATACACGCGATCTCCACATATGGGACATTGCGGGCGGCGCACAATGCGGTGCTTCTGAAGGCCAATGCTGAGCGTCTGCACGATGATAATCTGGTCGTGCAGCTGGGGATTGTGCCCTTGTGCCAGCCATTTGCCAGCCTCGGTGGCAAGCATCTGCGCGCCCAGCTGCACTGTCGCAGGGATGGCCGCGCGCGCCGTTATGAGCGGAGTCTCCTGTCCATTTTTCCGCATAACATAGGCTTCGACCTGCCGGTTGCCTTGAATGCGCTGCGCCATGCAGGCCCAACACGCCGACTTGCCGGGATCGAACAGCGGCCCGATCCACAGCGTGGCACCCACCAGCTTGGCGAGCAGCCATGGGTGGCCGTCGGCCATGGCGTCGCGGTTGATCCGCGCGAGCGCCGGCTGCAAATAATCGTCGGTCAGAACAATCCGCAGCGCGCCGGCATCGCCAACACCGATGGACAGGCCGGCCAGCGCATCGGCTACTGGCGCGGCATCGGCCGCACCGACAGTGGTAAGCGTCACCGTCTTCCGGATACGCTCGGTCGCCTGCCGCGCATCGACGCCCAACGCGTACCAGAAGGCCGCCGTCTCGGATGGGATGTCGGGATCAGCCTCGGTGAGATACCCTTTTGCTTCGAGCTGATTGAAGGCATAGATCAGCTCGATCGCCGAGGTATTCCGCGCAAGCTGGGCTAAAACCGCTTCGCGGGTGAGCTGCCCGTTTAAGAGTGGCGCAAGCTGGGTGTACGCCCGACCGGTGATGATCCGATGGCCATCCTCGTTGAGCAGGAAGACGCTATCGGGCGCCAGCACCTCGACATGCAAATGGGGCTTGAATTGCAGCGTGTTCAAGTGGGCACCTCCACTAGAAAAAGATCGAGAACGGGTTGATCAGCGCTTCGGGGGTTGGTGCATCCAGCCAGCCGAGCTTCACGGGCACGCTATACAGCCGCCCTGGCCCTAATCGTCGCCAGAAATGGCGCAAGCCGGGGACGACAACGCGACAGACCGACATCCCGATATCCGGGCGAGTCTGATCCTGCACCAGTGTCTCAAGCCCGGCCGCAGCGGCGATGGCAACGCAGCGCTGCACATCGGTTCTGATATCATCGCTGGACAAGTTGCAGTAGTCGGCAGCGCGCCGCGCAGCAACGCGCGGATCAGGCGTCAGGTAGCGTTCACTCGCCAGGGTGGCCGTTTTCCACCAATGCACGGCATATTCGACATGCGAGGTGTAGCTAGTGCTGCCATCGGGTGCGCGATTGCAGACGGTTGGGAGGAACTGGTTGAGCTCGGTGATGGCGCGCAATAATCCGATTGTTGGATCTAAGTGCGTGCCAAATCCCACAATGATGTCCTCCACCGGTCGGTCGGTTCGTCGCGAGATGGCCGCGAATGTCGAGATACCCAGATCGGTGGTCAGATCGATCACCCATAGCTCGCGATCAATCTGGCGGTAGTAATCGCGCAGGGCATGAAGATAGGGGATGTTGAAGCTGTCGATATCCACCGCCGGGCGGCGCGCCCGGTTATACCACCAGATCGAAACGCTCTCACGCTCCACCAGCTCCAGAAACCCTTGCAGGATGGCCTCCTCAAGCGTGTTGCCTGCCGCACATCCGTTGCTGTCGGCAACGCACGGAGCAGTCTGAGAATCCTCGACATAGCCGTAATAGCAGTAGGCGGTGGGCAGATATTTGAATGTCGACTGCGTCAGCGACCAGAGCGGCGACCAGTCGAGCTCCTGGGATTCATCAAACGGGCGAAAAACCTTGTGGAAGTAGGCGATGTCGGCACGCGCGTTCCAGGCATGCCGCGCTTCATATTGCGCCGGGCTGAAACAAAGACAGTCATCCAGATGCAGCGCCTGTGCGCCAAGTGTGTGATATGTTCCCCGCACCACTGGCTCATCGCCACGGAAAACCCCCGAATAGCGCTCAATCGCCTCGCCGATGGCACCGGCTTTGGCCTGGCTCTCGGTCATGCCCTTGCCGCCGGTGTAGGAGCGCAAGTTCCGGCGCAGCCAGGCTGGGTCATCGCGAATCATGGCGAAATTATGGCCCGCCATATAGCTATGCACCAGCCCGTTGCCTTTGTCGACGGTATCATTCACAAGCCAGCGCACGACCCCGGTGATCGAGCTGACATGGTGCTGGTAGCGGGCGATGGTCTCTTCCGGCAGCATGCTGCGGTGGCCGCCATCGCCGGTGTAGTGCTTCCTGACCTGATCGAGCTGAATCGGCTTTGGCACACGATAACGTTCCGGGTCGCCACAAGCCGGGCACTGTGGTCGCCGCACCAGCGTATGGCTCTTCAACTCCAGGGAGGCCAGATCGAGCGTCAGCATCTGGCCGCTGATCTGCGGGTTCGTGCCCTGAAGAATCCACTTGGCGATCTCAAGTGCGGCGAGCTGGGCACCCATGGCGATCGTCGAGGGCAGCGCGCCGTGGGCCAACGGGAGCGGGCCGTGCCGGTCGGTCTTTTTTATGATATAGGATTCGACCTGACGATTGGCCTGAAGACGCTCCACTAGGCAGGCCCAGCAGCCGGTCTGCCCAGGCTGGAACAGCGGCCCGAGCCAGATCGTCTTCCCCACGAGCCGCACAAGCATCCACGGCCGGCCGCTGCGGAGCGCCTCGGCGTTGAGCGCGGCGAGCGCGGGCTGGGCGTAATCATCGACGACAACCACCTGCAACGTTGCCGCAGCGCCTTGCTGGATGGCCATCTGTTCCAGCGCGCGCTGCAACGCTTCAGTGTCGGCACCGCCCACCGATCCCACGCTGACGATAGTGCTGCGGAGCCGATCCAGCGCCGTCGCCGCATCCAGCCCCAGCTGGTGCCAGAACGCGGCCTGCGCCGGCGGCACGCTCGCATCGCCCTCCACGATATAGCCGCGGGCTTCCAGCCGTTTCAGGGTGGAAAGCAGCTCGGCGAATGAGACGTTACCGCCCAGCAAAGCGGCCAGATCCGCAATCGTATGGCGACCATCGAGCAGCGGGGCCAGCAGCGCATACACCCGGCCTTCCAGAACCGAATACTTATCTTCGCCGAGCAGGAAGACCTGATCGGACTGCAACACTTCAACATGATAAAAGGCTTTGAGCTGAGGCTTCGCGATCATGATCTTTCCCCTCGTGGGCCTGGTGTCGCCACCAGATTGCGTGCTCGCATCACGTACGGGTCGCTTCAAGCGCCGCCGGGGCGCGCCCAAATATCCCCAGGCAATCCGATAAACCAACTTTCAGCGAACTTCCCATCCGCGAAGCGCCACAGATCCATGCCCGTGAGAATGACCTGCTTGCCCGTCCCTGGTAGGCCCATCCACTCCCCAAGATGGGTGCCCTGGAAGGTCCAGCGGATCATCACCTTGTCGCCCTCGCTGAGCATATCGTTGACCAGGTAGCGGCCATCGGGAAAGGAGCTATGGAACATGTTGGCGAATGCGAAGAATGCTTCGCGAGTCGGCCGCACGCGCGGGCCATGCTGGATATAGTCGGGAGCGACGATCTCTTCGAGAAATGCGATATCACCAAGGGAAAATGCGTCGAGGATGCGCTGGGCGATTGTCTTGTGGTCTGTTGTTACCATGGCGTGAATCTCCTCACTAAATGATGCGTTTCTGCTTTTGTCTCTGCTTTTTCTTCTTTTTGTAGGTTATTTCCGCCCGACCGGGCGAAAATAACCTACAAAGGAAAAGAAATCCGTGGCTTGCGTACGCCGTATTAGAGCTTCTGGCGTTTCGCCAGCTCTGCGAAAGGCCCAGGCTGATCGACAAGCGCCTGGTAGGTGCCGACTTGGACAATCTGGCCCTTTTCAAACACATAAATGCGATCCGCCTTCATAATCGTGCTCAGGCGATGCGCGATCACGATCCGTGTCGCCTGCAAGCTTTCGATGCTGCGGCTGACGATATCCTGGGTACGGTTGTCTAGTGCGCTGGTTGCTTCATCGAACAGCAGCATGCGCGGTTTGGTCACCAGTGCCCGCGCGATGAAGAGCCGCTGGCGCTGGCCACCCGACAGATTCCCGCCACTTTCGCTAACCACCGTATGCATACCCATGGGCATCGCGCGAATATCTTCCTCAATGCCGGCCAAGCGCGCCGCATCCCAGGCATCGTCAATAGTCAAGTTAAGTGCGCTGCCGATGATATTGCTGTAGATCGCTCCCGAGAGCAGGGATGCATTTTGGAGCACAACCCCGATCTGCAAGCGCACCTCGCGAACATCAAGATCGGCCAGATCTTGATCATCGTAGTACAGCGCGCCGGATTCAGGTGTATCGAACCCCAACAGGAGCCGCATAAGTGTCGATTTCCCCGACCCGGATGCGCCCACCAGCGCCACGAATTCGCCCGGCTGAACCTCCAGCGAGACATCGTGGAGCACCAGCGGGCTTTTTTCGTTGTAGCGGAAGGAGATATGCGCCAGCGCCAGCTTGCCGCTCAGCTCGCCAGGTTGCGCTTTCACCTGATCGATCTCGGGCCGGGCCTCAAAGATTGGGCGCAGCCGCTCGAAGGTTGGGATGATCGGCAGTACATACATCAAGGCTGCGCCAAGGATGGACCAGCTGCCCAGAAATTGGGCAAACGCCAGATTGAACGCGACCAGATCGCCCACCGATTTGATAAACTGCGAGGAAACACCAATCAGCGCGAAGATCAGCAGCAGCGCCACCACGGGATAGGCGGCATTATAGGCCGCCAAGATATTCGTGACCGCGCGCCCTTTGTAGGCCAGGCTCCGCTGCTGCGTGAAGGGTTCCGCCCATTGGGCAAAGGCTTGATTTTCTGCGCCCGCCACACGCAGCTTGACCACCCCTTTGAGCAATTGCAGCGCTTTCCCGCTGACCTGCCCCTCAAACTCAAGCTGATCGCGGTAATAGCGGATATACAGAAAAGCAACCGTTCCTGTGACGACGAGGCTGAGGATCACCAGCCCCAGCGCGATCAAGGCCAGCTGTACCGAGTAGTAGAATAGCAATCCCAGGCTGAAGATCGAAAAAAAGGAATTCAAGATCGCGCTACAAACATACCCGGAAAGTAGCTGGCTGATCTGGTTAATCCCCATGGCCCGCATCCCTAGCGAACCGATCGTGTAGGCCCGGAAAAAGGGCGGGGGCAAGCTAAGCAGCCGATCCCAAACCGCCGCCTGAAGCCGTGCATCGAGCCGGCTTTGGAGCCGCAGCACCGTCAGCCCGCGTGCGATATACAGCCCGCCCATCAGAATGGCGAGCAGCAGCAGGCCGATGCCCACCTGAATGAGGGCGCTCTGGTCTGCCACCGGAATTATCGTGTTGAAGATCAGCCCGGTCGCAAGCGGCGGAACCAGCCCGAGCAGCCCGATCACCGCGCCAATGCCCAGCAGTGTAACGATATCGCGGCGGCTGCCACTGAGGCCGAATTTCATCACGTTCCAGCCGGTGAGGGTTGGCTCTGGAAATGGCCGGTAGAACATATAGGCAAATGGCATTAATGCCGCCGCCGACTGCGCGGTGAGCGTGGTGGTCGCTCCCGTGATCGGATCCCACTGCTGGTAGCTCGATCCATGGGGCAGCAGCGCGACCGGGCCATTTGTCTCGGATTGGAACGCCACGAGCGGGCCATTATCTTTGCGCCACCACGAATTACGCAGCGCCACGCCGCGCAGCTGAATACGCGCGGAGCGGGCAAACAGCTTGAGCGCCTGCTGAATCGTCTGCGCCTGATCAGCCTTCGCCACATCGCCAAGCTCAAGCCCAAGCTCCCGGCACACCTTCCGACACGCCGCGTACAGCGCATCATAGATATCGGCGGTGTGCTGCGCCGGCACGCCATGGCCGTTGGGCGATAAAGGCGTGGTCAGGCGCAAAAGTGCCTGCTGCATCAGCGCCTGCTCGATCTCCATGCGCTGCTGCCAGCGGGTGCGCTCCGTGGCGGCCGCCCGCATTTGCCGCAGCTGCAGAGCCGCACACATCAGCTGGTGGAATTGATCGAAACAGTACAATGCGGCCGGCTCTTGCAGCAGATCGATCATCGCGATTGCGCGTAGCGCGGTTGGTTCGCTCAGTGTGGCCCACAGCTGCTTCGAGATCGGCAGGAAGGCATCGGGGCTGGCCCAGGCCAGCGCGGAGTCGCCGAGGATCTGGGCAGCCCCAGCCGCGAACTGCACCCAGATCAGCCCACGTGTCGCGATCACCGATTGCGATGCCGTGATCTGATAGGATTGCCCGGCGTCGAGCTGAAGGCATTCTTTCGGCGGAAGCTCGCGCCCAATCGCAGCCGCAAGGCCCAGCACCCACTCCATGCACATCGTACTTATAATATCGCTGAACTCAAACTGATGTGCAAGCTCCCAGAGGCGTGATTTCGCCAGGCGAATCAGCCGTGTCCCGGTCGTCCCGCGCATCAGCAGCCGAATACTCCCCTGTGTGTCGGGGTTGATCCCCAGGAAGAGCTGGCCGGCCTTGCTGCGGAACAGATGCTCAGGCGCGCCGAGATTTTCTTCATCCGGGCAGGGGATGGCGAAAAGATCGATCGTGCCCGAATACACCACCCAGGCGCTATCGGGATCATCCAGCAGAATCGGCTGATTGCCCTCGGCCTCAACCAGCCGCCCCTCTTTATAGCGGAGATTGAGGAGAAACAGATCCAGTTTTGCGATCTCGTTGTGCTCTACCGCAGGCGGATTGAGAGTTATCATGGGCCACCCTGCCTTCACTTGCATAGCTGCTCAGCGCCGCTTTCCCTACATCAGCTCCAGCATGACCTTGGTCTTCAGCTCCATCGATTCATCGGCCTTGACCAGCTGCGTATAGGAGCCATCGACGCGCAGCAATTTATCGTGCGTGCCACGCTGCACAACCAGCCCCTTTTCCAGAACAATAATCTCATCGCAATCGCGCACCGTGCTGAGCCGGTGGGCCACGATCACACACGCGCAGCCGCGCCGGCGAATATGATCGTCGATCAGCTTCTCACTGATCGAATCCAGGGCGCTGGTCGCCTCATCTAGAATCAGGATGGATGGGTTAGTGACCAGCGCGCGTGCTATTTCCAGACGCTGGCGCTGCCCGCCGCTGAAATTCGTCCCGCCCTCGGCCACTATCTCACCATAGCCGCCGGATCGTGCAACAACCTCATCGTGGATGAGTGCGTCTTTGGCGGCCCGGATCACGCTGGCCTCGGGGATCGTCTGATTCGACATGGTGATATTTTCGCGCACGGTGCTGCCGAAGAGATGGATCTCCTGATCGACCAGCGCCAGCGAGTTTTTGAGCTGAATATACGGGATGTCCTGCCGCGGCTGTCCATCGAAAAGAATCTCACCAGTCCAAGGTTCGTGGACGCCGGCGATCAGCTTGGCGATGGTTGTTTTGCCGCTGCCCGTGCCGCCGACAAGCGCGACACGCGCGCCCGGCTTCAGGGTGAGGTTGAAATCCTTGATCAGCGGCGGGTCAAGCCGGCTGTAGCCGAAGGTCACGTTACGCAGCTCGATCTGCCCGGCCAGCTTACGAATATTGATTGGGCCTTCAAGACCGGCTGTGGGCTTCGCAGTTGGGTCAACCTGATAGCGCAACACATCGTCCATGCGCGTCATATCCACCTGCGCCTGTTGCATCCGGTCGCCCAGGGAGACTAGCTGATTGATCGGGAATAGGAACGCCGCCATAAGCGCTTGAAATGCCACCAGCGCGCCCAGGCTCAGCTGCCCATTCATCACCTGGAGGCTGCCCACCAGAATGATCGCCGTGATATTGATACTCGCGAGGATGCCGGGAAGCGCCCCGAGCACTTCCACGATCACACCTGTCTCTTGTTGGGCATTAATCACCTTGGCCTGATGCCCGGCCCAGCGCGAGAAGAAATCGGATTCGCTGCCGGTTGCCTTTAAGGTCTCCATCATCTGGAGTCCCTGGAACGTGGTTGCAATCAGCTTGCCTTGCTCATTCCGCAAGCGCTGGGTCACATCCACGCGGCGGCGTGATAAATAGCGCAGGCCCACGATATTCAAGAGCGCGATAAAAATACCCAGGAAGGTAAGCAGCGTGTTATACGATAGCATCACCACAACATAGAACAGGATCAAAATCACGTTGAGCAGGTTGGTTGAAACCTCGCCCGAGAGCAGCCGCGCGATCTGATCATTAATGGCGACGCGCACATTGATATCGGATGCCTGACGCTGCTGAAAAAATTCCATGGGCAAGCGCAAGACATGCCACAAGAATTTCCCAGCGCCGGCGAGCGCCAACTTGGTCTCAAGCCGCAGCAGGTAGTATTGTTGAATCCAGGTAAACAGCGCCAGCCCCAGCGCCGTGCCGCCCATTGCCAGCAGAAAGAACGGCAACAAGCTCTTCTGCTGTGCCACCATAAATTGATCGATGAAGATGCGGCTGAACGAGGGCAAGATGATTCCCAGCAAAGTGGCGCATAGGCTTGTCAGCAATACCGCCAGCAACGCCGGGCGCGAGCCGCGCAGGCGATGGCCCAACGATTGCAGGAGCGATGGTCTTTTTCCGCCGCGCTTGAACTCGGGGCCAGGCGTGATCACCAGGGTGACGCCGGTAAATGACGAGCCGAATTCAGCATACGACACGCGCACCGGCCCATGGGCTGGGTCGTTGAGATACACCTGCTTCTTACTAAATCCTTCCAGCACCACGTAGTGATTAAAGTTCCAGAAGATGATCGCCGGCAGTGGCGTTTCCTTAAGCTTATCGACGCTCTTGCGGTACCCAACCGCCTCGAAGCCATAGCGCCGGGCCGCCTTGAGGATATGATCGGCTTTGCTGCCATTGCGCGAGACGCCGGTGCTGATCCGCAATTCTTCAAGCGGCACAATCCGCCCATAGTGGGCCAGGATAATGCCAAGCGCGGCGGCACCACATTCGACCCGCTCCATCTGCAAGACTGTGGGCGTCTTCGCCCGTCGGCGCGGTGCCAGAAACGATTTCAACCGTATCGGTAGCTGGTTGAATGCGCTGCTCATATTCTTTCTCTCATCAGTTGTATCGATCTGCACTCGGTCGCATGTTCTAGAGGAAGTTGGGAAACAGCATCGAGATAGGGTGCTGTTCGCCCACAACGATCTGCCCCAGGCAAAGCGTGGCATCGGCAAGCGGCTGCGGCGGGCCAGCCGATCGCGTCCATTGATAGCCACTTGAGGTGGCGGCTTTCTGAAGCTGGATACGCACTTCGATCAAGTTGCCGTTGGTGATAAATGATTGCACCAGCGCATCGTTCTTAAAGGTGCTGATCAGCTCCTGCTGGTTGGCCGGGCTTGGGCGCACCGCAACGACCTGGCCCACTAAGAACCCGTAGGCTTCTTTACCCGCCGAGACCGGCGACAGCTGTACGGCCATGCCTGGCTGTATGCGCTGCCCATCCGCAACCGACACGTACAGCACGCCTTCGAGCGTATTCGGCGCAGCGCTGCTGAGCGCCAGGACACCATTCCCAGCGACCTTGGTTTGAATCGTTGCCACACACGCCCACACCAGAATTGCCGCCAAGAGGCCGCATAAACCGATCAGCACCAGCCACCCTTTGGGCGATATCACGGTCATGAGCTCATCCAGCTGATCCGGTGATCGCAACTTCTCAATCGCCTCTGAGCGAAAGAGCTTCGTTTGGAGACTCATAGGGGTGTTCCTCTCCACATCATGCTTGGTTTATACTCCTCGCGGCATATTTTTAGCCACAGAGGCCACAGAGATCACTCACTGAGAAGAAATAGGCATTCTCTAGGCCCAATACCTTTCAAACAACGCCGGCTCCTTATTCCAGTCAGCTTGAGCTGACTTGAGCTATCAGCCTGAACTTATGAATTTTATAGGACTTACGCAAAAGGCGTCTCTAGCCTGCGGCAGCATGGTACTTTTCTTCTTTTGTTGGTCATTTTTTCGCCCGCAGGGCGAAAAAATGACCAACAGAGGGATCAAAATCCGTAGTTTGCGTAAGTCCTATTTTAAGAAAATAATCGGGTAGCCCGCTTCAGCGGGCGTCGTGTGCTAGCGCGGCGGCTTTAGCCCCGCGCGGGTGCCAGTCGAAATACCCGTTTTAATTGTCAAAGTTCATCAGTTCAAGGCGGATAGCTTATGCCGGGACGACCGTCGCAGCCGGATGGAGCGCCTGTTCGAGCAGGCTCACCGCTTCTGGAGCCGCCAGCTCTTCGATCGTGAGCTGCGTGAGCGCGGCCAGGAGCTGAACCTGCGCCGACGCAGTGGCGTCGCCCCCATGAAAGCGCTCCAGATTCTCGGATGCCGCCTTTACCAGCTGCTGCAAAAGACAGAACGCCGCATCGGAGAGCGGCGGTTGGCCGCGATAGTAGGACAGGCGTCCGCCGGTGCGGTAGGTTGGAAAGGCTTCTAATCCCATAAAGCGCAAGAACCAATCGGCGCGATAGCGCCCGCACGCGGCGACGATGCCGGCATAGTCGGCGATTAGCTCATCCAGGACATGATTGCGCGCCGAGCCGAACAGCCGCCGGGTGAGATAGTGCGTTGTTTCATGGGCGATCCGGATCTGCAACGATTTCGCGCGCCATTCCGCTGCGGTGATGCCCATGTCGTTGGCTGGAATGCCGCTGTAGGGTGTGGTTGTCAGCAGGATGAAGGTATCTTGATAGAGATCGCGGTGGGGCTTGATCTGCGCTCGTAGCTCCTCCATCCACGCCGCCTCCGACGTATCCGCGGGTGCTTCGTGCTGCCACTGCTCCCGCAGCCGCTGAATACGATCCCAGTTGACGTAGCCCATGACCAGCATTGCCCCCAGCGAATCGGGGATGGCGACCGGCTCGTTTTTCAGGGTGAGCGCCTGAATGAGCGCGACAAAATCAGCCCGATTGTCGGTGTATAGCACTGGGATGGCACCCGCAGCCGTTTGATGCATTTCAAGCCCGAGCGCATCGGGAGACTGCAAGCTGAGGCCGTTCGCTTCGGCCATGACATCCAGATAGATGCCGCGCCGCGTGGCCGTGAGATAGGCCGCGCCCTGGCTGATACCGGCCTGAATGGGAAAGCGCAACTGCACCAAACGCTGCTGCAAGGTCTTCCAAACACCATCGCGAGCGGCCTGCTCCATATAGGCTCGCCATGTGTCGATATGCAACTCGTTGGAAAGCGCGATCTGCCTGGTTTTATGAAATAGCGTATGGTCGAAGAGCGTATTGTTGTAGGCCAGTAGCTCCTGGGCCACCTTGAGGTTCGCCCCATACTCGAACAGCACCTTGGTGCGAAATTCGGTGCGACTTATCCCATCGATCGACATCGCAAACGGGGATGGCGCAGGGTAGTTCGATTGATCTTCGAGCATAAGATTCTCCTCTAGTACAGCGCACCAACCTGGCGCGATTGGGTGGGGCGCGGGTTGCCCAATGCGCCGGGTGATTGGAGATGCGCGGCGATCAGCGCGCCCGCATCGACGGGCAGTTCCAACATACACAGGTGCCCCGCCCCAGGGAGCGTCAGGCAGGCGCAGTGCGGAATCGCGCCCTGGATGATCGCGGCGGTCGCCGTAAAGGCTGGCATCTCGCCGTCACCGATCAGCACGAGCGTGGGCGTTGTCACGCGCTGAAGATCGGCAGCCGTTTGCCGCTGTGGCTGCCCCGCGCTCCCGCTCAGCATGCCATCGTGCAGCTCTTGCCAGGTATAGTGGTCGATCACCTCGGCCAGCTGCCGCCAGAGCGTCGGTTGCGCTGCCGCCCCTTTGAAAATATCGGGCGGCGATTGCATCCATACCTCGGTCATCCACGGCCCGGCACCGCGCCGCCGATACAGATCAGTCAAATCGCGATAGCGTTCGCGCGCAAGCGGTGCCTGAGGCCCGCCCAGCAGCGCGGGCGATCCCAGCGTGAAAGTGGCGAATTCGCTCGGAAATTCGATCGCGATCTGGACAGCCAGCATGCCGCCGAATGAAAGCCCAATGATATGACGAACACCCTGCTCCATGGCCTGCGCGCCGATCAGTCGTGCTAGCTCGGCGATTGTGCGAAAGCTAGACCAAGGCTCCGATGCTCCATGTCCCGGCAGATCAATGCCAATGTGATGCCAGCCCGGCAGCTGCTGCCATAGCGCGTGCCAGGTGCTGGAATCCATCGTGTAGCCATGGATCCACAGCACCTTATCGCCTGGCCCCGGCACTATTCGGGCGGCAATCCCCGGCGCGAAATATCGGCACGGCGTTTGACTCATGATCGCTGTACCTCATGCATCCGGCGATGCCGCATACGCGAACTGCCGGCAGAACGCCTGGAATTCGACGATGCCGCGATCACCCGCCGTCAGGTTGTGGGGTGCCGTGGGCGACAGATGCTCCCAGATCAGCTGATCATCGCGCAGCCCGCCCTGACTCGCGTGTATCATCATGTCGCAAAATTCCTGAGCAGGCGGATTACCAAACTTTTCAATCGGCAGCAGGAACGATAGGCGAATGACGCAATCGCCATCCGGCAGCGGCGTGGTTGCGGTTATCACCGTATATGGAAACTCATCACTACGCAGCTGTGTCACAATCAGGCAGGGGCTAAAAGCGCGGCCAATGAAATGTGATCGCACATAGTCAATGTTGAAGCGCTTGAGCCGCTCGCCAGCCGGAAACTCATAGTGCGTTTCGACGATCAGCGCGCCATCCTCGGAGCGGAAGGTCAGCTTGTCGGTTTTGAGATGATGCACGGCTGGAAAGTGCAGGGCATCGAATGCATTTTCGATCACCACCGGTGCTGCTACCTTCACCGGCATGATGAACCCCGGAAGCACATAGTGATCTTTGGCGAGCCGCGTCATAAAGGCGCTAAAGCCATTCTCATAGGCATCGGATAAGCGGACGAAGATCAGATCGCCGATCACGAGCGTTGGGTATTCCTCGGCCCGAAAGAGATGCTCCTTCTCGCCGATGCCGACACGATAGCCATGGAACGGGCAGACAATACAATCGTTGTCCAGCCGGCCGCCATAGGCGAGGTGCGCGCCGCGATGCGGGCAATCGGCGTTAAACGCGCGAATACCCTGGTCGGTTCGCGCAAGAACCAGACGACGATCGCCAATGACGGCGGGGGTGAGCGTTTCTGCCAGCTCGTGCTGAAACGCGATATTAAACCAACCGTGCTGGTACATACTCATTCCCTTCGATTAGGTGGCGAGGCTGTCAGCCATCGGCGCGCGGCGCTCGGCAACACGCACAGTCAGCTTGTTATCGCTCCGCTTCAGAACATAGTCGGACGGATCCAGCTCCAGGCGCACACTTCGCAGCAAGGTTGCGATCGTCAGCATAATCAGCACTTCCGCCTGCCCAGCCCCCAGGCATGCATGTGCGCCCAGCCCGTACGGCGCGAACGCGCCGGGGTGGCGGTGTTCCTGGCGACCTTTCGTGTAGCGATCAATGTCGAATCGATCGGGATCAGGGTAGATTTGCGGCAGGAAATGTGGCACGACCGAGCAAATACTGATCGGCTGCCCGGCCTCCACGCGATGCCCAGCGAACTCGAACGGCTGCGTGACCGTGCCCCGAAAGAGCGATGCAACCGGATACATGCGCAAGGTTTCCAACAGCGTATGGTAGAGCTGCTCCATCGTCTGAAGCGTCTGCGCATTCGGCTCACCCGCAGCGAAGATCGCATCAACCTCGGCGGATACCCGCTCAAGCAATTCCGAATGGCGGAGCAGCGTATACAGCATCAGCGTACATGTGATCGCCAGAACTTCAATGCCGCCGATATACGGGGTCAGCGCCGCGATCTGTAGCTCGCGCTCAGATAGAAAATCCTGGTCATCCGCCACCGCCGCCAGCAGGTCGTCGATCAAATCGGGCTGCCGCTGCGGCGAGTCCTGCCGGCGATGGACCGCGACGATCTGCTCAGCCAGCTCGAACGACCGCGCCTTGGCAGAAAGATAGACCGGCTCGCCCAGGAAATTTCGTGACCGCTGCTTTGCCAGCGTGACCATTTTTACGGTGTACAAAAACCGCCGAACATCATCCTCATAGCTATGCGGGGCATGGTTGAGGACGACACAGCCGAGCTGCTGGGTAAACAGGCGCGTCATCACCGGCAACACCGCGATACGTTGCCCAACTTCCCAATCCTGGATCGTGCGGCGCGCGAGTTCGATCACCTCGCCATAGCGATCCTCAAGAATACCCCGCGAGTAGCCGTGTTTTGCGACTTTCCGCAGCCGTATGTGCTCAGGGCCATCGCTGCTGACGATCGTCTTAGCGACGCCGTATTCGGCATTCTGCTCGCTGCGCGGATCGCACACCTGCACGTGAGCGCTCGCGGCCTGGCTCCAGAACACATTCGCTTCAGAGCCACCCACCACCACGCGATCCTGCTGCGCCTCGCGCAAACGCACGATCGGCCCGCACTGCTGGTAGATCTCCAGGTAGAACGTGTACCAGCCCAACCTACTCACCAGATCTTGCGACGGCTGGATCGCGGCGAACGGCGGCAGCGGAGCAGCACTTGGCCCACTTTTCCATATCGCGGCAGCATTCATGGTCTGGCTCTCGCAAACGCATCTCAGCGCGCTCATTCGCGGCGCGCACGCACGGCACGAACAACCGGCTATCGCAGCAAATGCTCGACCAGCCGGCTGATACCCTGGCTAAATTGATGCTCCGGCTCTTCGAGGATAAATACCTGCGAGCTGGCATTTTGTGCAATGTCATCCGAGAGATGAAATAGTGCCGCAACCGGGCGCTGGTAGCGTTCCTGCACCTTCTGCTGAACATCCGCCAGGTTATAGGCCATGGGGATCTTATTCACCACCAGGCACACCTCGGGCACACGCAAGCGGCGCGCAACCTCGACGGTGACACTGGTGCCTTGAAAATCCTGCTGATCGGGGCGCAGCACAATGATCAGCACATCCGAAACCGTGATCGAAAGCAGCGTCTCCTCGTTGAGGCCGGGATGCGTATCGATCAGCAGCACATCCAGATTTCGCGCGGTGATCAGATCGCGGAACACATTATGCATATCATCCGCGTCATATCCTTCGCGTAAAATGCGCGCAATGTCATCGGGCCGGATACTTGAAGGGATGAGGTAGACCGAGCCATCCGAGCTGTGATCTTCATATACTCGGTGAATAGCCTCTTCGATCTTACATTTGCCCCAGAGATAATCATTCAGCGTGTGTTTTACCGTTGTTTCGGAAAGACCGAAGATGACATGCACGCCTGGGCTTTGAATATCGCCATCGATGATCCCGACACGCTTGCCGTGCTGCGCCAGCAGAACCCCAACATTGGCTGTGATATTCGATTTGCCTGTCCCGCCACGGAACGAATGGGTTGAGATGATCTTCGTCATGGTCGCCCTTCACTTTCTTAGGATGTACGCAAAAGTGCTTCTCGCCTACGCCATTGGATCAGGCTGCTCCGGCCTTCTTCAAGTTATCGCGCAATCGCTCAGCGTTCAGCTCCAATCGCTTGAAGAAATCCGTCTCTGCCAGCGCAGCCACCTGACTTGTTTGATGTTGAGCATCGATCTCAATGCAGAGTTCGGTTACGCGCGCTTTAAGCTTCGTCTCACGGATCTTCACTTTTGCCGCCATATCGTTGAATGATTGCGCCAGACGATTTAGCTCAATAAATGATTTCACTTTAACGGTGCGAACGCCATCGGAATCCTCGGATAGATGCTGAACTCCCTCCAAAAGCTGGAGCAATGGGGCATGGATCAGGCGTGTTAAGCAGATCGAGACCAGGATCGAGGCAATAATCATCAGCAGCGCAAATGTAAGCCCACGATTCTGCATATTGGTGGCAAGCTCAACCACCTTCACGCGCGGCACAACAATGCCAAGCCGCCATCCAATCGTCGGGATCGATGCATACACCAGCAGCTGTTGGTTTTGATGTTCATCGACGAAATAGCCAAAGCCGCTATCCTCATTCATCATGCGGCGAATAAGCGTGTGGAACGAATCGGTGCCCACCTGAAGCGCATTTGTGGTTGTTTGTGCCCCTTTATCCGAATCGATTGGCTGGTAATCCGGGTGTGCGATCACACTGCCATCCTTATCGATCAGAAAGCCATAGCCTGCGCCATCGAGCACATGAATATTGAGCGCAATCTGTTTTAAGGATCGAATGGTCACATCCTGCGACATAACACCGCGAAATTGCTTATTCTGATCAACAACCGGGATGGATAATGTGACCATCCAACCAGCCCCGGCGAAATCAACATACGGCGGCGTCCAGCGTGGTTGAAGGGTTGGATTATGTGCAGGATCTGCGATTGAATAAAACAGCGTCTCGCGCGGATCCCAATCGTCGGGATATTGATCGTTGGATGCCCATGGGTACAGGCGCATCATGCCATCCAGCGATGTATAGTAAATCCATTGGCTTTCGGGGCTGACATGCTTGATACTTCGAAAAATCGGATCCAGCTGCTCGGTGAGCACAATTTGATGCGCGACACGATCACTTAAGGACGTTCGGTTGTTCCAGTAGACATTCGAGCGATCACTTGCCGAAGCGGATTGATTGTTCAGGCCCAGGATGTTCCGCGCATCGGGTTTGTACTGCGCCAGTTTTTCCTGTACCTGGCTGGCTGGCAGCGTTCCATCCAGGTCGTTGCCCACCTGAAGCGTGGCAATCGTGGTTGTATCCAACACTTCATTTAGCTTCAGCTCGATTGTGCCCGCTTGCGATTCGGCGATCATCTGAAGGTTCGTCTGCGCCTCTTTCGTGAGTGTAGCTGCGTTCTGCTGAATGGAAAGCGTTGAAAATAGGATAATTGGGACAATTGAAACCAAAAGTAATGTTATTAATATGATGCGCCCAAATGACGCGCGCGACCAGATTTTGTGTAGGATTCCCACGATGTTCTACGATCAACTGAAATATCAAATCAGAATGAGCTGACTATCTACATCAATCGCAATGGCTTCTTGCTGTAGCTCTTTCTTTAGATCGGTAACAAACGTAATCACAGAATCAAGATAGGTATGCAATGCATTTTCGGATACAAATGAGCGCACAATCGTAATCGGCTCCACAACCAGCCCGCTCGTCTCACTCGACCAGGCACCTTCCGCCTGGTTACGCGTTGCCCCGCCGAAAAGTGTGCCCAGGAACGAGAGCGTCGATTGCACATACGGCTTATTGTCGATCGGTCGATCAACATCAAGCGTCGATGGGATAAAAACACCAATCGTATGATTGAGCGTGAGCCGTCGATAGAGTTCCTGCACCACATGACTCAGCAGGCTTTGCGGTGCGACTTTGACCACCGGCAATTCCTGCTGCCGGGCGGCTTCCAGCGCGGCGGCATCCCTCGGCAGGGCGAGATGAAACGCAGGATCGATGGGTTGCGCTGTGGCTGTCGGCTCGTACAAGATTGTCATGCGCTTTTGCCCAGGGCGCGCGAACGCCTTATGGTGAACCCAATGCTCGCCGACTGCCGGAACACCAGCGCGATCTTGCGTCACGGTGATGATCGTCTCGGCTCGGCCGCGCAAGCGTAGGATCAGCTCGTCCTCAACCGATGTGCCTGTGTCGCAGATGACATAGCAATAGCGCTGCTGAAGCGTCGTCAGGAGGATGTCGAGCCGCACCTCGGCTGGATAATCGCTCGCTTCTGTTTCGATCAGAATATCGACGCCATCATCAGATTCGAGCAGCGCGTGCTGTGGCAGCGCCTGCGTCGCTTCGCGCAGCTGGGTGGCCTGGGTTCCGATGCGCGTGTCGCGCTGCTGATGCACATGCCAGAGCAATACGGGCCGCAGATCTTCGCGATGTGTCTCTTTAATATTCTCCGCTGCGACACATGCCAGATTGACTGCGAGCATGGCTGCGTCTTCTTGCGCGTTTACCGCACTGACAACCCATACTTGCGCCTGTGCTTGGTGCTCGGCCTGCTGATACAATTGCCGGCTGATCGATTGAAGCAGCGCGACACCGAAGCGGGCCTGTTCGCCCACAAAATCAAGAAAGTCGGATGTCGACCACAGGATCAGATCCGTCTCGATAACGGCGGTGTAGGTATCTGTGGCTGGAAAATCGCTGAAGCTTTCGCTCAGCCCAAACCATTCCGAGCAGCCCACATAGCCCTTGACGGTTTCCTCTTGCAGCTTGCCGCGCAAGCAGGCTTTCTTCATAAGGCCCATGCGGACGATCCCGAGATGATCGGGCTGGCTGCCCTGCCAGATATACACCTCGCCCGGCATCAGCGTGCGCGTCGTGCTCTTACGCAAAAGCACCTGGCGCGCGTGATCATCGAGCAGCGAAGCCAGCGCATCGGCGCACAAGAAGGCATCGACCGACTGCTCAAACAGTCCGAGGATCGCGGGTGAAATATTCCGAATGCGCTGCCGCTCGCGTTTGAATCGCACCGAGAAGATGCGCTGCCCATCGCGTAATTGCTCTACCAGCCGTGATTCCTGCACCAGCCGCTTGATATGTACGGCAAGCTCTTGCTCAGGGCGATCCACACATTCAGCCAGATCCGCCAATGTGGAGCCGGGCTGCTGCACCAGGCAGCGCACAATCAGCTGCTCTTCCTCCGACAGCGCGAGTAATTCAAAAGCTGATAATCGTGACATGCTCGGTCGCTCTCTTAAAACCTGCTCGGGTTCCCTAACACTGGCTACTCATAGAGATCGAGAGCGGAGGGCGAGATGTTGCGAATACGTTGTCGCTCGCGTTTGAATCGCACCGAAAAGATACGCTGCCCATCAAGTTGCTGCTCTACCAGCTGTGCATCCTGCAACAGGTGCTTGACATGCACTTCAAGCTCCTGCACCGATAACGGCACAAGCTGGGCGAGCTCAGCCAGTGTGGAGCCGGGCCGATGCACCAGGCCACGCACAATCAACTGCTCTTCTTCCGACAGCGCTAATAAATCGAGGGCCGATAATCCGGACATAGTGCAGATATCTCCTATCCCTGATATATCGCCTAGCCTTTGATCAAGGGGCCTGCCATTTCGCGAACAGTGCCGATGGAGAACACGGCATTTCCAAATCTAGTTTCCCATCGGCACCGCGCACGCGGCAAGCAGACCCCCTGAGCCGAGAATTAGCAGCAGCAGCAGCAGGGGCAACAATTGATATCCCCACCGCCGGCAACGCCCTCAAGCTCTTCGTCGTAGAGCACGATATCGCTGGCATCAGCAGGTGATGTCGGCAGCGGCAGCGTGTAGATGCCTGTGTCGGCCGCCTTTGCCCACTCGGCGTACATCGTGTCCGGGCCGCCTTCGCGAGCTGTGTCACTGCTGGTGGGCGCCGATGGGGCAAATTCCACGACGTCGATCTTGATGTTCTGCGGAACCGTCAGGCCGGCCTCGTTCAGAACAGCGTGCGGTTCGGCGACCAAGCGCTCGCGGTACGCTTTGTCATCCCAGCTGTGTGCGACTACCTTCCCATACGCGATCAGGAAATCGGACTTACTGACCATGGACAACGCTCCTTTCGAGAAACGATCCGTGTAGACCTCAGCCGCCCTGGCCAAGCCATTCTCGGCCCGATCCGGCAGTGCTACCAATTTCTCGATGCCGGGCGACGCATCGGCTGCATCAAAGGCATGACGGCCAGACCTGATCGATAAACAGATCGAGGCTGCGACGGGCATCTGCTCCTGGCATAGCGCCGAAATCTATCTGCCATAGAATCGTATCGACGCCTAGCATTTCCTTGAGTTGCAGGGTCTGTTCAATAACGTGTTGCGGGCACCCGACGATTGCCGATCCGCGCCGGCGCATGGCCTCCGGCGTGTCGGCCCTCAAGGCACGGCCAAAGCCAGTGTATTTTGAATAATCAGAAGATGTGGCTGTATTCCAGACCTGTGCGGCATCAGCCCACACATCAAGATAGCGCTGAAGATAGAAATCGCCGCGCTTGATCGCCTCACTCTCGCTCGTGTGAATGTATACCGGCAAGCTTATCGCCACCTCCGAGGTTTTATCGGGGTGATTCTCAGCGAAACATTCGCGATAGAGGGCGATGTACTCTTGTAGCGTATCGATGCCGCCAAGCCCAGGGGTGACAAGCTGTTTGAACCCTTCCTGGCCGATCCAGGCGAAGCTTTCCTTCGATATAACTGCCGTCACCCATACCGGCGGGTGCGGGGTCTGCGTACACGGCGGGAGCATCGTGGCATCGGAGAAGGCAAAGAACTTCGTTTTGAGCGTCACATTCTGCTGTTGCCAGAGTTCGAGAACCGCCCTGAGCGTCTCGGTGAAGCGCTCGCGACTCCCATCCATATCGATACCAAACGCATCGAATTCATATGGCAGGTATGCGCGCGCGAAGCCGATCTCCGCACGGCCACCGCTGATCGCATCCAGCATGCTGGCCTGTGCGGCAAGCTGGAGCGGGTGATGGAATACCGGAAGCACGCCGCCGGTCATCAGGCGAATCTGCTGTGTCCGCGCTGCGACCGCCGCGAGAAAGGTGATCGGGCTTGGGCAATACCCGCCGTATGGGTGCAGGTAGTGCTCGGTCATTTTGATGAAATGGAGTCCTGCCTGGTCGGCCCGCTCCGAGAGCGCCAGCGTGTCTCGATAATAATCAGCAGCTGATTTCATGCTTGGCGTTGCATCGGGAAGAAACGAGAGTCCGTACCGCATAGTCCGACTCCTCTCAAATAGGCGCGAAGCGTTGCGGATCGCAGCGCTCATTCCATGTGCTGAATGCGTTCGTGGAGGCGCGACGCGAAATCATAGATATCGGTGGCATGTTGTATCGATACCACCAGGCTGCGCTCGGCGGGCGAGAGCGGAAAATCATATGCCGGCAGATCCAATGCGGATGCGGGATCGGCGATCAACACTGCCGCGAGATCCGGATTGATGGCCGCAGCGCAGATCAAGCGTTCCAGATCGGGGTAGCGGCGGGCGCTGCCGAGGCGCAAAAGTATGTCATCGCCATCCATAGGTCGTTCACTGTGGCCAGAGCAGGCGACCAACTCCCGCGAGCAGCAGAAGATCGCCGATACTCCATGCGGCGAGGTGGGCGAGCAAACCAGGCAGCAGCAGGCGATCACCCAGCCAAGCAAATGTCGCATCGCTATCGTTCAGAACCCGTGCTTTCGAGAAACGCGGCAGTGCCCCCGAGATGGCATAATGATTGTTCACCTGCGCTAATGCGGTTGAACTGACCGGCATGGCCCCACCATTCGCCACCATGACCAACATGTTGAGGCCGATACCGATCATGATCAGCAACATCCCGATCCGGCGGCGGTTCAGCCAGCAGAAACCACACAGTAGTCCGGCGCTGACGATCAGCAGCGCCTGACGGTGCTGTTGTGTCAGCACACCATCGAGCTGCGCAAGGCAGGCCAGCAGCGGCAGATACCCACCGCGCAGCCGCAATGTGGCGAGCCATTCCACGCCCGCCTGGCCGTTGCGCCATAGCACAACCAGCAACAATATTCCCAACACGAGCAACAGGGCGATCACAGTGCTACCTGAGAGTAGGGGGTGGCCTGGCGGCCAGTGAAATCGCTTGGCGCGGCCGCAGCCAGAAGCAGGGCCACAATAATGCTAATTACAACAAGACAGCGCATAGCAGTTCGTGTGGCTACATGATGGTTCATTGTGGAACCTCCCTGATCCTGATAGTGTGGTTTATACCGCTCGTATACAAATACGTGGTCTAGCGCATATGTGCGCTATGGATAGGCACTCTTCATTTTCGGGTGCCTAGCAGGAGCTTTGAAGGAACCAATCCTTCTAAACTAGCCTACCCAGTTGATATATTGGACGTGACTTGGTATGTCACCACGATACCATGTGGGATGTGACCACTGTGAGACTGCGCTGTGACCAGAGTGTGACCTGAGGGTAGACGTGAGGTCGGCACGCAAGAGTGACCCTGCACCTGTGGCAAATCGCGGCGGAGCTGCAACGGAAGCGGGGTCATCTGCAGGTGTTAGCTAGTAGTTAACATTCAGAATAGAGGAGAAGCTCAGAGTCGCCCCTACCCCGTCGAGATTAGCATACCGCGTACTGCGGGCGTTGACGGTTGACCAATCCGGCCACCGC
>Ga0170475_102302527_pt1 | contig 33097 bp, 38 predicted proteins | sample Soicark_Litter_5_FD_111474 | JGI IMG/M metagenome (GOLD analysis project Ga0170475, IMG submission 111474) | Avena fatua rhizosphere microbial communities from Hopland, California, USA. Combined Assembly of 48 SPs
CGTGAACGGCGATCCGGCCACCTTGGATCGATATCGAAGACCGTCGGCCACAACGGTCGTTTTCACTTCATTCTTCGCCACTGGGGGATTTTTCCTGGTTCATTGATTGGCCGCACAACGTGCGTTGCGGATCGCATCTTTCGCGCACGGTTCGGTGTCCGACGAGAATTCGAGCGTCAAACGACAAAGCCGGCGTGCTCGTCGTACGACTCCGCGGCCGCAAGGCATAAATCTAGCACCGCCAAGGTGATTTCATCGGGCTTGACCGATTTCAATTCGCGTACCCGATCCAGAACGAGCTTCCGGACGATTGCGCATTCATGCTTCGTTTTCTCAAAGGGTTCATGTATCCGGCGCGCTCTGCCAAGACATGGGGTCGCCCGGCCAAAGTACAAGCGCGAGAAATACCATGGGAGTGTGGAATTCGTCACGGGCGGCCACCTGACGGAGAGCACCTGCTACGCTATCGCCAAATGCAAACGCACCCAATTCTATTCGCGGCGCTCTTGCTTGCTTCGTTGCCCGCTGCGGCGCTTGACGCAGGTCCATCGCCTGCCGGATCGTGTGCTGCCGCCGAACGTTGTGAAGCGGCCGTTGCCGAAACGGTTCTGCAGATGCGCGGCCATGTACGCCAGATCGAGTTCATCCCCGCTCGCCGGTCGGTTCAGCCGCCTGTGAACGGCGAAACCGACGTGAAGGGGGAGGGGACGTACCGCGGCGCCAATGGGGCGGTGCGCAGGTTCAGCTTCAGCTGTGCCTACAACATGGAGTCGGAGACTACGTCCGGGGTCTTGCTGCGCGACCTCGGCGGCGGGCGGGTGGAACCGGGTCTTGATGCCGGCTGGCAACCCGACCTGTCCACGCTGTTGCCCGAGGCTTGCGAGACCGCCATAGCCGCAGTGCTGAAGTCGAAGTACCCGCGCGTCGGTCGCATCGCTTTCGGCTCGGATTCGCGAAAGCTCCGGCCGGCAGCGAACGGTCGAACGGGCATGGAGGGGCAAGGCTCGGTTCAACGGGCCCCGGGCATGAACTTGATGGCGTTCAGCTACCTCTGCGAATTTGAGCCACACACCGGGAAGGTGGTGCTGGCGCGCGCCACCCCCTGAACCGTCGTGGATCCCTTCGCCACCGGCTACCGATGCCTGCCGCCATTGGGCAGGCGCTACGGCCCGCACCGCAGCCGTCACGACATGAGGATCTGCAGGTTGTGTTTATAGAGTGTCGTCAATTCATCGAACGCCTCGAGCAACACCTCGCTCGCCCGGCTCAACAGCCTTTTACCTTCGCTGCCGTCGATTCTTCGCATGCCGGCCACCAGGCGAAGCCATTCGGTTCGCGCGGCGGCAAGGGATTGACGGATGTCACAGGTGCTCAGCGGCGTCGCCTCCAATTGCTGAAGGGCCGATTCAAAGGCATCGACGGATACCAGCAGCGCCTCGCGGTGCCTGGCCTCATCGAACAGGTCGGCCAACAAGGCGTCCTTGGCAATGCGTTGGGCAAGCATCCGTTGGCGGCCGCAGAGGTTCACCGCCGTCAGCAGACGCCTGCCCGATGCCGTTTCCAGCGCGGCTGTCAGCGACTCGGCCGCTCCCAGTAGCACGAGCCCGTGGGCATCGGCCTGTTTGAGTGCAGGCAAGGTCATCCTCGGGACCAAGGCCGGCTCCAGGGTGTTCCACGCGCGCTGTGTTTGGCCGAGAGCATGGTGCACCGAATCGCTGACGGCCAGAGACTTTGGCAGCGAGGCCAGCGTCTCGAGGATGGTTCGAACCTTGACCAATGACGCCTCTTCTAGCCGGCGGGCCCAGTGCGCGTCCACATCAATGAGGCGCTGTGCGGCCAACTTGACCAATCGCTGAGACAGCATCCGAAGTTGCCCGGACCGGTTCAGTGCGTCGGCCCATGTCGCGGCTTCTGTAACCAACCGCGAGACGTCGCTCAGCTTCTGGTTGGAGTTCATGGCTGCGCCTCGAAGCAACTTGAAGGCCTCCGCCTCGCCGAGTCCCCGTGCCTGCGCGAGCACCCCTTTCGCGCGGTCGAGCCATTTGCGCTCGTCCAGGCGGGCGCGCACGTCGCCGAGTTCGGTCGCGTGGTCGCGCTCGCGCATCCAGCGCGCCCGGTCGAGGGCCAGGCCGGCTGCCAGCGCATCGAGGCTACAGCCGGTCGCGGGCCACCATCCGGTCAGGCCGTCGGCCACCAGCGCTTTCAAGTTGTCAGTCGACGGTGGCGGCGCGATCCAACTGACCGCACAAGGCGGACAGCCGCCCCATGACCGGAGCACTGCGCCCAATTCCTGCGCATCGGAGAATACGATGACTTGATGTGGTGCACGTGCGGCCACTTGAGGCACCAAATCGTCGCAAGCTCCGCCCACTTCGACCCGGATTGTTGCATCCAGGCAGCTGCCCAGTAGAAGGAACTGCCATGTGGCCGTGGAGCGCGTGTCGCCAAAGAGGAGGAGCAGTGAAGCTGGCAATGACGAGTCAGGAGAGGGCAATTCCGGGGGCATGGCTTGAAGCATAGAGGAACTCCGCCTCAGCCGGCTTTGCTTGGCCCGCATGTTGCATAGGCGGGTCGGCGGTGCAATGAGGCATCGTCATCACGCCCATATCGCCGTTCTGGCGGTCCACTCGCGCGAGCAGCACGCCATGCCCGTCTCGTGCCGAGTAGCAGGCCATCCCCCTCCAGTCTTCAGGCTCGCCCATGGCGAACCTGGTTGTTTCGCGTTTCGCCCGTGCGAAAGGATTTCTTGTGGACGTTCAATTCTTTGACTTCGAAGCGGCCTTTGTCAAATCGCTGCGGTGCGTCCCCATGATCGTTCGCTACAAATTGGATGCCTGTGGCATCAAGCTGTCGCTGCGGGCATGGAGCCAGTTCAGCCTCAGCACGCGGGCGCGACTCGTCACAATGAAAGTGACGACGCTCGACGAGGTACAGAGTTATCACAGCTTCCTGAGCCAGGCGATCCGCGACGTGGGCGAGTTCGTCGTACCGATCGATGGCGATATACCGCCCATCTGGGCCGATCCGACCAGCGTTCCCGATGCGGTGGCCCGTAAGGCGAAGGAGCTCAATGTGGAGATCGACTGGGCCACTTTGCAGCCGCTTCAGCGCTTCGCGTTGGTCAAGCTGACTCGCATCGGGCACGAGAATGAAAACTTTGTGCCGGCGCTTCGAGAATTCGGACTCGTCGTGTGAGGTTGCTCGGAGGTGGATTGCAGGGCCGATGCGCTTGACCGTGGCGGTGCTCGCGTTCAGGGGTGCCTGGCCATGATGCGCGAAAGCCCGAATCAGATCGTGGCCGCCGTTGCGCCTCCGGCAGGGGATACACGGCCGTCGAACAGGGTGACGACTTCATCGGCCAGGCTATCGATGTCGGCCGGATCGTGCGTGATGAGCATCATCGGGATGGCCAACCGGTCGAGCCATTCGGCGAGTTCGTTGCGCAAGCGCACGCGCAACAATGTGTCAAGTGCGGCGAAGGGTTCGTCCAGCAGCAAGGCGTGCGGCTCGGTCACGAGCGCACGCGCCAGGGCCGTGCGCTGGCGTTGCCCCCCGGACAACTGCTCGGGGTAGTGGTGCGCGAGCGGCGACAGGCCGAATGCGTTCAACCAGCGAAGAACCTGCGGCGGTGTCGCCCGCCGCCCTGGATTGCGCAGGCCGGGCAATAGGCCGAAGCCGACGTTCTGGGCCACCGTGAGGTGGGGAAAGAGGGCATAGTCTTGAAAGACGTAACCGATGCGGCGGTCGCGAGCTGGCATGTCGATGCGGGCGCTGTGGTCCCAGAGCGTTCGGCCGGCGAGTCGAACATGGCCCGCATCGGCCGTGGTGAGCCCGGCGATGACCTTGAGCGTCTGGCTTTTGCCAGCGCCGGAAGGCCCAAACAAGATCAATCGCCGGGCATGGCTGGCGATGCGCAGCTGCAAGTCGAAGCGCCGCCCGGCGTACTCGAACCTGCGGCGTACATCGATGTCCCAGTTCGGGGGGGCGCCCATGTCAGCACCGGCCGGCAACATGGCCGGGCGCAAGGCGGCCCGCAATCAGCAACACCGCGATGCAGGTGATCGATGTAATCAGCACGAGGAAGTTCGCGATGTGATCCTGCCCGGCCTGTACGGCCTCGTACACCGCCACCGACAGGGTCTGCGTCCGGCCCGGGATGCTGCCTGCCACCATCAGCGTTGCGCCGAATTCGCCGGTGGCACGTGCGAAGGCGAGCAGCAAGCCGGCCATCACGCCGCGCCAGGCCAGCGGCAAGGTCACGCGGAGGAACACCGCCCACTCCTGCAGGCCCAGAACGCGCGCGGCCTGTTCGAGTTGCGGGTCCACAGCTTCGAACGCAGCCCGGGCAGACTTGAAAACCAGCGGGAACGCGACAATGGTGGCTGCGATCACGGCGCCTTGCCAAGTGAAGATCAGCTGGATGCCGAAAGTCGATTGCAGCCAGGCCCCCAGGGGACCGCGGCGGCCAACGAGCACCAGCAGGTAATAGCCCAGCACCGTGGGGGGCATGACCATCGGTAGCGTCAACAGGGCATCGAGCAAGTCGCGGCCCGGGAATCGCCTCCGCGCGAGAAGAAAACCCACGCCCACTCCTAGCAAAAGGTTGAGCAGCGTGGCCCAGCCGGCAACCTTCAGCGTCAAGGCCAATGGCACCCATGCTTCTGCCATGGTGCTCAAGATGTCCCGAAGCCATGCCCAGGCTTCACCAAGAAGCTGAGGGCCTTCGTGCCACGATGCTGCGCGTCGAACAATGGCGCGGAGTCCTCGAATGCAACGATCAGTTCGGCGGGGGGCGGTGCGGCGAGATCGGCGGCGCTGGCTTGCCAGCTCAGCAGCGAGGCGACGAGAGGCACGTCGATGCGTGACAGCGGTGCATACATGGAGGTGACAGTTGGAGCAGGTGCCGCGTCGAGATGCGAATGCCTTCGCATTCGATATGTACGGATTTATACACTGCTTTCCACGTCATCATTGAAGGGCATGGTCCATGTCGGACCCTCGACATGTCCCTGCCGGACAACGCGACGGACGAACTTGATCTTCATCGCTCGGTGCGCATGACGTGCACCAGCGAACTGATCGCCCTCCGGGAGCCACCCAGGTGGCGCGCGTCACGGTCCAGCAACAGCGCCTGCAAGCCGGCCCGCAGTGCCCCGTCGTAGTCGAGTTCGGGAGAGTCCCCCACCATCACCGATTCTGCCGGGTCGACCGCGAAGTGTTCCACGATGGCGTGGTAGGCCCGCGGCGAGGGCTTGCTGAAGCCAGTCTCTTCACCGATGGCGACGTGGTCGACCGCATCGGTGAGCCCGGTGGCTTCGAGTTTGCGGCGCTGCCCATCGGAAGGTCCGTTGGTCAAGATCGCCGTGTTGATGCCGCCGTCACGCAGGCGGGCGAGCGCCGGCAGCGCGTCCTCGTACAGCATGGGCCGGTCGTTGACGCAAGCCATGAACAAGTGGTTGAGATGGGCGATCAATTCAGGGCTGGGCTGCGCCCCGATCGATGCCAGCGGCTCGCTGAATCGCCGCAACCGGTATTCGTCGCGCGTGATAGCACCGCATTCGAACAGCGCAAACACAGGCCGGTCAATCGCACGGCAGGCGTGGACGAATGCAGTGGAATCGATTCGCTCAGCGTCCAGGTGTGCAGACAAGCAGCTGTAGGCCGCTTCTCGCGTGGCGGCAAAATCAATAAGCGTGTCGTCGAGATCGAAGATGGCGAGCTTCATGGATGGATGCCTTCGCGAGGTCAATCGTCCCAGACGGGCCTGAATCCGATCGTGGTGGTGCCGAGGCGTGCCCACTTGCTGCGCCGCGCAGCGATGGCAAGGTACTGTGCGTCCTTGCTCCATGCGCCGCCCCTGACGACTCGTTCGAACGGATTGCGCTCATCGGGATCGCCGCACCATTCGTCAAGGTTTCCCGCAAGATCGTACAGACCCAACTCTGATCCCGGGAAACTGCCGACCGCACTGGTGCCACCGACGTGCTCCCCAAAATTCGCAAGCGCTTCGGTAGGAGGCTCGTTGCCCCAAGGGTATCGCCGGTGCGGATCGTTGTTCGACGCAAAGGCGGTCCATTCGTCGGCCCACGGCAGCCGGGCACCGAGATGCCGGCAGATCAACGCCGCGCCGGCCCAGTTGATGCCCCAGGCCGGGTGGCCCTCATGGCCGGCGCTGCAGGACCACTGGCGGGTGACACCGGCGCAGGTCAGCACATGCGCAGGGTTGTGCACATTGACGAAGAGATAGGCGGATTCCGTTTCAGGCATCACACCCATCTCGTTGAGCACCTTGGCTGCGAGGCCGCAGGTGAGCAATGTCCGGGCAACGCGAATGGGCCGTTGGCGGCCTGCCAGCGGCGGCTTCACGCGAAAGGGCAGGGCAGAGTCCACGTATCCGCGGACTTCGGGGTCGGTCATGCGCATTGCAGCACCTCCTGGATGACACGGACTTGGTCAGCCGCCAAGTTGCGACGCCAGCCGTTTTCGACATCGTCGCGAGAGCGGAACGATGAGAATGTGCCACCTCGGGTTTCAGCCTGACGGCGTCGCACGAAGTCGAGCTGCCTCGCATCCGGTTCGACGCAGAGGAAGTTGGTGATGGCGTTCAGCGCGTTCGCAGGATCGTTCATCAGGTCGGTCAGGTCGACTTCCACGTGATCGAACTGATCAATCGATCTTCGCGCCATGTCGTCGCGCACCGCCACGCTCATTGCTGCGACTTCAGCCGCCTGCACGGCCGGGTCAACCGGAATTTGCGTGGCCACGTAGCCTGGGTGAAGCGCCTTGAACGCCGGCGGGACGAGGTGGGCATAGTCCCAGAATGACAGCAGATTGCTGCGCAGAACCGAGGCGACGACGGCGCAGGGATCGCGCTTGAGCAGCAGCACTTTCAGCGTCGGCAGGTAGGCTTTCAGCCAGTCGAGCTTGCCGAAAAGCACCGTCTCCTTGAAGCCGATCACGCGCACGTCGTTTGAGTAAAGGAGGTACGTTCGGAAGTCCAGAAGGAATGAGCGCAGCAGATGATGCGGCGCCAGGGAAGGATGCAGCAGGACGGGGTCGTATTGGTCCTGGGTCCAAGGCTCGAGGTCGCAATGCCTGAAGTAATCGGTGTGCATCGACAAGGGCTCGTTGATGCACTCGATGCAGGAATGAGCCTGGAGCACGTCGTTCAGGAAGTTAGACCCGGAACGGTGGTGGGCCATCACGAAATATGGCGCGCAAGGCTGGCCGGACATTGTTGTCATGTTGTCCTCCCTTTGCCGTATGGCAACCATAGGGTAGTGACTGGCTCGGGGCTGGGCAACTGCAATGCCCTACCTTCAGCGCAGCGTTCGGCGCGATGCGGGCGCGGTCAGACCGGGGAGCGATCTCAGGCGGTAGCGTTGCAATCTGCGGAAGGTGAGAGGTGCCAGCGGCCATCGCGCATGGCATCGAGCTCGCTTGGCGAACGATCGTTGGCGAGGCTTGGCCATCTGTCACAACTTACAGCTTGCGAAGCGACGGGTGGCCTCGTACCCTCAGGACTTGCTGGAGAGGGTCTGTGGGGCCGGCGCATGGCGTCACCCCTGCGGTTACCGCCCGCCTAGAGGTTCGAGCGCGGCCCATCACCCGCATCGCTCTGCAGAAGATGTGCAGTTCGCTGTCGTCACGCGTGAAGGGGGAAGTATGGCTGGCGAGACCCGGGGCGAAGCACCTCGGACACCAGGCGTCCAAGGCATTGTCCGGTTGGCCACCTGGGCAGGTGCTTTCGTGCTGATACTGGTGTTCCTTGCCTTCCGATGGGTCGAGGCGCGGCATGACTCCCGTTGGGGTGCACCGAACGAGACCTTGCGCATCGCCGTGTCGACCACCCCTCATGCGGCCTTGCTGCACATCGCCGCCGCGCAGGGGTATTTTGCGCAAGAGGGCTTGGATGTGACGCTTTCGCCGGTCACCCATGGCAAGGCGGCACTGGATCAACTCGCGCTCGGCAAGGCGGATCTCGCGTCTGCAGCGGAGGTCCCGTTTGTCATCTCGGTACTCAAGGGCGAAGCACTGGATATCGCCGCCACGGTGGTCAGTGCCTCCGAGGACATGGCGATCATCGGCCGGCGCGACCGGGGCATCACGGTACCGCGCGACTTGAATCGAAAGCGCGTGGGCGTGAGCCTGGGTACCAGTGGTGAGTACTTCCTGTGGGCATTCCTGATCCGGCACCGTTTGCCGCCTGATGCCATCACGTGGGTCGATGTGGCACCACCGCACCTGTCCGAAGAGCTGGCAAGCGGTGCAGTCGATGCCATCGCGACCTGGGAACCGATCAAGACAGCCGCGACTGCCGCATTGGGCGCCAACGCAGCCTCGTTCGTCGAACGCGATGCCTACACGGTCACGCACGTCATCGTGGGCGACAGTGACTACCTCAAGGCGCATGCCTCGGTGGTCCGGAAACTGTTGCGGGCATTGTTGAAGGCAGAAGCACTCGTGCAATCCGATCCGGTCCGGGCGCGTAACGTGGTGGCCCGACAATTGAAGCTCGCGCCTTCTGCGCTGGCGTCCGTTTGGGACGGACTGTCCATCCGGGTGGACTTGCGCCAGTCCCAGTTGGTCACGCTGGAAGAGGAGGCCCGCTTGGCGATGGCGCGGGGCTATGCCACGCCAGGCCCCGTGCCGAATTTTCTTCCGAGGCTGCATCTCGATGCGCTGTTGTCCCTGGCACCTGATCGGGTGACCGTCGTACGGTAGGCGAGACCGCACCATGAAGATCAGCACCAAGGGCAGGCTGGCGATGACCACAGGGCTGGCGACGATCGGCATCATCGCCACGATGATCTGGTGGGCCAACGATGAGGTCGTCGACGCACACGGGCAACGCCGACAGACCATGGAACTCGCGCGCGGGTTGACTGGCCTGCGCCTGGTCACGTACGAATACATCCTTCACCGCCAGGACCGGGCGAGGCAGCAGGAAGAGGCGGCGGCGGAGCGGCTCGATCGGCTGCTTTCACAGAACCCTTTTGCGGACAAAGAACAGCGAGCCCTGTTGACCGGCCTGCGCGAACGCAGTGCCGTATCACACCGCCTGTTCGAAGAGTTGGTCGCATCCGAGCTTGCGGACGGCTATGGCGACGATCCCGTGGCGGTCCGGCGGTACGAAGAACAGCTCACGAACCGGGTCCTGATGCTCCAGCAGGAGAACGTGGCTGACACGTTCCGGCTGACCGACTTCGCCACCGACAGGATCAATGCTGCGCAGCAACGTGTGGTGGTGGTGATCCCGTGGGGCTCGCGCTGATTGCGCTGAGTTCCGTGGGCGCGGCCTGGCTCATGAACCGCAACGTGCTGGCGCCCATCACACGCCTGGAGCGGGCCACTCGCGAAGTGGCAGGCGGCAACTGGAATTACAAGTTCGACGTCGGCACCTTGGACGAGGTCGGGGAGATGTCCCGGAACTTCGATGCGATGACCCATTCGCTGCGCACGTCGTTCGCACAGGTGGAGAGAAGCAATCAAGAGTTGGCCTCGCTGAATCAGGAGATCGAGGCCTTCAGCTACTCGGTGTCACACGACCTCCGCGGCCCGTTGCGCAGCATGGACGGCTTTTCCCAGGCCGTGCTCGAAGACTATGGCGACAAGCTCGATGCCGAAGGGAAGGATGCGTTGCTGCGCATTCGCGCGGCCAGCCAGCGCATGGGCCGGCTCATCGACGAGCTGCTGGGGCTGTCGCGCGTCACGCGCGCTGACCTTCGGCTGCGGACCGTCAACTTGAGCGAGATGGCGCGCGAGATCGCCGAGTCGCTGGAACAGCAAAAGACCGGGCGCCATGTGCAATGGGCCATTGATGACGACTTGACCGTCCATGCGGACAAGGCACTGATTCAGATCGCGATGCAGAACCTGCTGGAGAACGCATGGAAGTTCACCAGCAAGACGGCGCACCCACAGATCCGCGTGGGCAGTACGGAGCGCGACGGAGAAAAGGCGTGGTTCGTGGGCGACAACGGCGTGGGGTTCGACATGGCTTATGCGGACCGCCTGTTCGGCGCGTTCCAGCGGCTGCACCACGAGACCGAATTTCCGGTAACGGGCATCGGCCTGGCAATCGTCCAACGCGTCATGCGTCGGCATGAGGGCCGCATTTGGGTCCATGCCGAGCCGGATCGCGGTGCCACGTTCTACTTCAGCATTAAGGAAGCATCGCATGAGTGACTCCAACAAGGTCATCCTTCTCGTTGAAGACAACCAGGACGACTCGATGCTCACGCTGCGAGCGTTCAAGCGCAGCCACGTGATGAATCCCATCATCGTGGCCCGCGATGGCATCGAAGCGCTGGACTTCCTGTTCGCCCGCGGTGCGTACGCCGATCGCGCCACCGAACCACTCCCCGCGATGGTGATTCTCGATTTGAAGCTCCCAAAACTCGATGGACTGGGGGTGCTCAAAGCCATCCGTGAAGACCAGCGCACCCAACTGCTGCCGGTCGTGATCCTCACGTCTTCCAAGCAGGAGCAGGACTTGATCTCGGGATATACGCTCGGTGCGAACAGCTATGTGCGCAAGCCAGTGGATTTCACCGAGTTCCTCGAAGCTGTGAAGGTGCTCGGCATCTATTGGCTGATGATGAACCAAAGCCCGCCGGAAAGGACCGCTCCGTGAGCAAGGCCGTCAAGGTCCTGATCGTCGAGGACGACGAGGACGACGCGAAGTTGGCGATGCGCATGCTTCGCGTGGGTGGCTTCGACCCCACTTGGCGGCGCGTGCAGCACGGTGATGCATTGCGCGCGGCGTTCGCCGAGGAACGCTGGGACGTCGTGCTGTCAGACTTCAGGCTGCCCAAGTTCAGCGGCCTCGAGGCCCTGGCCGTGTTTCGAGAGGTCCAGATGGACATCCCTTTCATCTTCGTGTCCGGCACCATCGGCGAGGAAACCGCCGTGGCGGCGATGAAAGCCGGGGCCAGCGACTACGTGATGAAGCAGAACCTGGCACGCCTTGCGCCCGTGCTGGAACGCGAACTCAACCAGGCCCTGATTCGCGCTGCCCATCGCAAGGGCCAGCTGGACCTGAACTCTCACGCGACCGGTATGTGGACCTTTACGAATTCGCACCCGTCGGGTACTTGACGTTGTCACCCGAGGGCCTCATCGAACAGGTCAACCTGACGGGCGCCGAGATGCTTGGCGTGAAGCGCGATCACCTGCTGCGGGTGCGTTTCGTGCAGTTCGTTCAGTCGACAGACACCGACCGTTGGTACGAGCATTTCGTGAACACGCTGCACCACGGCACGCGGCAGCGCCTCGAGCTGGCCCTGCGCGGCCAGAAGGGCCAACCGCTTCATGTGCAGGTCGATTGCACACGGGTCGTGGCCCACGGTACCGCGCCCCTGGTGCGCGTGGCGTTGACCGACATCAACGACCGCAAGACGGCCGAATCGGACCTGCGCCGCTTCGAGGCGCAATTGCGCGATGTGCAGAAAATGGAATCCATCGGCACCCTCGCAGGTGGCATTGCGCACGACTTCAACAACATCCTGGGGGCGATCCTCGGAAACGTGGCGCTGGCTCAGGCGGAGCTGGGAGAAGGTCACCCCGCATCCGCGAGCTTGAGCGAAATTTACAAGGCAAGCGTGCGGGCCCGCAACCTCGTGCAGCAGATCCTGACGTTCAGCCGACGCGAGCCGCAAGAACTTATCGCGCAGCAGCTCCGCCCCGTGATCGAGGAAACCCACCAGTTGTTGCGTGCCACGTTGCCGGCGGGAATCGATTTCGAACTCAAGCTCGCCGACGATGCCTTGTATGTGCGGGCGGACGCCAACCAGTTGCAGCAGGTGCTGATGAATCTCTGCACGAACGCTTGGCACGCCATGAAGCACGGGGACGGTTGCATCACGGTGGGCCTGGAATCCGTCACGCTGGACTTGAGCCTGTCACAGCGCCTGGGTGGCGCGCCGCCGGGCCCGTACGCCCATCTGTGGGTGAGAGACACAGGGATGGGCATGGACAGTGCCACGCTGGCGCGAATCTTCGAACCCTTTTTCACGACCAAGCCGGTGGGGCAGGCCACGGGGCTGGGCCTCTCGGTGGTGCACGGCATCCTGAGCGCCCACCATGGCGCGATCTCGGTGGACAGCGAGGTCGGAAAAGGCAGCACGTTTCATCTGTATTTCCCGGTCGCCGACGCACCGGCCCCGGTGGCGGGCGCATCGGACGATGCGGCAGGCTCGGGCCAGTTCCGTGGCCATGGCGAGCACGTGTTGTACGTCGATGACGATGAAACCATGGTGGTCATGGTGGAGCGGCTTCTGGAGCGTTGCGGCTATCGCGTCACGGGCTACCAGGACCCGCAAGCCGCCCTTGGGGCCGTACGCGACCATCCCGAATCGTTCGATTTCGTCGTGACCGACTTCAACATGCCCGAGTTCTCGGGGCTCGATGTGGCCCACGAGATGGCCCGCATCTCGCCGGACACCCCGGTGGTGATCAGTTCGGGATTCATCACGGACGAACTGCGCGACGAGGCGCGGCAGGCCGGCGTACAAAGCCTGCTGGAAAAGCAGAACACGTTTGAGGACCTGACACGTCTCGTCGGCCGCATCCTGGCCTAACGCACTGCGAACTCACGGTGACATCATGGAACTCCACCTCATCGCGAACACGAACACGAACGCCTCACGCATCTCGCGGCGACAGCGTGAACACTTGAACGGCCACCGCGGCGGCGTGATCTACATGACCGGGCTTTCAGGGGCGGGAAAGTCGACTCTGGCCGGGCTCGTCGAACGCGGGCTGCACGACCTCGGCCTTCCCACTTGCGTGCTCGACGGGGATGACTTGCGCACCGGCTTGTGCAGCGATCTTGGTTACACGGATCGCGACCGCATCGAGAACATGCGCCGCGCCACCGAGGTTGCCCGGCTGATGGTGAACACGGGATTGCTGGTGGTGTCGGCGATGATCTCGCCATTCCGACATGAGCGCGATGCCGCGCGAGAACGCTTCCGGCCCGGGGACTTCATGGAGGTGTTCATCGATACGCCGCTGATGGTGTGCGAAGCACGCGATCCCAAAGGCCTGTATGCCCGGGCGCGGCGTGGCGAGATCCCGGGCTTCACGGGCATCGACTCACGATATGAAGCGCCTCATCGGCCGGATCTGCGCATCGACACGACGCGCCAGACAGCGACGGAAGCAGCCTCGGACTTGCTCGAATACATGCGCAGGCGGGGGTACTTCGAGACTCCGGCCGACGCTTGACGTCACGCTTCGCGGGGCCTGATCAAACCCCGCGTCAGCGTCCTGGACCGCCCAGGACATTAGCGGATCTCCAGCCCCAGCGCAAGCCGAGGTAAAGCCGCTGTTTTTCCGGCGCGCAGGCGTTGCAGAATGCGGTCTACACAGGGCGATGTGATGACCGCGGCACAAGCTAAACCGTGCATGACTGACAGTCCATCGACGCTGCCTGCCGATACCACAGTTGACTCAACGGACCATCCCGACCCCGATCAACATCAAGTCGTGCGCTGGTTGTTCGCCGGGAATGTAGCAGCCATGGCCATCGTGGCTGCGTTGGCTGGCACTGCTCTGTTGAGCAGTCGCGCCACGCATGATGAACGCGCGTCGATTACCGTGCGCAACACGGCCGGAGCGATGCAGCAGGCCATCGGTGCACAGGTCGAGCTGATCGATCTCCTCTTGAGCGTGACCGTTCTCGACATCGACCGGGCCCGTCGCGATGCTTCCGACGGCCCTGACGAGCTGCAACGGATCCTGGTATCGCGTTATGGGCTGTTGCCCGGCCTGCAGGTTTTGCGGATCACCGATGCACTTGGCGCCGTCCGGTACGGCACAGGCCTCCCAGTCAGCACGCCCATCAACCTGAGCGACCGCGAGTACTTCGTCCGCGCGCGTGACGATCCGGACGCAGGACTCGTCATCTCTGAACCGGTGTTCGGCCGCACGAGCCGAGAATGGGTCGTCGTATTGGCGCGGCGACTGAGTGCCCCGGACGGTTCATTCGCCGGGATCGTGTATGTGTCACTGGCGACGCGACGGCTCAATCACGTCCTGACCAGTGCCAACCTCGGCCGCGATGGCGCCATCTCCCTGCGCAGCGCGAACTTGCGGGTGATCACCGACTGGGCTGACGGTCGCGTCGACAGCGAAGGGAGCCGGGGCAGAGGCAACGTCTCGCCTCAACTCCGCGCGGCCGTCGCCGCCCATCCCGACGGCGGCTTATACACGGCGCGAAGCGAAATCGACCAAGTCGAGCGCATCAACGCCTACGCGCCTGTGGCCGGGCATCGGCTCTACATCGTCGCGGGGCTGGGGGTTAGTGAGTTCATGGCTCCCTGGCGCACCCAGGCGAGATTGGTCGCGGGACTTGCAGCAGCGGTCATCGGCGTGCTGTGCGGCGCATCATGGTTGCTGCTGCGATCATGGCGGCGAGAAACCGAAGGCATCGCCAAGCTGACATTGGCAGCGCGGCGCAACGGCGCTTTGTTGCGCACCGCCACGGACGGCATCCACGTGCTGGACCGCACTGGCCGGCTGGTGGAGCTCAGCGAATCGTTTGCCGAGATGCTCGGATGCGCACGCGCGGAACTGCTTGGTCGGTTCGTCAGCGATTGGGAGGCGGTGCCGTCGCCCGACCGGGCTGCGAGCTGGTGTGCCACGACCGCTGGCCGAAACGACTTCACGACGCGGCATCGCCGTTCGGATGGTACCTTGATCGACGTGGAAGTCACGACGAACACGTTGAGCATCGACGGGCAAGAGCTCATCTATTGTTCCGCGCGCGACATCACCGAACGGAGGCGACTTGCTGCCGAAGCCAGGCAGAGCCTCGATTTGGCGTGCAGCAGCGAGCAGCGCATGCGAGACGTCGCGGACAACATCCCCGCCAGCATCATCTATGCCGACCGCCAGGAGCGTGTGCAATTCGCCAATGCCACGTTCGCGCGAACTGTGGGGCAGCCGACGGAAACGCTGATAGGAAGGCCCCTGCGGGACGTCCTGGGCCCAGCGTATGCAGGGCAGGCGCGATCGATCGCGACAGCCTTGTCGGGCGTTTCTGCCAGCCACACGTGCACAACGGATGCCGGGGGTTGTGTCCGGCACACGGAGTCGCGCCTGGTGCCCAAGCGCAGCCAGGACGGGGAGGTGGAGGGCTTTTATTGCCTGACCCACGACCTGACCGATCGCGTCGAACTCGAACGCATGCTTTCAATACAGCGCCGCAACCTCGCCGCAATGACAGCGGTCAGCGGCGACGTCACCGTTGTGCTCGACCGGATGGGCACCATCTTGGTCGCCAACCGCGCCTTCGAGGACCATTGGGCGCTTCCACCCGGAGCGGCGGAGGGCCTTCGTCTGGAGCGCTTGTATGGCCAGGCCTTTTGCGAAAACGTGATCTGCCCGAAGCTCGAACGCGTTTTCGCGGGAGAGACGATTTCATCGCGCACGACCCACGCACTGAAGGGTCAGCGTCCGCGTGCGTTTGACGTGACGTACCAGCCCGTGCGCACCGACGAGGGTGCGATCGACGCCATGGTTTTCACGTCCCACGACGTCGACGACCTTGTCGAGATGGTGAACCGCCTGCAGCGGGCCAACGAGTCGCTTCAGCACTTCGTCCGCATTACCTCCCACGACCTGCGCGAGCCGCTCAACACCATCTCTCAATTCGTGCGCTTGATTGAAGCGAGCCACCCCTGCGCGTCCTCTCCACCGATCGACAAGCACCTGGCTTTCGTGAGTCGCGGGGCCCGGCGGATGAGAAATATGCTCGACGACTTGTCGCAGTACGTTCACCTCGACGACGAACCGGTGGGGCCTGAAGAGCGTGTCGCACTGGACTCGCTGATGGGGCAAATCGCGTCGAACCTGTCCGAGCAGGTCAGGGCATCCGGGGGAGCCCTCGCCATTGACGGCTTGCCGGCCGTCTGCGGCCGCAGCTCATTGATTGGCATCGTCTTTCGCAACCTCTTGTCCAACGGTTTGAAGTTCACTCGGCCGGGCGTCGCGCCCCATGTCACCGTGTCGGCTCGCGTGGCGGGCGAATCAGTGGATGTGACGGTTGCCGACGAAGGCATCGGCATTGCCGAGCAAGACCTGCCTCGCGTGTTCGAACCATTCCGGCGGTTGCACCGCCGTCAGGTGTACGACGGCACGGGGCTGGGCCTGGCAACATGCCACCGTATCGTGGCGGCGCTCGGCGGCCGCATCGAGGTCCGGTCCCAATTTGGGGCCTGGACGCGCGTGACGGTCACGCTGCGGCTGGCCTGAACGGAGGGAATTGTGCACAAACGGGTGATGCTGGTAGACGACAACGATGCGGACCTCGTCTTCACCGATGTTGTGCTCCGCGCCCGAGGGGTGGCTTACGACGTGCTGACGTTCGACACCGCGCAGGCCGCGCTCATGTACCTTCGGGATGAAGCCCAACCTGCGGTGTCGTTGATCCTGCTGGACATCAACATGCCGGAGATGGATGGCTTCGCGTTCCTTTCCGCGTGGGACCGTTTGCGCGAGACATTGCCGAACGCCCCACCCGTCGTGATGCTGACAAGCTCGCCTGAGCCGGCGGACCGCGCCCGTGCCCTGGCCCATACCTCGGTGCGAGGCTACCTGGTCAAGCCGCTCGACGATGCGTCGGCCCAGACCCTGCTGGAACTTGGCAAGCAGTGAATCGGTTGACCGCACGTCTACTGGGCGGGCCTTCGCTTGTCGACTGGGGCCGCCCACCGCGGAACCGGTTTTATTGCGCGCAAACACCGCCCCAGCTTTTTTCATCATCCTTGCCATGAACGGCCCGCTCGCACTTCCCCGCTACCCGCTCGACGTGCCGCTCAAGCTCATGACGGCCCGGGTCACCCACGGTCTATCGCCTACCGCATTGGCGCTCAGTCTGCAGGATTGGGGGATGCACCTTGCGATGTCGCCAGGCAAGCAGGTCGAGCTCGCAGAAAGCGCAGTGCTGAAATGGATTCAATGGGTCGCTGCGCCGGGGCATGTCCGGATTGGAGCCGTCCAGAGCGATCGGCGTTTCAGGCCGTTTCCTTGGACGCGCCCCCCTTTCAACGCGTTGGCCCACGGGTTCTTGCTCTCCTGCCAATGGTGGTCCGATGCAATGCGTGGTGTGCCCGGGCTCTCGCGGCACCATGAACAGGTCGCCGGGTTCGTGATTCGCCAGTGTCTCGACATGGCATCGCCTTCGAATCTGCCATGGGGGAACCCCGAGGTGCTCGAAACCACGGCGCGCAGCGCAGGGCTGAATCTTTGGCAGGGCGGGGCGAACTGGTGGCGCGACGCAATGCTCGTGGCAGCGGGCAGCGCCCCACCGGGCGCCGACCAGTTCACGCCCGGTGAACAGGTGGCCATCACGCCGGGACAGGTGGTGTTTCGCAATCGACTGATTGAGCTGATCCAGTACCGCCCAACGACCGCCACCGTGCATCCCGAACCGGTGTTGATCGTGCCGTCGTGGATCATGAAGTACTACATCCTCGACCTGTCGCCAAGCAACTCGCTGGTCCGCTACCTTGTATCGCGCGGACATACGGTGTTCATGGTGTCATGGCGGAACCCCGGCCCAGAGGACCGCGATATTGGCATGGACGACTACTTGCGCCTCGGTGCGTTTGCGGCGATCGACGCGGTACGGCGCGCCCAGCCGCGGCGGGGCATTCACTTGGCTGGCTACTGCCTCGGCGGCACGCTCGCCGCGATCGCGGCCGCGTCGATGGTCTCCGAAATCGACTCACCTCTGAAGAGCCTCACGCTGCTGGCCGCGCAAACGGATTTTTCCGACCCTGGCGAACTGGGAACCTTCATAGACGAAAGCCAGGTCGCGTTCATCGAGGACATCATGTCCGATCAGGGCGTGCTGGATGGGCGGCAAATGGCAGGTGCCTTTGCACTGATCAACTCGAAGGACCTCGTTTGGTCGAAGCTCGTGCACGCGTACCTGATGGGGGGGGCCACTGAACTGGACGACTTGCACGCCTGGAATGCCGACGCGACCCGCATGCGGCGCGAATGCACAGCGAGTACCTGCGCCGCCTGTATCTGAACAACGATTTGGCGGAAGGACGGTACGAAGTGGACGGCCGCTGCGTCGCCCTGGAAGACCTGCGGGTGCCGATCTTCGCCATCGGCACTGAACGGGACCACGTATCGCCGTGGCGCTCCGTCTACAAAATTCACCTACTGACGCGCACTGAAGTGACTTTCGCGCTCACCTCGGGAGGGCATAACGTAGGCATCGTCAATCCGCCCGGTTCGTCGGCAGTCCGAGGCATCCACTACCGTTGCACCACTCAGCCGCCGGACGGCCCCTACCTCGATGCGGAGCGGTGGTGGAACGAGGTTCCTGAATCCGCAGGCTCATGGTGGCCGGCTTGGCACGAATGGCTTGCTGCCAAGTCAGGCGTGCCGGTCTCACCCTTGCCCATCGGCGGGCACGGACGCTCAAGGCTGGTGCCGCTTGGCGAGGCGCCGGGTGACTATGTGCACGCCACATGACCGTCCGGCACTTCCGCACGAGGCTTGGTCGAATTTCAGCTCACCGCCAATTTCAGCTCACCGCCGTTTGATGTGACGCAAGGCGAGCATCACTTGGAAGAGGAAACTGGCAAACGGCGTCAGGCGTGCGCTGCTTCCGCCCATTCACCTACGAGGTTGCCATGTTGAAGGTGTTGATCGCCGTTGATGGTTCGGACCGTGCGTTGCGGGCCATCGACGCAGTGGCTCACTGGGCCCAGGGCACGGGCGCGATTGAAGTGCTGCTGCTCAACGTGAGGGACCGGCCTCCGTATTACGGCGATTTTCCGCCGCTTGATGCCGAGTCCGTGGACGCCCGCCTTCGACGCGCGCAGGATACCGTGCTCGCAGCGGCACTGCAGCATGCCCGACGCTGTGGCTTGGAGCAATTGACGGCGGAAACAGCCAGCGGCCATCCGGCGCCTGAAATCGCTCGTGTTGCGGAGGAGCGCCAGGTCGACCAGATCGCCATGTCGACCCACGGGCGAACTGCCATTGGCGGCCTCTTCCTAGGTTCCGTAGCCCAGCGGGTCATCCATCTGGTCAACGTGCCCGTGCTGCTGGTGAAGTGAATGCGGCGCCGCGCCAGAAGGGGCACCACTCGGAGCGAGGCGTCGATCAGCCGTCGATCGGAACGCCGCCTGCAAAGCGGGCGGCCCATTCATCCCAAAGCTCCTGCTGGACGTTGAACATGGCTTTCTGCAAGGCGAACACCGTTTCCCACGCCACACGTTGTGAGTCGACCAAGGTACGCGTCAGGGTGGTGGACCAGTCGATCGCGGCCTGGAAACCGGCGTCGGGTGCGGCGGGCACGAGGAAAGGAGTGTATGGGGCGTTCATCTGGGTCTCCATTGATGTGTGATCCGATCGGGGGGCGCTCCAGCGTGCGGGGCGCCGAAGCGTCATGGGCAACCTCAGTGTCGTCGGGCCTGATCGATGCGCGACCGCACCGGAGCCCACGCTCCTTTGAGGGTGTCCTGCCAGCTTATATCCCTGAGCGGCCGTCAATTTTGCGTTGGCTCAAGCTGACGGCGGTCGGGTGCCACCCCAAAGCCGCTGATATCGGAATGCCCTTCGCGACGACGGGCATCCCGAATGCACTGCCAACGCCTCGATGCGCGCTGGCAGCGCGACTCAGTCGATGCTGAGCTTGTAGATGCCCTCGTCGCGGCCGGTGCCGCCTCCGTAGAAATACACGCGCAGGTAGTACGTTGCAGGAGACGAGCCGCGATTCTCGACGCTCACCGTGTCAACTTGCCCGCGTCCCAACTCGCTGCCGGCGAGCAGCTGTCCATCGCTGTCGTGCACGAACAGGTCATAGTCGGACGGGGCGTTCGGGGCAAGGTTTGCGGTCATCCGCACGCCAGGAGCGACCGTCACCTTATACAAGTCCGTGTCAGATCGACTGTCCATGGTGCCCTTGACGCTTGTGCCCAACGCGATGGCTTGAGCGTTCTCCCGTCGGTCATTGGGCTCTACCTCTACCCCGATGGTCGGCGCGGGAGCCGGGGCGCCGTTGGCCGCTGCGTCGACTGCCGCGCTGGCATCGACCAGCCCGGCGCCACACTGCGGGCAAGTACCTGCGAAAGGCCTGGCCGAGGACTTCAGCCGGTTCAACACGTCGTCGGGAGACAGCGATGGATTCTTGGCCAACATCAGCGCCACGACACCCGACACATGCGGTGCCGCCATGGACGTCCCCTGGTAGTAGGCATAGCTGTCGGCGCCAGGGGCGTTGGCACCGGCATTGAGGGTCGACAAGATGCCATTGGCGGTGCTGCTGCGGACGTCCCCGCCCGGTGCTGCCACGGCGATGAGGGCGCCGGCATTGGCGTAGTAGGCCCGGTCCGCCCGCCGGTCGACCGCCGTCACGGCGATGACGCCATTGCAATTCGCAGGTGTGAAGTTGGCGACGTTGTCGTTGTTGTTGCCCGATGCGGCCACAACGACAGTCCGGCGGCTGCGCGCTGAGTCGATGGCAGCCTGCGCAGTGCTGTCGCACTCGCCGGCGCCTCCAAGCGACATGTTGATGACCCGCGCTGGATTCGCATTGACCGGCACGCCGGCCACCGTGCCGCCAGACGCCCAGACAATCCCGTCGGCGATGTCTGATAGGTAGCCACCGCACTTGCCGAGCACGCGCACCGGCACCACCTTCGCGCCGAAGGCCACCCCTGCCACGCCACGCCCGTTGTTGCTCACCGCTGCGATCGTTCCGGCAACGTGGGTGCCGTGCCAACTGCTGGGTTCATCCGCGGAGTTCCCGCATTCGCCGGCGGGCACCGCGTCTCCCGGGTCGCGTGCGTCGGAGTCGCGTCCGTCGCCATCGTTTGCCACGGCGGTCTCCGTGACGAAATCGTAGCCGGGCAGGATGTTGGGCGCCAGGTCGACATGGGGACGGTACCCGGTGTCGACCACCGCGACAACGACGCCCGAGCCGGTGGACTTCTCCCAGGCCGCAGGCAAGTTGATGCCAGCTGTGGCATCGAAGTAATTCCATTGCTGACCATACTGCGTGTCGTTGGGGACGAACTGAGGTTTCCAGATCCGGTCAGGTTCGGCGTAAGCGACCGACGGATCCGATGCCACGATGTCCCTGGCGATGCGCCGCACTTCAGCCAGCGGCAAGGCGCGATCGAGGGCCATCACGTGCGCATCGAGTGCCCCAGTGCGAAGCCATTGAATCCGCATGCCGGCACGAGAAGCTGCCTCCTGCGCCGAGCGGTGCAGCAAAGAGCGGTCCGCAGCCGTCGCTGCCGCTACACCGCTACGGTACTTGATGATGAGACGAGCGGTGGGCAATTCCGTCGAAACAAGCGGCGCCGAAGGCAGGCGCTCAGGTATCGCGTAAGGCGTTCCCGCGTAGGCAGTCAGTGGCAGGCTAGAGCTGAATGCCAGCAGTGCACCGATCGCCGCCTGCCGGCCGATTCGGCGCTGATGAATGGATCTCATGGGTCTCCCTTGGATTGAAACCGCAGGAGCCTCCTTGATCCGACGAACGGCGTCAACGTACTGGCGGGCAAGATGACGGTAATCGGTTGTAAACCTGCAAGGTCTTCCAGGGGGGCGTTCCGTCTGGCTTCGACGGGCCACGAACCACTCATCTGGGTGGCCGACAAACTTCCGTCATCGTGACCGCACATGCTAACGTGATGACGTGAAAGCCGTGCCTGTGGCGCGACTCTGGCGGTTCCGACCGTTCGACCCGCACGGTGTGTCGAGGCCGAATTCGCCTCATCGAAGGGAGTCTCCATGAACCTTCTTCAGCGAATTCATTCCACCGTCGATCGCGGCGCGTTCGTTCCCGGCGTTCGCCACTTCGTCGAAGCGTCTTACCGACGGGAATTCGTCGAAAACCGCGAACGCAATCTTTTCCACGGCGTTTTCGCCTCGTTCGAGACTGCAGCGGTCGGCGCTTCCCGCTACGGCGCGTCAGGCTATGACAACGAGGCGTCCGCAGACCTGTACCTGAGCCACATGCGGGCCGACGCGCACGACTACCCGGCCATGTTCTGGCTTGCCAAGTCCTTCACCGCAGGCTTGCGACGTGTGCTGGACTTGGGAGGGAGCGTGGGCATCAAGTACTACGCCTTCAGAACGTCGTTGCCGCTTCCAGGTGATGTCGACTGGACCGTGGTGGACGTGCCGGCCGTCGTGGCAAAAGGTCAAGCGCTTGCGAGCGAACGACGGGCTTCGCCGTCATTGCATTTTGATGTTGACATGTCCTCCGCCGAAGGCGCGGACATCCTGTTCGCATCAGGATCCTTGCAATATCTTCCACTGACGCTGGGCGCCTATCTGAAGGATTGGAAGAAGAGGCCTTCCAGAATCATCATCAACATCACGCCGATCCATCCAAACCTCGGATATTTCACCGTCAACAGCATCGGCACGGCTTTTTGTCCGTATCGCATTCAAACTCAGGCGGAACTGGTGAGCGAACTGGCCGGCTTGGGCTACACCATGAAAGACACTTGGGCCAATCGCGGCAAGGAACTGCATCTGCCACTGCACCCCGAACTCAGCCTCAACCACTACCGTGGATTTTGTTTCGATTTTCCGGGACATTGGTGAGTTTCGAGCCGACCGTGGACGCGGCCCACTCGAACGAGACCACCTTGCCAGCCGGCTGCTGGCGCTCCTAGGCAGGCAAGAAGGCAAAATGATGCCCCATCGCATCGGCAGGCAAGTTTCCAGCTGATACGACGAGCGTCGTCGAGGTTCGCAGAGCGAATGGCTCGCCGAGAAGCCGAGTGACGAATTCCGTGAATACGCCTTTTGCAGTACACCCATGCCACATCTGACAGTAGAGTTCACCAACAACCTCGCCGGATTCGACGAGGGATCCGTTCTCGCGAAGCTCAATGCCGTGCTGGCGTTCAGCGGCCAGTTCGAGGGACGAGACATCAAGAGCCGCGCCTTGCCGCTCAGCTTCTACCGTCTGGGAAATGAAGACCGGCAACACGGCTTCATCCATGTGACCATGAGCTTGCTGAGCGGACGCGAGCCGGACGTCAAAAAGAAGCTAGCGGATCAACTGTTGACTGCGCTGAAGGGCGTACGGAAAGAATTAGGGCGGGACGAAGATCGAACGCAGCTGACGGTAGATGTCCGCGACATCGACCGTGAGGTCTACGCGAAGGGTTGAACTTCTGTCATGCAGAGACCGGACCCATCTTGACCCTCACGGGCTTGGGGGCTCGGCGTGCAGGCCGCGTCGCGTGCGGAATCGCGTTCGCCACGATGGCGATGGCAACGCTGCTTCCGACTGGGAAGGACTAAGTAAACCCTCGTAGTAGGTGTAGACCCTTGTCACCCCCGTACACGCGCTGGGCACGAAAAAAAAGCCGAGCCCGCAAGCCACCGCGCCCCCTGCCAGATGCCGTGTCAGTTACATGGCGACATTGAGACGGTGCTGCGCCAGTCACCAAAATGGCTGGCGTAAATCTACGAAGACTGCTCACGGACCAGCGCGGACATGTCCACCGGTAGGGCGGCCCGCATGTCCACTGGCTGCGTGAACGTCACCAGGGCGGCACCGCGCATTTGCTCCGGAGACCCGCCGATGCCGGAACGGTGGCTGTAGTCGGTCGTCTGACGCGCGGCGTTGGCCTCCTGCTGCAAGGAACGGGCACATGCAATGTCGAGCGCAGTCACGCCTGCGACGGCCACCATCGCCGCGACAGGGTGGCTGCGCAACGGGATTGGCATTTCCGTTGCTTCGCGCAGCGTCGACAGGTCCATGGTGTCACCCACGACCCGCGCCCACACCCAGCCGGACCGGTGCGCCGCGTGAGGCGCCGCCAGGATGCCTATGCCGCTCGCGATCTCGCGCAGCCCGTAGACCCGCAACCGGGACTCGCGGCCCTGCAGGCCGACCCTTCGCGCAAGCGCCCTGGTGGCCAGCAGTTCCACGACCCCCAAGCCAATGCTGAACCACCCGAGCCCACGTGCCAGCTTGGTCGTTGCGCTGCTTCGCCGGGATGTCGTCGGGGTGGCGACTCGGGCCAGCGCGCGCGCCTTGGTATCCAGGGCGAAGGCTGACCGGTCAGTTCGGGATTCGACATGATGAGACTCCTTCAAGGTTTGAGGACGACCTTGATGCACCCGTCCTGCTTGTCGCGGAAGGTCTTGTACATCTGCGGTCCGTTGGCGAGGGATTCGGTGTGCGTGACGACGAAGGACGGATCGATCTGCCCCTCCTCGATGCGCCGCAGCAGGTCGGTGGTCCAACGGTTCACGTGGGTCTGCCCAGTCCGCACGCTCAGCCCCTTGTTCATCAACATGCCGAACGGAATCTTGTCGACGAGGCCGCCGTAGACGCCAGGGATCGACAGCACGCCGGCCGGGCGGCAGACGTAGATCATCTCGCGCAGCACGTGGGGCCGATCGCTCTCGGCCATGAGCGCCTGCTTGGCGCGGTCATAGAAGGTGTCCATCGTGGAGCCGACGTGCGACTCCATTCCCACCGCGTCGATGCATTTCTCCGGGCCTTTGCCTCCCGTGAGTTCGTTCAGGCGCTCGACCACGCGTTCGCGGTCGAAGTTGATGGTGAGCGCGCCGCAGGCCTTGGCCATGCTCAGCCGGTCGGGCAGGTGATCGATGATCACCACCTCTCGTGCTCCCAGCAGCAGCGCGCTCCGAGCGGCGAACTGCCCCACCGGTCCGGCGCCCCAGATGGCAACCGTGTCGGTGCGCTGAATGTCGCACTGCACCGCAGCCTGCCAGCCTGTGGGAAAGATATCGCCGAGGAACAGCACCTGCTCATCGCTCAGTGCCTGTGGGACCTTCACTGGCGTTACGTCCGCGTAGGGGACACGAACATACTCCGCTTGACCGCCCGCGTAGCCGCCAGTGAGGTGGCTATAGCCGAACAAGCCCGCCGTCGCATGGCCGAAGGTTTTGTCGGCGATCTCTTTGTTGCGGTTGCTGCGCTCGCACACCGAAAAGTTGCCGCGTTGACACTGCTCACACTCGCCACAGCAGATGGTGAAGGGCACCACGACGCGGTCGCCGACCTTGAGCTTCCGGTTGCCCGAGCCCACTTCGACCACCTCGCCCATGAACTCATGTCCGAGCACGTCGCCCTCTTCCATGCCGGGCATGAAGCCATCGAACAGGTGGAGGTCGGAACCGCAGATTGCGCAGCTCGAGACCTTGATGATCGCGTCCCTCGGCTCTTCGATGCGTGGATCGGGGACCGTTTCATAGCGGATGTCGTGCTTGCCTTGCCAGCAAAGAGCTTTCATTTGGAACCTCCAAATTTTGCCGGGGGGCCGGCCGTACCGACAGGCGGCAATCCACGTTCCGCCTAGACGAACGCGGCAGCAATTTCATCTTTGCGGACTTGCAGAAAAGCCAACGTGCAACCCTGCCTGGACGGACCTTGCGGTGCTCAGGCGCCCAGCCCCCCAGACCAGGGCTTCATCCACTTGCATCGTGGAGACCCGACTAGACATTGCGGCTCCCGTTCATAGAATCGTTCGAGGATGCTGATTTCCGTCAACTGCTGCTCGACAGACGTTGTTTCTGAATCTGTGAACGGCTGAGATGCTGTTTGCCGTCGCGCGTCGTGCGTCGTGCGCTGTGCGTGGTCCGTTTGGTCGCCACGTTTTTTCATACCGCCGGCCAAGCGGCGCAGCGAATCGACACCAACGCAATACCCGGACCTGCGATGTACCGAACCACGCTTCTTATCGTTGAAGATCAGGCGGTGGTCGCCGCCGACCTCTGCGATCGACTGGTACGGAGCGGCTACAAGGTTTGCGGCGTGGCCGCGTCCGGCGAGGAAGCGCTCGCGCTGGCACGCCGGCATCGGCCAGGTCTTGCGCTGACCGACATACGGATTCAGGGGGAAATGGACGGCATCCAGACCGCCGAGATCTTGCGGCGCGAATTGGATGTCCCGGCCATATTTCTGAGCGCGCACTCCGATGAGGCAACGCTTCAGCGCGCCAAACTCGCGGCACCGTACGGCTTCCTGATGAAGCCCTTCGAAGAGCGCGAACTGAGATTGAACATCGAAGTGGCCCTCCACAAGCATGAGGGAGAACGCCGTCTCGCCGCCGCGCACGACGAGATTCGCAATCTTAATGCCAGTCTCGAACTGCGCGTGGCCGAGCGCACGGCGGAGCTGGAGACGGCGCTGACCGAGATCGAAGGGTTCGTGAATGCCGTCGCTCACCACCTGCGCTCGCCGCTACGGGCCATGGAGGGTTATTCCCATCTGATCTTGGCACGAAACGCTGGCGAGCTTGCGGAGCAGGCTTTCCGGTATCCCGAGTTGATCGGCATCAATGCGAGGCGCATGGCGCGCCTCGTGGACGACTTGCTTTCATTTGTCAATCTTCGGCAGCAGCCGGTCAACCCAGAGAGTGTCGACATCGCAGCCGCCGCACGGGAGGTCTTGGATGAGTTGATTGCCGCGGAGCCTGATCGCCATCTGGAGACTCGGATCGAGACGCCTCCCGCCTGCCAGGCTGACCCGGTGTTGGTGAGGCACTTGTTGGTCGAACTGCTTTCCAACGCGCTCAAGTTCAGCCTCGATCGCCGACCGGCAATCATCACGGTAGGGCTCGCTGCGGACATGGCGCAGCCCGGCCAGCACGTTTATTTCATCCGTGACAACGGCATCGGCTTCGACCCTCGCTACGCCGACAAGCTGTTCAAACTGTTCAGCCAGTTGAATTTGCCCGAGGCCTTCGAAGGCACCGGCGCCGGCTTGGCGAAGAGTCGCCGCATCGTCGAACGGATGGGCGGCCGAATCTGGGCGGAGCCCGCGCCCGACGGCGGCTCCCTGTTTTTCTTCAGCCTCCCCGTTCCATCATGAGTGCTTCAGCCTCCGACATCTTGCTGGTGGAAGACAGCGAGTCTGACATCGACCTCTTCATGATCGCCCATCAACAGAATGGATCGGCTGCGGTGGTCAGAGTCGCACGCGATGGTGTCGAGGCGGTAGACGTTCTTCTAGGAGGGGAGGGCGGGCCCGGGGAGGCCAAGTGTGCCTTGCCCTTGCCGCGACTGGTGCTGCTTGATCTGAACATGCCAAGGCTCAACGGATTTGAAGTGCTTGCGCGCCTGCGAGCCGATGAACGTACACGTCTGCTTCCGGTCGTGATTTTCAGTTCGTCCGATCAACGGTCGGACGAGCGCGAAGCCCGACGGCTTGGCGCCAATGGTTACGTTCGCAAGCCTGCTGGGTTCGAGAAGCTCCGCGCCGTCGTGGCCCAGCTCGAACATGACTGGCTGGGAACAGAGTGGGCCCCTCGGCTTCCGCCGGTGTGACCGTGCCGGAGCCATGCAATGAGCCGACTGGTATTTCGCTGGGTTGTCATGGTGATGCCTCTCTGGCACCTGGGCTGGGCCACGGCCGATGACCTCACGCTGGCAGTGCCGATAGGGCCGGTGTCTCTCGTCGCATATGTGGCTGAGGCCGAGGGGTACTTCAACAGAGAAGGGGTCAGCATCCAGATGCGCGAATGCAGCAGCGGTCGTGCGTGCTACCAGTTGCTGAGTGAAGGCCGGGTCGATCTTGCAATGGCTGCCGAACTGCTCGTGACGCTGAACAGCTTCAAGCACCCGGATCTGGTAATCGTTGCGACGGTAAGCACCTCTTCCCATCAGATCAAACTGGTGGCCCGCCGCAGTGCGGGCATTGCAACGCCAGGGCAATTGGCCGGCAAACGGGTTGGAACGGTCGCGGGGACATCGGCGCAGTACTTTCTTGACAGCTGGCTGGTGTTCCATGGAATGGACCCCAGGCAGGTTGTCATCGTTTCACTCGCGCCGGACCAGCTTGTCGCAGCCTTGCAGCACCGGGAAGTCGATGCGATTGCCATCTGGGAGCCGCTGGCCTCGGCCGCGGTGGCGAAGCTGGTGGACGATGGAATCGTGCTGCCCAGCCCGCGCTTGTACACACAACATTTCAGCTTGGTCACAGCGCGACAACTGATCGCGTCGCGCGACGCCGACCTCGAGAAGGTTCTGCGAGCGCTGCTGCGTGCGCAGAACTTCATCGTGGACGAGCCTGGCAAGGCCGCAAAAATTCTGCGTACACGCCTGAGCATCGAGCCGGCACTCGCAGAGGTCAGCTTGAAAGAGCACGACTTTCGGATTCGGTTGGACCAGACGCTGCTCACGACCATGAGTAGCCAGGCGCGTTGGGCGGTTCGAGAAGGTTATGTCCAGCCCGGTAGCAATTTGAACGTTCCACTGAACGCGATTGAACCAGAGATCTTGCGCCGGCTGATTCCCGACGCGGTCACCTTGGGGCCGTAGATGAGTGATGACTGCAGAGAGACGGGTGTCGACGAACCCTCGGCCCTCAGACCGCGAGGCAGAAAGGTGTCGGTGAGAGCGTGGACTACCCGCCGCATTCTCGGGTTGATAATGCTGCTGTCCTTGACATTCGAATGTGTCGCCGGCGAACTCGTCTTTGCGGTAGCCCGCACAGCAATGAGCTTGCCAATCTATGTGGCTCAATCCGAGGGTTACTTTGCCGCAGAAAATGTGTCGGTGCGGATCACCGACTGCGCGTTCGGAAAACTCTGTCTCAGCCAATTGCTCGACGGCAAAGCCGCCCTCTGCACGGCTGCCGATTTGCCCATCGTCTTTGCGAGCTTCACGAGCAATCGTTTTGCGATTCTCGCCACGCTTGCAACGAACCGGAGTGACGCGAAGATCGTCACCCGAAAGAGCAGCAAAGTCCGCGCGCCCGCCGACCTTCGCGGCAAGAAGGTGGGCGTGGCGGTGGGTACATCGGCTCACTACTTCCTGGACTCCGTCGCACTTCTCTCGGGGCTCGATCCGGCAAGCATTCAATTGGTGGATTTGCGCACTGACGAAATGACTGCTCAGCTCCTCACCAACCGGGTGGACGCGTTGTCCGCCTTCGAGCCCTTCGCATTCCAGGCCGCCAAGGCGCTTGCCGATGACGCATTGGTTCTGAGCACCAGTCGCACCTACACCTTGACTTGGAACATCGTCGCCGCCAAGGACGGTCTCACGGCGAACGATCGCGACGTTGAAGGCATTCTCAGGGCCTTGGACCGCGCGATACATCTGATTGAGATCGACCCCGGGCGTGCCCAGTCCATACTGAAGGCTCGGCTTGACCTGAACGATGAAGGTGTCGCGTGGGTGTGGCCGGACCTCGCCTTCGAACTCGGATTGACGCAATCGCTCATCAAGACCATGGAAGGCGAGGCGCGCTGGGCGCTGCGCAGCGGATATGCCCAGGGCCGGGAGCCGAATTATCTCCGGTACATCCAGGAAGGTCCGCTCAACCGCGTGAAACCTGGCAGCGTTGCCATCGTGCGGTAGCCGATCCAATGCCATTGAGCAAGCTCTTCACCGGATTGGTGGTCCTCGCTGCCGTCTTTGGATTGACCGCCTTGGCGGTGCTGGGGTTTACAGCGCGCGAAGTCGATCGATTGGGCGCGGAGCAGTTGCGCGCACACCAGGTGGCCCGAGACGTTTCCTCGATGCTCGCCTTGACGCACGAATACATCTTGCACGGTGAGGAACGCGCAGAACAGCAGTGGCGCAAGCGTTACGCCACGCTCATGCAGTCCTTGGATGTCGGAGGTCCCGCTTCTGACAGCCGCGTCACGAGGGCTGATCTGCACGATGCACTGCAAGTCTTGCCGGAACTGTTCAATGGCCTCGTCGGTGTTTCCACATCAGGCCAGCGGGACTTGCTGACGCGCAAGAGAAGTGAACTGCTGGTTGATCGCCTCCTCACTGAAACACAGGCAATTTCCGAGGCTGCCTTCCAGTGGGAGTCCCAGGCGACCGAAGCGCGTGCGGTGATTGAACGTCGATTGATCACGGCGGCCATCTCGTTGCCGGCGCTGCTCTCACTGGCGTTCACCGGTGCTGCGTGGCTGCTGGCGCGCCGAGTCCTCAAACCGATCGGAGCCATTCAAAATGCCACAGCGATCGCGGCGGCAGGCAATCTGGCGGTTCGCTGCAACAGCAGCGCCCGGGACGAGGTCGGCGATCTCGCCCGGGGTTTTGATCACATGGCGAACGAGTTGCAATCACGAACGCAGTCGATCCAGGCTGCCGAAGCATTCCTGCGCAACATCACTGACAACCTGCCGGTGCGAATTGCCTATGTGGACAGCGAATTGCGGTATCGATTCGTGAACCGCAGGCACTGCGAGCGGTTCTCTTGCGCACGGGAAGAAATCATCGGGCGCACATTCTCGGAATTCGACGGACAGGCGGCTGATCCGAAGGTGGAATCACAAGCCGCCGCAGCGCTCGCTGGTGAGAAAAGCACGCTCGAATTCACCGAGGCGATCATTGGCCGTTCCGCCTGCATCGAAAGGAGCCTCGTACCGGACGTCGCCGCAGACGGCACGGTCAAAGGGTTCTTCTCGACCGACGTCGATATCACCGAACGACGGCGGCAGCGGGCGGAAGTGGAACGTGCACTCGAGGAGAAGGAGGTCCTCCTGAGCGAGGTTCATCATCGCGTGAAAAACAATCTGCAGGTGATTTCCAGCCTGCTGCAACTGCAATCAAGGACCATCGAGAGCCCTGAGACCCGGGAACTGTTTGCCGACAGCCAGAACCGGATCCGATCGATGGCGCTCATTCACGAAAAGCTCTACCAGAGCCACGACTTCGCGCAAGTGGACTTCGCCGACTATGTGCAGAGCCTGGTCCGGATGCTGGAGGCGTCGCAAGGCGGGGGACGGGGCAGTGCATCGATTCAGGTTCGAGCCGTTCCAATGGCGATCGACATCGATCGCGCCATTCCGGCTGGACTGATCCTCAATGAGCTGGTCTCCAACTGCTTCAAGCACGGATTTCCTGACGGGCGAACGGGCCACATCGACGTCACGCTCCACGCGCACAACGGCGACCAGGCGACCTTGGCGGTGAAGGACGATGGTGCCGGAGTCCCGACAGGTTTCGATCCAGCGTCCACTGATTCTCTCGGCTTGCAACTCGTGCACATGCTGGCCGACCAGTTGGGGGGATCACTGTCTTTCGAGCACGCACGCGGCTTTTCCTGCGAGCTCGTTTTTGCAACGCGGAAACTGCCTTCGAAGGTGTCGCGACAACGTGATTGGCAGCCTAGTTGAAGGGAGCCACAAGCTTCAGCCGCCCTGGCGGGAGATCCCCAGTGCCGCCGAAGTCTTGCCAAGAGCCACCGTACCCCTTCATTCCGCGAAGGGTCGCATATGGCGTCAAGCCGCCTTAGGCGTGACCACACGCGCCAGCTCGGTACCGGGCGCCCAGCGGTAGGTTGCCGACACGGTGGTCGACGGCGAACCGTCCTTGTTCATTTGCTGGCGATACGCAATCGAAGTCGCTCCCTCCCGGTCTTCGCTCACAAACGCCGTTCCGTCCTTGCGCAGATTCGTTTCCGCGTCGATCTCTTCGCGCAGGTACTCGCGGTGGCTCTCGAACATGACGCCTGGCGGAAGGCTGCCGTCACCCAGCACTTCCGCCGGATCGCGCCTCTCGTGCTGTTTGAACAATTCCATGACGACCTGGAGGTGGCCGAGTTCATAGTCCACGAAACGTTCCCAAAGTGCCTTGATGCGAGAGTTGCTCTCCTGCTCAGCGCAGGCGGCATAGTTCCAGACCTCGCAGGCTTCTTGCAGCAACATCTTCTCCATCAGGCTCTCATCTGGGTTGATCATGCTGCCGTAGTGGGTGATGTGCTGTGCCTCGATGGACGCGATTTCGGCATACAGCTGACGGGCCAGCGGATCGGTCAACAACGGCCCAATGTTCATGTAGTAGTCGTGGGTTTGATACTCCCCGCCTGTCAGCGTGAGCGCGTGCAGCTTGGTGGCCAACGCGGCAGAGGGGGCATACGGCTGGAGCAACTCGTGTTCGGGTGCGCGATGGTGCATCGCGGTGGGGCGCGCCGGAACGATGTCGGTGTGGCCCTGGGTGATGTTGTTCGCGTCCTTGCCTTCCAGGCGATCGAGCAGTGCACTGTAGCGGTAGAGGTGGTCAAAGTCCTCGAGCAACGCGAAGCGATACCCCTGCGCCAGGTAAGTGTCCGGTTCGAGCTGGGCTACCGAGGCCGTGATTTCGATTGCTGCCTGTTCGTAGGCGATCGTCGTCTCGATCGGCGAATGGTCTGCACCGATCAACCAGTTGATCAGGGTGGCCTGATGCTGCTCCACGCGCATCAACTGCGCAATGGGCGTGCGCAATGCGCGGTTCATGCGGAGCAGCACTTGCTTGATGCGCAGCGAGTCGAGCTCGACACCATTCATCAAGATGATGCGCACGCGCGTGAAGGCGTCATCATCGAGCTTGCTGATTGGTTTTTGCACCAGTTCCTTCCAGGTGAATCGTTGGGACTCGAGCGGCGTACCTCGGTCTTGCAGAAGATTGATGGCCATGGCGGATCTCCTCGTTGAACGGAATGTCAGACCACGGCCGGGTGCGGCTGGTCGGAAACGATGGCGGCAAGCCAGCCTCTGACGACGGCCAAGTGCTGCCGCTCCTGCTCCAGCGCCTGGAGGAAGCTGGCAGCCAGATCGGTTTGCTCCTCTTCTTCGGCCAGGCTGATGAGCAACTCCCAACCGGCGTTGTCGGTCAGTTCTGCTGTGAGCATGGCGTTCAGGCACTGGGCCAGCGTCGTTCGCGGATCGTTGAGCACCTGCATCAACCCGCTGGACGCCACCGCGATGATGTCCGCACAGGGGGTTTGTGCAGTCGGGTCACCGCCCAACTGCGTCATGGCATCGCACAGGAGGCCGAAGTGCGCCAGTTCCTCGGCGCGAATTCGGGCAAGGATTTCGTCCGGACTGCCGCTGACGGAAAGGTCGCCTTCGAGGTCTGCAGGCAGCTCGTGCGGCAGGGCATCAGGATCCAGTTCGAGCGCAGCGTGGTACTTCACGATCAGCGCGTCATACAGGCGAGTTCCAGATCGCTCGAACGCGATGCGTTCGCCGATCTTGTCCATGAAGATCACCGGGTGGGGGCCTGTCAGAAACTTTGTGTGTGAGGCATAACATGTCGACAAGGAACATGAATGCCACGCAAAACAAAAACAACCGCAGCAGCGGACAAGGCGGCGCTGCCGCAAATTTCAGCAGAACTA
>Ga0170475_107685297_pt1 | contig 32873 bp, 17 predicted proteins | sample Soicark_Litter_5_FD_111474 | JGI IMG/M metagenome (GOLD analysis project Ga0170475, IMG submission 111474) | Avena fatua rhizosphere microbial communities from Hopland, California, USA. Combined Assembly of 48 SPs
CGCTGGTTCCAGTTACGGCAGGGACACCAGCGCTGCGTTCGCCCATGCGGTGGCAAATCGGGCGCTCGCGAGAGGGGAGAGCAGTCATGCGGGGAGTGTGGCTCGTCGGGCTGGCGTTCGTGGCGCAAGGGTGTGTGTTGGGCCCCACCAGCAACTCAGTGTTGGAGACGGGGGTGTCGACGGTCTTTTTCGACGGCGTCACGGACCAGAATGTGACGGTCATCGTCGAAGTGCTGCAGCCACGTACGGGCACGTACGTTGTACTCGGATCGGGATCGAGTGTCGCGGGAAGTTTTCACGTCACCGTCACCGTGCCCGAGCCCGCGTTCTTCACGCCGCCCTGCAACTTCGCGACGTTCCGCGTGCGCGACTCTCTCGGCCGTCAGTACGCGGGCCGGGATCAGACATGCCTCGACGACCCGCGCCAGTCAGGCAATATCTGCGGCGCGTCGGTCATCCTTCTGCAGCGCCCCCAGACGCTTCAAGGCACCCTCGCGCTCAACGGCCAGAGCGACGCCGACACGTACGCGTGCGTGACGACGCTCGACGGAGATCTGTCGATCGCTGCGGGCGAGGCGCCAGGAACGCAGAACAATACCTATCTTCCTGGAGTCGCGTTCTCGCTGCCACGCTTGAAGGAGGTCACCGGTTCGTTGAGCATCGCCGGCCAGGGTTCAGAACTCGTGAACCTGCCTCAACTGACGGGGGTAGGCGGCGATATGTCGATGGCGCTGAACGGGCGGCGGTTCGACGCGAACAATGGCAACACCAAATTCGTCAACAAGGTCAACGCGCCGAAGCTCGCGTCGATTGGCGGAAACCTCGTCATCGACGCGGCGACCCTCAACTTCGGTGGCGGTGGCGCAACCCCCACCATGGATGTCGGCTTACCGGCGCTGACGTCGATCGGCAACGGGCTGACGATTAACAATCCCGCGCCTCCGAACTTGCACATGTCCGGGTTGACGGCCCTCACGAATCTTCCGGGGAATCTCACCTTCAACTGGACTCAGACCGACCTTGTGGAGAACGGTCTCCTGCCCGCGCTCGTTTCGGTGGGCGGTAACGCCAATATCACGATGCCCCCCAATGCTCGGCAGCTATTTCCGGCCCTGACGACCGTCTCAGGAAACGTGACGATTCAGAACGCAGCAAGTGTCTTCCAGCCGGACCCGAGCCTCTTACCCGTGCTTCAGACGGTGGGAGGTAGCTTTACCCTGCAGAATGCCAGGACAAGCTGTGCCCCGAGCGGCAACCGATTCCCCGCGCTCAAAACCGTGTCGGGAGCTTTCAGCATCCTCGGCGCCAACAGCGAGTTCAGGCCGTTCATGGGCGCGAGCGGCGCAAATGCTCTCGCAGTCGGATCGCTCGACGTGTCAGGCACGAAGACGCAGCTCATTCCGTTTGGCTCCGACATGCAGGTCGTCGGCGCCGGCGCCGTGAACTTCCAGAACAACGCGAACCTCTGTCCGTGTCGGATCACGAGCTTCACGAGCGGGCTCGTGGCCAATGGATGGTCAGGCGCCAGCACCGGCACGGGCAACGGCACCGCGACGGTGTGCAGTCCGTGCCCGGCACCGCCAGTGTGTCCTTGATGAGCGAGAGTTGTCGCCCGAGTGCGGTTCGAGTTGCTCCTGGTTAGGTACTTGAAAACCTTTGCGATCACTTCTTCAGCGTGCGTTACGCTTCGGGGAAGGAGGTTGCGCTGAGCCAAAGTCGATCGGTCGATTCAAGCGCTCTTTTGACACTGGCATTCGGCGATGCGATAATTTCGAGTTGTGCGCGCGGAAGTAGTCTGCACCGTCGGCATTCGGAGCCAGCAGAGCATGGTCCGTCGTCGGCGCGTATAACCTCGGTCATCGTTCTTATCGTCCCCGTTAATCGTTCTTATTGTCCGCGCAAAGGGGGCACGTGCGGTTGCTGGCACGTGTACTACCTGATGGCAGGTGGTCCTGCCGGACTGGCGCCTCGGCATCGCCGGGTCTTTTCTACGTGTGACAGGCCCGTTCGGTTGACGGAGGGAGAACGAACGTTTCGATCGCATCAGGCACGAACAACAGGATCAACACGAATGTTCCGATCGCATCAAGGGCAGGATCAGTGGGTCATCGAGCGTGCCTTGCCGGGCAAGGTCGGAGGGTGGTTCATCGACTCCGGGGCAGGGCCCGATGGCATCCAGGGTTCTAACTCGTTCATGTTAGAGAGCGAGTTCGGGTGGAAGGGGCTGCTCGTCGAACCACATCCCGATTGCGTGGCTCGGGTTCGGGCGAATCGTTCCGCCATCGTGGAGCAGTGCTGTCTGACCGATTCGTTCGGCGAAGTGGATTTCGTGCTGAACGTACACCCGGAACTCAGCAGCATTACCGAGCATCTTTCCGAGCCGAACTTCACCGCTGCGGGCTTCGGTCCTGATGGGCATGCGGTCGTCCCTGGTCTACCTCCTCCTGGCGGACTGGACTCGGTGCGGATACCAACCGCGCCACTCTGGGAACTCCTACGACGTCATCACTTTCCCTCGGTGATTGACTATCTCAGCCTCGACATTGAGGGTGCCGAGTGGGTGGCCCTCAAGGACTTTCCCTTCGCCGAGTTCCGCATCCTCTGCATGACGATCGAACGTGGCGGAAAAGCGTACGACAAGCTGAACGCGAAACTTCGCGCCGAGGGCTATCGGTTAGTTCGCGTATCGGACCCCGATGACTTCTACGTGCACTCGTCCGTCAACTATCGCATGACGCTCCGTGAACGCATGGAAACGGCATTGCACAGCACTTGGAACAAGTGGTATTCCCGCGAACCCTTGCTCACTGTGCGGCGGCTCGCGCGTCGCGTTCGGAAATTGCACCGCGGCCACTAGTGTCGCGACTCAGATTTCCCACAGAGCGAAAAGGGCGCGTCGCGCGCGTTGCGCAGCGCCGTCAACGTCGCGGGTTTCACCCGTCGTTGCGGGATTCAGACGAGGATTTGGAGTGAGAGGGCGCAGATATCGAGGTAATCCTTAATGGTGGCCTCCAGTTGTCTGTTGCCAGGGACTGAACGCCGCTTTCTCCTGTTATCGATGCGGAGGCTCTCGACGCTGGCGGCCTACAGCCTACAGCACGAGTTCGAAGACGTCGTGAGCGCGGTGACTGGCGCCGACCGAGTTGAGGCCGACGATGCTCGAGCGCTCGAGTTCTCGCGTCGGGTCCATAAGCTCCTCCGGCGCGCGACCCGGTCGCCCGGCATTGCGCGCGCGTGGATGCCTAGTCCCTCCACGGTTCGCCTCGAGCAGGATTACGACCTCTTCTTCCCGATCTTCAGTCACGCGCATGAATTATTTGCTCTGACAACCGTGCCGGGCTGGCGGCGGCATTGCCGCCGCGCCGCGTGCTTTGTTAACGAGCTGTGGGGTCACCTCTGGCCTGGCGAACTCCTTGAACTCCTGGCGGATTTCGACCATATTTTTCTTGGTGCCCGACATCTAACGGAGGAGGTGTCGCAGCTCGTTGGCCGTCCTTGCACCTACCTACCTCTCGCCACCGACGTTCTGCGGTTTGCTCCGTTGCCGCATTCACCGGCACGCGTGATTGACGTCTGCAATATTGGTAGGCGATCCCCAATCACCCACGAGGCGCTCCTCACATTGGCCCGCGAGCGGCGCATCTTCTACTACTACGACACGATCGCGGCGAGCGGCGCGAATCTGAAACAGCGCACGTTCCACGTCGATCGACCTGCTGAGCATCGGCTGTTGCTGGCTGGACTTTTACAGCGGACTCGATATTCGATCGCTAACCGGAGTCGCGTGAACGAAGCAGAAGCCGCCCAGCACGAGGTAATCTCGAGCCGCTTCTATGAGGGAGCGGCGGCCGGTACAGTGATGTTAGGAGAAGCGCCGCGCTCCGATGAGTTCACACGGCAATTTGGCTGGCGCGATGCTGTGATACCCCTCCCATTCGATTCCCCCGAGGTCGCCAGTACTCTCAAGGAACTCGACAGTGACCCAGAGAGGATGGAGCGAACGCGGCGCGAGAACGTCCGGCAGTCCGCACTGCGCCACGATTGGGTCCATAGGTGGCGGACGGTGCTGGAAACGCTTGGCGTGGCGCCGACGCACGCGATGCGTGATCGTGAGCAGCGGCTCCAGGAACTAGCCACCTTGGCGTCCCCAGAGAACCACCAAGGAGGCTAGGGCTCATTTACCTCATCGAATGATCCTCAAATTCTGCGGTGCAGCCGGCGCAGTCGTCAACGGCTGAATGAAAATGCTCACGCCTCCGCCAACGCGCGAGCCACGCGCTTCCATGCTCGTGACTCCCGTGGGCTGAGTAATCGTCGCTTTGTAGCTCCCATCGGCCTGTAGTTGAGCCTGCGCCACGGCTGCTCCGTTGACGTAGATGTCCACACGCGTCATGGGCAGGCCGGCGGTCACAGAGAGTGTGATTTGCCCGGTTCCTGCCGCCGCTGACGTCATCGACAGGGCGAGAGGCAGCGCGGTTTGGGTTTCGCCGTCGTCGATCTGCTGAAGGTATGCCGCGAGATCGTTTTTCTCCGAGGTTGTCAGCGCTCCTCCGACATGAACCGTGTTGCTCAAGACGTCCGCCAACGTGGCCGCGGAACCATCGTGCAGGTAAGGGCCGGTATCCCACATACCTTTGAGCGTCGGTGTGTCGAAGCCGAGAAGCATTGCGCCGAGCCGCTGACCACTGGAGGTCTTGATGGTGCCCACGTCATGTAACAGCCTGGAAGGGCTGTCGGTGAAGAGATTGCCGTTGTGGCAGACTGCGCATTTCTGACGTTGGAAAATCAGCTTGCCGTTTTGAGCTTGCGTCGTGAGCGCGCCAGCCGACGTTCTGAACGGGCTCGGGTCTGTTTCTGACAACGAAGCCAAGTACGCGGCGATGGCATCGAGGTCGCTTGAGATCCCGGTCTTGCGATCGCCGAGTGGTTGGTTGCGTGTGCCGGTATTGAATTGCGCGTCGGTCATGAAGCCGGAACCGCTGAAGGCAGACCGAATGTCGTTCTCGAAGTCCTGGATCTCGTCGAAGTTGCCCGTCCAGTGTACGCGCCCCTCCGCGACGCCACCGTGGCCTTTCAGAGGGAGGTTGTTGCGCAGGCCTTCCCCTCGCTGTGTGAAATCCCAGACGCGACCGTCGTGTCCGCCCTCCAGATGGCAGAGCGCGCAACTAAAGTAGCCTTCGAGCGACATGCGCGTGTCGGCCGCGTTGTAGAAGAGCTTCTTGCCCAAGAGCACAGTTGCCGGCAGCGTCTCTGTCGCGACCGTGGAAAGCGTTTGCACGACAGGGAGACCACCGGTGCCCTTCTTGATCAGGGAATCGGCGTTGAGCACGGTGACGTTGCGATCCAGGAAATTCTGGACGAACAGGCGACCGGTGACGATATCCAGGGCGAGTCCTTGCGGCGCTCTTCCGACATCGGCCTGAGCGACTACCGCCGCTGCCGCGACTCCCGCATCCAGCGCCACCACGCGGTTGTTCCCCTGCAGTGCTGTGAACACGTGACCGCCGTACGGGCTTGCCAATACCGCGGACGGTTGGCTGGTATTATCGATGTCTTTCCGCCCGGTCGCGTCCTCGGTTCCTGACTGAAGGTTCAGCGTGCCCACGAGCGATCGGACCATGGACTGGTGAGTCAGGGGTTGTCCATCCCGCAGCAGGCCGCGGAAGATGTTGTCTTTCTTCGCTGCGTACCAGCCCTTTTTCCCATCCGGCGTGAGGGTCAGGCCGACAACGTAGTTGGGAATGCCGCGCGCGGAGCTTCCGTTCTCCACGTTCGGCGCATCGTCTTTGGGCAATGACACGGTCACAATCGCAGCCGACGTCCACGTCTGCGTATCGACTGACCACACGGTGCCGCCGTCGTCCGGTGAAATGAAGCGTGAGACGAAGAGCCTCGATCCATCGGGTGTCAGCGCGAGCGCGCGTGGCGTCGGCCCAACGTCCAGCGTCCCGGTATCGGCGAACGTGGCGGTGTCGAAGCGGCGGAGGCGGCCGGTGGCATATTCCGCAACGTACGCAGTCTTTCCGTCCTTCGTCATCACCACGCTGACGGGCCGTGAGCCGCGTGGCAGCGGTATCGTGCGAACCGTGCTTCCGGTTGCGGCAACGACGCGGATCTCATCGGAGTCGCGGCACACAACCCATGGCCAGCCGAGCGCGTCGACTGCCAGGCCCAAGGGCCGTCGGCCCACGACGATCTCTCGTGTCTTGGTCAACGCGTCGGGGTTCAACAGCGTCACGGTGTCCGTGTCAGGATTGACCACCCATACGCGGCGATTGACGCTGTCTACTGCGATTGGCGTCGACCGCAAACGCGTGAGCCCGTCCTGCCCCGCCGTCGTAAAGTCCACGCCTGGTTGCGACACGATGAGCGGCAGGTTTTGACTTGTGGTGTCCCCCTTGTCGTCCTTGACCTGAACGAGGATGACGTAGTTGCCAGGGTTTGCGTATACGTGTTGTGCGACGTTTGAGGAGCCAAAGGCCGTTGGAGCGGTGCCGTCGCCGAATTGCCAGCTGTACTGCAACAGGCCGCCTTCGGGATCCGTGGCGCTTGCGGTGAAACTCACGGATGCCGCCGCCGTGGCGGGAGAGACGGGATTGGTGGTGACCAGCGTGATTCGCGGCGGCTGGTTGACGGGCGTAACGCCCGCACCCGTCGAGAATGTGAATTGCGTCGCCGCGATACCGTTGCCGGCAACGTCGCGGATACCGCCGGCCACCAATTGCACCACGTAAGTGGTATCTGCGGCCAGAGGCGAGCGTGGCACCAAGTTGATGACATTATAGCTGGTGCTCATGATATCGGCGGGGACGGCAGAGCCACCGTTCGCGGGTCGCACCACGATGTTTTGATTCGTGAGAGTGGTGTCGTCCAGCGTTTCGTTGATGACGAGGCCGATGACCGTGCTCGGCGGCTGGTTGACGGCGCCGTCCAGGGGAAGGTGATAACCCACGGTGGGTGGCGTCGTGTCGAGAGCACCGAGTGACCAAAGCTGAGTTCCGCCGTCGCCAGGGACAACGAGGATGTGGCCGAGTGGTGTCGGCATGAAGTCAGGGGCGCTGAAGCCGTCAAAGGTTTGCACCACCTGGTGATTCACCAGATCGACCTTGTAGACGTTATCGAACTGAGCGATGAAACCGTACTGATCTTGGAAACCGATATAGCGCGCGTGTACCGTCGGCCCGTCGGTGGCCGTCGGACCGATGAATTGAGGGTTCGCACCGGTTTTTGGCTTCATCTGCTTTGGGTACCCGAAACCGTACTTGAGGTTTCTAGGGTCGCTAAAGTCGATCGCGACTAGATTGTTTCCCTGCTCGTTTGGGTTGGCTCCGTTCCCAGACCAATTGGTCGGGCTGCCGATGATAAAAACGATGTAGTTCCGCCACACCGCAAAGTTGGCGTACTCCTGCAACGGCGACACGATCTTGCTCAGGAACACGGGATTGGCGGGATCTCCGACGTCAATGACGGAAATTCCCTGAGGGTCTTGGTCGCCCGCGGCAAAGAACAGCAGGTTGCCAATCCGGAACTCAAAACCGCGCGGCCCGCCGGCCATGGAGGCAAGGCTGACGTTCGAATTGAGCACCACGCCGCTTCGCTGGTCTGACAGCCTCGTGCCCTCATCCAGTAGTGGAAACGTCGCCAGTGTGCGCCATCCAATGTTCGTCGGATTCTTCAGCGGCGTTGCGGCCGTCCAAGCCTTGGTTTGCGGTAGCACGGACAAGTCCTGGAATTGCGCACTTGGACTCAATTGAGGGTTCAGGATCTCCTGGAAAAACATGTCCCCGAATTTCCACCACATGTGACCGTTTTCCGACGCGTTAACCGTGCTGAGGAGGATGGGATTCAGGGGATTGGAAATGTCGTAGTATCGAAGAGCGTTGCTCGAAGTTTCTTGCTCGGCGACCATCATCAACGTTCCGCGGTGGAAGGTTATGGTACGTCCGCCATGAGGAATGCTTGCCAGATGCTGTCCTGCCGGCCAGGTCTGGGTCGGCAGGCCGCCGCCGCCCGCTGCCTGGGCTCCATCGAAAAGAAAGTGGCCGGCCGACATCGACAGCGCCAACAGCGCGGTCAAAATGACGCGAAACGGGACCGACGCAACCGCTTTCCTTCCGCTACTTTTCACAATGTCCTCGCATTTCCGCATTCTGCGGCGCTTGCACACGATTCTCCCAAGCGACACGCCGGCACGCCGCAAAGTTCGCGCCTTCGTCAAGCTGTCCCGGTGCCCGACTCAGATGACAATCGGGATATTCATGTTTTTCAGGATTGTTCGCGGGGTCAGTCGAGCGGTCAGAACGAAAAATTGGGCTAACGATCACGCCTTGAGGCTGATACCGGCGAAACAGAACGGTGGAGCTCTCCGCGACAGTTAGATGTAAGTTCTACCCAGCGACGAAACGTCTCTTATTGAGACATGGTGGCTCATTTACGAATCTGCAGCTGAAGTTTCGAAAGACGTAGCGGTCCGTCGCCGAAGCTCAGCCCAGCTGAGTTTTAGTTGCGGGCCACCTCCGAGGCCCAAAAGGCTCCCGACGAGGGATGCCTCCTTCCGGTGGAAAAGGTCGAACGGCTTGCGGATTTTATGTCAGCCAGAGGCAGACAATTCGTAGTCGCGCGCGACATAAGTCTTCCAAATGGCGAACTAAAGTTTTCGCCTTCATCGTTTCGTTCACATTTTCCGAAGGTATTTGCCCAAGACGCTGGTACGCCCTTCGCCTAATGCCACTCGAACACATTCTAGTCCAGAGGGGGCGCCATGGGGCTTGGCTGCGACGCGCGCTTGCAGGCCGACTGTTTGTACCACCGGCGCCTGCGACGGAACCAACTGCACGGTCCGAGCTGGTTGACATCCGCCGCCAAGTCAAGAGGAGCCGCACTGTGACGATTCTGAGAATTCGACATTTATGGCCTGCGCTGCAGGTCAGCGGTGCCACCTTACCGACCGCCCCGGCGCTCGCGTCTCGCGCGGCCGCCCCGGCAGATGGACTGGATGCCTTCGGTTCTGAAGCTGACCCGCCAGCCTCCGCACCGAACGTTCGTGTCGCTCCGACTCCGCCGCCACCCCAGCCGAAACAGCCAAGAAAGCGGGTCAAGGTTCCCGCGTGGGCGCCCGTCGCCGCTAGGTGGGCCGGTGTCGTTGTTCTTAGCGCAGCGACGGCGATCGGCGGTGTGTTTTTCTATCAGAAGAGATTTGCTCCCGTCGCCACAACAGGTTCCGTAACCCTCGACACGTCGCCGTCGGGCCTTGATGTCGTGATGGCGGGAAAGTCGCTCGGCAAGACTCCTCTGACGACCGCGCTTGCACCGGGCGCGTATGAGATGCAGGTCGGTGCGGCTCCCACCACGCGGACCGTCAAGGTAAACATCGTCGCCGGCACGTCGGTGGTTCAGCATCTGGAATTTGCCGAACTCCCGTCTGCGGCGAGCGGCACTGGCGGCCTGCATATTCAAACCGAACCGAGTCACCTTCCTGTTTCTGTGGACGGCACCAATCACGGCGTTTCACCGGTCGCCATCGATCAGCTGCAGCCCGGTGAGCACGAGGTGACGATCAAGACCGCGACCGGCGTCGTTCGACGCTCCGTCACGATTCAGGCGCACGAGACGGCGTCGCTGATCGTGTCGTCTACCACGCCGCCGCCCGATCCGACCGCGGTCAGCGCTGGCTGGATCGCAGTGACCTCGCCGGTCACGCTCCAGTTACGCGAGGGCGGGAAGCTGATCGGGACGAGCGAATCCGATCGGCTGATGCTCACGGCGGGGGATCACGACATCGAGTTCGCAAACGACGCGCTCGGGTTCAGCGGTCACCGGACACTGCACGTCAACAGCGGAAAGACGACGGCGACTAAAATCGACCTTCCCAATGGCAGTTTGAGCATCAACGCCCAGCCATGGGCCGAGGTTTTTGTCGACGGCGAACGGATTGGCGAGACGCCGATTGGAAATCTCCCGCGTCGGATTGGCACTCACGAAGTCATTTTCCGGCATCCGGATCTCGGTGAGCGCCGCGAATCGGTGGTGATTGCCGTCGGTAAGCCGGCGCGCATTGGTGTGGATCTCAGGAAGAAGTAACCCAGGAAGAAGCAGCGTCATGCGATTGAATCGAACCTTTCTCGTCACCAGTTTCTCGACGTTCCTCCTCGCCTCCCTGTCGATTGCGCCGAAGGCTGGCGCCCAGGATTCACTGCAGTCGGTCAGGGAACTCTACGCCTCGGCGGCGTACGAGGATGCGTTGACCGCGGTTGCCAAAATCGACTCTCCATCGGAGCCGAATCTCGAGGCCGAGCAGTATCGCGTGTTCTGTCTCGTCGCCCTTGGCCGCATGGACGAAGCCGCTCAGGCCGTCGAGTCCTGTTGACTCTGAAGCCGGAGTACCGCCCGAACTCCGCCGATGCGTCGCCGCGCATTCAAACGCTCTTCTCACAGGTCCGCCGAAAGATGGGCCCGGCGCTTGTGAAGCGCATGTATCAACAGGGCCGGGCGGCAATGGAGCGGAATGACCGTGAACAAGCGGTCGCTCAATTCGAAGCGATGCTCAGAATTGCGAACGACGACGACGTTCGCAACGAAGGGAGCATGACCGAGTTGAGGGAACTCGGCTCGGGTTTCCTCGAATTGAGCAAGGCGCTGCCGGCGAAACCGAAACCCGCCGAGCCGGCGCCTGTCGCGGCGGCGCCGAAGCCCAGCGTCATCGTGCCCCCAAGCGTCATTCAACAGCGCCTGCCGCCATGGATTCCCGACCCGGTCAGCCGCGCGTCGGAATTCCGTGGTTCGGTTCGTGTGCAGATTTCTGCCGACGGCAGGGTCACCAGTGCCGAGATTCTCAAGTCCGTCCATCCGGCGTACGACCAGTCACTGCTGCGAGCGGCGAAGACTTGGCAATACGAGCCAGCCACCAAAGACGGCGTTGCTATCCCAAGTGAAAAGACGGTCGAAGTGGCAGTGACACCACCGCAAAGGCAAGGGGCCGGGGCGGACAAAAGTCCCCTCTTTTAAGTGAATAAAGTCTGCCTTATGGCGGACTAATTCCGACCGACGCGATTACAGGAGCGTCTCGACAAAGAAAATACCTCTAAAAGGCAGGAATTAAGCGCCTTAGCGCGGTGACAAAATTCTCCAAAACGTGGCTGCGCCTTTGCACATTTGCTGAGTTACCCCTCCGTCTCCGATGGGCGGGGTGCCGAATTGCTGAGTTCCTAACTAAACTTTCGATGCTGTCATCATCGCTCTCGCAGCTGCTCGAGAGGGCCCGAACGCGTTTTGGCTTGGAAGTCGAAGTGCTCGACTCCACGCTTCAGCACGTTTACCCCGACTCCACGACCGCATTGGCGCGGATGATCGAGGAATCCCCCGTCGTGCGCCAGTCCTTACTGGCCGCGCTGGCCGACGGGCGCCCCGAGCAACTCGGCGATTCTCGTGCGCAGTATCAGGTATTTCCGCTGCGACGCGCCGCCAAGATCCGCCAATCCTCAGCGCTCGTTGCGATTCGTCGCACTGGACGAACAATCGAGTCGACTGACGATGAGCGGGCATGGCCGGAACTGGCGCGGGCGATTGTAGAAGCGGATTTCGCGGCCTCGGAAGCGCTGAGCGACGAACGGCAGCAGTCGCGGCGTCTGCTGGCGACGCTTCGATTCCTTCGGCATCTTGTGGAAACGGACACGGAGGCGGAGCTCGGGCAGGCCATCATCCAGGCCGCAGCCGTGTGGTTCGATGTGGATGCTCGACTCTTCCAGCGTAATCTGGCCGGCGATTTCGTGCTCTGCACCGCGCTGCCTGGAGCCCACGTCGAGGAAGCCGCCAAGCGTCTGAACTCCCAGTGGGTGGCCGGAAACAGTGAAGCCATCCGCCTGGGGCCGATTGCTGAGTGGGGAGAGTCAACGGCAGGCTTGGAAGTTGTGCTGGTGCCGCTCACCCTGGGGGATAACCCCGACTGGGTACTTGCGCTCATCGGCACATTCCCGAAAAACGCGGAACCACTTTTCGCCGTGCTCGGCCGAATTGTCGGCGTTCAGCTTCAGACGATCAGGTCGAAGCGCCGCGATCGTACGCGCGAGCGGTTTCATGGGTTGGTCGAGCAGGGAGGGACAGTTCCCGAGCTGCTCGCGGTGCGACTCGTGCGCGAGCTGGTGGACTTGACGGGAGCCGCGTACGCCTCGGTGGTGGTGAATCGTCAGGGCCGGGAGCGACGGATCGCCTGCATCGGGGCGTCGAGCGAAGTGCCCGGCAGCTCGAACGAATCGTCGCCGGTTGAGCGTTTCAGCCCGACGCAGTTTCTCTGCAAGCTGACTTTGCATGAGGATGCGTTCGCGGTTCTCGATCTTCGACCGATGGCTGGCGAATCGTTTCAGCCTGATGCCGAACTGATCACGCGCGTGGCGACCGGCGTCCTGCAGGCGTGGCTCGTGGGAGCTGAGGCGTCGCTGAGCGACGTCTCGCGCGCAACGGTCCGGCCCGCGGTTTCGGAGTTCGTGCGCCGTATTGAAGAAGAGCTCGAACGAGCCAAGCGCTTCGATCTCCGGCTGTCGCTCGTGCTGATCGACATCCCGCACACTCCGACAGGCTTCGACCGGGCGACCTCGCTGATGCAGGATGCGGTGCGGCAGGAGCTACGCGGATCGGACGTTCTCGGCACGATGAATGGCGATCGCGTGGCGGCACTGCTCACGCACACCGATGGCGCGGGCTCGAACAAGGTCGTGGGCCGTCTGCGTCGTCGTCTTGGCGAAGCGGCGGGCCGGCTCAACCTGACTGGCGTGCGGGTAGGGCACGCTGCGTTTTCACCCGAGTGCAGGACCGCAGAGGCGCTTCTCTCGCAGGCGGCGAAGGATGCGCAACCGGTCTCACTCTGAACGGTCGATGCGAACGAAACAACCTGGCGATGAAGGAGACACCGTGAGGCGGAAGATCGGCGACAGGCGCATCCGGCCGCGATTCGACATCGTCGGCGACCTGTGGGGTTCACTTGAGACCGTCATCCGGCTGCCGTTGAGGAATGTGAGCCGAGGCGGAGCGCTGATTCATTCGCACGTGCCTTTGCCATCGCAGTCAGTTCATCGGCTGGCGTTCAATTCGGATGGGCAGGATGTGTCGGTGCCGGTTCGTGTCTCGCATGTTGATCTGCAGGTATCGGCCGATGGCGAGCGGACGTATCTCATCGGAGTCGAATTCCTGGCCGCGCAGCCCGCACTGCTCGAATTGATCGAGCGGATGACGATCGCTGCGAGCGGCGGGGGAGCTGGAGTGTAGCGCGATGAGTGGCGGTTTCTCCGAACGACGGCAATCACCGCGTATTCCGCTCGCTGGCGACGTGGAATGTCGAGTGGATCTTCGCACCAGGGTCCGGATGCTCGACGTCAGTTTGGGTGGCGCGTTGCTCGCGGCAGAACTCGCGCTGCCGGTCGGTGCGTCAGCGGAATTGCGCACCGGTCTTGGCGCAACCGCCTTTCGCACCGATGTGCAGGTGAGGCGGGCCGTCGGCTTGCCGGCGGGTGTGACGCTGAACGGCCTCGGTGCGATGTTTACGACGATGGACGAGCGGAGCCGGCGGAGTTTAGAGGATTTCTTACGGAAAGCCAGTCAGTAAGGAACGTCGTACAACGCGCGTCAGGATACAGCTTGGGCGCGCAACACGCGCGTAACGAAGGAAAGCGCATATGAGACACGAGGGCAGTGAACAGTTGATCGGAACGAGCGGCGTGATTGCCGAACTCACCCAGGAGATCGACCGCATCGCGCGTTCGGACGCCAAGGTGCTCATCACTGGTGAGAGCGGCGTCGGCAAGGAACTCGTGGCTCACGCGATCCATCAGCGCAGCCCGCGTGCGGCACGGCCGATGGTCGCGGTGAACTGTGCGGGCTTGCCGGAAACGTTGCTGGAATCCGAGCTTTTCGGACACGTCAAGGGGAGCTTCACCGGCGCGTATCGCGACAAGCAGGGCAAGCTCGAGATGGCCGACCGGGGCAGCATCTTCCTCGACGAAATCGGCGAGATGACGCTCCGGATGCAGGGTCTCCTCCTCCGATTCATGGAGACGGGTGAACTGCAGAAGGTCGGTGCCGATCGAATTGCCGGCCGAGTCAACGTCCGCGTCATTGCAGCAACAAATCGCAACCTGCGCGAGATGATCTCCGAGGGAACGTTCCGCGAGGATCTGTTCTATCGCCTCAACGTCATTCACCTGGTCGTTCCGCCGCTGCGAGAACGCCGCGAGGACATCCCGGCTCTCATCGACTACTTCATGAACCGGTTCACTCGCAACAACGGTCACCCGGTGAAGTTCATCTCGGCCGAGGCGAACAAACTGCTGTGCGAGTACTCGTGGCCCGGCAACGTCCGCGAGCTCGAAAACGTCATCGAGCGCCTGGTGGTGACCGGCCGCTCCGAATCGGTGGCGCCGGAAAGCCTCCCGATGGAGGTCCGGTCACAGCAGTCGATTGGGTTGCGTCCGAAGAAGGAGCGCCGGCGGACCGTCGCTGACGACCTCTACAAGAAGCTGGTGGAGGAGCGAGAGTCGTTCTGGACCGTTGTCTATCCTCTCTACATGCAGCGCGAAATCACGCGCGGCAATGTGCGCGACCTCGTGCGCAAGGGACTCGAAGACGCCCGTGGCAATTACAAGATCGTGGCGAAGCTCTTCAACATGGAGTCGCGGGATTACAAGCGGTTTCTGAATTTCCTGCGCAAGCACGATTGCCAGTTGCCGTTCAAGGAATACCGGCAGTGAATACACATCTACGGCACAAAGTGATCTGGGGTTACAAGGTGGGGTCTCGTCAGATTGGTTTCGCAACCATGGTGGCCTGCCTGGCGGCCGTTGCGACGCACGCTGAGGCACAGACGCCTGTTCCGCCGCAGACGACGCCGCCAACCGCGCAGAACAGCTCTCCAGCCGCCGCCGCGGATCCGGTCGTCAGTCCGCCGGGTTACACGATTGGTCCCGAGGATCAACTGTCGATCGTGTTCTACAACGACAAGAACATGTCGGCCGATGTGGTCGTGCGTCCGGACGGCAAGATTTCGCTGCCGCTCATCAACGACGTACAGGCGAGCGGTTTGACGCCCGAGCAGCTGCGCACGCAATTGAGCGCAGATGCGAACCGCTTCGTGCAGGACCCGAACGTCAGCGTGGTGGTTCGTCAGATCAACAGTCGGAAGGTATTCATCATGGGCTCGGTGGAAAAGCCCGGGACCTATCCGCTCATCGCGCCGACGACGGTGCTGCAGTTGATTGCCACAGCCGGGGGCGTGAAAGAGTACGCCGACACCAAGAAGATCGTGATCATCCGGATGGAAGGCGGCCGCCAAGTCACGTTCAACTTCAACTATCGAGACGTTGTGGGTCAGAAGAACATGCAGCAGAACATCGAGCTGCGACCCGGCGACACGATCGTCGTGCCCTAGGCCATGGCAATCGTTCATCGTTCAAGATCGTCCCGGTGGGTGCTCGCCGGAGCGCTCGCACTGGGCGTCTCTGGTGTTCCGCGTGCGGGCTGGGCACAGGATCAGCCGCCGCGGCCGCATTATCAGGGGCTCTTCGGGAGCCCGGCACCGGCGAGCCGCTCGCTGGACATTCGGTGGTCGCTGCTCGGTGTGTACGACGACAACGTCACGGCCGATACCGCCAGCTACGATCCGCGACTGCAAGTCAACGGTGCCTACGGATTGGGAGAGGCGACGCTGACCTATATGCAGAAGACGAAGCGTCACCAGTTGACGGCGAACGGCCGCTCCACGAGCCGGTACTATCCGCAAATGACCGATCTCAGCGCCACCGAGGGAAGCGGCGACCTCAGCGTGGTCACCCAAATCGGGCGCCGAAGTCACGTGTCGCTGTTTCAGGGGGCGACATACCAGCCGTACTACCAACTCAATTTCATGGGGGGCGCCGCCCCCTCCGAAGGCGCGACGATTTTGAGTGGGAACGTTGCCGGCTCGCCCGAGCTCGGGGGGCAGCCACTACGTTCTTTGCCGTCATACATCTATGACGGCAAATTCGGTTGGGGCACCCAGATCGGCCGCCGCGACACCCTGTCGGCGGATTACAGCTACCGTCACACGATCTTCGGCAATAGTGTCCGCGCGCCGTTTGACTGGCAGCTTGCCGATGTGAAGTTTACACATCCGATGACGCGGTACGCCGCGCTCCGGCTCGGGTATGGTTACAGCCAGGGCCGCAGCGGCACGCGCGTCGATAACCACAACCTCGACGTCGGCGTGGACTATTCGCGGCCGCTTTCGCGAACCCGACGGACGAAGTTCAATTTCAGTTCCGGCTCCAGCATCGTCGAGTATGCGAACCAGCAGTACTTTGTGATGAACGGTGATGCGGAACTCACGCACGAAGTTGGCCACAGCGGGACGTTGAGTGTCGGGTACCACCGCGGCGTTCAGTTTGTTGAGGGTGTCATTGGACCGATGATGGCCGACACGGTGCGGACCGGTTTTAGCGGCTATCTCGGCTCGCGCGTCGAAGCGATCATCAATGGCGGTTACTCGTCGGGCCAAATCGGGCTGGGTTCTGGAGATCCTGGCTACGCGACCTATACGGCCGGTGCTGGTTTGAGAGTGGCCTTGAACCGATTGTTCTCAATCGATATGCAGTATCTCTACGATCAGTACGACTTCGACCAGGGCGCTCCTCTACTGGTCGGTGTTCCTCGGGCGCTCGATCGGCAATCCATCCGCGTCGGTGTGACCGGCTGGGTTCCATTGCTGCATCGATCGAGCGGGCGCGAGTGATCGATCCTGACATTCTTCTTCAGCTAACCGCGATGTGGAACTGCTAAGAAATGCGATCGCTGTCCCGAGTGTCCTCGGGCCGGTGATGAGCGGCGGACGCCGTCGATAGGACGCAAGATCCCGGGCATGGCGGATCCAAATCGCAGGCGAAGAGTTCGCTTAGCCGCTATTGGCATCGTCGCGCTTGGACTGGCGAGTCTCTGGGTCTGGCGCGAGCCGATGCTCCAACGCCTGGGGCGACTGCTCGTGGTGAGCGACCCGGTCAGCCAGGCTGACGTCGTTGTCCTCGGTGTCTCGAGCGATGGAGCAGGGGTGCTCGAGGCCGCCGATCTCGTCCATGCCGGTGTCACGGGCAAAGTGGCGGTGTTCGACGATCCGCCGGATGCCGTGGATCGTGAGTTCCTGCGTCGCGGCGTCCCGTATGAGGACGCCGGCGCGCGGTCGATCCGGCAGCTCGCGTTGCTGGGGGTGACGCAGGTGGTTCGGATTTCCGCGGCGGTCGGCGGTACCGAGGAGCAAGGCGCGCGACTTCCTCTCTGGTGCCAGGACAACGGCGTGAAGTCGCTGATCGTCGTGACGACGGCGGATCATTCACGCCGTTTGCGGCGGGCGCTGCGACGCGGAATGGACGTCGAGCATATACGCGTGGCGGTCCGCCCTGCCGCCCATTCACCGTTCCAGGTGGAGGGTTGGTGGCAGACGCGAGAAGGTGTTCGGATCGGCGTCATCGAGCTCGAGAAGTTGTTCCTCGATGTGATCCGCCATCCGTTTGAGAGGTAGGCACGAGACATGTTGGTTGACAGGAGAATGCGTGTGTCTGGAAATCCGGGCGATCAGGAGGAGCGGTGAAGGCCGCATTGATCGGAGCAGGTCAAATCGCACGGCAGCACCTGGCGTGTCTGCAAGCACTGCCCGGTGTGCAAATTGCCGCGGTGTGTGATTTATCACCATCGGTTGCGGAGGCGGCCGCGGAACGGCATCGGGTCGCACGGTGGTTCACTGATTATCGAAAGATGCTCGACGAAGTGCGGCCGAACGTCGTCCACGTGACCACGCCGCCCAATTCGCACTACCGGCTCGCGCTCGACGCGCTGAACGCCGGCAGCCATGTGATCGTTGAGAAACCTGCGACGGTGACGTTCGACGAGCTCGACGGCCTCCTGCACCGCGCTGCGGAACGGGGACTCGCGCTCGTCGAGGACTACAACTACCTTTTCAATACGCCACCCCGGGAGATTCGGCGGCTGATCACGTCAGGAGAGTTCGGCCGAGTCGTTCACGTCGACATCGCCATCTGCCTGGATATCCTCGGGCCCGGCGGGATGGCCGATCCGAACGCCCCGCATCCGTGCCTGTCGCTGGCCGGTGGCGCGATCGGTGATTTTCTACCCCACCTTGCGTCGATGGCGCATCTTTTTGTCGGACCACACCGCCGCGCCCAAACCGTCTGGACCAAGCGAAGACCCGGAATTCTGCCGTACGACGAGTTTCACGGCCTCATTGAGGCAGAAGAGGGAACTGCCACGGTAAGCTTCAGTTCGACGGCCCAGCCGGATGCTTTCTGGGTCCGCGTCTACGGCGAACGGATGCACGCGTCCGCGAACCTGTTCGAAAAGCGATTCACGATCGAACGCGTTCGTCCAGGACCGAAGCCACTGCAGCCGCTGTTCAACGGACTCGAGGAAGGTCGTTCGATCCGGCGCGCCGCAGTCGGGACGCTGGCCAGGAAGTTCCGCGGTGGTCCGGGCTCTTACGAAGGCTTGTTCGAATTGCTGGCACAAACCTACGGTGCGCTGGCGGCCGGGACTGCGCCTCCCGTGGATGCCACGCGCGTAATTGAAGTGAATCGGCTCATCGAAGCGCTGAAGCCGGCGGGGCAGGGATGAAGATACTCGTAACTGGAGCAAACGGTTTTCTCGGGCAACACGTGGTCAGCGCATTGCTGGCGCGGCGCCATCAGGTTCGCGTCCTGGTTCGACCGGCCGCGGATCTGGATCAGACATCGTGGCGTAATCAGGTGGACGTCTTTCGCGCGGATTTACGCTCAACTTCGAATCTCGAATCCGCATTCAACGGAATCGACGTTCTCGTCCATCTGGCGGCCGCAGTGACCGGCGGGGAAGACGCGCAATTTGCGGCGGGCGTGGTCGGCACCGAACGACTGTTGTCGGCGATGATCGGCTCGGGCTGCCGTCGCGTTGTGCTCGCCAGTAGTTTCTCGGTCTACGACTGGAGCAATATCCGCCGCACGCTTGATGAGAATTCGCCAATTGAGCCACGCGAGGACCTGTACGCGCGCGACGGCTACTCGATAGCCAAGTGGTGGCAGGAGCGGGTGACTCGCCGGTTTGCCGAAGTGCACCAGTGGGATCTCACGGTGCTCAGGCCTGGCTTCATCTGGGGCCGCGATCACGCGTATCTCGCCGCGCTCGGCCAGCAGGTCGGCCCCGTGCATTTCGTGATCGGTCCGTTCACTCACATGCCCATGACGCATGTCGAGAACTGTGCCGACTTGTTTGCCCTGGCCGCCACTGATCCTCGCGCGGTGGGGCACACGTTCAATGTGGTGGATGGTCCAGGGTCCAGGATTTGGAGGTTTCTCGGCGAGTACCTCCGCCGGTCCGGCGAGGGTGGTTTCCGCATACCGATCCCGTATACGGCCGCGTACCGCGTCGTCAGCGCGGCGTTTGCCACCATATTCCAGCGGAATCACAAGCTGCCGCAGATCTTGATTCCGTGTCGGTTCGAGTCGCGCCTGAAACCACTCCGCCACACGAATGAGCGCGCGCGAAGGATCTTGGGCTGGAATCCTCCGCTCACCTTCGAACAATGTCTCGCTCGTTCATTCGGGCCACCTGCGCCGACGCGCGAAGAGAAGTCACCTGACACGGATCGTGAAGGTCTCCGTGACGCAGACAAATATCCCCCGGCCCCCTTGAACGCTAGCGTGAATTCCCAGTAATTTCGCGCGTTTTCGGCACCGGGAATCGTGTCCTTTGGTCGGCGTTCTATTTGCTCTTGGGTGCCTGGCGGCGGTGTTCCGTCGCGCGAACTCTCTAAGAGCGTCGGAGCGCCTCAATGGCCCATCATGTGGTTCAGCGGAATTATTTGGCTGTCGGTGATGTGGTTCGCGATGCCGGAAAGTCTCGTCATCGCGAGCCGTTGCTGAGGGCCGCGTCGACCGCAGCGTTGGTCGCGGTTCTCTTGTTCGTCGGTTCAGTGCCGTCGGGCCATCCCCACGCCGCGGCCAACCTGATTGCTGGCTACGGATTCTCAGAGGGTACCGGCACAGTAACCGCAGACTCCAGCGGAAACGGCCTAAACGGCACGTTGGTCAGCGCTCCCGCCTGGGTGGCAGGAAATACGGGCACCGGCCTGTCTTTCAACGGATCCAACACCTACGTCGATCTCGGCAATCCAATCTCGCTCCAGCTGACCGGAAGTATGACGCTCTCGGCTTGGGTGTACGAAAACGGAAATGTCGGCGACGACGGCCAGATCATCGCCAAATCAGACGGCGGTCCGGGGTGGCAGCTGAAATCCACCCCTGACACCGGCGTGCGAACCTACGCGATTGCCGTAACGAACCCCAGTGGCGTGCTGACCCAGCGCTACAGTCAGACGGTCAGGGCGCTCAACACTTGGTACCACGTCGCGGGTGTGTACGACGCTGTCGCCCAGAGGCTTGACATCTACGTCAATGGCGTCCTGGACAATGGTGTGTTGTCGGGAACGATCCCTTCGTCGCAGGGCAACTCGCCTGTGAACGCCAACATCGGTCGGAGGACCGGCGGATTCAACATCAAGGGCACCGTCGACGACGTTCGCGTCTACGGACGCGCATTGACCGCCGCTGAAATCCAGGCCGATATGGCGACGCCCGTCAGCACGGGCGGATCAGTTGATATCACGCCTCCCACGGTACCGACGAACCTCACGACGACTCCCGTCTCTCCGACACAAATCAATCTCGGCTGGACGGCTTCGACCGACGACGTCGGTGTCACCGGGTATCGGATTTTCCGCAACGGCACGCAGATCACGACCGTTACGACGAATTCGTACTCCAATACGGGGCTGGCAGCGGCGACGACCTACACCTACGCGGTCGCGGCATATGATGGCGCGGGCAACGTCTCCGCCCAGTCGTCGCCGCCGGTCTCCGCGACGACGCCGGCCCCAGCGTTCGATTTTGCCGTCTCCAATGGCGGCGCGAAATCGGTGGCGCAGGCCGCCAGCGTGACACAAGGCGTCACGGCGACCTTGACGAGTGGTGCGGCAGCGGCAGTAGCGTTCTCGATGTCCGGGCTGCCGGCCGGCGCCACCGCCTCCTTTGCGCCGACCTCGTGCCTGCCGACGTGCAGCACGACAGCGACCATCTCGACTCTCGCCACCACACCAGCGGGGAACTCGACGGTGACGGTCTCCGCGATCGGAGGCGGTGTCACTCGCACCTCGACGTTCGTGTTATCGGTGACTGCCACGGCCGACACGACGGCTCCTTCCGTGTCGGTGACCGCGCCCGCGAACAACGCGATTGTCGGCGGCGCAGCGATGACGATCTCGGCCACTGCGTCGGACAACGTCAGTGTGGCTGGCGTGCAGTTTCTGCTCGACGGGGAGAATCTTGGCGCCGAAGACACGACATCTCCATACTCGATCGTGTGGAACACGACAACCGCACCCGGTGGGCCGCACGTCCTGTCGGCGCGGGCGCGCGATGGGGCGAACAACCAGACCACGTCGGCCGCGATCAATGTCGTGGTGGACAACCAGCCCCCGTCCGGATCGGTAATCATCAACGGCGGCGCCGTCGCCACGAACAACAGAACGGCGACGCTGACTCTCGCGGCGAGCGACGCTCTGTCGCCGGTTACCCAGATGCGGTTCTCGAACACTGGCACGTCCTACTCGACTGCCGAGGCGTTCGCGACGACCAAGGTCTGGACGCTGGCCAGCGGGACCGGCAGTCCAAAGACGGTATATGTGCAAGTCAAGGATGCAGTCGGCAACTGGTCGGGGGCGCTTACCGACACGATTATCTGGGACGCGACGGCGCCCACGGTGTCGTCCGTTTCGGCGACCAACGTCACGAACGGTTCCGCCACGATCAATTGGTTGACAAACGAAGCAGCAACCTCGCAGGTCGAGTACGGTTTGACGACTGCGTACGGCCAGCTTACCGCCCTCGACTCGGCGCTGATCACGCCACACACGATGACGCTGACCGGCCTCGCGCAACAGACGACGTACAACTACCGGGTGCGCTCCAAGGATGCGGCAGGCAATGAACGCCTCGGCTCGAACTTGACGTTCAAGACGACCGGTGTGGATCTCACGCCGCCTTCCGCGCCTGGCGGGTTGGCGGGAACGACGGCGTCCAGCTCACAAATCGATCTCGCCTGGAGCGCGGCCACCGATAACGTTGCGGTGACCGCCTATCAGATCGAACGTTGTGTCAATGCGGGCTGCGCTAATTTCGCGCTGCTGACGACTCTTCCTCCGACCGCGCGCGCATTCAGCGACCAGTCCCTCGCCGCCTCAACGACGTATCTCTACCGCGCCCGGGCGGCGGACGCGGCGGGAAACATCAGTACGCCTTCCAACCTCGCCAGCGCGACGACGGCGGCACCGGACACTGAAAACCCGAGTGCTCCGGGCACGCTGTCGACAACTGCCGTCACTGGAACGCAAATCAATCTGTCATGGGGGGCGGCCACCGACAACGTCGGGGTGGTCGGATATCGCGTGGAACGGTGTGAAGGCGTGGGCTGCACGGTCTTCCAGAAATTCGGTTTCCTCGTCACCACGACGTCGTACACCGATTCGGGACTCAACACCGACACCAGCTACAGCTATATCGTCCGCGCGCAGGATGCGGCCGGCAACCTTGGTGACTACTCGAACGCCAGCACCGCGACGACTCCGGCGACCAATCCCTCGCTCGTCGCTGCGTACTCCTTCGACGAAGGCACCGGAGCGAACGTTACCGACGTCTCCGGCCACGGCAACAATGGAACGGCGGCGAATACTTCCTGGACCTTCGGGAAATTCGGTCGTGCGCTGTCATTCAACGGCACGTCGGGTAAGGTCACCATCCCTGATTCAGCGTCACTGCATCTGTCCACCGGCATGACGCTCGAGGCGTGGGTCAAACCCATCGCACCACCGACCGCAGACTGGCGCGACATCATTTACAAGGGCAACGACAACTATTACCTGGAAAGCACCACGACGCCGTTTGGCAATCCAGCCGCTGCCGGGCTGTTCGGCGGAGCCAACGGGGCGGCCACGGCGCCAGCGGCCTTGCCCGTCAATGTCTGGAGTCACCTGGCGGCCACTTACGACAGCATCATGCTGCGCCTCTATCTGAATGGCACCCAGGTCGCCGCGATTCCCCAGACGGGAAACATCTTCGCGTCAACGAACCCCCTCCAGATTGGCGGCGACAACATCTACGGGCAGTATTTCGAGGGACTCATCGACGAAGTCCGCGTCTACAGCACCGCACTGAGCCCGAACCAGATTCAATCCGACATGCGCACGTCGGTCGGTGGAGTGCTTCCCGTTCCATCGTTCAGCAGCGACCACGTTGATTTCGGAAGCCAGCCGATCGGAACGGTCAGCGCACCGACCCGGGTGACGCTGACCAACACGGGACTCGACGCGCTCAGCATCAGCAGCATCGACATTACTGGCGGTCAGGCCCTCGACTTTACAAAAACCTCGACGTGCGGCAGCACGCTGGCGGCCGGGGCGAGCTGCCCGATCGACGTCTCGTTTGCGCCGGTCGCCGGCGGAGCACGCAGCGCGTTCTTGTCGATTGTCGACAACGCGACGGGCAGTCCGCACGCGATCCCGTTGACCGGCCAGGCCACCGGTTTCGCACTGAGCCCATCGATGTCAGTGCTGACACCCTCGCAGACGCAGCAGATCATCGTCAGCGGTGTCGATCCCGCAACGGTCACGTGGTCCGTCGATGGCTTGATCGGCGGTTCGAGCGGGACAGGCACAATTTCTTCCATCGGTCTGTATCAAGCGCCCGCGAGCGGCGGCGCGGGGTCGCACACGATTTCCGCGACCGCTCCGAGTCAAGCCAATGCCGTGACGGCGATCGTGTCGATCACGACGCATACCGGAGTGTTTACGCATCACAACGACAAGTCACGAACCGGACTGAATCCGGCCGAGACCGTCCTGACCACGAACAATGTCAAGTCGGCGAGTTTTGGCCGCCTCTTCTCGTACCAGACTGACGGGATCGCGCACGCGTCGCCTCTCTACGTCAGGAATGTATCGATACCGGGACTCGGGCCGCGCAACGTCGTCTACGTCGCCACGGAGCACGATAGCGTCTATGCGTTCGACGCCGACGGAGGTCAAAGCGCGCCGATCTGGCATGTCTCGTTCATCAACCCGGCGGCAAATATAACCAGCGTGCCCAACGGCGATACCGACGAGTGCTGCGACCTTACGCCCGAGATTGGCATCACCGGGACTCCGGTAATAGATCCGGCGAGCAACACGTTGTATGTCGTCGCGAAAACGAAGGAGAACGCCACCTACCGGCAGAGACTCCACGCGCTCGACCTTGCGACCGGGGCTGAAAAGTTCGGTGGCCCAGTCCTCATTCAGGCCAGCATTGCGGGCAGCGGAGTTGGCTCGAACGGGGGGACGCTCTCGTTGGACCCGCTGCGCGAGAACCAAAGAACCGCGCTCGTGTTGCATAACGGCATCATCTACTTCGGCTTCGGTAGCCATGGGGACTACCAGCCATATCACGGGTGGTTGCTCGGGTACAACGCAACTACGTTGCAGCAGGTGCTGGCGTATAGCTCGACTCGAAATGGAGAAGGCGGTGGCATCTGGCAGAGCGGAGGAGGGCTCACGATCGATGCTGCCGGAAACTTCTTCTTTGCGACCGGCGACGGAACCTACAACGGCTCGTCAGGAGGAGCGGACTTCGGCGACTCTTTCCTGCGGTTGAACACGTCAGGTGTCGTGCAGGATTATTTCACTCCTCACGACCAGGGCACGTTGAACAACGCGAATCTCGACCTGAATGCCGGCGGGATGATTCTGTTGCCCGATCAGCCCGGCCTGCATCCACATCTCCTTGTCAGTGCTGGCAAGAATGGGTCGATTTATCTGGTCGATCGCGACAACATGTCCGGCTACCACACGACCGATGGAAATGTTCAGACACTGCCCGACATCTTCCCGTATGGCACTCCGTTGCCAGGTAACTACAGTTCGCCGGCGTACTTCAACGGGACGGTGTATTTCGCTCCCGTGGCGGACACGCTGCAGGCCTTCAAGTTGATCAATGGCTTGCTATCGACCACACCCACCTCGACGTCGCCGCAAACGTATGCCTATCCTGGGGGAGCGATCGCCGTCTCCGCCAATGGAACGAGCAACGGCATTCTGTGGGCGGTTCGAAAAAACGGCGCGGCGTCGGGGGTGCTTCACGCGTATGACGCAACGAACTTGACGAACGAGTTGTACAACAGCGAACAGTCCGGCTCGCGCGACTCGATGGGTGCGCCGGCGGCCAAGTTCAGCATCCCGCTGGTCGTGAATGGAAAGGTGTTCGTCGCGACGGAGAGTTCGGTTGTGGTGTTTGGTCTGCTGCCGAAGTGAACCGTCACCTTCGAAGAATGGCCCGCAGCTCACGGCGTCACGTCGTGAATCGCGGTTTTGACGCGCCGGCAGCAGGGTGATTCGCTAATGCCGGACGGTGGAATGAGTGTCAAGCCGTGCATTACCGCGGCAACAAACGTGCTGTCGTGGTGATAGGCTATATGCGTTCGCTTCCCTGGTATCGCTGCAGACCCCCATTCAGGAAATTTCGCTGTCGACCGACTACGGAGGACCCGGCCGAGATCTGCCCAGGCAGGATCTCGTTAATCGCCGGTTGGTTGTGAGAATGCGCTCAAAAGACGTCAATAGAGTGTCCCAGCTCTCTCTCGAGATGAGACGAACTGCGGTCGGGTTGCTCGTGTGTTTAGCCGCGGTGCTGGTGCTCCAGCGATCGCATGTCATCCACGCTGCGACAGGTCTTCTTGCAGGTTATGGATTCAGCGAGGGAGCGGGCACGACGACGGCGGATGCGTCCGGGACCGAGCTGACAGGGACGCTGGTCGGTGGACCGGTCTGGACCAGCGGGAAGAGCGGCTCGGGACTCTCGTTCAATGGGTCGACCAGTTACGTGGACCTCGGGAACTCTGCCGCGTTACAGCTCACCGGCAGCATGACGCTCTCGGCCTGGGTGTTTGAGACGGCAAACGTTCCCGACGACGGACAGATCATCAGCAAATCGGACGGAACGGGCTGGCAGTTGAAGTCGACGCCGGATACCGGCGTGCGGACTTTTGGGATCAAAGTGACCAGCGCGACGGGGACGTCGGTGCAACGGTACAGCAGCACCGTTCGAGCACTGAACACCTGGTATCACGTGACCGGGGTGTATGACGCGTCGGCGCAGACGCTGAACATTTATGTGAACGGCACGCTGGCCAACGGTGTGCTGCTGGGTACGGTCCCGTCGAGCCAGATGAATGCCGGTGTAAACGTGAATATCGGTCGCCGCACCGGCGGGTTCTACCTCGAGGGGACGGTGGACGACGTGCGCATCTACAACCGCGCGCTGAGTGTGGCCGAGATTCAGGCGGATATGGGCACCGGCGTCAGCGGTGGTGTGCCAGACACGACTCCACCGGCTGCGCCCGTGAGCCTGACGGCAACTGCGGTCTCGTCGTCGCAGATCAATCTGTCATGGCCGGCCTCGACCGACGACGTCGGAGTAGTGGGCTACAAGATTTTCCGGAACAGCGTGCAGGTGGCGACGGCGACGACGACGTCGTATCCCGACACCGGTCTGAGTCCGCTGACGACCTACACCTACACGGTCGGGGCCTACGATCAGGCGGGCAACACGTCGGCGCCGTCCCCGTCCGCGTCGGCGACGACGCAGGGGATTCCCTTCGACTACTCGCTGTCGAATGACGGCAACAAGTTGGTGACGCAGGGATCGACGACGACATCGACGATCTCGGCGGCACTGTTATCGGGCGCCGGCCAGGCGGTCAGCTTCTCGGCGTCGGGCCTGCCGACCGGGGCATCGGCCTCGTTCTCCCCAACGAGCTGTAATCCGGGATGTAGCACGACGATGACGATCACGACGGCCGCCTCCACACCGGTCGGGCCCGCGACGATCACCGCCACCGGTACGGCAGGCGCCCTGACCCGATCGACGAGTTTCACATTGAACGTCAACGCGAACGCGTTCACCGCGACCGTAGCGGCGTACGGGCTCAGCGAAGGTTCAGGAACGACGACGGCGGATGCGTCGGGGAATGGGCTGACGGGGACGCTGGTCGGTGGACCGGCGTGGACGATCGGGAAGAACGGCTCGGGACTCTCGTTCAATGGGTCGACCAGCTACGTGGACCTCGGGAACCCTGCCGCGCTGCAGCTCACGGGGAGCATGACGCTCTCGGCGTGGGTCTTTGAGGCGGCAAACGTCGTCGACGACGGACAGATCGTCAGCAAATCGGACGGGAGTGCGGGGTGGCAATTGAAGTCCACGCCGGATACCGGCGTGCGGACGTTCGGGATCAAGATCTCGACCGCGGCCGGGGCGTCCGTACACCGCTATAGCAGCACCGTACGGGCACTCAACACGTGGTACCACGTCGCGGGAGTGTATGACGCCGCAGCGCGGACGCTCAACATTTATGTGAACGGCGCGCTCGCCAACGGCACGTTGTCGGGCACCGTGCCGACGAGCCAGGGGGACGCGCCCGTGAACGTGAATATCGGTCGTCGCATCGGCGGGTTCTACATCAACGGCACCATGGATGACGTGCGGATTTACAACCGCGCGCTCAGTGTCGCCGAGATCCAGGCGGACATGGCGACCGGAGTCAGCGCCGGACCGGACACGATACGCCCGTCGGCGCCGGCGAGTCTGACGGCGACGGCGGCATCCGCCTCGCAGATTAATCTGTCGTGGCCCGCCTCGAGCGACGATGTCGGGGTGGTGGGCTACAAGATTTTCCGGAACAGCGTGCAGGTGGCGACGGCGACGACGACGTCGTATCCCGATACCGGTTTGAGTGCGCTGACGACCTACACCTACACGGTCGCGGCCTACGATCAGGCGGGCAACACGTCGCCGCTGTCCCCGTCCGCGTCGGCGACCACGCAGGGCGTCCCGTTAGATTACTCGCTGTCCAACGACGGCAATAAATCGGTGAACCAGAGGACGGCGACGACTTCCACGATTTCGGCCGTCCTGCTTTCGGGCGCATCACAGGCCGTCACCTTCTCGGCGTCGGGACTGCCGATCGGCGCGTCGGCATCGTTCGCCCCGGCGAGTTGTAATCCCGGGTGCAGCACAACGATGACGATCACCACGTCGGCCTCGACACCGGTCGGAGCGGCGACGATCATCGCCACCGGCAACGCCGGCGCGCTGTCGCGATCGACGAGTTTTACACTGACGGTCAACGCCGCGTCCGACAGTCAGGCGCCCAGCGTTTCCGTCACCGCGCCGCTGCAGGGCGCCTCAGTCGCGGGCACCACGACGGTGACCGGATCGGCGAGCGACAACGTCGGAGTCGCCGGGGTTCAGTTCCTGCTCGACGGCGCGTCGCTGGGCGGGGAGGATACCGTCGCGCCGTACGCCGTGTCGTGGAACACCACCACCGCGTCGAGCGGAAGTCACGTGCTGTCGGCCCGGGCACGGGATGCCGCCGGCAATGTCGGCACCGCGACCGCCATTGGCGTGGTGGTGGACAACGATCCTCCGACCGGAACCGTCACTATCAATGGGGGTGCGGCGGCAACGAACAGTACTGCGGTGACGCTGACGCTCAGCGCGACGGACCAATTGAGCACCGTCACCCAAATGAGGTTCTCGAACACCGGGACGTCGTACTCAACGGCGGAGCCATTTGCGACATCCAAGTCCTGGGCACTGACGACTGGCCAGGGAACAAAGACGGTGTTCGTGCAGTTCCAGGACGCGCTCGGGAACTGGTCGGGGGCGTTCGCCGATACGATCGGGCTGGACACCACTGCGCCGACGGTTTCCGCCGTGCAGGCGGTCAACATTACGGCTGCGTCGGCGTCGATTTCGTGGACGACGGACGAACCGTCGACCTCACGAGTTGAGTATGGAACGACGACGGCATACGGCTCGTCGACGGCGCTCGATTCAACCCTGGTCACGGCGCACGGCGTCGGCGTGTCGGGTCTCTCCGCGCTGACGACCTATAACTATCGCGTCCGGTCGATGGATGTCGCGGGAAACGAACGCATCGGCACCAATGGAACGTTCACGACGGGTACTGCCACCTTCACCATCACGAATGTCACGGCGGACTCCGTGACGGCGACGTCGGCCGCGATCTCGTGGGACACCGATCAGCCGGCGACGAGCCAGGTGGAGTACGGGCTGTCGCAGTCCTACGGGTCAGTCACACCGCTCGACGCGACCGCGACGACCAGCCACGCGCAAACGTTGACGGGCCTGTCGGCCAACACGACGTATCACTATCGCGTGCGATCGGTCGATACCGGGAGCCATCTGGTGGTATCGGGCGACTTCGTGTTTTCGACCAACCCCGGATCCGCGGCCGGGTCGTTCCAGAACGAGATCCTGATCTCCGGGCTGAACCTGCCCACGGCGGTCAAGTTCCTTCCCGACGGGCACATGCTGGTGCTCGAGCTCGGCGGCCGAATCCGGCGGGTGCACACCGAGGACTGGTCGATCGATCCGGTGCCGTTCCTGACGATCACGAACATCGGGACGCTGAATGGTCAACAGGGCTTGATGGATCTCGTGCTCGATCCGGCCTTCGCGACGAATCACTTTTATTACGTCTTCTATACGCTCGGATCACCGAATCACGATCGCGTCTCGCGGTTCACGGCGACGGCGGATCTATCGAGCACGGTGCCGGGCAGCGAATTCGTGGTCTACGAGGATCCGCAAACGGCCAACGTCGAACATCACGGCGGGGCCTTGAACTTTGCCAACGACGGCAAGCTGCTGGTCACCACCGGTGAGCACTTCAATGGCGACGACTCGCAGTCGCTCACCAGCCCGCGCGGGAAGGTACTGCGCTTCAATAGCGATGGCACGGTGCCGACCGACAATCCGTTTTACGACGGCGCCGGACCGAATGTGGACGCCGTGTGGGCGCGGGGGTTGCGCAACCCCTTCCGGGCCTTCTACGACAGTCCGACCGGGCGCTTCTATATCGCAGATGTGGGGGGCAACGATTATTCGACGGCCGAGGAGGAAGTGAATCTCGGTGTGCGAGGGGCGAATTATGGCTGGCCGGGGTGTGAAGGGTCCTCCTGTGCGGGGAACCCGGCGTTCACCTCGCCGCTGTTCGCCTATCCGCACCGTGGCCGCGACGCATCGATCACCGGCGGCTTCATTTATCGCGGCAGTCAGTTCCCGGCCGAGTACCAAGGGAACTACTTCTACGCGGACTACGCGCAGAACTGGATTCGGCGGTTAACGCTCGACGCGGCCGGGAACGTGACCGGCTCGTTCAACTTCGAGCCGCCCGACGGGTCGCTCGATGGCCCCTACGGCGACATCGTCGACCTGACGCAGGGGCCTGACGGCGCGCTGTATTACGTGGACCTGGGTTTTTCAGATGTCACCGGCGAACAAGGGGTCAGCAAGATCCGACGCATCCGGTTCATCTCGAACGATCAACCACCCGACGTCGTGTCATCGGCGCAGCCCACCGAAGGGGCGGCGCCGCTCACGGTGACCTTCTCGACCGCCGGGACGGTCGATCCGGAAGGGGACCCCCTGAGCTATCTGTGGACGTTCGGGGACGGCAGCACGTCGACGGACGCGAACCCGGTCCACACCTATACCGCGAAGGGGCCGTATGCCGCGCGCGTCACGGTGTCGGATGGCTTCAATGCCACGCTCGGCGCGCCGCTGACGATCCAGGTCGGTACCAAGCCCGTGCCCAGACTCCTGTCGCCGGTCAACGGCGCGACATTCCGAGCCGGCGACGTCATCGCGTTCAGCGGTGACGGCACCGACGCGGAGGACGGCGCGTTGCCGGCGAGCGCCTTTACGTGGAATATCGACTTCCTGCACGAAGGCCACGTGCATCCCGGCTTACCGCAGGTCGGAACGAAGTCGGGGAGCTTTACGATCCCGACCAGTGGCCACGACTTCAGCGGGTTCACTCGCTATCAAATCACGCTGACGGTGACCGACTCGGACGGGCTGCGGTCGTCGCAGTCGATCACCATCTTCCCGGCGAAGGTGAACCTCAGTTTTGACACCGTCCCGAGCGGGTTGACGGTGTATCTGGACACGATTGCCCACCTCACCCCGTTTACGCACGACACGCTCATCGGCTTCACGCACACGATCGAAGCGCCGGCGCAGACCGTGGGCAACACCAATTACAGCTTCACCATCTGGTCAGACGGTGGGGCGCAGCAGCACGCGATTCAGGTCCCGACTGCCGCGGCCTCCTACGTGGCTACGATGGCGGGGACGCCGAATCCGCTGCCCTCCGGTCTGGTTGCGGGGTTCCGCTTCAGCGAAGGCGCCGGCTTGACGACGGCGGATATCTCCGGCGGCGGAAACACCGGCGGACTCGTCAACACCCCGGTGTGGTCAACCGGGAAGTACGGCGGAGGCCTGACGTTCGACGGATCCGATTACGTGGACGTCGGCAACGGCTCGTCGCTGCAGTTGACCGGCAGCATGACCCTGAGTGCCTGGATCAAGATCAACGCGCAACCTGGCGACGACGGCACGATTGTCGGCAAGCTGGCGGGGGCCGGATGGCAGTTGAAGACGAGTGCTGATACGGGCGTGCGAACGGCCGCGATTCAGATCAGCTCAAACGGCTCGAACTCGATTCAACGCTACAGCAGCACGATCCTCACGACCGGCACGTGGTACCACATCGCCGGCGTTTACAACGCGGCGACGAAAGCGCTCGATATTTATGTCAACGGCGTCCTGGATAATGGCGACCTGGCGGGCACGATCCCCACAGCGCAGTTCAACGCACCGGTCAATGTGAATATCGCGCAGCGGACCGGCAGTCCGGGCCTGTTCAACTTCCTCGGGACGATCGACGAGGTCCACATTTTCAACCGCGCCCTGACTGCGGCGGAGATCCAAGCGGACATGATGAATCCGCGCTGACGGTCGAATGGCTCCCGGCTGCCAAGTTCAGCATCCCGCTTGTCGTAAATCGCCACTTGTGAGAGTTCAGTCGTACTGTTTGGGTCCCATTCTGCAGTAAACCGTACTTCTAGCATTCGCGGCAGCTCGCGAGATTGAGAGTCGCGCGCTGATCGAGTGTGCCGGCAGCGGCGTGACGTTCGTTGCTGCCGGACTCCTTTTGATCAGCCCCTGCAACATGGTGGCATAGTCGCTGTCATGGTGATAGGCTCTGCGTTCGATCCTGCATCGCTGCAGAACCCCATTCAGGAAATTGCAACCGAAGTACGGACCCCGGCGAGATCCGTCCGTGCGGCCTCTCGGTAACTGCCAGCTTGGTTGTGAAATGCGCTCAAAAAACGTCATCAGTGTGCCGCAGATTTTCCACATGAGAAGAACAGTGGTCGGGTTGCTGATCTGTCTAAGTGTGATGCTGGTGGTGCAGCGATCGCATATCGTCCATGGTGCACCGAACCTGCTCGCAGGATATGGATTTAGTGAAGGAGCGGGAACGACGACGGCGGATGCGTCGGGAAATGGGCTGACGGGGACGCTGGTCGGTGGACCCGCGTGGACGGCTGGGAAAAACGGGCGAGGCCTTTCGTTCAATGGGTCGACCAGCTACGTAGACGTCGGGAACCCCACCGCGCTGCAACTGACGGGAAGCATGACGGTGTCGGCGTGGGTCTTTGAGACCGCAAACGTGGCCGATGATGGGCAAATTGTCAGCAAATCCAATGGGAGCGCCGGCTGGCAGTTGAAATCGACGCCAGACACCGGACCGCGAACATTCGGCATCGCGATCACGAGCACGACGGGCGCATCGATTCAACGTTACAGCAGCACCGCACGGGCGCTGAACACGTGGTATCACGTCGCGGGGGTGTACGACAC
>Ga0170475_106006431_pt1 | contig 32771 bp, 28 predicted proteins | sample Soicark_Litter_5_FD_111474 | JGI IMG/M metagenome (GOLD analysis project Ga0170475, IMG submission 111474) | Avena fatua rhizosphere microbial communities from Hopland, California, USA. Combined Assembly of 48 SPs
ACCGCGGTACGAACGTAAACTGCCTTCCGGAAGGTTTTGTCAAATAGCGAAGGCTTCTTGTAATAATTAGCGAAAAGATCACTACGAACGTCCCAATATTGCTGGGCTGTGTGAATGTTCTTTGACATATTCAGCTTTTTTTAAACAGGTTACAAAATGATAATGATTTAATAGATATTTTATCTTGTTATAAATAGTACCGCGGAATAAATTCCAGCGCAAATTTATCAAAAATGATTTAGGTCTTGAATAGCCCGTACCCGGCGGATAATTAGGAGAGCAACTGATCCACCTGTCATCAAACTCATATGGGTGCATGTATAGCATCACATCCTTTTGGTCAGCATCAAGCTTTCGGAAGAAATTTTTAAGCATGAATTGGGGAAAGGCCCGCATATACCCGCCTCCTGCTACTGGCAGCTTTTTATTGCGCCAATCCATCACGGTCAGAGGTAACTCTACAATTTCCCTGCCGTTAGGGAGCTGGTATAAAGTATCCTGAACAGGAAAATTGGCAATGCCATAATTTTTTAGTTTGACTGGGAAAATGCTGCTATCATACAGACAACCCAGCTCACTAAGGATCTCGAGCACATAAAGGTTGGTCTCATTTACAGAGAAATAAGGCGCCCTGTATCCATATACAGGTGCTCCTATGATATCGGTAACCAGGTTGTAATTATCCCTCAGGTCCTCGAAAGCTTTCTTCCGGTCAAGTGTATTCATGCGTATATGGTGGGTACCATGCATGCCGATCTCATGTCCTTCCCCTGCTATTTTCCTGACCAGATCAGGACGATACTGCGCCAACATTCCGAGGATGAAAAAAGTGGCTTTCTTTCCTGAATCATTCAGCAGATTCAGCACAAGGTCCGTCTGCCTGTCAATAGTTTTACCTACAGGGGGTGTTACCACACCGGTATGGTCGCGACCCAGCAGCTGTGAAAAATCTTCCCAATCGATAGACAGGGTAAAAGAAGCAGGATTATTGTTCATTGATCACCTCCTCAATTGCCTGCAAATATATTTTGATTACCAGTTTCTTGTCAAATTCCCTGATCATTTTCTCCCTTCCTTTCTGCCCCATTGATTCCCGCTGTGATACGGGAAGGTTTATCATCTGTTTCATTTTTTCAGCAAGGTCCTTACCATCCCTGACCCCGCAAAGCAATCCATTTATTCCATCATCCACAATATCCCTGCAGCCTGTCACATTTGTTGTGATCAGCGGCTTCGCCATACTGGCTGCCTCCAGCAATACATTGTTCATACCTTCCCGGTAAGAAGGCATCACCACACAATCGGAATCAGCGATAAATGGACGTACATCCTTTTGCTTATCATGATATACGATCCACTTTTTATCAATCCATCCTTTGAGTTCTGCTGCAGTTACTGTCAATGATTTTTTATTTCCGCCCCATAACGGACCCACAATATGGAACTCCGCGGAAGGGACCTGCTCTTTCACAATAGAAGCTGCCTCTACATACTCCATTACCCCTTTATCTTTTAAAAGGCGACTAATATAAAGGAAAACAAAATTCCCATCTGTTCTGGCAGAAGGTTGCGGAGAGAACTTTTCATAATTAATGCCAGACCCAGGAACCCGCTTTGCCTGCTCACGCGTTATATATCCTACTTTAATAAAAGCTTCGAGATCATCATAGTTGGGAAAAAATACAAACTTCGTTTTCTTCAGCACAAATTTGTATAGCATACGTGCAATCCGGTAGGACAGGCTATTACTTTCAAACAGAGGGCCTGTTCCGGTAATAGTAGAAATGGTAGGCAATTTCAACTTGCGGGTAACCATATTCCCATAGATTGCCGGCCGTATTGTAAACGTAAGTACTACATCAGGATTGATTTCATCCAGTGCCTTTCTCAACCGTTTCTGATATTGAAGGGCAGTTATGGGATTCATTACACTTTTTCCAACATCGATGAAGCGAACCACCTGTTCAAGGTCTCCATTCTTAAATGAATCATCCACTTCCGTTAGCACGGTTACCTCATATTGATCAGCGATTGCTTTTACCAGATCATGCCGGATAGAATAAATACCCAGTTCATGATTTTCAATGATCGCCACTTTCTTCTTTACAGCTTTCATAGTTTACATCAGTGCTGTGCAGCCAGCTTTGATTCAGACGCCATTTCATTCTTTCCCAGGTAAACTTTTTTGTGCCAAACTTCAAGGGCAAAAAGGGTCCAGAGCATTTTTGCCCTTTTTTCATCTCCAGTTTTTATTTTCCGCTCCCATAATTGCTGCACAAATCCTTTTTGAACAAATTGCTGGCAATATGCATTACCTGGCAGAATATAGGAAGCGATCATATCCTTCAATTGACCGTCGATCCACTTCTTTAATGGGATCTCAAATCCTCTCTTGGGTTGATTGATCAATTCTGCAGGCAAATATTTTTCTGCCAGCCTGCGCAGAAGGTATTTGGTCTGCTGGCCTTTTATTTTAAACTCATCATTGATACCAGGTACATATTCCAGTATGTCTTTGCTTAACAAAGGGCTTCTGCCTTCCAGAGAGTGAGCCATTGTGGCAATATCCATTTTCACAAGCAGGTTTCCTGCAAGGATATTATCAAAATCAAGATTCATGATCTTCTGCAGACCACTTAAGGGAGTATCATTAATAGTTGAAAAATCCTGCTTTACCGCATTCAGTATTGAATTGTTGGCAGTGAGGTATTTTTCGAGACCTTCAAAACTGTCAATAGTGGCAGACAAATAGGTATCCAGACCGTTTTTACTCGCCAGATCCGCCAAACGATACAGAAAATTGTATTTGCTTTTCTTGTTATGAGGAACTGGCAGTACAGCTTTTGCAAGAGAGGCCATACTCTTTACAGCAAATCCGGGCTTAAAGAAATCATATTTCGCAAAAGGCACATAACGACGGTATCCTCCAAACACTTCATCACCGCCATCGCCATTTAGAATTACTGTCAAATGCTTTTTAGCTTCCCTGCTCACATAATAACTGGGTATGGCTGAGCTATCAAAGAAAGGTTCACCATAATTGCAGAGTATTTTTTCTATATCATTGACAAGGTTATCAAAGTTGATCCTTATCTCATAATGCCTGGTTTCATATTTCTCGGCCACCAGTTTTGCAAGTGGGGCCTCATCATACTCTCCATCAAATGAAACAGTAAATGTTTTCAATGTGGAGTTATACTTTTTTGCAATGGCGGATACAAGCCCACTATCAATACCTCCACTCAGGAAAGAACCCACTTCAAGGTCAGATGATTCTACCCTTCTCTTTACAGCCAGTTGTAGCATGTCATCTATTTTCGCTAATGAAGTAGAGAAATCGTCACTGGATTTCTGTAAATAATGTTCATGGATATTCCACCAGTGTGTTATCCTCGGTTCCGGTCTATCCAGGGCAATCAGGGCATAACTACCAGCAGGCAGTTCCCGAACATTTTTATAAGGAGTAGCTGATTTATAGAAATAGCCCATCCGCACATACTGGTGAAGATTATTTTCATCAGGCTGCAGCTCCATTTGGGTACTGATCGCATTCAGTTCACTGGCAAACACCAGGTTTTTATTATCTGTAAAATAATAAAGTGGCTTTTTGCCTGCACGGTCCCTTGCCAGAAAAAGTTCCCTTGTACTTTTATCATAGATTGCCAGTGCAAACATTCCATCAAAATCATTCAGGCATGCAGGGCCAAGTTTTGCATACGCATGCAAAATAGTTTCTGTATCGGAATTAGTCTGGCAGTCCAATCCATGTTTCTTTCTTACATCCAGATGATTATATATTTCTCCATTGAAAATGATCACCAGGTGCTGGTAATACATTGGCTGATGGCCTCCTGAAACATCCAGTATCGCAAGCCGGTGATGATGTAAAATAAGATTGTGCTCGGTGAACGTTGTTTGTTCATCCGGTCCCCGATGATACATACATCTGGTCAGGCGGGGAATATCAAGCGAATGATTTATGGAACCGGCAATGCCGCACATGATGTCAGTTTTTAGGATACCCTAATATCCTGTTAAGCCAGTTTGGATATCGTAGCAAAGTGGTTTTATATATTAAAAGAATCATGATCGTAAAGAAAGGCATACAGGGAATCTTATACCTGGATAAGGTGCCAAAATTTGCGGTAGATGCTCCAACCCCAATGGCAAACACAATTGCAAAAATAAAACACAATAATATAAGGGGATTCCTGATAATGGTCTTGAATGGAAGCAATAATCCTCTTTTTATGAAAAGATAGATGGTCAATATTCCAAAAGCAAGGGCTTCAATAGCGGATAATATGGCCGCAACAGATTTTATTTCCCAGGGGAAGGGGCGATAAAAAGTGGCGCCTATACTGTTTATTAATAGCAGCGCTGGATTACTTGCCTGTATACTATAATAAGAGGTCTGCTGTGTTTGATCCATCGTTTCATAAAGCGTTTTGTAAGTATTCCGCTGGTTTTCGGCAGCAGATAGGATATTGTCAAGCTGATACTGCTTTAAAGTCGATTCTGAAGTAAAATATTCCAAAAGAAAGTATCCAGCACCTAAAGCCACCGAAAACGTAAGCAAGGCAAATATCTGTCGCAGCGTCCGGTCCCTAATAAGCTTGTTTGTTTCTGCAAATATCCAGATAATAACAGCCAGCAGCAATACAAGAAATATATAGGTTTTAATATTATAAAGGAAATAACCTCCCAGCAGTACCCAGAAGATAGAGCTGGTATATTTCCGCTTTCGAATAAATATATTCAACAGACCGTAAAGCGTAAAACCAACTGCACCAAAACAAACAGTATCCTTCAACAATCCGGAACTCCAAAAAACAACACTGGGAAGGAATAGTGTTGCGAGAGCAATTTCTTTAAGCGCATTGGGATAATAGTAATAAAACACCTTTAACAATCGAATGGCGCCTCCCAGTGCAAACATGCCAATACAAAGGCAGATACACAGATAACTATTAAAGAAGGGCAGGGAAGCAAAAAAACCAAGGCGTGGAACAGAGAAGTTACTGGCACCCTGCATATAGTTAAACGTGTAATCTACGTAGTTATCATATAGGAAAAACGGAGCCAGTGGACTGTTCGATTCAAGTTTAGAAGAGGTGACAATTTCCCAGAAATTCGTAAAGTCATCATTGACTGCATACCGCAGGTCCTTTACAGCCTGGTAATACAGGCTTGTATCACCACCCCCAAAATAGAATTCAGTAATAACGGTGAAAGCAAAAACGAAAAATACCTTATAGTAAAATGCCTTGTAATAATATTTCTTCAGCTTTTCGTCCCTGCAGCGATTTGCCCGCCATCTTATGATGGCAAACATGATCACCAGGCATACCGGTACCAGGATAATATCATTAACCGAAAAAAACTGAATTTCCAGTAGCATTCAATACTATTATTAGGAGAAAAGCGCTGAGAAATTATCCAGCGTTGCTTTTACTGAATAATCAGACTCTATTTTCACCCTTGCGGCGGCACCCATCTTCGTTCTAAGGGGTATTTCCGTTAAAAGCTTTTCCAACGCAGCTTCCCATTCCTGCGGCTCATTGCAGATAAATCCGTTCTGACCATTATCAATGATCACATTATTGACCCCTACGGGAGACACTACCGGTGGTATCCCCAGCGCCATATACTGTATGGCCTTTAATCCGCATTTTCCCCATGACACTTCATCATTATCTAAAGGCATAAGTCCAATATGCATCATCAAAATATCGGCAGCCTCTGTTTCTTTATTCCAGCGAATGAATTTATACTTCTTTAACGCCAGCTCAGGATCCTTATCTGCAATAACAATAAAATCAAAGTTGAATCTTTCCTGCAGCTTTTGTAAAACTGGCAATACTATGTTTAGATATTTAAGTGTACTAAAAGTGCCTGTCCAGCCAATAGCCAACGAATTTGCCGAATGATCTTTAACCTGGTTATGAACGTCTTTTGTATCCACCACAGTTGGGATAATCACCACATTCTGGTTATACTGGCTGGAGAATTTCAGGAGATAATCATTGCCTACTGATACCTTATATGACCACCTGCAAATAACGGCAATTTTGCTGAACCATTTGAAATAAAGTGTAATCCGGTTATATTGCGATGAAAAGGGGACCCATATCGAATCATCAAAGTCATATATAATTTTCTTCTTAAGGAACTTTGCAATGATCCACTCGAACAACGGTGGACCTACGGGTGCGGCTTCCCGGTAAATAAAAACATAATCATAATCGCGCATACGGAACAGATCCGAGTACCGCCTGCCAAACCCACTCAGTACCATTCCTATTTTTTTCAGAAACCCGCCCTTTTTAAAAATTATCTGCCATCCTTCTGAATTGTAAAAGGAACTTATGGTGTAGCCGATATTTTTCTGTTCCAGGTGTTTGAGATAATGTTCAAACCTGAAACGTTGACCGGGAGATATGCCTAACGGTGCGGGTACAAGAAAATAAACTCTTTTATTGTCACTTTTTTTTGCCGACTGCATGCCAATAGGGAGCATAGGGTGAAAAAATAATATCAGTCAATCCGGCTCTTTCCATCATTTCGGTTATCTGCTTTTTGGTAAACCGTTGCTCAAGCGGGGTTCCAAATCTGTCTAACGCATCGTTCCGAATGATATAAAAAGAGGCTTTTTCATAAATCTGCAGGGGAATTTTCTGCCTGATCTTTTCTGAAACCCCCAGCCTGCGTAATAAACGGCAAAGGCCAACAAATGGCATATATAACGTAACAGCCAGAATATCAGAAATAATCCGTTTTGCCTTCCCGGGCAGACGTGACACTATAAGGCGTATGAGGTTGGATAACCAGTACACAAATTTGAACAGCTTGCCCCTGTTATCGAAGTTGTAATACAGATATACCAGAAAATGGCCGCCGGGTTTCACTTTTTTAACGCATGAAGTCATGGCGTTCTGGGTATCAGGTATATGGTGCAGCACACCGAGGCTGAAACCAAAATCGAAATAATTATCATTAAAAGGCAAGTGATCAATTGAGGCCTTAAATAACTGAACATTCTCAACACCATCCAGCAATGCGGCGGCGGAATAAACTGCTTCACTCGGGTCAATGGCAGCAATAGCCCCTACCCTATTAGAAAAATATTTGCTCCATCTTCCAGTACCACACCCAAAATCTGCAGCTATTTTGTCTTTGCCATACATAGCTGGCGTTACAATATCAAAATACTCATCGCCTATGCGATTAAGCTCTTTGACGTCAAAATCATGAAATGCCTTCCATTCTTCTCCAAAGGACCGCACGGTAGTTTCGTCAATATTGCTACCCATTTCGTCATAACATTTGATGGACTTATTATTAATCTGCATCGTCCGGGAAGGAGCTAATAGCTCCTTTATTATTTCAGCCATTTGCAAAGAGTTATTTACTGGTCAATCTTTTGTAAACTTCCGCATAAGTGGCAACACCATTTGCCAGGTCATAATATTCAAATGCAGCTTTGCGGATATTCTTTTTATCAATACTTAACAGGTAGGGCAATTTCTCTACTGCTCCCTGGTACGCCGATGCCTCAAACTGTTTTACCAATATCCCTGCGCCTGATGCTTCCACAATCTTGCCGGTATCACCAATATCATTACATATCAGGGGGATGCCCATCGCCATGATCTCACCCTGTTTGGTAGGAGAAGACGCCCTTTTTGAATAGGCATCTTTTATAAAAAATATACTGTAATTGCCCACCGACAAATACAAGGGGACTTCATTCCTTAAAGCAGGCTGGACCAGAATGCTATTTGTGTTTATATTACTTGCCGCTGCAGCCTGGTAGATCATTGCAGGCGGATCCTGCGTGATAAATAGAAATTTGGAAGCCGGTAGCTTCTTCTTCATTTCAGCAAAAAACTCCATCATTTCTTTTACCAGGTACCACCCGCCGAGTGATCCCAGATAGGTTATTACAATATCCTCTTTACTTAATCCCAAAGATGCCCGTTTCTCCTGTATTTCCTTTTCACTGACCTTGTTATAATCAAAATGCTCTAAGTCAACACAACATGGAATGACATTGATCTTTTCAGCAGGAACATCATATTTGTTGACGAGTTCCTCTTTGCCTTTCCAGGTGAGTGAAATAACATGACTGGCATTCCGGAAATATACCTTTTCCTTTTTTTTATAATGCCTGTAAAAGAACCTGAAAAAAGGATTGGACAGATTCCATTGTCCATTATCCACTCTTTCATCTACCCAAAAGCCCCTCATATCAAAAAGAAAAGGAACACCAAAACGGCGTCGCATTTCCCATCCTGCTTCTGCAGCAACATAAGAACGGCAATGGATAAAATTGAACTTTTCCCTGGCGTGCAATTGCCTGACCTTTCTTTTCAGATTCCACACATCATATAATTTGGAGAGGATTGGTGGCCTTCGAGTAAATAACACCGTTTCCCATTTAATCCCGGCCTGGTCAAGAATTGATTGAATATGAGAGGAAAGCCTTGCCAGTTTTTCTTTCTTTTCAAAGCTCAATAAAGTGATCTGATACCCATTTTTTGTCAACCCTTTTAAATAAGGGATAACCTGGGATTGGCCCAATGGATCAGTCATCCCATCATAAGAGATAAACAATACTTTTTTCATTTACTAAAAATCTCTTCCACCAGCTGTTTGATCCGGTTATAGCATATTTTAAACTCTTCAACTGATTTTCCGTAAGGATCAGGAATAGGAACCTGAGGGTCCAAAAAATAAACCCTTGACAAAAGTTGAGGATATCCCTTTGCGATCTTCTGAAAGTTTAGTTTATCCATAACGAACAAGGCATCAAACTCTTCCATTTTCAGATCACTCACATATGATGATGAATGCAGGGAAAGATCAATACCACTATCACCCGCTGCACGAATCGCGTTTAAAGGACTCATTTTGGAGGACTGGAATTGTAATCCTGCTGAAGCAACATTTATATCCGGTCTGATATGGCGCAGATAGTGTTCTGCAAACGGACTCCTGCAAATATTTCCCTCACAGATAAAAACTACCTTTCTGTATTCCTGTTTTACCCCGGGTCTGTTCCTGCTAATGGAAGCAAATCTGCGCAGGAGTCCATCCCACCGATTGCGTCCGAATTTTGATATCAGCGTTCCCCACATGGAGATCCTGAACCGAAAATCAGCAAACACACTGTCTTCGATACATTCCGATGATCGAAGCATTTTTGGTATTGAAGTGAACCACTGAAAAGTCTTTTTCAGTGACTTCTGTTTCAAACTACTTAAAAGATCATTCCTCAAATTCCTTGCATACACTTCTCTGTTGCAGGTCATGGCCACTGGAGGCAAGGGTTGCTGTTCATAATTATATAACACCTGCCAGTAGGGCAATTCCATGCCTGCAAAAATTCCCAGTTCAATAGATCCCCAGAATCTGCCGTTTAATTCCATCACATACGCCTTTCCATCACTCACCTTGTATTCAATCATTCCTACTCCATGCCATCCAATTTTTTCAATCAACAATCGCGATTTATCAGCAATTGCATATTTGTCCCCGATAATTGTTTTCCGATATGAGCTTTCCCCACCGCCAGCTGGTTCATTTATCCTTTCATGCATATACCAGGCAATTAATTTGCCGTGGTGAGCCAGGAAATTAAAACCAATACCAAATCCGCTGACAATCTCCTGCAACATTATCGGGATGACCTGTATCCGTTCCCGCACAAAATCTTCCAGTGATTCTTCATCTGAATATTTGCGCACGGTAAAGCTATAAATCCGGTTACCAATAATTTTTCTGGAACTTACAGGCTTGGCTATAAGCGGATAGCCAAGTGATGACTTAACTGCTTTGAATTCCTCCAGGGACTGTACAAGTCTGCTGTCTGGCACATGAATACTGGATTCCCTGCAAATTCTCCACAACTCATACTTATTCCGGGAATAACAGATCGTTGACGGTTCGTTTATGCCTCCAACGATGCAGAATTTCTCAATTTCATTTTTATATCTGTTCAGGAACTCAACGGCCAGATCATTAATTGGCAAAATCAGCCAGTAAGATCTTGTGGAAACCAGCTGAATAAACGCCTTGTAAAACGACTCAAGATCATACTCAACCTTCGGCAAAACATGAAACTCGTTTACAAAACGGGAGCGGGAGATTTCATGTGGTCCCCAGTTGGCCACATCAACAACGTATTGATGCCGGCTCAGGTTTCGGGCAACACTGAAACAGGCTCTTTCATTTGCCCCGAGCAGAAGTATTTTTCCAGCCATTACCGCTGCATCATTTTATGAAACCTGGTGATATTGAACATGTCTTCATAATGATTCGGGTATCCAATCAGGGTTCTCTTATAAGGAATAGAAGTGCCTGCCTTCAGATCAAAGCTGTATTTGACCACATCTATTAGTAAAATGTTCTTATATCCTGTTTTTACGGCCATATCATAAGCAGCAGGATGAGCGAGGCCATTAGGAAATGCAAATGATTCAACTGCAACTCCGAGTTTTTGTTGCAGAATTTTCCTGGAATTTGCTATCTCATGTTTAAAGTAATCTTCTCCCTGATCTTCGACAAGCCCTGCATGCGTTATGGTATGGGATCCGATCTCAATACCATCCCGGCTGCATGAATTAATATCATCCCAATTCATCATCTGGTTAGCTGGCTGTTCAAATGAATACTGTGCTTCCAAAGCATCTACCAGTTTTTCAATAAAAGGGTAAGGCCGGGAAAATAATAACTGGGAAAGTTTTCTTTTTAAGGTAAATATATTGTCGCCGGTTTCCTGCTGAAGGTCGACATCTTCAAATTCAACATTGAGTGCCTGCTGGGTTTTTGCCAAATGATTCAGCAGGTTATTTATTCGCTGGGTCCAGATAATTTTGCCTGTTTCCGCACAATTCACAACAACGTTGTGATTCACGGTTATTTTTTCTTTCCGGATCACAGGCATGCAGTACTCCAAAAAATCCCTGTAACCATCATCAAATGAAATCACCAGTGCCGGTTTCTTCCATTTTGAAGAAATCGACCGGTCGTTGATCTCGGTAAAATTGGTTATTTCATATTCCTTTTTTAGAAGCCTTACCAGTTTCCCGAAAGCTTCAGGCTTCAATGCAGGAAATAGGGGATCCCAGCCATTATTAATGCGATGTAAGCAGGCAACAGTAACAGTACCGCGCTTTTGCTCCATTTTAAAAAGGCGGTGCAGGCGCAGGTAATAGCCATATTTAAAGAAAAGGTCTTTTAGTTTCATCCATTTCTGCTTAACCAGATATGCATTAAAACCAATAACCAGACTTTGTTGAAATAGCGTTCATTTCGTTCATAATCCTTTCTCGTCTTTTGCACAAACTCGTTGCTGACAATACCGAATTTTTTTGACCACAGCCGGATCGAGATACTGATCCACTATCGGACGGAGATCTGATTTCAGCCATTTGGAGAGCGGTGGCGCAAATCCCCATTTCATACGGTTAAAATATTCTTTAGGAATATGCCTGTGTAATACTTTTTTCAATAATGCTTTCCCTGTTCCCTTCTCATCTAGCTTGAATTTGCTATCCATATTGATTACATAGCTAAACAAATCATTATCCAAAAAAGGTACGCGCGCTTCAAGGCCGTAATGCATACTGGCCCTGTCAATTTTTGTAAGCAGGTCGTCAACCAGGTATACGTTGATATCAAACCAGGATTGTTTCTCTTCTGCATTTAACCCTCGTCCGGTTGGCAGGTTGATCTCATACTGCCCCAGAATATTGCCGCAACCTGATGCAAAGTGTTCCTTTATCTCATCTACAGAGAAATACAGCTGCTCCTGGCTGAATATATGTCCTTGTGGAGAATATTTTCTGGCGTTTGTAAATAACCTGGCTTTCTGTTTATAGGCCGGTTTATTACTCATATTTAAACCTGCTCCAACCAAACCACCAAACTGCTTTAAGGGAAACTGATCCATTCTTCTTGCCCACAAATGGAAATCATAACCCATAAACATCTCATCAGATCCCTCGCCACTCAACGCAACAGTTACGTGTTTACGGGTAAACTCAGAAATAGCAAAAGTGGGAAAGCCAGATGAAATGATATAAGGTTCATCATAAGAATCAATGATCTCATACAGATGATCAAGCATTTGCCTGTCGGTAATATGAATCTCGTAATGTTCAGTGTTCAGGTATTGTGCTACCGCTTTGGCGTATGGCAACTCGTCAAAATTGCTGTTCTTGAATCCTACAGAAAACGTTTTGATCCTTTCTCCGCTTGCCTTTTTGGTCAATGCAGCAATCAGGCTGGAATCGGTACCTCCACTCAGAAAAACTCCTAACGGCACATCTGCAATTGTTTGTCGTTTGACAGATTTAATTAACAGATCCTCTACTTCCCTGATTGCTTCCTCTTCATTTGTAACAGTCTGAGGTTTTACAAAATCAGAAAGTTGAATAAATTTTAATTTATTAAGCTCCCCATTCTTCAGGTGAAGATATCCGCCAGGCTCCAGCTTTTTTACATTTTTATAAACCGTTTGAGGACAGGGAATAAATCCAAAATGAAAAAAGTATCCAAAGGATTGTTCATCAATCTGCAGCCTGTTCCTGAAATTCTGTTGTAATGATTTCAACTCAGAAGAAAAGAAAAAATCATTGCCTTCATGAAAATAAAAAAGAGGTTTAACACCGAACCTGTCCCTGAAAACAAATAGCTCCTTTTTATCATTATCCCAGATAGCCAGGGCAAACATACCATTCAATTCAGTAATGCCATTGGGGCCAAACCGGGCAAAAAGTTCAATGATGACCTCTGTATCGGAAGATGTTCTTGTTTTAAGATCGTATTTAGAGATGAGATCACGAAAATTGTAGATCTCCCCGTTAAATACCATCACATAACGACGGTCACTGGAATAAAAAGGCTGGTTGGCTGCTTCAGACAGGTCAATTATACTCAGCCTGCGATGACCTAATCCAATTCCATCAGTGGCTTTGAAATAAAATCCTTCAGCATCCGGCCCCCGGTGACTTATTGAACGCGTGAGCCGACAAAGATCATCCTGGTTGTAATTCGGAGAGAGAAAACCTGCGATTCCGCACATATCGATTATTGCTTAAGCGAAGATATTTTCTGCGAGCCCAACTAAAGGCAAGCAGGAACAATATCCAGATAGTATATGATAAGAATTTTGTAATGCTCCCATAAATGGCTGCCTTAGTTGCCAAAGGCTCATTCACTTTACCATAAAAATAAGAGGGAAATAATGTAGCTATTTTTACCGGATCTTCTTTTATATACACTTTTTTGAGGATCTCCGGGTTTTCAACAAGAAATTTGATTCCTGGTCTGTCATACGCATTCAGGATAGTAGTATCTGGTTCCAGGTCAGTATCAAAATAATGCCAGCTGTTGGCATAAAAAGCTTCAAGGCAAAAATGTCCGCTGGCAAATTGCCGGGTAAATCCAACTTTCCGCACAGGATAACCTTTTTTCTGCAATAAAGCCATCAAAACCATCGCCTGCTGGCTACATATTGCGGCAGGAAATTTTAAAATATCGTTTGTCTTTACAGGAGAATTGAGAAACATCTTCAGATAGAAAGGGTTGGCTACATAGGCAAGGTAATTATTGCCAAAGCCAAAACTTGATAATCCATGATAGAACCGATTGCGAACGACCTCTGAAGCAATCAGAGGCAATTCTTTTTCGGCATTAATATTATTATTTGACAAACCCTTTTTTACTGATAATAAGCTATCGCAGTAATCAGTTAACCTGGTTAAGTTATCAAGCCGTGCCAGGGAAGGGTCAAATGCTTCATTATACTGGTACTTTTCAGTTTGATAATTCAAAGATGCAATGGAGGAAGGAGCGCCGGTAAATTCAAAAACTGCAGAAATAAATGTTGCACTAAATAACAATAAAGCCAGGCAGGTGCAGATTAAATAGAACCTTTTCATGCCGTAATTTTTTCTTGGATATAAGGTTAAGAATCAATGCGGTAAAGGTAACAAAAAGATCCAAGTCTTCTACACGTGTAAAAAAATTCAGTAGTTACACCCCATGTAATCTCGTAATTATTCGAACTCGAGCGTATTTTATGCAATTATCGGCAAACCATTGTAAGTGTTATCTCTTAATTCCTTTTACGACTGCCACCCGGAAATTATCCCCATAAGTAACTAAACCTGCGAATTTAACATCCAGGTTGAATTCATTACACCATTTTGCCACGCGTGCTATTGGCTGTGGATGATCATGCTCGGGAGAAAACATATCAAAGGTATCCAGAACTACTAATTCACGAAGTTGCTGTTTGGAAAGATTGCTTGGAAGCGTTCTGGTAATATCCACAACCGGGAGGAATCGATTGGCAATTTTTCCAACACCGATCTTATGAAAAAAATAATGCAGTTTCATTAACCAGTTCGCATTTTTATCGATCAATCGCAAAAGCTTTGGGTGCGACATACGTTTTGTGAATGGCCTAAAAATATACTTTGCATTAATAGTAGAGAACCATCCTTTGACAGGATAGAAATCAAGTAATACTTCACCGCCCGGTTTTGCCTTATCGATCAAACATTTAACGGATTTTTTGAAATCAGGTGTATGCTGAAGCACTCCAAAACAAAATACTTTATCAAATGAATTATCCGGGAAGGGCATTTCATAAATGCTGGCCTGGAAAAGTTTGAGCCGGTCACCATGATGGCCATTATTCCTATAATTGGCCGATACCGCATTGGAATAATCAAGACTATACAGATTAGCATCTGTATTGTCCAATACTACCTGTGAAAATCGTCCGGCGCCGCTTCCCACTTCCAGTACATCTACGCCTTTCAATGAAATTTTATCCCAGCCAGTAACCGCAAAAAGCCGGTCCTTGCTCTGCGTATGATTCGACTGAAGGGAATCGATCTGGGTTTTCTGGAAGGTATTCCATTGAAACCCGAAATTTTCTGTATAATTATCATCCTTAACAAAACGGACTGCTCCTTCAATTTTAGGAAAAAAAGCGCCAGTATCGTCAGCATATCCTCCGTCCTTTTCTGTCAGCGGATGATTATTATAAGGATTAATAAGTTGAATCATTTCTATAATATGAAGCGTGTAGTATTTGAAGAGTGTGCTATTTATTATCAGTCAGTACCTTTTCCCATTGCCAGGCTGTTTTCATCATATCTTCCAGGCTGTAGGCAGGCTGCCATTTCAATAGATTCTTTGCTTTGTCATTATTGGCATAAACCGCTATCACATCTCCTTCCCTTCTTTCAGCCAGCGAATAATTCAACTTCATGCCAGATATCTTTTCAAATGCCCTGATAGCTTCAAGAACGGTTACACCATTGCCTGTACCAAGGTTAAATATTTCTGATTTGCTGCCAGTCTTATCTTTTGAAAGATAATCCATTGCCAGTGTATGCGCATGTGCAATATCGCTGACATGAATAAAATCGCGGATACAGGAACCATCACGGGTATCATAATCTGTACCATAGACCTTAAGGGCAGGCAGTTTTCCGGCTGCAAACTGTGTTATGGCAGGCACCAGGTTTGAAGGTCTGCCAAAAGGAATTTCACCAATCATCGAGGAAGGATGTGCACCTACGGGGTTAAAGTAGCGCAACAATACAAATTTTGAATCAGATACTTTGGCTACATCCATGATCATATCCTCACCGATCTGTTTGGTTCTGGCATATGGTGATTCTGCTTTTTTTAGTGGTGTTTCTTCTGTAACAGGTATTACGTCTGCATTGCCATAAACACTACACGAGGAAGAAAACACAAAGTACGGCACCTTAAATTCCTCAGTACATCTCATAATATTGATCTGGGAAACAAGATTGTTCTGAAAATAGGCAAGTGGCTCTTTTACTGATTCATCTACGGCCTTGAAGGCAGCAAAATGAATAATTCCATCTATAGTATGGCTGCTGAATATTTTTCGGGCCGCCTCCATATCACACAGGTCCGTAGTATAATGTTTTATATCACGACCAGTAATTTTTTGAGCACCCTCGAGAAGGCGCATTGAAGAACGGGAATTATTATCCACACAGATAACGTCATATCCATTTGTCAGCAGGTCAACAATGGTATGAGAGCCGATGTAACCACAGCCCCCGGTGACTAAAATTGTCATACTTAATTTTTATAGAATGAATTTGCAACGGTGGTGTGAGGGATATTTTGTTTGTGGGAAGAGGGAACAAAGCCTGCACCGCCTGTAATTAATATTCGACTATAATAGTGGTTTACCTTTTTTTGGGTCCTTTAAACATGGGTAAGACCTTCTTCCTGAATACGTTTCCTGGAGAATACAGGAAAGAACGCCAAAGAAATCCTAACATCCTTTTTCTTTGTTGAGGAAAATGATAGCATATTCCGGCGAGTATAAGGTTTACATTGGATAGAGCCCTTCTCCGTATACGTCTGCTTCGGAACCATTTTTTATCATCTGCCTTTTTATACATATAAATCACCTCATCTACTACTTTATAATTCTGAGCGGTCATACTTTGTCCATGTATTCTGTAGATCCACAATTTCTCATTGAAATAAGGATCTTCCTTTGCTCCCAGTTGCAAAACAATATCCCTGTCAGCCGGTGAAGAGATGCGGGTATCAAAACGTACATCATCTCCAAATAATTCCCGCTTTGCCACAAAATTGCTCGTAGCGCCTGGCACCACATCGCCTTCAAAAAGCAAAGTATTCTCCAACACGTTATAGGGCCTGAAATTAACTGGTTCTATTTTCAGTGGTTCATTTTTCTCATTGATATATTCCAGGTCACTGAAAACCCATTGCTTTCCGGTTTCATTGATTGCTCTGACCTTTTTTTCAAGATTATCAGGCTTCCAAAGATCATCAGCATCCAAAAAAGCAATGTAGCTTCCCCTGGCAAGCGCCAGGCCCTGGTTCCTGGTATCTGAAACGCCACTATTTGGTTTGTATTTGTAACGTACGCGTGGATCCTGCTGTTGGAGTTGCAGAATGATCTCTTCCGAATTATCCTTTGAACCGTCATTCATCACAATAACTTCAAGGTTTCGATAGGTCTGGTTCAAGATTGATTCAAGCGTCTGCCTGATATAAGAACCCGCATTATAAGCAGGCACGATTACGCTTACTAGTGATTCCATTAATTACTTTTTACAAACCGCAAATAAGACCGGCGATTGGTGTATAATTTTGTTTTCATCAGTCTCCAGCAGAAAATCTTCCGGCCTGGGATAAAGCGGCAATCCGGTCAGCAGTTTCATGAAACCACTCCGCCAGGAATAGGGGAGTTTTCGGATCCCAAAAGACAGAAATAATTTCTCAAGTAGAAACCCCACATTTTTGCTGAATGATTTTTTGTCATACCTGCAATAACGCTGGCCGTACATTGAATATTCTGAGAATGCTTCTCCCAATAAAGTTTTTAATTCTTCCAGGCGGAACTCCTGGGTGTGATAGGGATTTCCGATAACTCCGTCAGGTGAGGTAATGGCTGCATTAGGAGTTGACAGTATGAGCACACCTCCGGGCTTAAGAACGCGCGCAAATTCTGCAATCATTTTTCTATAGCCGGTTGTATGTTCAACGGTCTCAAATGAAACGATCTTGTCAAAATAATGGTCCGGGAATTTCAGGGCGGTTCCATCAAGCACCTGGAATTCTATATTTGACCGGTTCCATTCCTTCCTGCATTCTTCAATGGCTGCCTGCGAAATATCACGCCAATGGTTTTATTTGAGGTGTGTGCTGCCAGGATATCTGTACCGAATCCGGTGCCGCAGGCAATGTCCAGCACAACATCATTTTTATCAATATAAGACAAGGCTTCCTTATAGCGGTGAACATGTTCGCCCCACCACCTGTTGTTTGATTCTAATAATTGGCGTTCTGATGACATATTAAGATTTAAAGTATTTCCATGAAAATTTCACACTTACAATTGCCATAAATGTATAAGTGATGATGCCGGTTACGGCAGCACCATACGCACCATATCTCGGAACCATATAAAAATTAAGCAAAATAGAAAGTAGCATGCCAGCTACGGAAATATAAAGGATCAGTCTGTTTTTGGCATGAAAAATCAGGTAGGCCATAAATGCGTTATAGATAGCCCACATGAAATAACCTGCACTCAGGTAATAGGTGAATATCATTCCCCCATGAAAGCGCTTATTGATGAAAAGATGAAAAAGAAACGGCGTGGTCAAGAAAACACCTGCAACTATTATTGCTGCGACCAGAATATATAAACTCGTTCCTTTTTTTGTATTTCCCTTATTGCCGGCAGCCAGGTTCTGGAAGAGATAAGGTTGATAGGCGCTGTTCATGGATAAGATCACCAGGTATATAATAGTAGCTATTTGTGCACCCACACTATATAAGCCCACCTGCTCCGTTCCTTTGAGATCGTAATTATCAATAAAATACCTGTCTGAATTATTCAAAACAAATATGGATAATCTCTCAAAAACAAACGGTAAGCTGACCCAGGCAATTCGCCTTATCTGTTTCCATTCTATCTTCCCTGAAAAAAAATGCCATCGATTGATCAGGAATATGGCAATAATGCCCAATATTACAGGTGCAAGTGATGCGGATAACAATCGGCCCTGCCATGCCATACCGAGACCAATAACAAAAGAGATAGTCAATAATACTTCTACAAGATTCTTCGAAATAGAGAAAAAAGTAAATCCCCAGGGCTTACTTTTCATCCTGCAAACCATCATGATCAATTCATTGTTCATAATCCACCAGACCGTTACAGGCAATATGGCCGCCCAAAGCGGAGTAACATGAAGAAAGCTGGCAACCTTTTGACGAAAAACTATAAACAGGATCGTAAAAAAAACAACGCTGAGTAGGGTTAATGCCTGGGCATTGGTAAAAAAATCCCTGTACTCCTCACCTGATTTTTTATAATATTCAACAAATATCGGGTATAATACTCCACAGGTAACAAACGGCGTAAGAAGAGGGATAAAGGAACTATACAGGTTTATGATCCCATAATCCTCCGGAGTCAGGAAGTGGGTGAGCAACGAAATCGTAACAACGGATAATGCCGCGGTAAAGAAGTACGCCAAAAAATAAACATATACACTTCGTACTGCTCTTATCTTGGCAATATTTGTAAACACATTACCCAGTTTCATTGGATTGGCTATTAAATGCTGAGACCTATTGAATGCCCGCTGGTATCAGCATTTGTTTTGGAGAAGTTCCCAGATAAGGCGGTATGCCTTCAAGATAGAGCTCATCATATAAAGGTTTAATTCTCCAAAGACCTGCTTCCCCTTTTTGTACCTGAACCTGGATCTCTTCTGCTTTTTTATCGTTCATGCTAATTCTTCGTCCGGAAGGAGTTATCAATTCCACCGTGCCTGCCTTTATAACATTAAACCGCACTACATCATCCGGCACATAAAAAAAAGAATAATTCAGCATGGTGCATTTAATCGGTCGATCAGGACGCATGACCATGCTATAGTTAATTTCAGGGCTGAAAGAAACCTTGAAAATTTTTACAGGATCCACTATCACCATTGTATAGAACCCCGGTGCCAGGGTTGCCAGGCTTAGCTTTTCAGGTACTCTACTTTTATTGTATTCAAAATAGGCAACTGGAGATTTGGAAGTTATATTTCCATCTTTGGTAAATGGATACACACTGATCTTAAAAGGTTTGATATTTGAGGGATCGCCAATAAAATCGCCAGTAAAAACCAGATAATTCTGCGTTCCCTTTTTCTTAATTTCTATCACCCATTCATTGGTAAACCAGAATTTATTATCGTCCTTCTGTGCTGAATCTTCTACCAGTTTTTTGAACCTTTCAAGATTCCGAATGGTGGTAAACCGTGGAGCATAATTAAATGCTCGGACAGCCGCCGGTAAAGTAAGCAGTCCGCGATCCCGTTTTATCAACCTGTCCATTTCCTCCTGGGTCACTGGTTTACTGTCGGATTTCCATTTAGCATTGTCTCCCATCGCCATTCCTGGAATGGTTGAGCGGTTGCCCAGTTCAAAGAATGACGGGAAACCGGCAACTGATCCATCATCCAGTTTACGATACCCGAAGCTGAGAAGAGCCCGCAGGTTCTCTTCGTCAGACTTTAATTTATACTTATGGTACAAAAACAGATAATGCAGGTACGACTTTATCTGGAATATTCTTCTTTTTACAATGGCAGAGGATTCCAATCGTTCTGCTTCATTTGCATAATCCATCCACTGTGCCATATCCTTTTCCCGAACCGCAGCAAACGTGTAGCTCTCCCATTCACTCCATAATTTTTGCATGATGCGCGAAGCCTTCCCAAAACAAAGGGTAAAAAATTCATTGCGGGAAGCGGTTGCATCAGCATTGATGTTCCACATCTGTTGGGCAGCCAGATAATATCCAAGGCCTTTGCTGATCCACCCTATAGATGATTCGCCTTCATAACTTCTCACTCCCTTTGCATAGTATTTTTTAATACTGCTGATCAGAACATTTGGCTTTGATGCCTGACTTTGTCCAGGAATATCATAATCCCATGCATACCAGCTGAAATAATCATAGATCCCCACAATTGCGCCTTTCTTTCTCCATTCATCCACCAATTGTTCAATAGAATATTTTGAACTATTGAAAGCCGTGGTAATGGCTACGAATACATTGGGTTCAACGGGCTTTGTTGGGGGTGATATATACTCTCCGTAAGCCAGACAACCTATCAATGAAGAAGGATATTTTTTCCGTATTCCCCTGGCTACCCTGTTTACCAGGTAATATACCCTGTCTGTAATTGTTCCTAATTTTTGACAGGCTGGAGAATTACAGGTCCCAAGACCATCGGATGGTGACATACTGATCATCTTATAGGCCTGGGTTTTTGCCTTCAGGGATTTCTCAATTTCCTTTTCAGTATACCTGATCAGATAGTCAAGGAGGTCTTCCCTGCTCATATCAAACTTGGCTCCATCAGGAAGCACTCCTTTTGGAGCTACCGGATAAAACCATTCCGGATGTTTAAGAAAAACATCCTTGTCAGACAGCATAATGTTTTCATAATTGTGCCCAAATGAAGCATTGATTGAGCCACCAAGCTTATTGGCTAATACCCAAAAATTATAATCCGAGTCTGCGGTGGCTGATCCTGTTCCATATCCATACCAGATACGCCTGTAATCAAAAGAAGGCTTTGAAACAATAGCATACTTTTTATACAATGCAGGTTTGACTGGTGTAATATGCCAGTCCGGATTTGGGAAGTAATACCTGTAACCAAGTAAATGCAAATAGGAAAATATTCCGTGACTGACACCCAGGTTACTATTTCCCAGGATCTGAACGGAATTTCCTCCGGCATTTATTGAAAAAGCTTCAACTCCGGATTGTAATAATTGAGAACCAGCTTTGACCTTTTGAACACCAACAGTTGTATTGGCAATATATATTCCCTGACCTTTATATTCCGAAAGGGGTTTGACCAAAAAGTTTCCTGACTGGCTTTTAGCAAGCTCCCTGATAAAAAGACCCGCTATCCTTTGCAAGGTATCATTGCCTTCCAAATCGGCATAGATCACATTGGAAGATTGGGAAACTGCGGGAAAAGCCGACAGCAGAAAAAGAAAGATCTTCAATAACTGCTTCATGGCTGCCCAATTATTTTCCTGTTAAACATATTAGGAGACCTGACTTTGCAGGTATACGCCATAGCCGCTGTTTTTATATTTAGCAGCAATTTGCAAAAGTTGATCCTTGGAAATAAACCCATTGCGATAAGCGACCTCTTCAATGCACCCTATTTTCGTTCCCTGTCTTTTTTCAATTACTCTCACAAACTCGCTTGCATCACTGAGTGAATCAAAAGTACCGGTATCCAGCCAGGCAGTACCACGGTCCAATATGGCAACCTTTAGCTTTCCCCGGCGGAGATATTCTTTATTTACATCAGTAATTTCATACTCACCGCGTGGCGATGGTTTCAGGTTCTCAGCAATATCAATTACTGCATTATCATAAAAATATAATCCGGGCACAGCGTAGTTGGATTTAGGCTGCTTTGGTTTTTCTTCAATAGAAATAGCTTTGAGTTCACTGTCAAATTCAACAACACCATACCGCTCGGGATCTGATACCTGGTAAGCGAATACATAGCCACCATCTATATCAGCCAGCTTCTTCAACTGACTACCCAAACCATATCCATAAAATATATTGTCGCCCAATACCAGGGCAACCTTGTCCTTTCCAACAAATTCTTTCCCGATCACAAATGCCTGAGCGAGGCCATTCGGAACCTGCTGGATGGCAAATTCAAATCGGCAACCGACCTGGCTGCCATCTCCAAGTAATCTTTTGAATGATGGATTATCTTCTGGTGTAGTAATGATCAAAACTTCGCGGATCCCTGCCATCATCAGGGTTGACAAAGGATAATAGATCATTGGCTTGTCGTAAATGGGCATCAGCTGTTTTGAAATCGCCTTTGTGATAGGATACAGTCTTGTACCGCTACCACCAGCCAGAATAATACCTTTCATTGAATAATAGTTTTATGGAGTTTTTTTAAGCCAGACTTCCAGTTGCATCCCTGTTTTGGTAGCTTTCATATACCAATTGATTAATGAATGAAAGATCCGGGGAACTTTCAGAATGTTTGCCGGATAAATGGTATGATCAACCACCCTGTATTTATTCCTTTCCTGATTTTCAAGGAAAGACTTCAGGGTGAATTCATGCATATGAAAAGGGGAATGCATTGGGCTGATATTGGTAACATAGGTAGTGCCCCTTAACCTGAAATAAAAATTAAAAACCCTGGAGAGGAAAAAATCAGAAGATGGCACTTCTATATGTATTACACCCTCCGGTCTTAACCAGTTTAATGCCTTTTTTATAGCAGCATCCGGATCATACAGATGTTCCATTACGGCAGAAAAAGTAATAAAATCAAAGCTCTCCGGTTCATATTCCAGATCTTCCAGCATGCAGTTCTTCAGCCTTTCAGGAGCTATATTCATTTTACCTATGGCCCGATCATAAAATGGCTTTGAAGGTTCTGCGCCAAAGGCTGTAAACCCTTCCCGTTCCAGAGATATCATTGATTTACCAATGCCAGCCCCTATATCAAGTGCATTCATGCCCTCTCTAAAAGGGAGTAATTTTTTGGCTTTGGCAATTTGTATTGAAAAGTAATTCGGATCTACATTAAAGTATTCCGGAACCCAGTAAGATTCTGGAGGGATCCCATAATGATCGTTTATCTCGTATGGTACCGGTTGAGGATTGCTATAGATAAGGCCACACTTAGTACATCTCATCACCGTCACAGAGATTCCTTTTGCTGATCTGGGTCGAAGCCCCTGGGAACTATTTAGTCGCTGGCCAAGAATCTTATGCTTCTGAATCGGATCCTGGCACATATTGCACCGGGTAATTTTAAAAAAATAATAATGAAGCCTTTCCAAAAGTTTTAATTTTCGAGAACCTGCTTAAAGTATTTAACGTATTTGTTTTTCCAGGCTTCAACTGAATAACGATCGATAACCGTTTGCCTTCCTGCTTCGCCAATCCTCTTGCGCAATTCCTGATCATTCATTAATGTCTCCAGGGTTGATACCCACTCCTCGTTTGTATCTGGTAAATAACCATTCACTCCGGGAGTGATGATCTCTTTGTTTACACCTACAGGTGACATCAGGGTAGGAATGGACAGCGCCATATATTGTAATCCCTTTAACCCACATTTCCCTCTGGCCCATTCATCATCAGGCAAAGGCATGATACCAATATCTATCTCGGATAGATCTTCAATTTCAGTGGCAGCAACCCAGGCGACCCCCTTTGTATCCAATTCTGCACAATAATATTTTGCATCGCCTATGATCTTAAACTCAACAGCATTCCCATACATTTCTTTGATCTTCTTTAAAAAAGGGATCGCTTTTTCAAAATGCTGTATAGTTGAAAAACTACCGCTCCATCCAATACAGATCCTGTCTTTACGTTTCCTGTTTTTTATGGGAACATAGATTTCAGTATCAATGGTAGTGGGAACAATAACTATGTTCTTATTAAATTTTGCAGCATAATCAGCAAGGAACTGGTTACCTGCAAATATCATGTCAGACAGAGCAATGATCTTGCTTGTTTTGGATGCATCCTTTAAAAAGGCCAGTCTCTTATTTGCAGCCGAAACGTTTTGCATCCATATTGAATCATCAAAATCAAATATGATCTTTGCTTTCGAACGAGCAAATCTTTTCTCAAAGAAAGTAGAACCCGTCATCAAGGCATCCCTGAAAATGAATATAATATCATACCGGTTCATAGAAAACCAGTCGCCCATACGTATCATCAGCGTACTGCAATAAATCAATATTTTTTTCAAGTAGTTGCCTTTTGAATAAAAGGCTTTGTCATTCTTTTCGTTGAGAAGGATTGAAAGTTTACAGTCAAACCCGTTTTCTTTCAGGAAGTTTAAATACTGTTCAAACCTGAATCGCTGGCCAGGAGACCGGTTGGTTCTGTGAAGACAGATAAAAAGCACTTTTTTCATACTCTGGCGGAAGAAGGCTTATTGCTGGGCTTTTGATTTTGTGAGGATTTCCCATCCCTGAGGAAGTTTTTCCCGGATCTCAATATTTTCAAATTCCTGGCCCTGCCTTGCTCCTACGCGTTTCGCCCATGCAGCCATACGTGCTATTCCCTTTTCCAGTGTGACCTCCGTAGGACTGCCAAAGACCTTGTGCGCCTTTGTATGATCGGAATAGGCATGCATTACTTCATTTCTTGCCTGTAAGTAATTAATATCTGGTTTTACATTGAATTCATTACAAACTACCGTAGCCAGTTCATTTACCGTATAGGGCTTATCAGCTCCAATATTGAATATCTGGTTTTGCGCCGCGCTGATATCTACGGACCGGGCAATGGGAATAGCTACATCATCAATGTAACTGAAAGCCCGCGTTTGCGTACCATCTCCAAAAACTGTCAATTGATTTCCCTGCATGATCTGGTTCATAAAAATACCGATCACATTTCTGTATTTATCTCCAATGTTCTGGTTTTCGCCATAGACATTGTGAGGGCGAAAGATCACATAATTCAATCCAAACATTTCATGGGCAGCTTTAAGATCCAGCTCCACCGCATATTTTGATACCCCATATGGATCTTCAGGTTCCGGTGTCATTTCTTCTGTCATAGGCAACTGTCCCTTTCCATACACGGCTATGGAAGAGGTGAAAACAAAACATTTTACTTTTGCCTTAACTGCCTCATTGATCAGGTTAATACTACCAATAAGGTTTGTATTATAATTATATCGCCTGATAAAATGGGAGAGGCCCTCTGCAGCATAGGCGGCAAGATGGTATACATAATCAAACCTGTACTTATAAAAAAGGTCACTGATAAACTGATGATCGGTTACACTGCCCTTAATAAAGGTAGCAGCTTCCGGTACGTGATCTTCAAATCCCCCACTTAAATCGTCTATGGCAATCACGTTATGGCCTGCGGCCAGGCAATGTCGGACCACATGCGAACCAATAAAGCCCGCTGCGCCTGTAATTAATGAAGTTGGCATGTTAAGATTGATATTGCTTTGTGTAATATTGTTGGTATTCCCCGGAAGTTACATGTTTTAGCCACTCGGTATTCTCTAAATACCAATCAATTGTCAGACCAAGTCCCTGCTCAAACGTTACTGAAGGCTTCCAACCCAGTTCTGAACTGATTTTTGTGGCATCTATTGCATATCGCCGGTCATGTCCGGGACGATCTTTTACATAGGTTATCAATTTCTCACTGGTACCAGGTGAGTTACCGAGCTTCTCATCCATCAATTTACATAGCAATTTTACAAGTTCTATGTTTTTCCATTCATTAAAACCGCCAATATTATAGGTTTCTCCGGGTTTACCCTGATGAAATACGAGATCAATAGCCAGGGCATGGTCTTTAACAAAAAGCCAGTCGCGGGTATATAAACCATCCCCATATACTGGTAATGGCTTTTTCTGGATAATATTATTAATGAATAAAGGTATCAGCTTTTCCGGGAAATGGTAGGGGCCGTAGTTATTAGAGCAATTACTAAGTACTATCGGAAGGGAATAGGTGTCATGATAAGCCCTTACGAAATGGTCCGAAGCCGCTTTGGAAGCACTGTAAGGAGAATGGGGATCATACCTTGTTGATTCTGTAAAAAATCCCGTTTGTCCCAAAGCTCCATATACTTCATCAGTAGAAACATGATAAAAGCGTCTGTCCTGAAAGCTTCCCTGCCAGGCCTTTTTAGCTGCATTAAGCAAATTTACCGTGCCGATCACGTTGGTATATACAAAATCCAGGGGAGACACAATTGACCGGTCTACATGAGATTCAGCTGCCAGATGAATAACCCCGTCGGGATTATATTTTGCAAATAGCGCATCAAGCCCTTCAACATCAAGTATATTTTGTTTCTCAAAATTATAATTGGGGCTTTTCTCAATATCCCTGATATTTTCCAGATTGCCTGCATACGTTAGCGCATCCAGATTTACAATTTGATAGCTGGGGTATTTGGTAACAAACAGGCGAACAACATGGGATCCTATAAAGCCCGCTCCTCCTGTGATAACAATTGTCTTGGACATAATCGTGATTATAAACGTGCAGAATTTTTTTTATACCAGTTATAAGTAATTTTCAGGCCTTGCTCAACAGATGTCTGGGGATCATAACCGAGAAGGTTTTTAGCTTTGGAAATATCGGCAAGGCTGTGTTTAACATCTCCGGCGCGTTCCGGACCGAAATGTGGTGACAGTGTGCTTCCGGCTTCCTGTTTTAATACTTCAAAAAGCTCAGACAGTGTTGTCTGGCTGCCATAAGCTATATTATATACCTGGTTCAGCGCTTCTTTTTTATCTGCAAAAAGAGCGGCAATATTTGCCTGCACGGCGTTGTCCACAAAAGTAAAGTCACGACTATGTGTACCGTCACCATTTATGACAGGAGGTTTGTTTTCCAGGATCGCTTTTACAAAAAGGGGGATGACAGCCGCATAAGGACCCTGAGGATTCTGCTTTGGCCCGAATATATTAAAGTATCGAAGTCCAATGAAATCAAGCTGGTAAAGGCTGGAAAATACCTGCGCGTATAACTCATTCACGTATTTGGTAACTGCATAAGGCGAAAGGGGATTTCCAATCCTGTCCTCCTTTTTGGGCAAGCCGGGATGGTCCCCATAAGTAGATGAACTGGCTGCATAAACAACACGCTGTACCTTCCTTTCTTTGGCAGCAGTGAATATGTTCAGGGTACCGGTGATATTCACGTCATTGGTTGTAAGAGGGTCATTAATTGAGCGTGGCACCGATCCAAGTGCAGCCTGATGGGAAATGCCGTCTATTTTCTCACATGCCTGCAGGCATACATTATAGTCCCTGATATCACCATCAATAAATTCAAACCGGCCCATTCCTTCAAATTCACGAATGTTCTCCATCGACCCCGTAGCAAGGTTATCTAAAACCCTGACAAGAGTAACACGGTTATCCTTTAATAATTTATCTACAAGGTTGGAACCGATAAACCCGGCTCCGCCGGTAACTAGAACTTGCATCTTTTTAAAGAGTTAAAATATAATTGGCGGCTTTACACTCATCATGCTTTTGATATTACGCGGATGGCTTAAACATTCTGTTTATCACTCTTTCCCTGATACTTAAGAATTTCTCTTCTATCAGGATTGTAAACAACATCGCTGTCCCAAACGAAACGATCAAATAAACCAGAAATGCTATTAAATTAATTCCGAGATAGTGGCTGATTATTAGTACAAACATTGAGTGCCACAAATACCAGTTATAACTGTAATAAGCGATGAAACGAAAAGGCTTCCATTTTGAAAAATCATGATAGTACAGACCAAGGATCATGAGAAAAAAGCAAAAAGGGGAAACTGAATAAAAAACTACTTTTTTGAAATAGTAGTTATCCCAGTTAACATATAAGGTAAGGCCTGCAGCAAATAAAAGCACCCCTATAGGAAATAAGATCTTCAATTTTGTCTGTTTTTGAAGAAAGGATCCAAAATAATTAATGAAAACAGCAAGCAAAACTCCCCATCCAAGAGCATCTAATTTATTGTGGGTCCCCATGTAAGTATCTCCACTTTTAGTCAGAAACAAGCTCAATATTTTAAAAACTATTCCAGCGAGAATCATACAACCAACAGTCAAAAAAAGGTACTGTAGCCTGTTGCTGAATATTTTTGCTGTAATAATCAGGGCTAAGGGCAATAAAAGATAAAAGTGCTCTTCAATGCATAGCGACCATACAACATCAAAAGGGATATGAGCTGGCCCCCCTGTATAATTTTGGTAAAAAAAGATGTATCGCGAAATATCCTTGAAGTTCGGATTGATTATAAAATAACGGTCAAGATTACTATAAAACAATATGGCAACTATTGAACCGAAAAGTAAAAACCAGTAATAAGAAGGCCATATTTTGAACCCCCTTTGAAAAATAAATTTCCAAAAATTTATTCCATTGGGCCCTTTGAACTGGTTAATAACAATTCCGCCCACGAGCAGACCAGAAATCACAAAAAAGAGATCCACGCCAAAATAACCATAGGGAAGAAACCCATTGAAATGGTAAAATACTACCGAAAGAATTGCAACCGACCTGAATACATCAACACTTGCTATACGTTTATTAGACTGAAGTACCTGACTCGATTTAAGCATATAAATATTCAGGAAATCTGACGCCTGAAATAATTACCATAACCACTGTTTTTAATTACTGCCGCAATTTCAAGTAACTCATTCTCTGTCATTAATCCCTATCTGAAAACTATTTCTTCAATCCTACCCACCGGCGTGGATCTATTTTTGAAATAAATTTTTCAAAAGAAGATATTGGCTTTGCCTCTTCTTCGTAATAGCTGCTTTTCTGTGCATAGCCGTAACCATACCCATATCTGCCATATCCATAATATCCGTATCCTGGCTTTAATTTCACATCATTAATGATTATGCTTACTCTGGGCAATTTTTTTTCCTCGTAAAACTCATCAATCAGGGTGATTTGTTTTTTAAAGGTGTGCCCCTGGCGAACAAGATATAAAGTACAGTCTGCAAATTTTCCCAAAGTCATTGCGTCGCTTACCATTCCTACCGGAGCAGTATCAACAATGATTGCTTCAAAATTGGCACGGAGCTTTGTAAACATATCAGTCACCTTCGGATCCAGCAATAGTTCTGAGGGATTTGGTGGAATTGGTCCGCAGGGCAACACAAATAGATTGGGTTGATCGGGAACGGGGATGATCAGGTCTTCCAATTCACCTTTGCCCAGCAGGTAATTACTAATTCCTGATTTTTTACTCATCCCAATACCTGAAAGTATCTTGGGTTTCCGTATGTCAAATTCAAGAATAACAGTTTTCTTTCCGGCCAATGATAATACGGCGCCTATGTTTATACTTACAAATGATTTACCCTCACCGCTAACCGAAGAGGTAACCATGATCACAGGCTGAGTTATTTGTGGTAGAATATATTGAAGGTTTGAACGAATGATCCTGAATTGTTCCGCAACCATTCCGCGACTTGTTTTATTTACAATCAACGTTTTTTCCGAATAAGAATGCCCTACTTCTCCAAGTATGGGCGCCTTGGTTATTCTTTCAATATCAAACCTGGTACTTACTTTATCATTGACCACTTCTGCAATAAATATGATAAGTGCCGGCAGTCCAAGGCCAATTAGCACAGCCAGAATTTGTATGGCTCTTTTGTTGGGTTTAACCGGAGTGAGAGATGGAGTGGCCAAATTAATGATCTTGGAATTTGAAATGGTTGATGCCCTCCCGATTGCAGCCTCTTCTCTTTTACCCTGTAATAGATTATAAAGAGTTAGTTTCGTATTGATCTGACGCTCCATTTCTACCAGCTCTTTCAGCTTAAAAGGCATTGCCTTTAATTCAGATTCGTCGAAAGAGCTCTTTGTTTTCAGCGTTTCAATACTGGACGCATAAACAGCCCTGACATTTTTTAGATTTTCCAGGATACTTTCCCTTAATTTTTCTATCTGTCCTTCCACTTCCTTTACCGCAGGATTTTCGATTGGCACTTTGGAATCCAGCAGTGACTGTCTTTCCAGTTGCGCTTTGTTATATCCCGCAACCAGTTCATTCAATGTAAGGTCCTCGAGCCCCAGTGAAGAGGGAACAACTATTCGCAGATATTCTTTGCTTTTATCTTTAAGGTAGCTTGTAATATCGTCTGCAATTGACAACCTGAACCGCTGCTCATTAATAGATTTATCTGCCTCACCTATCCTTTCAAAATAATTTGAAGACTGCACCTCAGGATCGATGAGATTATTAAGCTGCTTATATCGAAGGTATTTAGCTTGCAGCGTGTCAATTTCTCGCGTAAAAATATTTAACCGCTCATCTATGAAATGAAGCATTTGATCAGTGGAAAAATTGTTTTGCTCAACGGTCATTGAATCATACTGGACCATCAATGAATTCACAATATCAGCGGACATCAAGGCACTTGAAGTCTGAATGCTCACAGCTACAATACCAGTTCCGGGCGTTTGGGGTTGTACCTTTAAATTAGTAACCAGGTTGCTTGCCACTACACTGGTGGGATCCCAATTGACGGTAAATTCGCTACCAGGGCTTATGTTTCCTGTTTTTATCAGCCTGAATATTCCATGCTTGTTTTGAAATACTTTACCGAATGAAAAATTTGATTCATTGTCTATCCGGAACATCTGACTGTTAACCATCTTGATCTTTGTTGAAAAAGAGGCACTGGAGTCAGCTATTTCATATACTTCCATTTGGAATGGAGCAAGTTTGTATACATTGAATTCTTTAATCTTTCCATTGGCTATGTAACTTACCTGAAGATGTATCCGGTTCACAACTCTTTCCATCAAAGGCCGTGACCGCATAATTTCAATCTCATTCTGTATGTTCTGGGAACGATTGCTACCTTCAAGGATGTCCTCAACCTTGTCTTCACGGCTCGCTGGCTTCTCGTTTTTAATAAGCATGGTACCCGTAGAACTGTAAATGCGTGTAGAATATCTCAGGTATATCCAGGCTACCAGCAGGGCGGCAGCAAGCGACAATAAAAACAAAGGCAGAAACCTTACATATTTATAAAAAATATCCCTGGCACTAAGGCCCCATAATTCACCCCTGTTGGTATTGCCATTATTTATATTTACATGATCTTCCATTCAAAAGAAATTAATTCTTACCGTTACTTAAAAATGTTATAAACCAGCGCTATGGCAGTAACTATGCTAAGCCCAAAACTGACTCTTTGAATGACCAGATCCTGGTCGGTTTTCTTAGCCTTTTTTGGTGTAGGATCAACTATCACCATATCATTTTGCCGAAGGGTGTAATATGGAGATTCAAAAAGTTGTTTGGAAGAAAGGTCAACCACCCCTATTTCCCTTTTTCCATCTGTTTCCCTTATCACTTTTACGGAAGTTTTTAATGCATAGTCGGTAAGCCCACCCGCCATTCCAACAGCTTCAAGCAAGGTGATCCTTTCACTGGGAATTGTAATAACCCCTTGCCTGTTCACCTCCCCAATGACGGTAACTTTTAAATTCTGAAACCGGATAATAACGGTAGGGTCCTCCAATAATTTTACAGGTTCGGTTAATCTTTTTTTGATTTCATTTGCCAATTCCTCTCTTGTCAGGCCTTCAGCGTGAATAACACCCAGTTTGGGATGATGGATATTGCCATCTACATCTACCAGGAAACCAGGTGATGTGGCGCTACTACTGCCTCCCTGGCTGGAAAGACCTCCAGAAACAGTTCCCAGATTATATATCGCATCCACTTCAGATTTGGTAGTGGTGCTATAAATCTGAATTGAGAGAAGATCATCTTTCTGAATGCGCAAAACTGGGGTCTGTAAAGTCCCTTTACCAGATGTATCCGTTACATTTTGGATATAATTGGGGATTTTTTGCTGAGTGCTGCAGGAGATTATATATAAAGGGAAAATTAAAATTGAGAGAGAACGGAGGAATTTCATTTATAGTTCTTTAATGGTAATACGCGGCTTAAAGGCTATGACCCTATCCTTCAGATCGGGCCGAAGTTAATTTAGTTCTGTCAATATAGGCCACCAGCACATATCCCAGGCTGTCAATTGCTATTTTCACTGTTTTTCTATGCACGCTTAATACCTGCCCTTCTTTATCCATAAGTGGGCCGGTGGTAATCTTTACCCGCTGGTCTACCCGGAAGTTAATGGGTTTAACTTCCACATTTTCATACTCATCGAGAAAGCGGCGAATGGCATTGATCTCTTTTTCCCGGATTACAGCCGGTTTCCCTTCCCAATAAACAAAATTGATGACCCCTGGTGTCATGCGCACATTAATGCGGTCATTATCACTCACCTTTACGAAAACATAAGACTTAAAGAGTGGCTCTTCCACTACTTTAACCCGGTCACTCCATTTGCGTCTCACCTTATTGAGTGGACAATAGCTCTCCAGTCCCTTTTCCTGAAGAAGCTGGTTGATTTTTTTCTCCCAACGGGGCTTGCTATAGACTGCCAACCATTTTCGGGTCATCGAAGATTTTTTTGACGGCTTCGCCACCTCAGTCACATGGGTTAGTTTCATATGACCGGTAACAATGAGCTTAAATAACCCATCGTAATTTTACTTTATACGGGTGCAAATATAAGGGGAAATGGGACTGAGGAAAGAATAAAAT